>OKRS01000479.1_pt1 | contig 30580 bp, 29 predicted proteins | sample 1601191 | NCBI WGS metagenome assembly OKRS01 (sample SAMEA3541509, study PRJEB24748) | human gut metagenome | biome: human gut; feature: human-associated habitat; material: faeces | place: China | collected 2012
TTTTACGTATTTTTACAAATGCGTCACATATATTTTAATATAATGACACAGCATCTTTTCATCATTCGCGTATAGATCTTTCCAAGGTTAACTCTGTACCAACAGACGTTCTCAATGGATATTTCTCTTCATAGTCAGCAAAGCGAAAATCACTTTCTACCAATTTTAGCTTCATCGAATTATTCGTATATGCGGTAATCTCAAATTTATAACTAAAGTCACTATCTACCCAAAAATACCATGCGTCATGGTCTACTTTATTATCAATAAAGACCTGACTGTTCTTAGATGGAAGATAAGGACGTAAATCGCAAGTAATATTTAATTGTGAGCGATATACCTCATGATAGTTCGATTCTTCTGTAGCGAATTTCGAAATGTTTATTTTCCCGATATGAATTCGATTGGCAGATGTGGGCTCAATACCCAAAAGTCCACATTGTTCTTTCAGTGTCTTGTCATTAACATTTTCCAAAAAATAATATGGGCCTACATATTCTCCATCCCGATGCGTCCAACTACAGCTTTGCCTATCATTCAACACCAAAACAATTCCATCCCAATTTTGTGAGGTGGATTTTGTTACATACCAAGTTCCTTTAATGTTGGAAATATCAATTGTAAGATTATTCTTAACCTGTTCTTCATTATCATCATTAGATGAAGAACAGCCGACAAATAAAGCAGAAATCAAGAAGAATACCCAGTAATTGAATTTCATTACTGCAGATTGGCGTTTTTTATATTTCATCAAGCTGTTGGCTGTTATGTTTGTTTGTATTTATACGGTCATTATAATCTATGTGTAAATTGTAGTTATATGGAGAACGAATCCAAGATTCTTCATCCTGTGTTATGAAAAGGTCGATTGCACCATTTATTTCTCCTTCATCATTTGCAGAAATAAATGAAACAGATTCCTTGCCGTCCTTTGTTCCGACATACATATCTTCAGAGTCAGAACCATATTTTTGAGACAGCAGGTTTTTGACTTTAGAATACTCTTGCTCCGCTATATCTTCGGAAACACCGCTGACCACAGCTTTTGTCCTATAGACTATCTTTGTGTTGGTATCATAGTAAACATAGATGTCTACTTTATTTCCAACAAAAGTGCCTTTGAATGCTCTTGTTCCATTAGAAATAGATGCACTGGCAACTTTGTTATAAGTACAACCTTTTGCAACCAGTTTCGCTTGAAATTGTGCGATTGTACCTGTAACAGGAATACCCATAAATTTGATATGGACATTGGACTGTGCAAATGATGCTATTGCGAAAATCATGCAACACAAGGTAAATAGAAGTTTTTTCATACTTGACTGATTTTGGTATTACGCTGCAAAAGTAATAAAAATCAGCTAATGTTGTTATGTAATAGGTGAAAAATTTACATATACACCTCAATCCCATTCACCTCAAATATACACACATCGCGAAGCTGCCGGATTTCATTGGAGTCCAGCAGCTTCATTCGTCTTGTGCCTTTGTAGAAGTCGTATTTAAGGGGTTATGTAATGGCGATATACTATAATAACTTTATATGAGATGCTCATGTCATTGTAACATCTATTTTACATATACACCTTCACCACATTCACCTCAGAAACGCACACATATAGAAGCTGCCGAATCTTAATCTTTCTTCTTTTTGTTCTCTTTATTCTTTTTCTTAGCATACATAGCATCGTGCTCAAACTCCTTGTATGTAAATCCGTTTTCTATATAGTGTTTAAGTTGGCTTATAGAACAAGCATATTGATTGTGTGTACCCCTTTCCTTTTCCTTTCTTGCGACTTCAATCCTTAATTTTTCCAAACTATTAAGGTCAGTGATTTCAAATATGCTTTCTGGCATATTGAGTTCTTTAAGAGTTTCTTTTATTATTGTTCCTTGTATAGATGAATAATAACCAGCTACACTAGGTTTCTCGGTAAGATAATATTCTCCCGTATGTGTGTCTTCTTCTCCGCCTTGCTCTTCTTCCTGTGTTTCCTCCTCAGTTTTTTTTCTGAGAAAAATGTCAAATCCTGCAGCACATATGTAGGCCTTTGCTTCATCAAACAATGGTTCAAGTGAGTACCGCTGATTTCTCTTTAGTTTTGGAAATTTGGGCACTTGTTTGTTTTCAGACAAATCATAATATCCAAGATCAGCTATTACTTCATAAGTTTTAGCTTCCAACCATCTAACGTCTGTAGTTGTCAAGATATCATTTGTCCGATGGAAGACTATGGCTTCTGTCCAAAAATCTTTAGCTTCATGATTTTTGAGGCGCTTGAAAGAATCTTCTTTTCACCGACATATAGCTTCTTCAGATCACGGTTAATCAGAATATACAAAGCTGGTTTATTCAAATCCTCTTCACTTTGAGATATGAAATCCTTATCAGCCCTTTCTATAACAAAAAGCTCTGATACTTGATTATCACAACTAATTATACGAGAGACCAGCTTGTCATCTGGCACCAAAATCTGAAATACTTTCGTCATTGTAAAACCCTATCCTTTATTATCTACCAGCAAATCCTTGATACTTACACCCAATAACTTAGAAATGGTATCAAGTGTCTGCAAATCAGGCTGAACAGAATTTTGGCACCATTTGCTTACAGTACAAGTAGACTTGCCAAGCTGATCAGCAAGCCATTTACCAGTTTTTCCCTGTTCAACAAGGACCACTTTTAGTCTGTTTATATTCGCCATACTTTTATATAAATATAATTATGATGCAAATTTATATATTTTACATGAGAATTACAAGTATTAAAACAAAAACTACACAATGTTATTATTAATAGTCATAAAATGAATATGATAAGCTTGGGAAATTCAGCTTTAAATTTCCTTATGTATTCTTGCTTATAAAAGCTATCTGAATTAAATAAAATGTTTTCTTTTTAAGGAAAAATGTAAACACGTGTTAAAACAAAACTTAAAATTAATTAAAAAACAAGGTTTTTTACTGTACAAAATTGCTTTATATGATTTCATCCATCATTTCTTTCTAAAACATTACAGTTCAACAAGTTACATTTTCGAAAAGATATAATATCATTAAAAAAGCTCCCAAATAGTAGCTTTTAATGTAGATTAATGTCCAGCTGACGCAGATTACTTTTTCGAATTTTGCTGAAAAACAACCAATTATGGCAAACAAAGCAAAACTGAATTTTGCAAAGCGTCTTTGGAACAAGGAAGCTTTCAGAAAAACATTCAAAAAAGCAATAAGAACTATTGTTTTAGAATTGATAAAAATAATAATACGTATATTAATAGATACATTATTTTAATAGGTAATCCACTTAGAGATAAACTCCTATTGAGTTCACCTCAAACATGCACACATCTCGAAGCTGCCGGATTTCGTTGGAGTCCAGCAGCTTCATTCTTCTTGTGACTTTGTAGAAGTCGTATTTTAGGAAGATGATTTGTTGTTAATCATAATATTCTTATACTTAATAAGGATTATAACATTTCACAAACCCTAGTATTTCTATCTCTATTTTGTGGAATATTAGTACCTTTGCGAGGAAAAATTAATACTTTTAAGATAATAATTTATGAAAATGAAAAAAGTTTTACTAGCAATGATGCTGTTACTGCCTGGTATTGGTTATGCCCAGACCAAAACACTCCAAGCTCAATTAGATTCTATATCAGCAACTGTAGATAGTATATTGCAAGAGATGGCAAGCACGAGTGTCAAAAATATGATTAGCAACACATACAAATTATATCCGACAGAAAACATTTACACATTCTTACGCCTAAACACAAGTAATGGAAAGATAGACCAAGTACAATGGAATTTAGACAAAGATAAAGAGTTTATAACTATACTGAACGATGTTGATTTGACTTATGGCATCAGCATCGGAAATCATAACGGCAGATTTGAACTTTATCCAACACAAAACATGTATCAGTTCTTGTTGTTGGATAAAACCTTTGGGAGTTTGTGGCATGTACAATGGGGATTAGATAGTAAGAAACGCTGGATAGTGCCAATCAATTAGAATGTAGATGTTTCATTTATAAGGTATCTCATATTCACATATACACCTCCATGCCATTCACCTCAAACACGCATACGTCTCGAAGCTGCCGGATTTCATTAGAGTCCAGCAGCTTCATTCGTCTTGTGCCTTTGTAGAAGTCGTATTTTAGGGAGATGCAGCGACGCCATTCCTGGATTTCGTCGCTCTTTGTCCATAGACATATGATTACATTTGGTAAGTGCTTCACGTCGAACAAATAAAATGATTTGGTACTAAGAACACCACTTCAGAATTATACCATCATAAAGATAAACAGTAGGTAGACCAGTTGGACAAGGCAAACTGCCATCTTCAGACACGTATCCCATTGTGTAAGCATCTTTACCATTACGTTTACCTAAATAGGTTATTCTATTGCATCCTTCTTTTTCTGCCGTTTCTTGGATGATTTTAGAAATTTCCATATTGCTTTGATAGTTAAATGGTTACTTATTATTGCGCTAAGGTATAACAATTATCTCACTCCACCAATCGCAATTGGATATAAATCGTGCTGTGGGAACTTCTCGCAGCCGATATAGAGCGTATCGAAGGCATCGGTTCCGTCGGTACGGTGTTCGAGAAGGTCTTCTGACTCGGGTTGCTTCTCCATGGACTTGTTCTTGCGGAAGCCGTGGCGCTCGAACTCATGGGTGACTACCCAATGGAACTAATTCGGACGGCACACCGTCCGACACGATATTTGCATTTCTAACGCTCAATACTCCTCGTTCAGCGCACTAAGAAATCTCTGGTGCGAAATTTTTGAATTTTGAGCGTGCAGCGACAGTATGCTGACATACAGCAGATTATGCTGCTAAGAAGAGAAGTGTGCAATGAATGGCGGAGCTAAGCAAGCACTATAGGGTTGCTATAGAGCCACTTTTGCACTCCGATACAGCCTCTATTATCATACAATACAGCCTCTCTTGCACTCTTATAGCGTTACTATTGGAGTGCAAGAGAGGCTGTATTGATAAATCAGAGTGTCAGAAGCGCAACATAAACCATAAAAAACGGCTAACCGAAACTCTAAAATCAATTTTTATTTTGTAACATGTTTTTACTCTTTGGACGATATTTGCATTGGACGGGAAGACATGTTTTTAGACAAGAAGACATGAAGAACATGTTTTTCTGACAAGAAGACAATGTAGGCTGTTCTGCGGATTATGAAATTCATTTTTTAAGATTCTGCTTCTATTGATTAAAGAAAAGCATTAACTTTGCAAAGACTACCAACATCTCATCATTGAATGTTGAACATAACAAATCTCAAATGAAAGCATAAGAATACTATGAAAACAGAACAGAATCATAATTTTAAGACCAGATATGACAAGGCACGTTGGCGTTCAATGTCAAGTTATTTATTACGCACAATGGCAACATATCGTACGCTTGTTTTCATGGCATTGCTTCTCGGCATAGCAGAAGTTGCGGTCAGCCTTCTACAGATTTGGGCTGTAAAGAGGGTTGTAGATTGCACAGCCGTAAAGACAACCGAATCTGTTTTTCATTCCATCTGTATCCTTACTTTCCTTATAGTATTGGGGTTTGCATTAAAGGCATTCAGCACATGGATTGGCAACATAACGGGCACTCGTGCCAAGAACAGTATGCGACAGCATATTTTGCAGAAATTGTTAACAAGCAGAAATGACGTAAAGCTTCATTCTGGAGACATCGTTAACCGTATTGAGATAGACGTAGCCACTATCATAAACTTTATAGGCTACAAGATTCCCAACTCTATTTGTGGTTTGATAATGTCCATAGCGGCATTTGTGTGTTTGTATTTACTTGACCATTTTCTGCTACTTGTAATTCTTGCTGTTATTGTTATATCGTTTATAATCAGCAGAAGATATATCATGAAAATGCGGGAGTATACGAAGAAGATACGTACCTCAGAAAGTAACATTCAAGCTGTCATTCAGGACTGCATACAAAACCGACCGTTACTAAAAGCTCTTGAGGCTTCACAAACGATGCTTGGACGCTTCTCTTCTGCTCAAGATCATCTGTATGGCGACATGAAGAGATTCACTTCCTTTTCGATACTTACAAGCGGTATCGTAAATGCTGGAGAATCATTGATATATATAATGACGTTTCTTTGGGCTGCATTACGAATGCAGGCGGGCACACTTTCTTTTGGCGGGATGACAGCATTTCTGCAACTGATAACCAAAATGTATCGGCCGATACGGGATTTTGCAGGAATATTGCCAGCACTCATTAATGCTGTCACTTCTGCGGAAAGGTTGATGGAAATAGAGGACGGAGAAACTGAACATTGTGACAACCCAATAAGAATGGAAGGACCATGCGGCATTCGTATTGACAACCTGACTTTTCGTTATGACAAGTCTTCGCAGGACGTGTTCAGCAATATATCCATAAATTTCCGTCCTGGAACTTCAACGGCTCTTTTAGGCAAAACGGGAACAGGCAAGACCACTATGCTGAAAATGATGGTTGCTCTTGCTGCCCCTCAGAAAGGAAGCGTGAACGTATATAACGAGAAAGGCCAATATGGGGTTTCACCTGATGTGCGATGTAATTGCATATACGTGCCTCAAGGCAATACACTTATACATGGAACCATTCGGGACAATCTCTTGTTGGGCAATCCAAAGGCAACTGACAAAGAAATGCTGGATATGCTCCGCTTTTGTTGTGCCGACTTCGTGCAGAGCCTTCCGTCCGGGCTTGACACACTCTGCTATGAAAAGGGAGGAGGCTTGTCTGAGGGACAAGCTCAACGCATAGCCATTGCTCGTGGTCTGCTGCATGGTGGAGACATTCTGATTCTTGACGAAATAACCACAGCTCTGGATGAAGAGACTAAAACAAAGCTGCTTGACAATCTTTTCAGCCGTTACGCCAAGCATACGATGATTATAGCCACTCACGATCCGAAGGTTATAAATATGTGTAAGGAGATTGTTAGGATAGAATAATCAAAATGTTAATATTCAAAAAAAGGACATGTCTTCTTGCTTAAGAAAACATGTCCTTTATTATTACAATTATATCCTATTATCTTTACTTCGACTCGTACCAGTCACCCGTTTCCTTTACGAGCTTCTTTGCGAAAGCTTCAGGATATCCGGGGCGGTCAACATAACGTGTGAGCTTTCCGTCCTTGGTGCGCTTCACAGCCATATCGTTATACTTGACGATGATGAGAGTGGCAAGGTCGCGCCAATGAGCAAGCATCTGCTGAGCCTTGTCGTTGCTGTAAGCGTTGAGGTAAGCCACAGCAGCAGCCTTATCTGAACCATAAAGTTCGAGAGCGTGCTTCTCCACCTCAGCCTGACGAGCGAAATAGTCAGCCTCAAGGCTGTCGCGAACAGCCTGAAGCTCAGGGAAGAGCTGCGAGTAACGCGGATAAACCATGTTGCTCACCCAATTGCACACCCAGAAAGCGTTCTTGTCTGAGAAAGTCACGGCGTCTGCACCAGGAGTGTTATAGCACTCGGGCACTACCGTATTGTTGCAATATACCGGAGTGTAAGCCACCATGTTGGCGTCGTCGTTGCCGAACCATGTGATGCCACCAATCTCTCTCGGGAGCCACGAGCGTAGCTGCGACACGAAAGTGAAAGCAGTCTGCTGGGTAGAGATAGGACGCTCATTGAAGTAGGTCTTGCCGTCCACCTTGAAAGAAAGAGGCGTAGGACGATAAGGCATCTGATAGACACCACCACCTATATTGGCAGAATCGAGCGCCATAGGTGTGTTCTCATAATGGTCGCGCATGGCCATCTCTACGTCATGAACGCTAAGCTTGCGGTCAGGAACCACCCAAAGCGGCATATCCTCAGCGTTGGGATTCTTGCCAAGAGCCCAAGGCAGATAACGATCGAAGCCCTTCTTGAAGCGATTGAAGAAGCTCCAAGCACGAGCGTCACATGCACGACGACCTGAGAAATCAGGGAAAGCATATGTGTTCTTCCAAGAGAAGTCGGCATCCTTACCGCTGAACCATCCCATCTTACGTGCGTAAGAAATGACGTTCTTCGAATGGAGCACATTCTTCTTGTCCTTCATATCGAACTTGCCGATACGGCTCTGATTGGCGTGAGCGCAGATGGCATCGTCAGGAATACGCATAGCCACCCAAACTACGCCCTTGCTGCCAGGACCCGTGCCCATCATCTCCATTATCCACGCCTCGTTAGGGTCGCAGATGGAGAATGTCTCACCGCTTGAGCAATAACCGTACTTTTCAACGAGAGAGGTCATTACGCTTATCGCCTCACGTGCTGTCTTGGCACGCTGGAGAGCAACGTAGATGAGCGATCCGTAGTCGAGAATACCGGTAGTATCAATCATTTCCTCGCGTCCGCCATACGTGGTCTCGGCGATGGAGAGCTGATACTCGTTGATGTTGCCGATGACGTTATAGGTGACGGGAGCCTCAGGAATTTCACCATGATAGACGCCAGAATCCCAATCGAATATCTTGCGCATCTCGCCCTTGGCATGTACGCCGGCAGGATAATGACAAAGTCCGGAAAACATGCCATAATCGTCAGCATTATACGACACCATTACGGAGCCGTCAACACTCGCCTTCTTGCCTACAATAAGGTTTGTACAAGCCTCTGCCTCGGCGAACGAAAGCGCGAGGAGCGAAGGAAGCGCCACGCGAAGTATCTTATTAAGAATTTTCATGATTATAAGATTTTGTTGTTGGGGGTAGGAAGAGGTTATTAGCAAGCCTTGAAGCTCATATCAAGTCCCTTCACAGAGTGTGTGAGGGCACCCACGCTAATAAAGTCGACGCCACATTCTGCATAGTCGCGGATTGTGTCGAAAGTGATGCCGCCGCTTGATTCTGTCTCGAAGCGTCCAGCCACCATCTCTACGGCCTTGCGTGTGTCGGCAACAGAGAAGTTGTCGAGCATGATACGGTTGATGCCACCGCATTCCATAGCCTGACGAAGCTCGTCGAAGTTGCGCACCTCAATCTCAATCTTGAGGTCAAGTCCCTTCTCACGCAGATATTCGTGGCAACGGTTGATGGCGTTTGCGATGCCTCCTGCGAAATCGACGTGGTTGTCCTTGAGAAGAATCATGTCGAAAAGTCCGATACGATGGTTCATGCCGCCGCCAATCTTCACAGCCTGCTTCTCGAGCATGCGCATACCAGGAGTGGTCTTACGAGTGTCGAGGACGTGAGTGTTGGTGCCCTTGAGACGCTCCACGTACTTGTTGGTCATAGTGGCGATGCCACTCATGCGCTGCATGATGTTGAGCATAAGGCGTTCTGTCTGAAGGAGCGAGCGCACCTTACCGCTAACCACCATGGCGATGTCGCCCTTACGAACGTGTGCTCCGTCGCCGATGAGCACTTCCACCTTCATCTCAGGGTCGAAGCGTGCGAATACGCGCTTTGCCACTTCCACTCCGGCAAGGATGCCGTCCTCCTTGATGAGGAGATGAGACTTGCCCATGGCTGTCTCGGGAATGCAACATAATGTGGTGTGGTCACCATCGCCGATATCCTCAGCAAAAGCGAGGTCGATAAGGCGATCTTCAAGTTCGTTTACACTAAGCATAATAATATGAATGTATTAAAATTAATGGTTTAGTATTTTTATTCTTTTATGATTTCACCATCGCGATATGCCATAAGGATACCATTTTCTTGGCGTAACTCGATGGTGTCACCGAGCCACTCCGTAAAGGGTGTCTCGTGTGTCAGGGGACGTATGGCTGTCACCTCTTCTCCTTGTACGTCTACGCATGCCTGACGCATCTCCTTACCGTCCGTGAGTACAACTATGCTTGCTGCTACGTGTCTCATGAAGCCTAAGGATTTGCGCCTGGTCTTCGTAGGCGATTCTGTACTGGCTTTATGCTGTCAGGATTAACCTTAAGAAGCGAGTCGCCACTTGCTCCCTGCGTTGGAGCAGGCTCTGCCACATGCATTCTGACGAGTCTGATGTTGCTCACGATAAGAAGTTTGAGAGTGGAAGCTGATGTGGCGTCCGACGACGTACCCTTATTGATAAGCCAGAATCCGCGAACAGACTTGATGCGCTTGTGTGACGTGTTGTTAATCTGAAGATGATAATGCGAGGATGACGTTATCTGATTGGTGGCATACTCCACGCTGTCGCCTTCGTATGTGACAGCCATTACGGCGCAAGCGTCACGCATGCCGTCCTGGAAGATATACTGAGCGTCGAAGTCGAGCATAAGTCGGTCTCCGGCATAATATGACGTATCTGCCTTCAAAGCGAAATCGTAGGTATTGGCAGCCACGTATGGCGTAAGAATGAAGTGTGAAGCCTCGTGCCAAAGATTGGTGGTGTCAGAGCCTGAGAGGTCAGCAAAGCCTCCATATCCTCCTCCGCCAAGCGAAGCCAGACGGTCATTAAGGCGTTCGGTAAGGCGCTTATATACATCCTCGAACATCTGTGTGTGACGCTCATAATATACAAGCGACGAGTCGAACTCCGCCTCTGTCACCTTATACTTGGCAAGGATATTGGCCTTATACGCCCTCAAGGCTATGGTGTCGCCTGGAGTGGAGATGGTGGTAACACCATCTGCAAGATGATAGTCGTAAAGTATCTCCGCCATTACATCTGGCTGGATGTATTGCCTCGGAATGGAGGGCTTACATCCGACCGTAGCAAGGACGGATGCCACGAAGGCAAGGATGATGAGAATATGTTTCATTAATATACGTTTTACTCCTGATTTTTCCACACCTTACCCATCACCTCCAGTTCTGCGCGATAGAAGATGAGGAGCAGCACGACGCCAACGCTTATGCAAGCATCGGCAAAGTTGAATACGGGCGAGAAGAACACAAATCCCTGACCTCCGCACATAGGCATCCAGTCGGGCCAAGTGGTCTGGATTATCGGGAAATAGAACATGTCTACCACCTTGCCATGCAGGAACTCTGAATAGCCCTCGCCGAAGGATGTGAATGAAGCTATGCTGAATGGCGTGGAAGCCTCGAATATGAGACCATAAAAGAGACAGTCGATAAGATTACCGGCTGCTCCTGCCAATACCATTGAAAGGCAGATTATGTATCCCAAGCTTCTGCCACTTCGTATAACCTTATACAGGAAGACAGAGATTAAGCCTATGGCAACCATGCGGAAGAGGCTGAGCACAAATTTATTGATGAAAGTCATACCGTAAGCCATGCCGTTGTTCTCGATAAACTCGATGTAGAACCAGTCTGTAACGTGTATGGCTTCGCCTAAGGACATGTGCGTCTTCACCCAAATCTTAATGATCTGGTCGATAATGAGGATGGCGAAGACCAGAGCCGTCGCCATCCATCCCCAATGGGTGTTACTGCGTTTTGCTTCCGCCATTACTTCTTCCTCGCATTTTTAGACGCTACGCTGAGTGTGGCATGAGGAACGATGCGAAGACGCTCCTTCGGAATCAGCTCGCCTGTCATACGGTCGATGCCGTATGTCTTGTTCTCAATACGCACCAAGGCTGCCTCAAGTCCCTGAATGAACTTCTGCTGACGGCCTGCCATCTGTGCTATTTCTTCTTTCGACTGTGAGGCGCTTCCCTCTTCGAGGGCCTTGTATGTGGGCGATGTGTCGTCCACTCCGTTATTGTCAGAATTGTTGAGCTGCCCCATCATAATGCTCAGCTCACGGCGTGCGAGAGCCAGCTTGTCGTTGATGATCTGACGGAACTCCTCGAGTTCCTCATCAGAATAGCGTGTTTTTTCTGCCATAGACTTGTTTTTGTTAGATTAATGAATAAGTTTCGCATGCTTTCTTGGGGCATGCGAAACTTATATCTGAGTTAGTAAGATTTTAGTTCTTCTCTACAGTAATGTTGAGTGTGAAGCCGTCGAACTCTACCGGAGCGCCATCGTTGGCAGCTACGACAATATCGTCGGCAAGCACCTGACCCTTTATGTAGTCTGCGAAGGCAGCTACGGCAGCGTCAGTCTCTTCGTTAGGAGCGAGTGTCACGCGGATGCGGTCCGTAATCTCCAGTCCGCTATCCTTACGGATGTTCTGGATGCGGTTGATAAGCTCGCGTGCCATACCCTCCTTCTTGAGTTCGGGAGTGAGCTCCACCTCAAGCGCAACAGTAAGATTGCCGTCGTTTGAAACGAGCCATCCGGGGATATCCTCAGAGATAATCTCCACGTCGGTCACGTCTACGAGAGCCTCCTGACCTTCCACATTGAGTGTGATGCTTCCTGCCTTCTCGAAGGCGGCTATCTGATCCTGATCAAGGGCAGACATCTGAGCGGCAACGCCCTTCATAAGCTTGCCGAACTTCTTACCCATAACCCTAAAGTTACACTTTACCTTCTTGACGAGAATACCCTGACCCTCAATGAAGTTCACCTCCTTGACATTCACCTCGTTGCGGAGCAAATCGGCTACAGCCTCGATGTGTGCCTTCTGTGTAGCGTCCACGGCAGGAATCATAATCTGCTGCAGCGGCTGACGCACCTTGATATTCACCTTACGACGCAGGGCGAGCACCATAGACGTAATCTTCTGTGCGATAGCCATACGCTCCTCGAGGTCGTGGTCGATGGCTGAAGCGTCAGCCACGGGATACTTGTCGAGGTGTACGCTCTCAAGCTCGCCGCCAAGGTCATGATAGAGCTCGTCAGCATAGAACGGAGCGAACGGAGCGAGAAGCTTTGCCACGGTCATGAGGCAGGTATAGAGAGTCTGGTAAGCGCTAAGCTTGTCCTCACTCATCTCCTTACCCCAGAAACGCTTACGGTTGAGACGTACGTACCAGTTAGAGAGGTCGTCATTTACGAAAGCGTCGATAAGGCGACCTGCACGTGTTGGGTCGTAAGACGAAAGCTCACGGTCTACACCAATCACGAGGGTATTGAGTGAAGAGAGAATCCATCTGTCGATCTCCGGGCGCTTAGCCAGCTCCACCTGCGGAGTCTTTGCGTCAAAGCCGTCCACATTAGCGTAGAGGGCGAAGAAGCTGTATGTATTATAGAGCGTACCGAAGAACTTGCGACGTGTCTCGTCCACACCATTCGGGTCGAACTTGAGGTTGTCCCACGGCTCGCTATTGGTCATCATATAGAAGCGTACGGGGTCGGCTCCGTACTTGTCAATCATCTCGAAAGGATTGGTGACATTGCCCACGTGCTTACTCATCTTGTTGCCCTTAGCGTCGAGCACAAGTCCGGTAGAGATAACGTTCTTGAATGCTACGCTATCGAACACCATAGTGGCGATGGCATGGAGTGTGAAGAACCATCCACGTGTCTGGTCGACGCCCTCGTTGATGAAGTCGGCGGGATAGAACTTAGGCGGGATGGCTGTTCCCTCGTATGTGCTATGGATAAGCGCCTGACGGTCTTCCTCTGTGCCGCGTGCCATCTCTCCCTCGAACGGATAGTGGAGCTGTGCGTAAGGCATCGAACCTGAATCGAACCATACGTCTATCAGGTCGGTCTCACGATACATAGGCTTGCCTTCGTCGTTCACGAGGACGATATTGTCAACGTAAGGACGATGGAGGTCCACCTTGTCATAGTTCGCCTGGCTGTAATCGCCCGGTACGAAGCCCTTATCCTTGAGCGGGTTGCTTGACATTACGCCAGCAGCCACGGCCTTCTCTATTTCTGCATAGAGTTCCTCAAGGCTACCGATGCACTTCTCGCCACGGTCTGCGTCACGCCAGATAGGAAGCGGAGTGCCCCAGAAACGTGAGCGTGAGAGGTTCCAGTCGTTGAGGTTCTCCAACCAGTTGCCGAAGCGTCCCGTACCTGTGCTCTCGGGCTGCCAGTTGATGGTCTTGTTGAGTTCCACCATACGCTCCTTAGAAGCTGTATCCTTGATAAACCAGCTGTCAAGCGGATAGTAGAGAATCGGCTTGTCCGTACGCCAGCAATGAGGATAGTTGTGTACGTGCTTCTCGCTCTTGAATGCCTTGCCCTCCTGCTTCAGCTCGTAGCAAAGCACGATGTTGAGGTCTTCAGCCTTGTCTGAAGCAGCCTTGTCCCAAACGCCGTCCACGTTAAACTTCGGGTCGTATGCGTTCTTTACGTAGTCGCCGGCATGATGGCCGTATGCTTCCTTGTCCACGCAAGCTGCCACGAAGTTGTTGTCGAGTTCCTCTATAGAGTAGAACTTACCCTGGAGGTCAACCATAGGACGTGTTTCGCCCTTCTTATTAATAAGGTAAAGAGCAGGGATGTTGGCGTCCTTTGCCACCTTGGCGTCATCAGCACCGAAGGTAGGAGCGATGTGTACGATACCCGTACCGTCGTCCGTAGTTACGTAGTCGCCGAGGATTACGCGGAATGCCTCTTCCTCCATCTCCACAAACTTGTCGCGTCCGTCCTCAGAAGTAAATACCTTTTCAGGATGAGCTGCTGCATATTCTGTTACGAATGCGGGAGCGAAGTCGTCCAGTTTCTCGCAAGGCTTCACCCACGGCATGAGCTGCTCGTAGTGCAGACCCTCAAGCTCCGTACCCTTCATGTGGTCAACCACGCGCCACGGGCACACCTTCTTGTCCTTGTCGAACGGCAGAAGGTCGCCCTCCTTGCATTCCTGGTCTGCCTTGAGGTAAGAACCCACGAGAGGCTCAGCCATAACGAGCGTCATCGGCTCGCCGTTGTAGAGGTTGTATGTCTCGATGGCCACATAGTCAATCTTCGGGCCAACGCAGAGTGCCACGTTAGAAGGCAGGGTCCACGGAGTTGTGGTCCATGCGATAAAGTAAGGCTTGCCCCACTTTGTCCATTCTGCCTTAGGATCCTTGATGAGGAACTGGGCTGTGGTGGTGAGGTCCTTCACGTCACGATAACAACCAGGCTGATTGAGCTCGTGCGAGCTAAGACCCGTACCTGCACCCGGCGAATACGGCTGGATGGTATAGCCCTTATAGAGCAGACCCTTGTTGTAGAGCTGCTTGAGGAGCCACCAAAGAGTCTCGATATACTTGTTGTCGTATGTGATATAGGGATGGTCGAGGTCAACGAAGTAGCCCATGCGCTCTGTCAGCTCGCGCCACTCAGCCGTGAACTTCATGACGTTCTCACGGCAACGATGGTTGTATTCCTCAGTAGAGATATACTTCTCTGAAGCCTTGTTGTCGATGTCCTTCTTGGTAATTCCAAGCTCCTTCTCCACACCAAGCTCCACGGGAAGTCCGTGGGTATCCCATCCAGCCTTGCGGTGAACCTGGAAACCCTTCATGGTCTTGTATCGGTTGAAAGTATCCTTAATGGAACGAGCCAGCACGTGGTGAATGCCGGGATGACCATTAGCAGATGGAGGTCCCTCGAAGAAGATAAACTGAGGGCAACCTTCACGCTCATCAATAGACTTGTGGAAGATGTCGTTCTTCTCCCACATTGACAGCACGTCGTTGTTGGTCTTAGTAAGATCAAGACCCTTATGCTCTACAAATTTGCTTGACATTGTATGTTTAAAATTAGAATTTCAATTAATAGCGTTACGTCCTCCGAAAACAAAAACCAGCGTTTCTGCTTCGGTGTACGTCCACATTGGCTGCAAAGGTAAAAAAAATCTATCTTTCTGCCAAATTTATGCAATTTCTTTTATTATAAGGACATTAAGACAAAATATACCGACAGACAGATATGTTAAGATTTAAAAAATCAAAGGGCGTAAACTTGCTCCATTCAAATAAAAAATGTATCTTTGCAAAGATTTTCGGTATATTCGAAAACAAGAATTTAGAATTTCACGCCGTTAGAAAATTTTAGGTAAACAAAATGAGACAACTTAAGATTCAAAAGAGCATTACAAATCGTTCTAGTGAAGCATTGGACAAGTACCTTGTTGAGATAGGACGTGCTCCCCTGATTTCCATCGACGAAGAGATAGAGTTGGCACAGAAAATCAAGAAGGGCGGTCCGGAAGGAGAACGCGCCAAAGACAAACTCGTAACCGCTAACCTCCGCTTCGTCGTTTCTGTAGCTAAGCAATACCAGCACCAAGGACTTTCCCTTACCGACCTTATTGATGAGGGCAACATCGGACTGATAAAGGCCGCTCAGAAGTTTGACGAAACCCGTGGATTCAAATTCATCTCGTACGCTGTATGGTGGATTCGTCAGAGCATTCTTCAGGCCATCGCCGAGCAGAGCCGTATTGTGAGACTACCGCTCAATCAGGTTGGATCGCTTAACAAAATCAATCACGAAATCAACAAGTTCGAGCAGGAGAACCAGCGCACCCCGTCTGTTTCGGAGCTTTCGGACGCTACGAAGATTGAGGAGGAGAAAATCGGACAGAGCCTTATGGCAGACGGACACCATGTCAGCATCGACGCTCCTTTCCAGGACGGCGAGGACAACTGTATGCTGGACGTTATGCCGAGTGGTGACGACAGCCGTACTGACCGCCACGTCGACCATGAGTCGATGGCGCTTGAGCTCAACTCCGTGCTCAACAAGGTGCTGAAGGACCGCGAGATAACAATCATCCGTGAATGCTTCGGAATAGGATGTCATGAGAAGGGTCTGGAGGAAATCGGCGACCAGCTCGGACTTACACGTGAGCGTGTACGCCAAATCAGAGAGAAGAGCATTGCCAAGCTGCGCGACAGCGGCAACGCCAAGATTCTGATGAAATACTTAGGATAAAATTAAATTTTAATTGTTGTGTAAGCGGCAAAGGCGTTAGCTTCCGAACCCATTGTCACTTACGGTATAAGCGCTGTAGGTCACAAAGACTTACAGCGCTTTTTTAGTTTTTATTTCTGACCATCCAGTCCGTCCAGCATAATCGCCACAACGTAGTCTTCTATGCCGTTGCGAGAGAGGATGTCGCGGTCGTTTGCCATTTCGGTTTCCAGGGAAGGCGCTTCTCCTGCGGGGAATGCCGCCAAGTACCTGCCCATTCTTTCCTTTGCCTCCTTCACATCGCCGACAATCCATTTCACGTAACCCGAATTCAGCAGGTCTGTCGGCAGGATGCGGTCTTCTCCGGCAAGTGCCAAGAGTTTTTCGTATAGAGAGTCTGCCTCCTTCGGCTTACAGTCAGCCAGATACCCCCATGCCATAGCTCGCATTACGTTAAGGTCGGAGTCATGCTCATAATACAGTTTATATAACGTAGCCATTCCCTCCTTCACGTCCCCACCATTAACAAGCGCCAGTCCCAGATGGAGCTGATGACTGATGTTCTGCCCGTCCATAACGGTCAGCCTTGCATACTGCTTGGCAGCCTCGGCATAACGTCTGAGAAGGAAGAGCGAGTCTGCCATTCCCTTTATGGCAGCAGCGTCTTCCCCACCCTTCTCAAGGATGGAAGAGAAGATGTCACGCGCCTTCTCTATGTCACCAAGACGAAGGTATGAATGTGCAAGAAGTTTCTGCTCGTCGAGGGAAAGAGCGGCTGCATCCCTGCATTCGCCTAACATATACGCCACAAGATCCGGACGCTTGCGCTTGAAAAGAAAACGTGAAAGCTGTGCTGTCTCGTCACCCTTCATGCCAAGGAAGAAAATGTTGGCGAAGAAGAATCCACGGAAAGCGCCTCCAGCCTTCGCCTCGAAAGGATTGGCGAAGATGCGGTTGGGATAAAGTTCGAAGAAACGATAGAGGTCCTGCAGATACATACGACGGACGTACATCGCCGACCCGCGGTCCACATTGCTCATCTCTGGCATGGCTGTCACAGGCCCGTCGTTGCTCGCAAGCATCTCAAGGATGTTCGGCGGCAACTTCTCCACCACGGCTGACAACGAGAGGAAGAACGAATACTTGTCCGAATCGCAGAAAGGTCCGTTCATCAACATTCCCTTTATGCCGGGATATTTGCCGAGCATGGAAGCCCCGGAAATGTCTGGATGATTCACCGTGAACGGCATAAACCAATTGCTTATCTGGCTGAAAAATCCGAAGCGCTTCATCTTTGAGAAGCCTCCGAAATATACGTCGCTACCCTTCTTCTGCATGTCCATAATCCTGGACATCTTGTCCTCTATCTCCTTTATAGATCGGTCGCGATCCTCCGAATTGAGGATGTCGTCTATGGTAGCATCGTCCTTCTCCACTATTCCGTTCTTCGTGATGTCCAACCGGCTCTCCTTGCTGAGCGTAGGAAGAATGTCGCGTTGTATCTCGTTGCTGTCCGTCCTGGCACTTGCCGAATAGCACAGCTGTATCTGCGTCTCCAGCAGTTCCTTACGTCTGTCGGTGTCCTCCATCATTCCGGTTATGGCATCCTCCACCTCGCCGAACAACTTCTCCGAGCGCATGTCGGGCACGGTCAGCACCATTCCCACAAGCGCACGCTGGCGAAGCTGCTGCGAAGGATTGTTCATATACACGTCATACAGGAGCATCCATTTGTTCACGTCATACACCTGCATCAGGGAGAGCGTCACTCCGCTTACTATCAGCATGCCGTCGTTCTGGTCCACCGTTGGCGACGCCAACAGCTCGGCATATTCCGTGCGCATCTTGCTCGTCCATTGCCACGACACGAGGATGTGTCCGAAGAGAGCGTCCATATAGCGTTGGTGCTTGGCGTAGATGCCGGCAATGGCAGCCTCCTGACTGTCTCCTGAGAAAAGCGTCTGCATGGCAAGGTCCTGCACGAAGCCTTCCAACGACGCCTTTACCGACGCCACATCGCCCTCGCCCACGGTCTTCTCTGCCGCCTTGCGGCAATACGTCAGCACAGGATATTTACGAACGATTGACGAGAGACGCACATTATTATATAGTCTGTACGTACGCTTCAGCAGGGAGGCATACAGCTTTCCTCCGCTCGGATCACGTTGTCCCTGCGAGAGACTGTCAGCCATGCGGTCATAGTCGTCACGCACGTCGTGCAGTTCGTCCAGAAACTCCGTTATGCCAAGATCCGCCATACGCGCTTCCAGCATGCTCAAAGCCTTACCCACACGTTGGTGGACAAGGATGGTCTGTTCTATTGTGGGCTTCATAAGAGAGGTCAGTCTTTTTTGTTGGCAGCCTCGATGTCCGAGCTGCGAGGTTTGGTTATGCGGTTGAATCTCATGGAAGGTATCTTCTTCACGGTCTTAGCGTCCATCTTATAATACTTCTCCATAATATCCTGATAATGAGCCAGTCCGAAACGGTTGAGCGAGTCGCATGCGGCGTTGTAAGCCTTCTCCAGCTCCTTCACCTGTCCCTGTCTGCGCTTGTCCTTCATGACGTCGCCACGAAAGACAATCACGCCCATCCTCAGGTCGTCCTTACGCGTATCGAAGAGCACGGGAGCCGACATCGTACGTGCCACCGTAGCCAAAGGTTCGGTCAGCCACATGGCGTCCATCTCGTTATTGCGCAACATATCCAGGCGGACGAAAACGTCGTTCACCTGCACCCTGAACACTATGGACGAAAGCTTCTGATTCTTTAGCGCCAAGTCCGTCAGACGGTCCGTCACCGAATAACGAGTCATCGCCACCATCTTGTCGCCCAACTGGTCGATGCGCTTCAGACGCGCCTTAGGATTGGAGAGGAGCTGCCAATAGGCATTCGTCGATGTCAGATAGCTGACCTCCGTACCCTCACGCCTTATACGCTCCGTACGCACAAGGTCGCTCACCATTCCCTCCACGCTACGTCCCGTAAAAGCTGTGTCGCAATCCATCTGGGCATGGAAGAAGCGCGGACGAAAGTCCAGCCGTGCCGTATCATACATCTCGCGTTCCTTCGCCACAAGCAATGGCATACAGTCAAGTGTAGGCAATACAGCCACGTGTAGCGCACGCAGGTCTTCCTGATGCAGCCTGTCGCGTTCCGCCTTCGTTATTCGTTTCTGCTCTTCATAAGACTTTCCGCATCCCACGAGAAGGCAAAGAGCAAGCATATATAATATGGATTTTTTCATAAAGCAAAAGTAACAATAAATTTTGTAACTACGAAAAATATCCTTACTTTTGTACATATGGCAAAAACAAGAACAGCATACGTATGCAGCAACTGCGGACAGGAGTCTGCCAAATGGATAGGCAAGTGTCCGAGTTGCGGCCAATGGAACACATTCAAGGAGATAAACTTAGGCTCCGCTTCGTCCGCGAAATCCTCGTCCGGACTCTTCACGCACACATCATCGTCAGCAGCCTCTCACAACCGTCCCATAAAGCTGAGCGAAATACCGGCGCAGGACGACAACCGCATCGACATGCACGATGCCGAGCTCAACCGTGTGTTAGGAGGAGGCCTGGTCGAGGGCAGCATCGTGCTGCTCGGAGGCGAACCGGGCATCGGAAAGAGCACTCTCACCCTGCAGACCGTCCTCAACATTCCCGACAAGCGCATACTCTACGTCAGCGGAGAGGAAAGCTCGCATCAGCTCAAGATGAGAGCCGAGCGTCTGCTGCGCGGCAGGGCTCACGATGCGACGTCCGATCCTGACAATGTCAACATCCTTTGCGAGACCTCCCTTCAGAAAATATTGGAGAGCGCACGCGAAGTGGCACCCGAACTCCTGGTCATCGACTCCATCCAGACTCTCTCCACCGAGGACGTGGAGAGCAGCCCCGGCAGCATCTCGCAGGTAAGGGAGTGCGCCGCCACCCTGCTCCGTTACGCCAAGACCACCGGCACACCCGTCATCCTTATCGGACACATCAATAAGGAGGGTACGCTCGCCGGACCCAAGATCCTTGAGCACATCGTCGACACGGTCATACAGTTCGAGGGCGACCAGCATTACATGTATCGCATCCTCCGGTCCATAAAGAACCGCTTCGGCAGCACATCCGAACTGGGCATCTACGAGATGCAGCAGACCGGACTCCGTCAGGTCACCAATCCTTCCGAACTGCTCCTCTCGCAAGACCACGAAGGACTCTCCGGCATAGCCATCAGCTCCGCCATCGAAGGCGTGCGCCCCTTCCTCGTGGAGACGCAGGCCCTTGTGTCTACAGCAGCTTACGGCACGCCGCAACGAGCCGCCACCGGATTCGACCAGCGACGCCTCAACATGCTCCTTGCCGTACTCGAGAAGCGCGTAGGATTTAAGCTCATCCAGAAAGACGTCTTCATCAATATTGCAGGAGGACTGAAGGTCACCGACCTCGCCATGGACCTAAGCGTCATAGCCGCCGTACTCTCCAGCAACGTCGACACAGCCATTGAGCCGGGATGGTGCATGGCAGGCGAAGTGGGACTGAGCGGCGAGGTGCGCCCCGTCAACCGCATAGAGCAAAGAATAGCCGAAGCCGAGAAGTTGGGATTCACGGACATCATCCTCCCGGCTTACAACGTCACAAGCATAAATCCAAAGAAATACGACATCCGCATACACCCCGTAAAGAAAGTGGAAGAAGCGCTCAGAGTGTTGTTCGGATAATTCCTAATTCATCTCTTGTCCGCACCCCACATCATCTTCTCCCGCAACGACGCGAAGTAGCGTCTGTGGTTGGGCTTTACGATGCGCGTGATAAACAGCGCCTTCGATATGGTCACAGTCGAACCCTCGTGCATCGTATAGCTCCTGCCGTCCACAGCCACCAGATAATTGTGTGACCGGCTCTCCACCTCCAGCCTCACCACCGAGCTGTCGCTTATCACTATCGGCCTGATATTTAGGCTATGCGGGGCCACTGGCGTCAGACACAGCGTGCGCGTCTGCGGCACGATGATCGGTCCGCCGTTGGAAAGCGAGTAAGCAGTTGAACCCGTCGGTGTCGTCACAATAAGGCCGTCAGCCTGATAGTTGACGAGGAAGCTGCCGTCCACATGCGTACGGATGCTTATCATCGAAGCCACGTCACGCTTCAGCACGGCAATGTCGTTAAGCGCGTAATGACAACCCTCGAAGTCGCCGCCCTCCGTCGTAATTCGGATGGCAGTATGCTCCTCAATGTTATAGTTGCCTTTTAGCACGGCGTCCAGCGCCTCCTCCACCTCGTCAGGCAGCACGTCAGCCAGAAAGCCCAGACGTCCCATATTGATGCCCACAAGCGGAATCTGCTTCTCCCCCACTCTCACGGCCGACTGCAGGAAAGTGCCGTCACCACCCATCGACAAGACATAGTCTGCCTCAAAGTCGTCACCCTCAAACGTAGCGTATTTCCCCAAGTCAAGGTCATGGTTCTCCTGAAGGAAATCATAAAACGAACGGTCGAACTCCACCAGGCATCCCTGCTTCTCAAGGAAAGCCAGAACGCGGAATATGGAATGCGACTTGCGGGGTTGGAAGGAATTGCCGAAAATGGCAAACCGAAGATTCTGTCTTGTCATATATATTAGATGTCTATAAAAAGTGTATCGTGAAAATATTAAAAACACGACTGCAAATGTAATGATTTTTTTTCAATAACCTTTTATTATTACGGATTTATATGATTAGCCCTACGCTCACGACGTAGCACGTTCTGCATGTCGAATACCACCTGCGGATGCTTCTCTGCCACATTCTCTTCCACCCATTGTGCGGAAGCAAGGCAGTCCTCGCTGTCTGGAGCCGCGCTCTTAGGAATGCGTGCTCCGATGAGAGAGGCGAAGGAGCGCATATAGTCAATCTGTGAGGTAAGAGCTTCTGATGTCTGACCGTCCTTCACCTTTACCGGCCAGCAGACTATCTGCGGGACAGCCGTACCTCCTTCGAAGGTGCTATACTTATTGCCACGCCACGGTCCGGAAGGCTTGTGGCCGTTAAGGAGTTCCTCTGCACGGTCCTGATAGCTGTCGTCCACAACAGGACCATTGTCGCTTGTGAGGAGTATGATGGTGTTGTCAGCTATACCGAGACGTTCGAGCGTAGCCATAATCTGACCCACGGACCAGTCGAACTGTACGATGGCATCGCCACGGAGTCCCATGCAGCGGTCTTTGCTGACTTTCTTCTGCAAACTTAGAGCTGATTCTGTTCGATTATTCCAGCGATATTGACTATATTTGCATCACCTAATATTGGGTGACGCAATGACGAAGTCTGGAAAAAGGACATATTGCAAGTCGCTAACAATCTTCTGTACCTAAATATAGTAAAAATGAAACATCCATATCAAGAATATGAGACATCCAAGCTTTGGGATGTTGTAAAATCATCAATAGAAGATTTAGTTGAGAACAACGATATTGAGCTTTCTACTCCGATAGAGTATGTTGTAGGTTATATTTGCAAAAATATATCTTCAACTGATATAAGTAGTGGAGAAAAGTCGCCAAAATAGAGCATTTTGCACTCTCTTATATATCAGAAAATATTGATTTCTTCTTAACTGAATAAGGAATATGTCTATTCCTATATTCTTCTCGTAGTTCTTTATTCATACCTTTATTTTCGAGGTCGTCTGTATAATTGAACTTGTATGCTTTGTATTTTTCATCATTATCCTTGACGATAGTTCCATCTGAAGCTATATGATAAGACATGACTCGTTTTGCTTATATTCAAAACCAACAGAGGTGACATTAAAAACACATACAAGGATTCGGTTGTATGGCATAGTGGCACAAGCCAGACGCAATTGAACATCATCGGCCTCTTCATGTTTTCCTATGAAGCTTAGGACACTATCAGTTATTGTGGTATCAATAACGACGCCACTATCCATCAAATTGTCTGGTATGGAACAGCATAATCGACACTCTGTTATAGAATGCGATTATGCTGATTCTTATTTGTCTGAGAACGTACAAATGTTAGATGTCGGTGTCTTCGATTTCTCTACCGAAGATTGTCGGCTTTGGAGGTGCAAAAGCGCCACCTGCATCCTCATATTCAATGTCCGAACTGCTACTTGGCTTATTGATGTTGCCGTCATAATTAACACCGGGGGATGAGCATAACACCATAGGGACATCCTCTAAATCATAAACCTCTATCTCAGGCTTAACGTATTGTTTTTTCATTGTTTACTTGTTTTTAAGTTGTTGTTTCTTATTCACGTTTACTTTGCCTTCTTCATCAGTCCGTCTATCTCCTCAAATTCCTTACCCATGTTGAGGTTCAGATAGATGGTATAGAGCGGCATTGCCCACTTTGACTGTGCTTCTGGGGCGAGCTTACGGTATCGCTCCATATATGGCAGCGCTTTTCTATATAGTTGCTGCATCTGACGCCGCTGCGTGCGGTTGGTGAGTTTCTTATTGTCGAGAGCCACAGCCTGATTATAGTAAGCCAGGGCTGCGTTGAGGTAAGGGTCTGCCTTAGTGGAATCAGCAGCGATGAGGGCATCACTAAGCACAAGACATTCATCGTAATGTCCCTGTAGGAGCAGGACCGAACTCTTGGCAAAGCGTGCCACGAAAGAGAGCGAGTCGGCTTTCAGGGCGCGGTCGCAGAGCGAGAGTGCGCGGCAGGTGTCGGCACTGCGGAAGTAATAGTCGAAGAGATGGCTGAAGAAATAGTCTGACTTCGGATAGGCATCGAATCCTTTGTGGAGGATGGCAAGGCAAGCTGTCGTGTCTGCCTGCTGACGGTAAGCATCCGCCATATAGCGGCAGACGATGTCGAGCCGCGCTGTGTCAGCCTGCGCCAGATCCGCATGAGCAAGAGTCTTCTCTGGCGACGACGCACGGTGTCCGCAGAAGACAGCATTGAATGCCACCTTCGGCATTATAGGGTCTTTCTGTGCAAGGTTATAGGAAGAGAAGAGAGGCTGGCGGGCACAGTCGATGTAAGCGTCAAAGTAAGTCCACGCCTTGAGGTAATCCCCTTTCGCCATGAAGAACAGTCCGCCCGTCTGAAGATTCCGACGGTAGGTATTGAGCCACGACGCATGCTTACGACGATACTTCAGCTCCACACGACCCTTACGGTCCGGACGTGCGTCCACCGAATCGAGACCTTCCAAGACCCCGAACAGACGATAAGTGACGTCGAAGAGACTCGCTGTATCGGTGGTCTGCTTCAGATACATCTGCTCGTTGAGAGCTTCGTACTGCTTGCGTACGGCATCGAAGAGCACCAGCCATATCTTATCGTTATCTCTATTGGCAGAGTCGGCAAGAAGATGGCGCATGGAAGCCTCAGCCTCAGCAAGCTTCTTCCCTGCCTTTACATTGTCCTTCGCCTGAGCTATCTCCTTGCGCTGTGCAGCAGCAGGGACGGCAGAGGAAAGAGAGAGGATAAGGAGGAAGAAGAGAGCAAATAGTTTACGTATCATAATGGCAAACATATAAGATTAGGGATTATCGTAAATAAATTTAAAAAGAACGAGAGTGTGCCAAACACCTTATGTATTGACACACCCTCGTAAAGATTTTGCATAATTATGGTGCGGTCATGTCACACACATACCGCCACACACATCTTACTGTGCAAGCTCCTTAGTACGGGCGTCGTTCTCGCCGTAGAGATTGTAGTAAGTGTTGTAGAGGAGGTAACGCCAGTTGGCACGCTCCTGGTTGGGATCGAGCTGGCGAGCCTTCTCAAGGTAGCCCTGAGTTTCCTCGAGGAGCGGCTTCTGCTGCTCGAAGGTAGCAAGACCTGCTGCCTTGTTGTTGATGCTAAAGCCGAGCCATGTGAGCACGAGGGCGTCCTCCTTGATGGAGTTGGCCTTCTTGAAGTCGGCGATGGCCTCATCCCACTTGCTCTCGTTCATCTCAGCCTGACCCTTCACGGCGAGTGCCATAAAGTCGTTAGGATTCTTTGCAAGGCGCGTGTTGAGAAGATCTGCCTGCTTGTCCTTCATGCCGAGTGTGCCGTAGAGTGTAGCGAGGTTTGTGAAGATGGTCTCGTTCTCAGAGTCGTTTGCATAGAGAGCTTCGAACGACTTGAGGCACTTAACCGAGTCCTCACGTGTCTTCATGCTCTCCTGCATGAGAGCCATCTTGATGCTGAGGGCGTCCTTGTAAGAAGCGGTATCCTTAAGCGAAACGTCAATGTACTTGTTGGCAAGGTCCATGTTCTTGTTCTGATAAGCGAGCACACCAGCTACGCGAGCCACCTCACCGAGGTTCTCATCGGGAGCCTTTGTCTTGTCGAAATCAGCGAAGAGAGGAGACACAGCGCTCTCTACGTAAGCTCCGAAGAGGTCGAGTGCTGTCTTCTGGTCTTCCTTCTCGAGTGCTCCCTGACCTACGATTACGAGGTGGATGCGGAGAGGCCAAAGAGCCTCCTGAAGCTTCTTGTGGAACTTGGGAGCCACCTTGCCCTTAGCGTTAGGAAGAGCGTCATACTTGTCGCACTGCTCAGCGTCGAGGAGGGCGTTCTTAAGAGCTACTGCCATACCCATGTTGTCAACAGCCTTCTCGCCTGCCTGACCCATCTGCTTCATCATCTGGTTCTCCTGGATGATTGAGATCTCGTGGTTAGCCTTGTTGAGCGAGAGTTCTACGAGCTTGTGGTAAGCCTTAGCCTTCTCGTCGTTGCTGAGAGTAGAGAGGCAAGACTGGAGCTGACCCTGAGCCTCAGCATAATCCTTCGACTTAAGGACGCTCTTGAGGTCCTGTGCGAATGCAGACGATGAAGCTACGATCATCGCTGCCATGATAAATAACTTTTTCATAATCGAATAGTTTTGTTACAGTTATTATTGATTGTTATTATCTGTTGTTGACTCGATAATGGTGTCGGGTGACGTAGTCTCTACGTCGTCCAGCTTCTCGTCCTCGCCTACCTTCTCCTCCAGTTCAGAGCTCATCACCTTGCATACGCTGGCGATTACGTCGTTCTTCTTGGCGAGATTGATGAGGCGAACGCCCTGTGTGGCACGTCCCATGACACGGCAGTCGCGAACGGCAAGACGGATGGCTATGCCGCTCTTGTTGATGATCATGAGGTCGTTCTCATCGGTGACATTCTTGATGGCAACGAGGCGTCCGGTCTTCTCTGTCACGGCGATGGTCTTCACGCCCTTACCGCCACGGTTGGTCTTGCGATAGTCCTCCACGCTTGAGCGCTTGCCGTAGCCGTTCTCCGAAACCACCATTACGGTTTCGTTCTCGGCGTCGTTTACGATGATCATGCCCACAAGCTGGTCGTCGTCACCGTCAAGCTGCATACCGCGTACACCCGTTGAGACACGTCCCATTGGTCGTACGGCAGACTCGTCGAAACGTACGGCGCGACCGTTGCGATTGGCGAGGATAATCTCGTTATTGCCATTGGTAAGGCGAACGTCCACCACCTCATCGCCGTCGACGATGTTAATGGCGTTCACACCATTGGTGCGTGGGCGTGAGTAAGCCTCAAGGAGCGTCTTCTTGATGGTGCCGTTCTTTGTAGCGAACACCACGTAGTGTGAATTGACAAACTCCTCGTCGTTAAGTCCGCGGAGGCGGAGAAGAGCGTTGACAGAATCGTCAGGCTCGATATTGAGGAGGTTCTGGATGGCGCGTCCCTTGAAGTTCTTGTCGCCGTCGGGTATCTCGTAGCACTTAAGCCAGTAGCAGCGTCCCTTGCGTGTGAAGAACAGCATGGTCTGGTGCATAGTGGCAGGATAGATAAACTCGGTGAAGTCCTGCTCGCGTGTGCGTGCTCCCTTTGATCCTACGCCGCCGCGTGCCTGCTCACGATACTCGCTGAGCGGTGTGCGCTTGATGTAGCCCATGTGGCTGACGGTTATCACAACGGGGTCGTTCGGATAGAAGTCCTCTGCATTAAACTCATGCTCGAAGGGCTTTATCTCTGTGCGGCGCTCGTCGCCATACTTCTCCTTCACCTCAAGCAGCTCGTCCTTCATCACCTTCTTGCAAAGTTCGGGATCGTCAAGGATGGCCTGGAGGTGAGCGATGAGACGCTCCAGCTCCTCAAACTCGGCATGGAGCTGGTCCATACGCAGTCCTGTAAGCTGTGAGAGGCGCATGTCCACGATGGCCTTTGACTGTATCTCGTCCAGCTCGAAACGCTTCTCGAGGTTGCGCTGAGCCTCTGACGGTGTGGCAGAAGCACGGATGATGTGCACCACTTCGTCAATGTTGTCGCAGGCGATGATGAGTCCCTCAAGGATGTGGGCACGCTCCTGTGCCTTCTTAAGGTCGAACTTGGTGCGACGGATGGTCACGTCGTGACGATGCTCCACGAAGTACTTCACACACTCCTTAAGTGTGAGGAGGCGCGGACGTCCGTTGACGAGGGCGATGCAGTTGACTGAGAACGATGACTGCATGGCTGTCATCTTATAGAGCTTGTTGAGGATGACGTTGGCGTTGGCGTCACGCTTTACGTCCACCACGATACGCATTCCCTGACGTCCCGACTCGTCGTTGACGTTGGAGATGCCGGTCACTCTTCCGTCCTTCACGAGGTCAGCGATGCTCGACACGAGGTCAGCCTTATTGACACCGTAAGGAATCTCTGTGATGACAATCTTGTCGTGAGAGTCACCGCTCTCAATCTCGCTCTTGGCACGCATCATGACGCGTCCACGACCGGTCTCGTAAGCCTGACGCACACCGGTAAGACCGTATATGTAAGCTCCCGTAGGGAAGTCAGGTGCCTTGATGTGCTCCATGAGTCCGTCCAGATCAATGTCAGGATTGTCAATGTAAGCGCAGCATCCGTCAATCACCTCGCTGAGGTTATGCGTAGGAATGTTGGTGGCCATACCGACAGCAATACCGTTACCGCCGTTAACGAGGAGGTTCGGAATCTTTGTAGGCATTACGGTAGGCTCCATGAGCGTGTCGTCGAAGTTGGGCGCCATGTCCACGGTGTCCTTCTCAAGGTCGTCCATGATATGCTCTCCCATCTTAGAGAGTCGGCACTCCGTGTATCGCATAGCAGCCGGCGAGTCACCGTCCACAGAACCAAAGTTACCCTGTCCGTCCACAAGCATGTAGCGCATGTTCCAGTCCTGTCCCATGCGTACTAACGCACCATAGACAGAAGAGTCGCCGTGCGGATGGTACTTTCCGAGCACCTCACCAACGACGCGGGCACATTTCTTGTAGGGATTGTTGCTGGTGTTTCCAATGCCGAGCATACCATAGAGTATGCGTCGGTGTACGGGCTTGAATCCGTCGCGCACATCGGGCAAGGCACGGGAAACGATCACCGACATACTATAGTCGATGTATGAGCGTTTCATCTCCACCTCAATGTTGACTTTCTTAATTCTGTCTTGATCGATAGTCTGATTTTCGTCCATTTTATATTATTAATTTGTTTCGTTCACGAAGGCATAAATGACGAAAAATCGCCGTAAATGCCTTTTATTTGCCCTACATTCGTTTATAGGGATATGTTTCAAGGTGTAAAATTACAAAATAATTTCCGGTTAGCAATGCTTAGAAAGCTTAAAAAACGTGTTTTCTAAACAAATAGACGTATTGCGGGGCAGTTATCGGGAGCCACAATATTACAATTCTATTAAAAGAACGTTTAATCTTTGTACATTCAGATTATTCGGTTTAACTTTGCACCCGAAAAAAAATACAAGTAACACATGTTTCATATTTCAGAATTCATCTTCTTAGGCGGCTTCATAGTTTTCATTGCCGCAATACTCGTGCTCGACATGCTTGTCATAGACAAGAAGGCGCACGAAGTGTCAATACGTGAAGCCGGCACTTGGACGGCTGTTTGGATAACTCTCGCCTTGGCTTTCTCCGCCTTCCTTTGGTTTAAGGGCGACATGGTGCACGGAATAAGCAGCTTCGCCGACCTGAAAGCAGTAGCGACGGCGTACGCTCCGCACCTGAAACTCAATCCGTCTGACTTTGAGGCGAGCCTGCAGCAGTACAGACATTACATGACCATAAGCTACATATCGGGCTACCTCATCGAGAAAACGCTGTCCGTGGACAACCTCTTCGTGATGATGATGATATTCACGGCGTTCGGCGTGGGCAAGAACGAGTATCAGCACGTGCTCAACTGGGGCATCCTCGGAGCCATAGTGCTGCGCTTCGTGTTCATATTCTTAGGCGCAGCCATCATCAGCCGCTTCGACTGGGTGTTACTGGTGTTCGGTGGCGTACTTATATATAGTGGTGTAAAGATGTTCCTCGACCGCAACAAGAAGGAGGAGATGGACGTGCAGAAGAACCCTATAGTGCGTCTGCTCTCGAAGACGGGCCGCATACACACACAGTTTGAGGGCGACCGCTTCTTTGTGCGCAAGGCGGGACGCCTGATGTTCACACCGCTCTTCGTAACGGTGCTCGTCATAGAGTTCAGCGACCTTATCTTCGCCTTCGACAGCATTCCTGCCGTATTCTCCGTGTCGCTCGACCCCTACGTGGTGTTCTTCTCCAACATCTTCGCCATACTCGGACTGCGTGCAATGTTCTTCCTCCTGGCTGCCATCGCCGACCGCTTCCGTTATCTGAAGACGGGTGTGTGCGTGTTGCTGCTCTTCATCGGTGCGAAGATGCTCATACATGAGTGGGTGGAGATTGACGCTGTGGCTTCGCTCTGCATAATAATCGGCGTGCTGGTGGTGAGCATAGGCGCATCGCTGCTGCCGCAACGTAAGCAAATATAATAGCATTAAATTCTCACAATGGCAATATATGGCAATTCCCGGCGCTTTTTCCGAGAATTGCCATATATACTTTTACGCTGATTATCATCCATTTACACATACAATATGGCAATATGGCAATTAAAGCAACGCATTCAAACTTTTTTATTTTTTCTTCACCAGTCTAATGACATACCCAGACCAAAGGCACCATAC
>OKRS01000484.1_pt1 | contig 30418 bp, 28 predicted proteins | sample 1601191 | NCBI WGS metagenome assembly OKRS01 (sample SAMEA3541509, study PRJEB24748) | human gut metagenome | biome: human gut; feature: human-associated habitat; material: faeces | place: China | collected 2012
TTCAAAGATTACTCCCTTTAAGCGTACAGCTGTTATGCAGCAATACCAATATCTGTTGCGCCAAAGCGATTATCCCCAGATACTCAACTATGACAGTTGGTTGGATTGTACAGAACTATTCGAGCTGGATGCTAATAAAATAGTATCTGTTGAAGGTGAGTTGAAAGGAAAGCTGACTGAAACCGATTTAGCTAATGCCATGAATTTGGTAAAGCGTTGTGGTTTCATCAATCGACAAGCCAAAGAGAAATTTGGACTATTGTAGGTATGTTGTCATATGGACACAAAAGAAACAGAAGATTTTCCTGAAGCATTAGATGAAGACTTGATGAAGCGAACTTTCGAGGCGGCTCTTCAAGATGATTTAGCTAGTCGTTGCAAGACATATGAACAAGTTTTGTCTCAGATGAGAGTAAAGTATGTCTGAATTCTGTTTCTCCGAATGTCAGTAAAACTGCTTTTTGTAGTCTGTAAAAATAGATAAAGATGGAAAAAGAAGAGTTTTTGGGGATATTGAAAACAAAGAAAAGTGCCCCTTTTTTATTCCTTGGTTCTGGATTTACCAAGCACTATTTAAATACGCCGAAATGGGATGAACTTCTACAACATTTTTCTTCTAAGCCTCTTGGACAATATTCTTCAACTTTGGGAACTGAAGATTTATATGTTATTGCTTCAGCCTTAGCAAAAGATGTTAATGAGGAATTTTGGCGAAAAATTCAGAATGAACCAGAATGCGATGAACATAGATTTGTTAGTTCGATAAGGAGTCAAGATGATTATTTGAAATTGATCATATCGAAGTATTTGTTAGATTATACGATTGATGGAATCCCTGAAAAAAGTATTTCAGAATTAAATTTTTTATCATCCATAAATATTGATGGTATAATTACTACGAATTGGGATGATTTAGCAGAATTAGTTTTTCCTAAGTTTAAAACATTTGTTGGACAAGAAGACCTCTTGTTTTCTGATGTACAAAATGTTGGTGAAATATATAAAATACACGGAAGCATCCTTGATTCTAGAAGTTTGGTGTTGACAAAAGAGGATTACGATGATTATAATAGCAAAAATGCTTATCTTGCTGCTAAATTAATAACGATATTTGTAGAACATCCTGTTGTATTTATAGGCTATTCATTGAATGATCCGAACGTTCAAAATCTGCTAGAAACAATGATGCGAAGTGTTGGAAAAAACAATAAAGGTCTTGAACGTCTTCGTAATAATTTGATTTTTGTTGAGTGGGTTAAAAATCCGATGCAAGAAATAAAAATTGATTATATGGATAAACACATGAATGACAATAAAATACTCCCTTGTATTGTTATTAAAACTCATGATTTTATGCCAATCTATGAATTGTTAAGTCATTATGAAAGAACAATTCCTACCCATTTGTTGAGGCTATATAAAAAGAATTTTTATAACATAGTGCGTTCGGAAAGACCAGAAAGGAAAATTTATGCTTTGTCTGATGCTGAATTGGATAAATGTGACGATATTCAATTTGTTTGTGGTTTTGGGGCAATAGAAAAATATAAAGCAGTAGGATATAAAAGTATAGATCGCTCTTTATTGTTTAAAGATATTGTTGAAGAGAATGATTTTAATTCTGATTTAATTTTGAAACAAACAATTCCTTCTTTGTTTAACGGAAAAAATAATTATCTTCCTTGCTTTAAGTATCTAAATAATATGGGTATATCAAGTAAGGAGGAATGTGCCGAATCATATCCTCAAATATTACATGAGTTAAAAGATGGAAACTCATTGCAAGCATATCCACATTTTGCAGATTGCGATATAGAGCTATCATTGGAAGGTGTTTTGGAAAAATATGAAAATGTATGTTTGTGGAAAGTTTTTGCCTTAATCCCGTATATAACAATTACAGACTGTGAGGTTGGAAAAATAGAAGATCTTATAAAAAAATATATAGAACAATCGTCGCAATTTGGAAATAATACACTTACTTATTTTCGAAAGTTAGTATGTTATTACGATTGGCGTAAATATGGTAAATGGTTTCATAAATAAAGTAGTAATGATGCGCCAGCCGACAAACAATCGCAATTCTATTGCGTAAACAATCATCGGCAGCCCCTTGTGGGCACAGGCTCCGCTGCCGATACCAAAACTCTGGCGGAGGCTATAGCGTAGCCAGCTACATCCTTCCTTCTGAGGAGGAAGGCTTGGTTAGAGGTGGAGCTCCCTTTGGAAAGGGAGACGGAGGGATTCGAAAAAATACCTTTTTTAATGGGAAAAAGCGATGCCAGTGAGTGCAATGAAAACTCGCTTTCAAATTGCCGAGTGCAGCTCGCTTTATCAACAAGGAAGGACTGGATGATTTGCATGCAAAGCCATTTTGACAATCATGTGATGTAATCAGAATGAATACAACGAACAAAGGGGAACGACCAAAGACTGGTTGTTCCCCTTTGTTCGTTTAGAGGCAATTGTATCAGGTGTATCTGTCATCATCACAAAGGTTGCAACCAAACGAAAGATGGAGAAGGCACCACGCAAATCTATCTCAATTCTATCAAAAGCTCAGAAGTAGATGATGCCAACGCCAAAATACTGGCAGCCCTATAAGCTGCAAAAAAGAATAAAAAGAGGAATTTTGTAAAATGAACCAAAATGAACCATTTTTCCTGAATCTTTACATGAGAGATACAGAAAAACCGAAAACCTTCGTTCAATCAACGACTTAGGAAATTATGTACGAAAAGAATAGTAAAATAATGTTGATTTTCGTAGAATGATATTAATTTTTTAACACGCATAATTTGCTAGTTTCCAACAATTTTCGTATTTTTGCAAGGAGATTCTGTGTCTCTTATATCGAGATTCAGTTGAACGCCATCAAAAAACGAACTTGATTCGCATGATGAAAGAGACAAATATACACTCACAGGTTACGTCCACTATTGCAGGGGACGACGGCGAAGCCATGGCAAAAAGTGAAGGATATGTAGCTGAAAATGGTTTTGTAGCAACAGATCCGACGCACTTTGGAAAGACGTATCATGATAAACAGTCGAGGTAAACGTGTTGTCCGTGAGGCTGTTTTCTTACCACCTTTGTCTTTGTGAGAGTTGAGGACAAAAATCTTAATGAAATCCGCTAACTTTATTTTTCCTTGGCAACAGAATATTTCAAGGTGCTTTAGATGTTTTATATATTCTACTTATCTTAATTGGTTGTTAGTATGGTAGTTTTGGTATTAAAAGATTATCGGCGACAAATCAAACAATAAAGTGGAGGCAAAATTATGAAGAATGTTGGATTTATATTGAGTATATTGGCTATAATTCTTAGTATCTTAGCCATCTGTTTCTCCTTACCAAGAACAGAATTGTCCTTTGATTATCTCGGATTTATCACAGGCATACTTGGTGTGTTGGTAACAGTTCTTATAGGTTGGAACATCTATGCAGTTATTGATTTTCGACAAGAGAAGCAACGACTTGTACAATACTTTGATGAACAAAAGAGTAACATTCATTTATTAGGCTCTGATTTACGTTCCACCTTTATGAATCAATTGAGTAATAATTCTTTGTTGGAGAAGAATGTTGCTGATATTTATTCACAAATGATGGGACTCAATAAGTCATTACCATTATCGTTCTACTATTTGTTCCATACTATAGGTGCAATTAGGACAGCTTCACAAGCTGAGAATTATGCTGCTTGTAATTTGTGGTTAAAAGAAATACGCCAAGTTTTGGTTTATCCAGAGCAAGTAAGTATTCCTGTGACTAGTAAGAAGCAGTTATTGTATGACTTAATGCAAATAAAATCAACAGAACAGATTGTTGGTTTGAATGAAGTAATAGAACTCATTATGCATATTAAAGAGATACCAGATCCTATATCTTAGAGTATTATAAAGAATGCGCTAGCCGACAAACAATCGCAATTCTATTGCGTAAACAATCATCGGCAGCCCCTTGCGGGCACAGGCTCCGCTGACGATACCAAAACTCTGGCGGAGGCTATAGCGTAGCCAGCTACATCCTCTCGTTCCTGAGGGAAGAGAGGCTTGGTGAGAAAGGTGGAGCTCTCCTTGCAGGAGAGACGGAGAGGTAGAAAAATACCTTCTTTAATGGGAAAAAGCGATGCCAGTGAGTGCAATGAAAGCTCGCTTTCAAATTGCCGAGTGCAGCTCGCTTTATCAACAAAGAAGGACGGGATGATTTTAGAAAAACAGCACAGAGGGCGGTTACATCCCTAATCCCTATGGTAGGGATTTAGGGCTTGGGTATAGGGTAAGGACCCCCTCTTCGCAAGAGGGGGACAGGGGAGTCGAAACAAAACTTACGTTATGAACATAGAAGAAAAAAAAGCAGATAAGGAAGCAGAATCATTTTGCGGTATTGTGATGTTTAGCCATAAGCCAAGTATAGGTTAATAAATGCATTTTTCTCTTAAATCCTTGGTAGTTATGAAATAAAATCGTACTTTTGCCGCTATATTAGCAATAAAAAATGTATGATTATGGCAAACGACAATAATATACAGCCTATGGCTGACGATTCACAGATAGTACTTTATCAACCAGATGAAAGTATTTCTCTTCAAGTAAAAATAGAAGAAGATACGGTATGGCTTACGCAAGCTCAAATGGTGGAACTTTTTGGTTCTAGTAAAGCTAATATTAGTGAGCACATTACTAATATTTATCAGCAAGGAGAATTGGTGCAGTCAGCAACTGTTCGGAAATTCCGAACAGTTAGAAAAGAAGGCAATCGTATGGTTACACGTAATATGGATTACTATAATCTTGATATGATTATATCAGTCGGCTTTCGTGTAAATAGTCATCAAGGTATTCGCTTTCGTCAATGGGCTAACAACGTCTTGAAGGAATATCTTCTTCGTGGATATGCTGTACATCAGCAGATGCTACAAATGGAGCAACGTATTGATAGCAAACTTATGTTTCAGCATGATGAGATGCAACGAATAAAGGATGTCCAGGCTAAGCAGCAACAGCAGCTTGATTTCTTTATTCGGACTTCGACCCCTCCTGCAGAGATGGTCTTCTTCGAAGGTGATTTCTATACAGCAAGAGTTGCTTTGGAGAACTTGATTCGAACTGCCAACCATAGGGTAATCATCATAGATGGCTATGTTTCATCGCTAACCCTAAGTGTATTAGATGTTCGTAAACCAAAAGTTTCAGCAACGGTTTATACTGCTGGTGTAGGTCAAGGAATGCAACGTCTCATGGATGAGCATGACCGCCTATTCCCCGATAATCATATAGATATTAGAAAATGGCGCAACGAGTCTCATGATCGCTGGCTTATCATAGATGACAGCCTCTATCATTGTGGTCATTCATTAAACGCCAATGGCGGTCATAAGATTTCCGCCATAACCCTGATGGGAACCTCCCCAGAAGTAATCCTCTCAAAAGTAGAATAAAACAATATTCCTCATTCGAGTGGCGACAAGTGCAGAGCGATACTGCAATGGGGAACAATTCAGGCGGTCCCATCCCGCAAAACATGGCGAGGGCTTTGATGCCCCGTCAACCTTATAGCGTAGCGGTTCTGAGCACCGGAGGGCGGTTACATCCCTTGCCCTTTTGGAAAGGGCGAGGGCTTGGGAGTGGGTTAAGGCCCCCCTCTTCGCAAGAGGGGGACAGGGGAGTCGAAACAAAACAATAATTAATAAGGTGATTACGTTATGAACATAGAAGGAAAAAAAGCAGATTTCATGTCCCTAATCTCATGTAATTATAACTCGAACAAAAAGGTGAATGTCAAGGCTGCCTAAGTGGCAGCTCTGGCAATACCAATTAATAATATGTTTTTTTGAAAAATGTTGGATGTGCTAACTACTGAAAAGCAGTAGTTACGTTCTAACGGTGATTTACTAAAATGGTAATAGCTGAGTCGATTCATTTAAGTTAGAAAATAAAAAATTATCATACAATGACAAAAGATGAGTTATATGATAAGCTAATTGCTATGCTCCCAGTCGAAAATAAAGACGATAAAGAATTCCGTGTTTTATTATCCGATTGTTTTCGAACATATCAAAGTTATCTTGATGATACTCCAGAAGTGGAAATGGAAGTCAAGAAAGAGGTTACTCATATTTGTGAGACATTGAAAGAAATAGTAAAGGCACAATATAAGGGTTTGCATTCACAAGCTTTTAGTAAATTGTCCAATCTCTTCTATGGTACATCTGGTCATAAAGGGTTGAGTGAGGTGCTTCCTGTAACTATATTGGGTGAGCATATTAGTTTCTTTAGGGCGAGAACTCATAGTGGTAATGGTAAATTTACGTATGAGGATATGTTTCATATACCATTTGATAAACGGGGAATCGTCAAGACACAGCGTTATAGTTTCCCTGGTTATCCTTGCTTGTATGTTGGCGCAACAACTTATGCATGTTGGGAAGAGTTGCATAGGGTAGATTTTGATTTATGTATGTTTTCTCGTATTGAAACTCAGAAGAAAATAGCTTTGTTGAATATGCGTATCCCTTCAAAAGAAAAATATGACGAAGACATTAAAGCAGTTTTGTTTTTGATGCCACTTTTGATTGTTTCAATGGTAATCGTCAAGAATTTAGATGCTGTTTTTAAGCCAGAGTATATAGTTCCTCAGTTGGTGAGTGAATGGATTATATCTCATAATGACAAGAAAGAAACGAGGAAGACCGATAGCTTTGTATATGGCATTTGTTATACATCTTCTTTGAAAACTGATGAGTTTGAATTTCCAAGTTGGACGCTTGATAATGTCGCTTTGTTCCCAATAGAAGTTTTGACTAATAAGAATCATTGCCCAAAATTGTCAGAGATATTTTATATCACGTCACCGACTTGTAATGAATATGAGAAGTTGAAATGTGGCTATGATATTGATGGAGGGCATGCTGGATATGAAAGTCGAGAAAAGGAATTGGAGGCAAATTACATATCTTCAGATTTTTATAATTTAGAGAAACGTCTGAAAGATATAACAAAATTTCCTCTTCACAAAATGAGTTGAAAATATGAAGTATTCTCGTAAGGAAATAGATAAGACTGGCAAAATAATGCTTACGGCAACCGACCAAGAAACTTTCAAGCAGGCAATTGAGAAGATTAATGATTGGCGAAGTTTGCATTTAATTCCTCTGGATATGTTACAACAAAAGATTGTGGCCTTCTTGGATTTCAATAATATTCGCCCATTTTTGATTTCCAGAAGATTGAAGCGTTTGACATCTATCCAATATAAATTGGACTTGAATCCAGAAATGGGATTAGGTGGGATGCAAGATATTGGCGGTTTGAGGATAGTCATAAATACTGTGGAAGAATTGCTCCGCTTACAGGCACTTTTACGTAGCTTGCCAATTGCTGATTTTGAGTGTAGAAGAATGTACGATTATGTCAATGAGCCAAAAGACAGTGGCTATCGCAGTATACATTTTGCTTACATATACCATTGTGAAAACAAGGACTATGATGGATTGAGAATAGAGTTGCAGATACGCACACGACTTCAACACTTATGGGCAACAGCAGTGGAAACAGCGGCGTTATACACTAATACACCCTTGAAATCAAGTCAAGGAGATGATGAGTGGCAGGATTTTTTCAAGGTGGTTAGTGCTTTGTTTTGTTTTAAAGAACAATTGCCTGTAGCTCGTAGTTTTGCCAATATACCGATGAAAGAATTGATGGTAGATTGCTATTGGAGAAACAAAAAATATCACTATTCTGATATATTGAAAGCGTTGAATGTTAGTGTCCATGAAACAGAAGATAAAACTCAGGAATATTCATACTATTTGATTTTTATTAATTTTGAGAATACAACTGTTAATGTGACTTCCTTTAAAAGGAATGAAGAAAAGTTGGCCTCAGAAAAATATACAGAAATTGAAAGCAAATTACAAGATGGCAAAAATGCAGCAGTATTGGTTTCTGTTAGTAAGGTGGATGAGCTTAGAAAGGCTTATCCAAGCTATTTCTTGGACACAAAAGAGTTTACTGGCAATATTGATAAGATATGCAAGAATTGCTTAGATTGGAATTTGTTGTCAAACTAATAAATTAGATGTTATGGATACATTACAATTGACAAATTACAGAAAATTCAAAGACACAGGTGTTATACATCTTAAGCCTATTACCTTTTTGGTAGGTGCTAATAGTAGTGGCAAGAGTTCATTTTTAAAGTTCTTCCCATTGCTTAAGCAAAGTTTGGGTGTGAATCGAAATGGAACTTTTCTGTGGTATTCTTCGGATGTAGACTTCAAGGATTTTCTTAATACGGTGCATAATGGTAAAGGAAACATTGATATAAGTTTTACTTTTTCGTCACAAAATTTACGTTTCCAAAGATTTAGAAGACGTGCAAATGTAAAGGGATTGTCGGAAGAGGATATAGCCAAAACTGTTGAGATTTCGGTTAAACTCGAAATTTCAGGTAAGAAAACGAATGGAAAAGAAAATGAAGACTATTTTTCGTTGGTTGTCATAAAGTATTTGGATCAAGTCGTTCAAATTCTGATATCAGAAGACGAAAATACACAGATTATAATTAATGGGCATGGCATAGAAGCAAAGTTTCATCCTGCTTTGAGTAATAATGCGATTAACTTGATTCCACGTATATACGAAGATAGAGAAGATAGTTTATATATGGGAGTAATCCGAAAGTCTCTCGATTTTTTTAGGAAAAATATCAAGACAGCAGAAAATGAGGAGTCATATCCTTTAATGGAATTGGAAGATGCTTTTTACTTGATTGACAAAAAAGTAAGCTCTCGTTATTTGAAAAGTCTCAATATTGAAGGTGAAGATGAAGTGCTGAATGAGATGTATATTCTTATGCACTTAAATGAATTTATCGAGAATATCAATTATTATCTTTTCGATATGAGTACATGCATTACTTATGTACGTCCTTTGCGTGTCTCTACAGAGAGATATTATAGATATCAGAATTATGCAGTAGATGAAATCGAATCTGATGGCAAAAACTTAGCTATGTATCTTGCTAATTTATCAGAGAAAGATCGTATGTTATTTCAAGATTGGACTTCTTCTTTGTTTGAGTTTTCTATAGATGTAATTAAGCATGAAGGTCATATCGAGTTGCAGATAAAAGATGGTGTCAACTCTCCAAGAAATCTTGTGGACACAGGATTTGGATATACACAGTTATTGCCGATTCTTACGATGATTTGGAATGCAATTAAGGCTCCTTCTCGCCGTTCTATATTTTATAGAGGTGATGGGGATATTCCAAAGTTCATAGTTATAGAGCAGCCTGAATTGCATTTACATCCGAGAATGCAAGCTAAGTTTGGAGCGATGTTAGCGAAGGTTATTGCAAGTGAGGCTGGAAAAAATATGAGATTTATTATAGAGACTCATAGCGAAGCAATATTGAATTCTGTTGGCATTGAGATAGAACAGAATAACTTGGATAAGGACAAGGCTAATATTGTTCTGTTCAATGCGGCAGAAGAAGGTTATGAGAATTACATAGAAGAAGCTCAATATAATGAGCGTGGTTTTGTCGAACATTGGCCAACTGGTTTTTTATCAGAAGATGTTTATTAAAGTAGAAAGGGATATTGTTGATGTGATACTTCATCAGCAACGAGGCAAGGAGCGGGAAAGAGCTATAGACATAATGGTGCAGTTAATGACCGCTTCCCGAACTAATAGTCATAAGGTTTATTTGAAGTGTCAATTAACAGATGAGGATAGGAAAACTTTGGAGGCTGCTTTGGATGAAAATTCCATGACAGAATTTAAAAAACTTCAAAAGGAACGCATAGATGTAGATGGTTTGATAGCTAAGTTAGATATATATGCTGTTATATCGAAGTCTAAGCATTGCTCAAGAGTAGGAAAAGAACTTCAAATTAATCCTTTTGAAGAAGATACATTCTTGCTTGGTGTTCCTACTTTTCTCTGTACAGAAAACCAGAGAGATGGTAAGTTCTACCAAATTGTTTGCAATTATTATCTTTCTCAAGAAAGAATATTAAATATGGCTTCAAGGTATAAAACTTGGAAAGGTGGTGGTTCTGATTTCGGAAATGCATTGAAGAATGATAGTATTTTGTCCGACAACTTTATCTTTGCCATAGCAGATAGTGATAAGTGTTATCCTAATGATAAAATAGGAAAAACGGCTAAAAGCATAAAATTCTTAGGGCATAATCGCTATAATGCAGATTATTATATACTGCTTAATGTCTCAGAAATTGAAAATCTGATACCAATAAAACTTGTGAAAAAGTATAATTCTGATATAGCATGTCTCAGAGATTCTGACCTTTCTTATTTTGATTTTAAAGAAGGTCTTAAATATCAAATTCTATATGAGAAAGATAGTCGTGATTATTGGAAAAGTAATTTTTCAAGAATTACTATTGATTGGGATGAAATAATAGATTTTGCTAAAGACAAATCTTATTCTGACTATTGCGATAAAGTTCATGGTAAAACTTCTTTGGTGCCAGGTTGTGGCAAGAATCTACTTGACTCATTATTGGATGACAATGAGTGGAAAAACATCAGGGAAGCAGATTTCACTCAATCTCAGTTGTCTGAGTGGAAAGAGATAGGAAAGAAAGTGTTTAGTTGGACATGTTGTTCAAAGAAAAAGGTATAATGTCAACTCAATCATCAAATAACAACAAGCGAATAGCAAAGAATACGCTGCTTCTTTACTTCCGAATGCTCTTTATGATGGTTGTGTCGCTATACACGAGCCGAGTCTTATAGGATGCTTTGGGGGTGGAAGACTTCGGAATATTATAACTAAGAAAAAATAATTTCATTATGAATGATTTTAAAGATATAACAGTAGCAGTAGCCGGTACCGGCTACGTAGGTCTGAGTATAGCAACGCTGTTATCTCAGCACCATCATGTAACAGCAGTAGATGTAATCCCAGAGAAGGTGTAGAAACTCAACAATAAGATTTCTCCTATCCAGGACGATTATATCGAAAAGTATTTGGCTGAGAATCCATATCGTGGTGACACCATCCGATGCCCTGGTCATTAATACCTTGGAGTATCAGCGAGTGCTCAGCAAGGCTTTGAGCTATACTTCCGATAAGAACGCCATCGTTACCATCGGTATTAAGCCAAGTCGCCCGGAAACAGGCTATGGCTATATCGCCGCAGCAGAACCAACATCCGTAGATGAAATCTACAAGGTAGAGGCATTCAAGGAAAAGCCAAACCTGGAGACAGCCGAGCAATACCTTGCCGCAGGCAACTACTATTGGAATGCCGGCATCTTCGTATGGAACATTGATACCATCAGCAAGGCAATCCGTACCTTCCAGCCAAACCTTGCCAGCATCATGGACGAGATGGCACCTTCTTTCTATACTGAACAGGAGAAAGAGGTAGTCGGCAGACTCTTCCCTACCTGTGAGAAGATAAGTATTGACTATGCCGTGATGGAGAAGTCGAAGGAAATCTATACCTTGCCAGCCGAGTTCGGCTGGAGCGACTTAGGCAGCTGGGGCAGCCTCCGTACCTTGCTTCCACAAGATGAGAATGGCAATGCCAAGGTAGGCAAGGACATCCGCTTGTATGAATGCAGGAACTGCGTGGTTCATGCAGCCGATGAAAGCAAGATAGTTGTTCAAGGCTTGGATGGCTATATCGTAGCCGAGAAGAATGGACAGCTGCTTGTCTGCTCATTGAAAGAAGAACAGAGAATTAAAGAATTTGGGGAGTAATTGATTTTGGTAGTATTTTATTTGTTCCTTTGAGTCTATTTACTATCGAATGTCAAATTGCTAAGTATATTTCTACGAGCAATTGTTGTTGTAAAAAAGTTAATTGCTTATTATTTACAATGCATCTGCTTTAATACATTTTTATATCAATGAAGACAAAGATTTTAGATTGTACCCTTCGTGATGGTGGTTACTATACGAATTGGGATTTTAGTTCTGAAGTTGTCAAGACTTATATCGAGACAACCAATAAACTTCCTGTAGATTACTTGGAAGTTGGTTATCGTAATAAACCAACAAAAGAGTATATGGGAAAGTTTGGTTATACACCAGTTTCTATACTAAAGAAGTTACGAAAGAGTTCAAATAAGAAGCTTGCGGTAATGCTGAATGAAAAAAGCACATTACCTGAAGATTTGGATGAACTTCTTACTCCTATCAAGGGATTGGCCGACATGGTTCGTCTGGCGGTTGATCCAAAGAACTTCGAACGTGCTGTTGTTTTGGCAAAGGCTGTAAAGGCAATGGGATTTGAAGTAGCATTCAATACCATGTATATGTCAAAATGGAGTACAGAGTATAAGGGATTCTTGGATAATCTGTCAGAAATCAATGGAGTTGCAGATTTGTTCTGTATGGTAGATTCATTCGGTGGTATTACTCCTTCTGAAGTAAGAGAAATTACGGCAAAAGTAAAGGCAAATACCACTTGTGCTGTAGGATTTCATGGACACAACAACTTGCAGCTCGGCTTGATTAATACTTTGACTGCTATTGAATGCGGTGTAGACTTTGTTGATGCTACAGCTTTGGGTATGGGAAGAGGTGCTGGTAATCTGAACATGGAGTTACTTCTAACTTATCTTAAGAATGAAGGCTTAGAAGTAGATTTCAATGTCTTAGGCGATTATGTCTCCAACTTCCAGCCATTGCTTGATGAATATCAGTGGGGCACTAATCTTCCATATATGATTTCTGGTGCCAATCGAATTCCTCAGAAAGAAGTGATGGAATGGGTTACCAACCGAGCATATAGTTTCAATAGCATCGTTAGAGCTTTGGATAACAAACGTAATTGTGTGGCAGACAATGCTCATTATCCTCTTTTGGTAGCAAGACCAACAGATAAGGTTTTGATTATTGGAGGTGGTAATTCTGCTATTGAGCATCAAGAAGCTATCAAGGAGTATCTGAAATCTCATCCAAACGTTGCAGTGATTTTTGTCACTTCCCGTCATGCTGCTTCTTATCTTGATATAGATAATGATAAATATTATTGTCTCGTAGGAAATGAGGCAAAGCGAATGAAACGCAATATCAAAGCGAGTGAATTCAATGGTAAGTGTATTTTGGCTCCTTTCCCGAGAAAGATGGGAACTGAAGTTCCTGATTTTGCGGAAGACTCAACTTTTGAGTTAAAAGACATTGTATTCACCCAGGATTATTTAGATTCTTGTACAACTATTGCTTTACAAATAGCATTGGATTTGGAAGCTAAAGATATTTTTGTCATTGGATATGATGGCTATAAGGGTGAAGTCCTTTCTGAAAAGGAAATGGACTTGACCAATGAAAATAGAACCTTATTCACAGGTTTTGTATCTTATTTCAAGAAACCATTGATTTCCTTGACAGATTCATTGTACAAAGAATTAGAAGTTAAATCAATTTATCAATTCATATAATATTAACATGAAAATTATAGCAGTTATTCCTGCACGTTACGAATCTTCTCGTTTTGCAGGTAAGCCTTTGGCTGAAATTTGTGGTAAACTCATGATTCAACGAGTTTATGAGAGAGCGAAGATGGTAGAGGAATTTACCGAAGTCTATGTAGCAACTGATGATCAGCGTATCTTTGATGCATGTGAAGAACGTGGTGTTAAGGCTATTATGACCTCCACAAAGCATAGAACAGGTACAGATCGTATCGGCGAGGTCGCAGAAAAGATACCTGCAGATCTTTATGTGAATATCCAAGGCGATGAACCATTGATAGAACCTGATACTATCAGACAGGCTATCATTCCTTTCTTGAATGGAAACATTAAGGATCTTCAGGTTACCAATTTGATGACTGAAATTCATGAGCCTGTTGATTTGATTAATTTTACCGTGCCAAAAGTTCTTGCAGCTAAAGATGGTCGTGGGGTTTATCTTACTCGTTCTGCCGCACCATTCCCTAAGGGTAGCATTGATGCAAAGTATTATAAACAGGTTTGTGTCTATGGATTTACTCCTGAGGCATTACGCTTCTATTGCGAATATGGTAAGAAATATGGTAAGGCAAAGATAGAAGCAATCGAAGATATTGAAATTTTGAGATTCATAGAAAATGGTTATCGTGTTCAATATATTGAGGTGAATTCTGATACCATCGCTGTTGACACTCCTAATGATTTGGAACGTGTTATAGAGTATGTAAAAGAACATAATATAGACTAAATGAAAGTAGTAACATTTGGAGAAATCATGGTGCGCTTAGGCGCACCTGATTATCTCAAACTAATACAGAGCAATAGCTTGGATGTTAGTTATGCTGGTGCAGAAGCTAACGTTGCAGTAAGTCTTTCTCATTATGGAATATCTACAGATTATATTACTTGCTTGCCTGAAAATCCTATTGCAGAACATTGCATAATGGAATTACGTGGCCATTGTGTAGGCGTAGACCATATCCAGCGTTCTGGTAAGAGAATGGGTATTCTCTATCTGGAGACAGGTAGCAACATGCGCCCATCCAAGGTGTTTTATGATCGCGAATATTCTTCGATAGCAATGATAGAGCCTGGTAGTATCAATTGGTATGAGATATTGAAAGATGCGACTTGGTTCCATTGGACGGGTATAACACCTGCTTTATCACAAAATGCAGCTGATGAATGTTTCAAAGCTATACAAGTAGCAAACGAATTAGGTGTAACGGTATCTTGTGATATCAATTATCGCGGCAATCTTTGGAACTATGGTAAGGATGCTTCTGAGGTGATGCCTGCTTTGGTTGAAGGATGTGATTTAATCATGGGTAATGAAGAGGATTGCGAAAAGGTTTTTGGTATCAAGCCAAAGAACTTTGATGCTGACAATACGCAAGGTAGTATTAACCAGCGTACTTTTGAGTCAGTTTGTCAGCAGATGATGGCTCGATTCCATCGTTGCAAGAAAATGGCAGTAACACTACGTGGTGCTATCAATGCCAATCACAATACCTGGTGTGGTATCCTTTATAACGGAAAGCAACTATATCAGTCTGCCAAGTATGATATCACAGACATTATAGACAGAGTAGGTGGTGGTGACTCCTTCATGGGAGGTCTGATTTTCGGATTACTTCATTATGAGGATAATCAAAAGGCTTTAGATTTTGCAACTGCAGCTAGTGCTTATAAGCATACGTTGAAAGGTGATTTCAATTGGGCTACAGTAGATGATACTGAAGCTTTGATGAGTGGTAATATTAGTGGTAGAGTTAAACGTTAAATAATTAAGTATATGAAGAAGATTTTAGTTACACAAACATCTATGCCTCCTTATGAGGAGTACATTCGCGAGATTAAGGATATTTGGGATAGTCATTGGCTTACCAATATGGGACCAAAGCATAATGAATTGGAAAGTAGATTAAAGGAATATTGTGGAGTTGATAATATTTCACTTTTTACTAATGGACATAATGCTTTAGAATTGTGTATTCAAGCAATGAATTTGAGTGGTGAAGTTATAACAACCCCTTTTACATTTGCATCAACAACACATGCTATTGTTCGTAATGGATTGACGCCTGTTTTTTGCGATGTAAATCCAATAGATTATACTATTGATACTACTAAGATTGAGTCTTTAATTACAGATAAAACATCGGCGATTGTACCTGTACATGTTTATGGTCATGTTTGCAATGTCGAAGAAATTGAGCGTATTGCTAAGAAATATGGCTTAAAGGTTGTTTATGATGCAGCTCATGTATTTGGTGTGCGATATAAGGGACAAGGTATTGGTAATTTTGGTGATGCTTCCATGTTTAGCTTTCATGCTACTAAAGTCTATAATACAATTGAAGGTGGTGCAGTCTGCTATCATGATAAGGAATTGGGGCATGAACTTTACAAACTTCGTGATTTTGGAATAAAAGATGCTGAAACCATTGATGGCGTTGGGTCTAATGCCAAAATGAATGAGTTTGTTGCTGCAATGGGATTGTGTAATCTCCGTCATGTAGATGGTGAAATTGCTAAACGTAAAAAAGTTGTAGAATGTTATCGACAATGTCTAGCAAATGTTGATGGTATTCAGTTACCTCCAGTTCAAGAGAACGTACAGTCGAATTATGCGTATTTTCCAATTGTTATAGATGAAAAGAAGTTTGGATATACAAGAAATGAAGTATGTGATGTGTTGGCTGAAAATAATATTTTTGCAAGAAAGTATTTTTATCCATTAACTAATGCATTTGATGCCTATCATGGTAAATTCGATCCAAATTCTACTCCTGTTGCTTTGCATATTAGTAAGCGTGTTCTGACAATTCCGTTATTTGCAGATCTTCCTTTGGAGGATGTTGAAAGAATTTGCAATGTTATAAAATCCTTACAGAACTGATATAGTAAATGAGCGAAACATCTGATAAGCGAATAGTTAAAAATACATTTTTCGTGTATTTGCGACTATTCGTTGTTACTGTAATTTCTCTTGTATCTACAAGATTCGTCTTACAAGCCTTAGGAGCTTCAGATTTCGGTTTGTATAATATTGTAGGAAGTATCATAACCATGCTAAATATTGTTAGCGTAGCGATGTGCACAACTACACGTAGATTCTTGAATGTAGAGATGGGAAAGCCGAATGGCAATTTGAATAAAATATTTAATCTGTGTCTGGCGCAACACATTGTCTTGGCATTCATTTTATTAATAATAGCAGAATCACTAGGTTTATGGTATATTCATAATTACCTAAATGTAAGCCCTGACAAAATAAATGATGCATATTATGTATTTCATATTTCAACGATTGTTGCCTGTATTGGTATAGTTAATGTGCCATATCAAAGTGTTATTGAAGCTTATGAGAAATTCTCGACGACAGCAAAGGTTGATATTATTATAGCGATAATTAAATTGCTGTTAATATTGTCATTGCTGATTTATGATGGTAACAAACTTAGATACTATGCAATTATAATGTGTGTGACATCACTTTGTTCTTTTCTGTTGTTTCATGGAGCTACATATAAAATTGTGCCGCAAACAGTTAAACTAAGATGGTATTTCGATAAGCATATTCATAAGAAAATAGTAGTTTTTAATGCTTATACTGCTTTAGGTGCGTTTTCTTATTTGGCAAAATCACAAGGCGTTTCGTTGCTTATCAATGCTTTCTTTGGAACTATAGTGAATGCCGCTTTTGCAATTGGATATCAGATTCAAAATTTTGTGAATTTGCTAATTAATAATCTTTCCAGAGCAGCTGCTCCTCAGATTACTCAAAATTTTGGTTCCGGTAATTATGATAATTCTTTAAGAATATGTTCTGCTGTCAATAAGTATACGATTATAATCATGGGAGTTATATTCTTCACATTGCAAATGTGTTTGGAAGATTTAATGAATATATGGTTGGTAAAAATACCTGAAGGGGCTATTTTGTATACACGTTGGATTTTATTATTCATTCTGATTAATTCTTTTTCTTCTAGTATACCAGCTTTGATTCAAGCCTCTGGTAATATAAGGAATATACAATTGGTTGAAAGTTTTTTTGAACTTATACCTTTGCCTATTTCTTATATATTTTTCAAAATGGGATATGCTCCACAATATATATTGATATTTAATTGTATATCATCGTTTATGTATCGTGTAATATCTTTATTTATGATGAAAACAGTGATAAAATTTAATATTCTTGCTTTTGTGTTAAGTTCTTATTTGCCAGCAATGAAATCTTTGCTTTGTATTGCTATAGTATATTGGGGTATTTCGCTACTTCATGTTAATAGTTTTATCTTGGCTATGATTATTTTTGTATTTTCTATAGTTGTGTCTTATTTGATATCTTTGACAAAGAGCGAAAAAGAATATGTTATATCATTATTAAAGACAAAATTTAAATAAATATTATGAACTATTATCCAGTAATTATACCTACGCTATGTAGATATGAACATTTAAAAAGATGTGTAGATTCTTTAGCAAAGAATACTCATGCAGATAAAACTGAATTGATTATAAGTTTGGATTATCCTGCAAAGGAGTCGCATAGAGAAGGATATGAGAAGATTCTTACTTATATTGATTCTATTAAAGGTTTTAAGAAAGTGACTTGTTTAAAACAAGATCATAATGTTGGTGTTTGGGATAATCTTATATTATTATTTGATTATGCCTATACATATTATGATGCAGTAATATTTACTGAGGATGATAATGAATTTTCGCCTTGTTTCTTGGATTATATGGATAAGGCTTTGGATAAATATTGGAAAGAGGATAAAGTCACAGGTATTTGTGGTTATCTTCCAATTTATTATGGAAACAACTATAATAAGGAATTCTTTACGTTGCAGTCTTCTTCATGGGGATGGGGTCAATGGAAGCATAAGTGCAAACTTAAAGAACTTGATGTAAATAAGTTAGTTAATTTGATAAATGACAAAAAAAACGCATTGAAGATATTTACTCAAAGTCCACGAACTTTCTCACAAATATTGGATATGATTAAGCAAAATGCTATTTGGGAGGATGTTTATTTTACAGCATTAAATATCTTAAATGATACTTACCAATTAAGACCGAATAAGACTATGGTCAAAAATTGGGGTATTGATGGTTCTGGAGAACATTGTGGGAAAAGCATAAGAACCATGTCGTTATTTCAAAATACCCGTTTGTATTCCAAAAACGAAGTTTCGCTGCATGATATAGATGTAAAATGCTCATTAAAAACAAAGTTTATTATTTTTTCCTATTTTGCAATAACTTGGCGTGAACGATTATCTTTAATAGCTCATTTACCATTCAAATATATTGATTTTTTGAAAAATTCATAAGATGAAACTAAATAATGTAAACTTCCATTTTTTAGGATCTAACAAATGGGACGAGATTTTGAGTAGGACTTTAATTAGTTTTGAATGCAATAATTATAGTTTTCCTTCTAAACTGTTTCTTCGAATTTTAGTCGAAGCGTTTTTTTCATACAGAAATGATTGGAGTTTTTCTACAGCGCAATCAAGTAAAATATTGTTTGTTGGTTCATCTTTGGATAGAATGAGCAACAAGGATACTTTTATTAGTATTTCAAATTTAGTTGATTCTGATCAGCTTTATTCAGCTAAACACGCTCGCACTTTTGAATTGCTTAGAGGTCTTTTTATACTTATGGCGTGCTTTCCCTTATGGTTTATCCAATTAAAAAAATGTGGATATCCTTTTCGTGAAACGTTAATATTGATGTTTGTACTTAAATCAATTTTAGATTTTAAGTCTGTTTTAGGTATTCAAAAGGTTGATTTAGCTAAATATAAAGCAGTCGTCTTCTTTTACGATTCTTTACCAGAAGAATCATATTTAGTACATTTATGCAAATCAATTAATGTATTTACTGCAACATTAATGCATGGACAATTTGTTGCTAGAAGAGAGAAAATAATAGAGAATTGTGGTTTAGAATATCGAACCTCATTTTCTGATAATTTTCTATGTTGGAACACCTTTAGTAAAGATGAAGCAATTATCGAAGGTCTGCATGAAGATAAACTGATTGTTCTCGGTATTCCTAGCTATGTTAAATCAGAATTTACAAAATGTATAAATCCAAATAATGGCGTTTTTGGTGTAGTACTAACACATCCAACCTTTGAGGAGGAAAATTTGAAATTAATCAAAGCGGCAAATTCTTTAGCTCAAAAAACTGGTAAAAAGTTTATTTTAAAGTTACATCCTAATTATGATGTTCACTATTTTGATAAATATATAAGCAAAGAATATTATTTAGGTAACGCTGCAAAAGGGATATCAATTTTAGATTATGCAAATTCTGTTGAGTTTTCTATTGTTGGAAGTTCTTCTGTTTATGTTGAACTAATTTATGTTTATCATAATATTATAAGATTTTCCAGTGGAAGAAATGATGATAAGTTCAGAGATATAACTGTAGGTTCTGTTTTTAATAATCATACGACTATATGTGATGCATTTTCTAAAGGATTTTCCGATAAAGATAAAGATGTTCTGTTTAATAAACTTTGTTCTGTTAAGAATGTCAAAAAATCGTATTATAACTATTTAAATAAGCTAGTATGAATATATATTTAACATCTTTTGCTGATAGACGTTATAAAGCTTCTCTTGAAAGAATTGAAAAAGAAGCAAAGTACTTTCCGTTTGCTGATATTTACTTGCAATCTGAATGTGATTTGCCCAATGATTATCTTTCTGATTTGCATGTTAATATCTATCGTCGAGGTTATGGATATTGGAAATGGAAATCATATATAACCAAAGAAATTTACAATAAAAGATTAAAAGAAGGTGATATTTTGTTATATATTGATGCAGGAGTTCATTTAAACGCTAATGGAGTGAATCGATTTTATGATTATGTAGATTTGCTCAGCAATGCTAAAGACACTGGTATATTGGTTTTTGAACAACCTTTTCTTGAAAAAGATTATTCTAAAGGTGATATACTTGTGGCTACTAATTCTTATGATAATCCTGATGTAACAATGTCCTTACAATATTGGTCTGGCGCATTTATGTTAAAAAAATGCAAGGAAGCTGATATCATAGTTGAAAAATGGTATGAAATGTGTCATACGAATTTTGGTCTTATAACTGATGAAAAATCTCATACTCCTAATTTGATTGGTTTTATTGAACATAGACATGATCAAAGTGCGTTATCACTAATCGTGAAACAATATAATCATATAAAAATACAATGGAATGAAACGCAGGCACTTGATATTAGCAATTGGGATTCATACAAATCTTATCCAATTTTAGCCAGACGTACAAGGTTTTTCGAACAGAGTCGAAAACTTCGTATTTGTCATTATTTAAATAAACCGAAATGTATAATCGTCGGTTTATACTTAAAATATGTAAAGGGATTTTATTTTAAAAGTTTTATTCCTAAATTTTAGTGTAATGAATTTAACTTCTTTTTCTGATACAAATATTTTATATTTCTTTTTTCGTTTTTTTTTGTTGATAGTTGTTCTTTTTAATGTTAAAAAGATCAGCAAAACGAATAAGGTAGAAAATATTTTGAAGTTTTGGCCTACCATACTATCCTATACATTGGTGTCAGGCTTAAGATGGGGGCGACCATATGATTATAATGTATATTATTATGTGTATAATGATATTATTTCTGGATATGGTAGAACAGATAACGAGCCATTATTTACCTTGTTGGTAAAAATTGCTGGAGCTATGGGCTGTGATTGGCAAGGCTTTGTTATATTCATGAGTTTTGTTCTTGTTACTAGTGGATGCTATTTCTTGAAATCTTATCCGCAATATCTTACCCTCTCCTTACCTTTGTTCTGTTTAAGTTTAACTTTTGCAGAGAATGTTATGAGATGGTATCTTGGCTATTCATTTGTCCTCATAGGATTGTCTTTTCTTATGTTGCAAAATGATTATAAGAAATTTATTGTTTTTTCGCTGCTAGGATTTTTCGTTCATTATGGTTTGCTGATAAACATTATATTGTTGCTATTAATTTGTTTAATTCGAAAACCTCTAAATCCTAGAGTGGCATTTATAATTTACGTATGTGTTTTGCTGTTCTTCTCTATATCGGTTTTTAGTCAATTGGCTAACGTTGTTTCTAAAATTAATATTGGAACACGATTCTTGTCTTATCAGGAAAATGCCCAAATGTGGCTTGATGCCGATATGCAGCAATCTACAGGTCAAACAGGGGTATTTACTTTCGTAGAAAATCTTTTTTTCTTCTATGGGGGGTATAAGCTGTGTAATAAGTCACCCAAGTTTATAAAAATGTATAATATTGCTGTAATAGCTTGTATTTTTTATCCTATTGCAATGCAATTGGAACTCTTGATACGAATTAATTCAGTTCTATATATGTTTAAGTATATTGTAATGGGATTTTTATTAAAAGATATTTTGCTAAATAAGTCTTATTATCCAAAATATTATTTGAACTTGGTTGTTGTATTCTGTATTTATTACTTTTATTCATTGGTTTTCCATGATGCATTTATGATAGGAAGTGAACATTATTTTATTTGGGATGCAGATGGAAGAAAAACATTAGGACTTTAAAATATATGGTATCAATAATAATAGCCACATATAATGCAGAATCTGTTATAGAGACTGCATTGAAAAGTGTTTGTAATCAAAATTTTAGTGATTGGGAGTGTATTGTCGTAGATGGTCTTTCTAAAGATAATACTCTTGGTATCGTCAAACAATATCAGGCAAAAGATAATAGAATCAAAGTCTTTTCTGAAAAAGACAAGGGGGTTTATGACGCCTTTAATAAAGGCTGGAAGTACGCCTCCGGAGAATGGGTTTATTATCTTGGTGCTGATGACGAATTGTTACCTAATGCTTTCAGAGAACTTTTTGTGCATAACTATGATGATTATGACATTGTTTATGGCAATATTTTCCGCAAGTTCTCTGAAAAATGGATAGACCATAAGATAGCGAAAGATCCTTCTATCCTAAAGAAATCTTTCTTTGGTAGTCACCAAGGGATGATAATGAAGAAAAGTGTAATTGAAAAACTTGGTGGCTTTTCTCTTAAATACCGACTGAAGGCTGATTTTGCCTTAGTTCAAAAGGCATATCTTATGGGATATAAATTTAAAAAGACTCCAATAGATTTTGCTGTCTTTTCTACCGGAGGATTAACTTATACCAAGTTTAAAATATGGGATTGGGAAAAGTATCAAATTTTAAAAGATAATCGTGCTTGTTCTTTCCCTTCTCTTGTTGTTTTTGAGCAGGCATTGAGATTGTTGGCACGCAAATTTTATTTTGCGATTAAAGGTAAGATTAAAAAATAAGGTATGAATTTACTGTTTATAAATTCTGCTTCTAAAGTTTTTCATGGTGAAGATGGAGCATTATATCTAAATCCTCATATCACTAATAATGGCTTTAGACAGTATATGTCACTTTGTGATCATTTCACAATGTTGATAAGGGATTGTGGCAAACTTCGACATGAGGATTTAGACAAGTTTGAAAAGTTTGATGCTTCTATCGGACGACTTATTCCTTATCCTAACATTTATAGTATCAAAGGTTATTTTGATATAGTTAAACAGATGCGTTTACGTCAGCTCATCAAGCATGAGGTAATGAAAGCAGATAGGGTTATTTGTGGTTCACAAGCAGGAGAGGTCATTGATTTGACAGTAAAATATTGTAAAAAGTATAATAAGCCTTATATGATTTACTGTCTTGGTATGGTATTTGAGGGACAATGGTTTCATAGTTTGAAAGGAAAACTTGTTGCCTATCCACGTGAGTATAGTTGTAAAAGACTCTTTAAGGATGCGCCTTATGCTATTTATGTAACTAAAGATGCATGTCAAAAACGTTATCCTTGTTTTGGCAAGACATTAGGATGTTCTGATGTTGAGATTCAAAAACCTAATGAAATGGTTTTACAAAACAGATTGGAAACATATCAGAACACAAATAGAACTATTGTATTTGGAACAGCTGCATATTTGGATGTAAAATGGAAAGGGCATCATTTAATGCTAAATGCCATTGCCATGTTGAAGTCAAAAGGTATCAATGTTCAATATCAAATGGTTGGTCTCGGTACGGGAGCTAAAATTATGTCATTGGCAGAGAAGTTAGGCATTTCTGATAATATCAAAATCCTAGGAGGAAAGAAACATAATGAGATGTTTGATTGGTATGATCAAATAGATGTATATGTACAACCTAGCTATCAAGAGGGTCTTTGTCGTTCTATTGTAGAAGCGATGAGTAGAGCGTGTCCTGTTATCTGTTCCAATGCTGGAGGTAATTATGAATTGATAGATTCTAAATATATCTTTCCGGTTGGAGATGCTAAGACGCTTGCCAAAAAGATAGAACAGGTTTTGAAAGAAAATAATTTTGCCCAAATGGCTAAGCGTAATTTTGAGAAATCCAAAGATTATGATGGAGATAAACTTAATGCTGAAAGATGGGCATTTATTAAAAAATTTATAGACAATGAGTAAAATAGGAATATTAACCTATCATTCAGGTTTTAATTATGGTGCATGCTTGCAAGCTTTTGCATTGCAAACCACATTGAAAAAGTTTGGATATGATAGTGAAATCATAAATTTTGAGCCAGAGGCTTTTGTTACAAGTCGTGAAATGTTTAGCCGTAGACCAAGACGACTGAAAGAAGTTATCAAGAACTTAACCCGTATTCCTTATTGGAAATCTCTTCATATTAGAGAGAGAATGTTTAATGATTTTACACTGAAGGTGTTAAAGGCTACTCCTCGTTATAAAACAGAGGATGAGGTGATACAGCATGCAGAGGAGTATGATTGTATTATCTGCGGTAGTGACCAGATTTGGAATCTATCTAAAACTCATGATGCCCCCGCAGCCAATCCAATCTTCTTTCTAAATTTTCCAAAAAAACAAAGAAGGGTAGCTTATGCAGCTTCATTTGCTTCTTTTATAAAGCAAGCATCTGCTCATGAAGATGAATTTCTTCCATGGCTGAAATTATTTGATTCTGTTTCTGTTCGAGAGCAGGATGGTGTAGAATATGTCAAGTCTAAAGGTATTAAATGTGAACTCGCATTAGATCCTACTATCCTTTTGGATAAAGAAGATTACGAGCCTATTTGTGCTGAAAGAAAAATCAAAGATAAATATGTATTGATGTTTGGTTGGAATACCAATACAGATTTAGTTGAAGCAGCTAAAATGGTTTCGGCTAGACTTGGGTTGCCAGTTTATAATATTGTGCCACCACCACGCAAAATGTTCTGTGGAATTCCTCGCAGACTGGATGTTGGTCCATGCGAGTTCTTAAGTATGATAAAAAACGCAGAATTTGTTGTTACCAATTCTTTTCATGGAACAGCGTTCGCGACTACTTTTGAAAAGCCTTTCGTTTCTGTTGTGACAGGTAAAGCCGACACTCGCATGTATTCTCTTCTTGACCAATTAGGATTGTCTGATCATCTAGTAACAAAAGATCAGATAAATATCGATAAGATGTTAGTAACAGACTTCGATGATGTAAGAGAAAAGAAATCAGCATTGAGAAAAACTTCATTAGACTTTTTGCAAAATTCATTAAAAGGATTATGATCAGCTTTGACTTTGATAAGGATTGTTGCGGTTGTCATGCTTGTATGAATGCCTGCCCTGTTGGTGCTATTGAGATGAAACCTAATAAAGAAGGTTTTTTAATGCCTAACGTGAATATGGATGTTTGTATAAAGTGTGGAAAATGTGAAAAAGTTTGTCCTCATTTAAATACTGCATCCAGTATTGCCACATATTCTTTAGAATCGTTTAAGGATAAGCCTTCTTACTTATATTTTTTGGATAGCAAGGAACGTGAAGAGTCTGCGTCAGGTGGATTTGTCTTTGCTGCAATGAAATCATGTCTTGATAATGGAGGTATTGTTTGTGGTTGTGTGTGGGATGAAAACATGAAGGCGGTTCATATAATAACAGATAAAGAGGGTGATTTACAAAGAATGCAAAGCTCAAAATATGTTCAAAGTGAAATAGGACGTTGCTATTCTGAAGTTAAAGCATATCTGAAACGAGGAAGAAAAGTCATCTTTTGTGGAACACCGTGCCAGACTGCTGGCTTGAAATCATTCTTAGGTAGAGTTGATGCAACGAACTTGATTTCTATTTGCGTCATTTGTCATGGAACTCCTTCCCCTTTGGCATGGGAAAAATGGAAACAGGCTCAAGAACATAAGTATAAGGGAAAGTTGGAATATGTAAATATGCGAGATAAGCACAAGAAGGGATATGCCACGACCTGTTGCAAATATGTATATGACGTAAATGGGACGAAGAAAACAGTGGAACGTGCTGCGTATATTGCTGATCCTTATGTTTTTTTGTTTTCAGATAGTTTATATCTACGAAATTCATGTTACCACTGCCAATATAAAGCAGATGGAAATGGAGCTGATATAATTGCTGGCGATTTTCATGCTTCAATAAATGAAGCAGGAAAATGGGGATGTTCATCTGTTTTTGCTATGACTCCAAAGGGAGAAGATTATATTAAAACTCTCCCCGGTTATTGTAAGGTGTCTGATTATAGAAAATTGGCAAGTGTAAACCCGATGCTTTGGAAGTCAGAGAAAATTAATCCCCAGAGAGAAGAATTTTTTGAGAAAATCCAGAAAGATATTATTTCGGAAAAAGATTTCACTCATTTTTTGCCAAGGAAATTTTATGTGAAGAAATTTCTGGAGCAAATGGGATTGTTTAATAAAATAAGAAAGTTATTAAAATGAAATCATCAATCATAATAAACGGTCAGTTTACAGCGCGTAGAGTTACTGGACAGGAACGTTTTGCTCTCGAAATCATATTAGAATTAGATAAAATATGCAAGAAAGGCCAATATTCTTTGGTTGTTCCAAAAAATGCTTCCAATATTCCACATTTGAATAATATACCAGTTATCAAATTTGGAAAGGCGAAAGGTTCTTTATGGGAACAGACTTTTTTTGCTTTGTATATGACAACTCATCCAAGAAGCATATCGTTGAATCTTCTTACAATTATGCCTGTTTTTAAACCTGGAATTATTTGTATTCACGACATGAGTTACAGAACTCATCCCGAGTATTGCAAGACATTCTACATGAAGGTTTCTAGATGTTGGCATATATTTCAAGAGGAATTAGCTCGAAGATTCTCACCTTTATTATTTACCGTGTCTGAGTATTCTAAGAAACAAATGATAGAATGTTTAAAGCTACCTTCAAATAAAATTGTAGTTTTAGGTAATGGGTGGGAACATTTCAAAGAGGTTACAGCTGATGAAACTTTAAAAGAAAGACATCCTGATTGGTTCGCAAATCCTTACTTCTTTTCTTTGGGCAGTTTGGCTCCAAACAAGAATATACAATGGATATTAGAGGTTGCAAAGAGACATCCTCAGTATAATTTCTTTATAGGTGGCAAGGCTAATCTCAAAGCGTATGGTACTGATTATAAAGAAGAGGACTATAAGAACGTTAGATTCTTGGGCTATATTAGCGATGGAGAAGTAAAGTATCTTATGGCTCAATGTAAAGCTTTTATATTTCCTTCATTCTTTGAAGGATTTGGTATTCCACCTTTAGAAGCAATGAGCGTTGGTGCAAAATGCATCATTGCAAAGGCTAGCTGTTTGCCTGAAATTTTCGGAGAGTCTGCTTATTGGATTGATCCTTATAATACTGATGTAGATTTGGATGAGTTACTTTCTCATGATGTTGCATCTCCAGAAAAAGTATTAAACAAATATACTTTCAAACGTTTTGCAAAAATCATGCATGAAAACTTATACCGTTTTTTAGGATAAAATCGATTGATTCACTATTATAATTGAAAGCTCTATATAAATGAATATACTTTTTATAGGTGGTGCTGGTTTTATTGGCTCCAGTTTGGTCAAGCAGTTTTTGACAAACGAAAAATATAATGTTTTTGTTGTAGAACCAGAATTTGCTAATGTGTCGAGACTTGATGGCCTTAATGTGAAGATTTTCCGAGAGGCTTTGGGTAATATCGATAAGGTTGAAAAGATTTTGGTTGGTAACAAGATTGATGTTGTGGTCCATCTTGTATCTACGCTTATACCTGGTAGTGGATATGATGATTTCAACAATGAGTTTAAGAACATGATTTTCCCTTCCATTAAGCTAATGGAGATATGTGCTAAGGAGAATATCAAGTTTGTGTATTTCTCTTCTGGTGGTACGATTTATGGCAATCGCTCTACGATGCAACCATTTGTTGAGACAGATGAAATGGCACCTATTTCTTACTATGGCTGGTCAAAGCAAATGATGGAGAATAGTATTCTTTTTAAGAATCGTACAGAAAAGTTGAAGTACCTGATTGTTCGTCCTTCTAATCCTTACGGTCATGGTCAAAATCTTCATGGTAAACAAGGATTGGTAGCAGTAGCAATTGGTAAGATCTTGGAGGATAAACCTGTAGAAGTTTGGGGTGATGGCTCGGCAATCCGTGATTATATCTATATTGATGATTTGGCAAAGGTATTCTATCAGTTGATAGATAAGGATGTCTACAACGAGACCGTTAACTTGGGCAGTGGCAGAGGTTATTCTGTGAATGATATTCTTGCTTTCTTGAAGATTATCACAAAGAAGGATTTTAAGATTGTCTATGAGAATGCCCGCCCTATGGATGTGTCTAACATGGTTTTGGATACTGAAAAGATGCAACGTTTGGCACAAGTTGAGTTGACTCCTATGTTGAATGGTATCTCTACTTTTTATAATGAATCTGTAAAATAGTTGATGGTTATGAAGAGAATTGCAATTATTGCAGGTGTACTCCATTCTGGCGGAAAACGAAATCTTATTATGGAGTATTACCGACATATTGATAGAACTCAGATTCAGTTTGACTTTATCTGTGATTCTGATTCAAATGGTATTCCTGAGGAAGAAATTCTTTCTTTAGGTGGCAGGGTTTATAAGGTTGCTCCTTACAAGCAGATTGGGGCTCATATGAGAGAGACTTATAAAATATTGAAGGACAACAAATATGAGATCATGCATGCCTTTGATAATACATTGAATGTCTTTCCGATGTTCTTGGGTTGGCTAGCTGGTGTAAAGGTTAGAATCTCTGAGAGTATATCTAAAGGTGACAAGAATGAGAAGAAAACTATTGTAAAACTGGCTCTTCGTCCTTTCTCCCATTGGTTTGCTAATTACTACATGGCAAATTCTATAGATTGTGGAGTTTGGCAATTTGGTAAGAAAACCTATGATAAAGGTGATATTACAATATTCAAGACTGTAATCAATGCTGATGCCAATGCTTTCGATAAGGTTCTTAGAGATGAAGCTAGAAAGAAGTTTGGATGGGAAGACAAGGTGATTTATGGCTTTATCGGACGATATGTTGAACAGAAGAATCCTCTTTTCCTGATTGATATATTCAATGCTATTGCTAAAAAACAGCCTAAGGCTAAACTTGTAATGATTGGCTTTGGTGAATTAGAAACGACAATGCATGAAAAGATACAGGAATATGGATTGCAAGATAGAGTAGAGGATTTAGGTCGTCGTGATGACATCAAGCAATTTTATAATGCTTTTGATGCATTCTTGCTACCAAGTTTGTATGAGGGTATGCCTGTTGTTGGCATAGAAGCTCAATGTGCAGGTTTACCAATCTTCTTCTCTAAGAATATAACAGAAGAGACTACAGCTTCAGAGTTGGCACACTACATAGGATTAAATGAATCGCCTGAAGTTTGGGCTGATACTATTATCAATGTGGTGAATGCAAATCTTGGCAAGCGAAGAAGCTATGCTGAAGAGGTAAAGAAGAATGGATTTGATTCTCACAGCGAAGCAATGAGAATGATGAAATTTTATCAGAATAAATTATAGTAAAATATTTCATGAAAGGAATCGTATTAGCAGGTGGTAGTGGTACACGTTTGTATCCTATCACAAAGGGTATCAGCAAGCAGTTGATACCTATCTTTGACAAGCCGATGATATATTATCCTATCTCGGTTCTGATGTTGGCAGGTATCCGTGAGATTCTGATTATCTCAACACCATTCGACTTGCCTGGTTTCAAACGATTGCTTGGCGATGGTAGCCAACTAGGTGTGAAATTTGAGTATGCTGAGCAGCCTTCACCTGATGGCTTGGCACAGGCTTTCATAATCGGTGAGAAGTTCATCGGTAATGATTCCGCTTGCCTCGTATTAGGCGATAACATCTTCTATGGTGCTGGTTTGAACCAGATGTTGCATCAGGCTGTAGTAGATGCAGAGCAGAATAACAAAGCTACTGTATTTGGTTATCGAGTAAGCGATCCTGAGCGATATGGCGTGGCAGAGTTTGATGAGCAAGGCAATTGCCTGAGTATCGAAGAGAAGCCTGAGCATCCAAAGAGCAACTATGCTGTGGTAGGCTTGTACTTCTATCCTAATAAGGTGGTGGAAGTAGCTAAGCATATCAAACCTTCTGCTCGTGGTGAGTTGGAAATCACAACAGTAAACCAGGAGTTCCTGAAGGATAAGCAGCTGAAGGTACAGACTATGGCAAGAGGATTCGCCTGGCTTGATACCGGAACCCATGATTCCCTTTCTGAGGCATCTACCTTTATCGAGGTCTTGGAGAAGCGCCAGGGCTTGAAGGTTGCTTGCTTGGAAGGTATTGCTTATCGCCAAGGATGGATAGATAGTGATACGTTGCGTGAGAATGCTCAACCAATGTTGAAGAATGACTATGGCAAGTATCTCCTTTCAATCCTTGAAGAGAAAGATCAAACATTAAAAAAGAATTTAGAATATTAAGAAGATGAAGAATATCATTATCACGGGCGGTGCTGGTTTCATTGGCTCACACGTTGTAAGGCTTTTCGTGAACAAATATCCTGAGTATCACATCATCAACCTCGATAAGT
>OKRS01000495.1_pt1 | contig 29983 bp, 20 predicted proteins | sample 1601191 | NCBI WGS metagenome assembly OKRS01 (sample SAMEA3541509, study PRJEB24748) | human gut metagenome | biome: human gut; feature: human-associated habitat; material: faeces | place: China | collected 2012
GCCATCACCACAGATGCGCAGATGCTTGAGGAGAACGCTGACGGCGTGACTGTGAAGCAGCAGAAGCTGACGCTCATCCCTTACTACGCCTGGAACCATCGTGGCGCAGGCGAGATGAATGTATGGTTCGTTCAGTCGCTCAAGATGCTCGATAAGTAAGATTTTAGATATGCAAATATCGTACAAACAAGTAAAAACCTGTTACAAAATAAAAATCTGTTTTAGAGATTTGTTTTGCTGTTCTTGTGAGGTTTTGTTGCGTTTGTGACACCCGGATTTATCAAAACAGCCTCTTTTGCACTCCAATAGTGCCACTATTGGTGTGTAAAAGAGGCGCTTTTGCAACCCAAAGATGTATGTTTGCTCCATCTTTAAACTCTCTTTGTTTTTTGTTATAACGTATCTATCTGTTCTTGTGTAAGTCCGGTATAACGCATAACCTTCTCTACAGATTCACCGTCTTCCAACATCATTTTGGCAGTTTGCATTTTTTGTTGGTCAGCGCCCTCTGCTCTACCCTCTGCTCTACCTTCTGCTCTACCTTCTGCTCTACCTTCTTGCAGTCCGTCATCATATCCAGTCATGATGACGCTGCGCTGATAGCGTAAGTTCTCCATGTGTCTTACATAGTCGTTACGTTCTGCAACGGACAGTTTGTCAACATTAAGACAGTCTCTTGCGACTGCCAGTCCTGGTGCTTTGGGCTCATCCGTTATTTCTCCCGTCTTAAGGAAGGCTATCCATTCGTCAAGGTTGTTGACTGCCAGCTTGTCGAAATTGTCTACACAAAGCAGGTAATACTCGGGAAAGATGTCGCCAGCCTCACGCTTCGTTCTCTCTCCCTTCTTGATGTCATCTCCGAAGAACACTTCGCTCTGACGGTTGGAGAGGCGCAGTATGTCGTGCGGCTCATGCAGTCCGCTGAATACGGTCTTGCCATGATAGACATAATCTTTAGCCTGACCGAGTGAGAAGTAAACGATGTTTATGGAGTATACTTTCCTTACCTTGTCGTAGTCATCGCCAAGGTTGATATAGTCAGTTATCACTTTAGACACACCATAGAGGATGCGATGGAAGTAAGTCAACTCTCGTGTGTTCTGTATCTCAAAGATGGTCAACTCTCCCTTCTCGTTTTCGGCAAGAATGTCCACGCGGTTGAACTTATCGTTCTCAGACTGTTGGTTTGTCTCGCTTTCCAGAAAACGCTTGATGGTGAATTTCTCGTTCAGAAGAGAATACATCAATCCTTCCAGCACGGCGTGGTTGGCCTTGTTGCGAAGCAGGCGTTTCATAGCCCAGTCGAATCGTATGTAATTTGCCATATATATATTATAATGTAATTGAAAAGATATGATTACTATTGCAAACTTATAACTTTATATCCAATGTTGCAAGTGATTTGAAAGAAAAAACGATTCTTTTTCGGTCATGGATGTACATAAATCGTTCATAAAGATATAAAAAAATAACAATTATCATATTTTACTCTTTTGTGAACGATTTGTGTACTTGAGGTTTGGGACTTTTGTCTAACTTTGCAGCAGAGAAAACGATGAATCAGCTTCAAAGATTCTTTAGGTAAGAACAAAAAAGAAAGTTGTAATAGGTGTATTAGAGAATAGTTAGTTTGTATTTAAGATAATTTGATTGTTTTAAGTTATAGTAGTTAGTAATTTTGGTTTAGTAGTTAGTTTTAGGTATAAGGTAAGTTTTAGATTTGTTGAAAAAAGGGTATGTCGTGACGACACACCCTTTTTTATATATAAGCACACAGTCTTATACCCACGTAACCTTAAATGTTGTTCCCTTCTCTATGTCTGACGTTACGCTGATGCTGGCGCCGAGACTTTCCAGAATGCTCTTGGTTATGCCTTGCTGTGCGGCATGCCAATCTGTCTCACGCGGTTCTCAAAGTCAGCCCGGTCGCACACGGCTCCGTTCTTGACGTTGGCTCTGTAATTATATATGGTGTTGACGCTGTAATGCAGAAATTCCGCTATCTTGCTGCTGTCAGTTATGCCGAGACGTATGAGTGCGAATATGCGAATGGCTGTATTGAGCGACTTGTTGTCGGGAGGCAAGATGTGGCTTTCGGGTTTGAGCAGTGCATTAAAGTCGTCCACAAACGTCGGGAACAGTTGCAGGAAAGCGGTGTCGAAGGTGGCGTACAGCTCGTCAGTCTCCTTGCTGGTGAACTCGGCGGAGCGTGTCAGATCAGCCAGTTCGGTGTATTGTCTGTTCTTTACGCGCTTTATGACCTTCTTGCGAATGTCTTCCAGCTTGTCAATGTAGACAGAGCACAGTCTGAGGAAGCGTCCCACATACATGTCCTTCACGCTGTTGGCTTCAGAGAGTTGGGAGTTAAGTATGGTGAGCTGCGAATTGAGCGATGAGAGCTGTGAGTTGAGCGACGAGAACTGCGCGTTGGAATCCTGCAACTGCGCGTTCGACTTTGCCAGCTGGTCACGCGTCACGGCGAGCTGGTTGCGTTTCCGATAGACGTATGCAAGGACGGCGAGAAGCATCAATGAAAGGATGCTTATGGCTATGACTGTGAAGCGCAGCGAACGACCTGACTTTTCCTCCTTGGCCTTATATTCCTTTGCTATGCGTGTTAGCAGTGGCGATATGTGGGACAAACGCTGGCGCGAACCGAACCGGTCGGCACAGTCAGAGGTGAAGCAGATGTAGCGGTAAGAACGATCGACGTCGCCGTTTGCCATCAGCAGGTTTGCCATCTCCCACATCGAACCTTGGTCCATTACGGCGTTCCTTATGTCCGCCAATACCGATTCGCCCAGACTGTACATCATCTGTATGGAGTCGCCCAATGCCTTATAGTCAAGATAACGATAGAAGGATATGAGGGCATATTCCGGGGAACCTGGCTTTACGTTATGCAGCCATTCGTTGTTGATGGCGAGTGCCTGACGATAGTCTTTTCTGCCTTGTGCCAACATCTCGCGGCATTGATTGTAGTATTTATGACCGACGGGCAGATACTTCTGTGCCAATAAGAAGTAGTTGGCGGAAGTTTCGGCGTATTGTCTGCGCATATTCTCGAACTTGCCGTAGTAAGCCAGCTCGCCTGAAATATGACCGGATGCGTAATAGTAGAGTCCAAGATCGATGCCGTGGAGCTTCTCTGGATTGATGGTTTTCAGAATTGCTTCTGACTCTACGTACATTCCTGCGTTGGAACAGCACAGCGCAGTAAGCGACAGGCATCCTCCCGCTTTCGAGTCATCACCCATCTGTAGGGCTATATCAGAGCATCGTTCAAGGTAATAAATGGCAGAATCGTTGACGAAAGGAAGGTATTCAGCGTAGAGCTGATAGGTCAGTTCATACTTGGCGGATAAGGTTTCTGCCTGATCAGCCCGGCTTTTAAGGTACGCAATACGTTCCTTCTTCTTCTGCACGTACTGATCGGAAGCGGATATGGCCTCGTCTATGCATTGCAGGATGGAGTCAATGGAGGCGGCTGTGGGATGTACGGCAGACACGGCTGTGGACATGCCGAACTATAGCAAGATGACCATTACGGCTATGCGGGGGCGTAATATATGGGTAAGTGTGATATTGTTTGGCTTTGATGGTTTCATTCGTTCTTAGGATTAGAAACGTAAAATTACAAAAATAAAAAGACATAGCTTTGATTTTTGCAATAAAAAAGCTCCGAAACCATTAAGATTTCGGAGCTTAATAATAGTTTTGGTCTTTTATTCCACAGTAAGTTTTGCCGTCTTTACGTCACGGCTGTTGGAACCTACCATTATGGTGAATTCGCCTGGTTCTACCACCTGCTTAAGTTCTGAGTTGTAGAATTCGAGTTGCTTGCGTGTGATATCGAAGGTCACGGTCTTGGCTTCGCCGCTCTTCAGATGGATGCGCTGGAAGCCTTTCAGTTCCTTGACGGGGCGGGCAATGCTTGCACTGACGTCGTGGATGTAGAGCTGAACAATCTCGTCGCCGTCGCGTTCTCCAGTGTTCTTTACGGTGAGCGAAGCTTTAACAGTGCCGTCTGCTTTCATAGAGGGAGCACTGAGAGTAAGGTCGCCATACTCGTACGTGGTGTAAGACAGTCCGTATCCGAAGGGATAGAGAGCGTCGTTGCGCACGTCCATGTAATTGCTCTGATACTTGAAGAAGCGGTCTGTGCCCTCGGGAACAGGACGTCCCGTGTTCATGTGGTTGTAATAGAGAGGCAGCTGGCCCACGTTCTGCGGGAAACTGTTGACCGTCTTGCCCGTCGGAACCTTGTCGCCGAAGAGCATATCACAGACAGCATCACCCGTCTCAGAACCAGCAAACCATACGTTCATAATGGCATTCACGTTCTCTGACTCCCATTTCAGCACGGTTGCCCTGCCTGAGAAGTTGAGCAACACAACCGGTTTGCCCGTCTTTACAAGTTCTTTCAGGAGTATCATCTGTGCGTCTGGCAGTTCCAAGTTGGTGCGAGAGGCACACTCGCCACTCATTTCTGCCATCTCGCCGAGACATGCCACCACTACGTCCGCCTTGCGTGCCACGTCAAGTGCTTCCTGCATCATACGCTGTTGGTTGCCACGTTCGATAGGTCGACCGAACTCAATCTCTTTCTGCTGTTTCTCGTCCAGATAGATATTGGAACCTTGGGCGTAGAGAACGGTGGCTTTGCCGTCAAGATAACGGGTCATTGCCTCGCGCAGAGTGGAGTATTTCTCAGGCTTGTCGCCAGTTGACCATGAACCGGGAAGGTTGTTACGGGTGTCGGCAAGCGGACCTATGAGAGCCACAGTGCCCTGCTTCTTGAGCGGCAACAGGCTGTTCTGATTCTTCAGAAGTACGAATGTCTCGGCAGCCATGTCGCGTGCAACGCTACGGTTGGCGGCGGTGTAAAGCTCTGTCTTCTCACGCTTGGCGTCGCAGAAGCGGTACGGATCGGCAAAGAGACCGAGCTTGTATTTCGCCTCAAGCACGCGGCGGCAAGCCTGATCGATGTCGCTCATCTTCACAGTGCCCTTCTCAATACAGGTCTTAAGGTTACGTACAAATGCTTCCGAACACATGTCCATATCGGTGCCAGCCTTCAGAGCCTGTGCTGTGTTGGAGAGCGGATTGCCTATGCCGTGCATCATCATCTCATTGATTGACCCATAGTCGGTGACTACGAATCCATCGAACTTCCATTCCTTGCGCAGAACATCGTCGATAAGCCACTTGTTGGCTGTGGCTGGAACGCCGTCAACGATGTTGAACGAGGTCATGAACGAGCCGGCTCCTGCCTCGGCAGCTGCCTTGTAAGGAGCAAAATACTGATTATACATGCGTACATGGCTCATGTCCACGGTGTTGTAGTCGCGTCCAGATTCGGAGGCTCCGTACAGAGCGTAGTGCTTGACGCAAGCCATTGCGTTATGGTCAGAGTAGTCGCCCTGATAGCCACGAATCATTGCGGCGCCCACTTGCGAGGTCAGGTAAGGGTCTTCGCCCGCACCTTCAGCCACTCGTCCCCAACGCGGATCGACGGCAACGTCTACCATAGGACTGTACACCCAGTTGATGCCCGAGGCTGTGGCTTCGGCTGCTGCCACTTGTGCGGCACGCTCAATCATCGCCAAATCCCATGAACAGGCTTGAGCCAACGGCAATGGGAATACGGTCTGATAGCCATGAATGACGTCCTGTCCGAAGATAAGAGGGATGCCGAGACGTGTCTTCTTGACAGCTATCTCCTGCAGATTCTTTATCTTCTCTACGCCCTTGACGTTAAGGATGGCACCCAATTCGCCCGCTCCCACCTTTTCTGCAAGAGGCGAATTCATTACGGCGCCCGTGGTAAGGTCGCCTCCGGGGAGCAGATTCAGCTGACCGATCTTCTCCTCCAGGGTCATCTTCTGCATCAGTTCGGTAACGAACTCATTCATTTGAGGCAGCTGCTTCTTCTTTCCTGCAAAGATGGTTGCAGGAGAGAGGAGAAACAGGGCTGCCAATGCAATATTGGTTTTCTTCATTCTTTCGTTTTATTTTCTATTTCTTTTGGAACACTCTCACGTAGTCAACCTCCATTGTGGCGGGAAGGCAACTCTCATCCAAGCCTTGCTGTCCGCCCCAAACACCGCCCCAAGCGAGATTGAGGATTGGATAGAAAGCTGCGTCAAACGGCCATGCGTCCTTGCCTGTTCCGTCGTTTTTGTAGGTGAGGAGCTTTTCGCCGTCAACGTAAAACGTCATGTAGTTCTTTGTCCACTCCATAGCATACTTGTGGAATTCGCTTTGTGCGGTGGAGACCTTCTTGCGTGCCGACTCGATGGCAGTGCCGCCGTTGTTGTATTTGTTGCAATGGATGGTTGACACGACGACGTTGGCATCGTAGCCAACTTCCTCCATAATGTCTATCTCGCCGTCGCCAGGCCACGTCTTGAAGTTGACGGGCATCATCCAGAAAGCAGGCCATGTGCCCTTGCCCTTAGGCAGCTTGATGCTTGCTTCGATGTAGCCATACTGCCAGCCAGTGGTCTGACGGGCATAGAGTCGGGCACTCTTGATGGTGCCCTCGTCATTGATGAGGTTTATCTTAAGCGTGCCGTTGCTGACCTGCGCCTCCTTGTCGTCCTGCACATAGTTCTGCAATTCGTTGTTCACCCATCCTGCTGGCTTCACCTCCCACGTCCAGTCGCTGCCTACCTTCGAACCGCTGAACTCATCGTTCCATACCAGCTCGTAGCCGCTCAACGGACACTTGATGTCTTCCTGCTGTCCTGCAGACTGCACAACGCTGATGCTGTCGCGTGAGCCTCCCGACCAAACCATCACCTTACCAGTGCGTTCAGCTCCCGTGTTAGGTTCGGCTGTGATGGTGAGCGTGGCTGTTTTGCCGGTGCTGTTTGTCGGCGAAACTGTCAGCCAAGCGTCGTTGGTGTATGCTGCGAATTCATGGTCGCTTGATACTTCAACGCTGATACTGCCTCCGTTATTGCCCATCGATACAGATTTTTGTGTTATCGTGATGTTCTGTTGCGGAGCGTATGTTATGTCGGTCTCGTTGCTGCACGCCATCAGACTGATGGCGGCAGCGAAGAGAGATGTCAGAATCATAGTCTTCTTCATAATTGTATTGCGTTTTTATTTTGCTGTCTTCTGTAATATAATATTGTAGATGTCGATCTTCTCATCGGCAGGACAACCACCGAAGTCGAACACAAGTTTAAGGGCATCTGCCTTGCCTTTTCCCATTTTCACGGCAGGAATCTTCACCTGATACTCTGTGCCGGCCTTGAGGTCGTAGCGGTTGGCGAAGAAGAAGTTGTCGTCGCTGGCCGTGTCGGTGAGTTTTACTGTCACGCCATTGATGTCCTTCTTGGCGAGGAACTTGCAAGAGAAGTCGTACTCGGTGTCTGCCTCGGCAGGGATGCTGGTCACTACATGCACCTGAGCCTGCCATTGGTCGCTTGTTGCCTCAGGCAGGACCACGGTGTACTTGCCGTTGTCGACAGAGAAGTCGGGATCGGCAATCTGGTTCCATCCCGGAGCATAGAAGAATGTGGTGGTGAATCCTTCGTTGCCCTTATCGTCTACGTATGTCTTCCACAGGTTCGACTCGCTGTCATACGTATAAACCGTCTTGTCTTCATCCTCAGCCGGTGCTTCTATACCGTCGCAGCCATGCTCCTGAAGGTCAATGTCGCGTACGGTTATCTTTGTGTTCTCAGCATTGCCACCGAAGTCGAACACGAGATTAATCTTGTCCATATCTATGCCAGCCATATTGCTCTTATAGAATATGTTTTCCTGACCAGCCTTGAGCTGAATGTTCTCCATGAAGTAGTAAGTATTGTCATCGCCTTCCTTGGTAAGCTTGACAGTAACATTGTTGTGATCGGTGGTAGAGAGCAGCTTGGCAGAGAAGTCGTACGAATTGTCTGCGTTGGTAGCCATATCAGTGTGGAAGTGCACCTGTGCCTGCCACTGGTCTGTAGTGGCGGTGGGCAGCTCTATGACATACTTGTTGCCGTCGGCAGTAAGCGTAGGATCAGCTATCTGCGCCCAACCCGGAGCATAGTAGAACGTATTGCTGTACTGGCATGACTTCCATAGGTTGCAGTCGCTTGAGGCGTTAAAGCCCTGGAATCCTTCATCAGCATTGGTCAGAATGTAATGCCAAGCTATTTCGCCGTTGTCCCAGACGAGCGTCATTGTGCTGCCCACAAGACTCTCGATGCGCAGTTTCAGCTCACCGTTGAATGCGCCGTCTGCTGGAATGTAAGGGAAGTAAGTGCCGGCAGGCATGGTCATATAGATGTCCTCGCCCTCTGTTGAGAGCTTGAACGAACTCTTCTTCTTGCCGTCTACAGTAACCATGAAGTCTTCTGACTGCGGTCCGCCGAGAACGCTACAATCCTTGTTGACGTATACTGTTCCGCCTTCGCCAGGATCGTATGTGTATGAATAGTCGGTGCCGAAGCTGATACGGTCATCGTAAACGCCGAAATCTGCCTTTTCGTTAGGCTTTGCTGACCACCATTCTGTGCCGTCCGTACCTGAAGGACCGCAACCCATGTGGGCTGCTTCGGTAGAGGCAATGCGCCATTCCTTGCCGCAAAGCATGGCAAGCAGCTCGTCGTAGTTGGTTAGTGAGTTGGCAATGTGGAACGTTGTCTCGCCCATACCCTGCGACAGACCGTTATGGTTGCCAACGCGATAACAAATCTTATAGTCGCCGGCATTGCTCCAGATCTTCTGCAGAGGGTTGAGAGTGGAGTATACAGGATTCTTTGTCACTTCCTTGCCGTCCACCGGAATGTACCACATCGGATAGATGCCGTCGCCTTCGAGATTGAAGGTTACGGTGTTGGTGGCTTCGTCTACGGTTGCTGTCACTTTAGCGTTTTCGGCTACGGGCAGACCGGCTTCCGACACGCCGTCGAAATCCTCGGGGCTGCAAGCCGCCAAGGAAAGGGCGGCAAGAGCCAGAGTGTATATCTTGTTGAGTTTCATAGTCTCGTTGTTTTTTTAGATTTTAATAATTGTTCTGCTTTAGAGTTCCGTGTGCGGCGTCAATCTCGCTCAGTGGTATAGGCAGATACTTCTTGCTCTCGCTCCATGTGTTTGTGCGGTAGCCGTAAGCATCAGGAGTAAGTGTAGAGGCTGCCTTGCCGGTGCGTACAAGATCCCAATAACGCTTGCCTTCGCCCACAAACTCAAGATGACGCTCGTCGATGATGTTGTCGATGGTGGCTGCACGGTTGTCGGTCAGTCCTGCACGGTGATGAACACGATTGAGATATTCCTGTGCCTTGGTCTGGTCGCCGTTGGTACGTACGAGCAATTCTGCGGCATTGAGCAGTGTCTCAGCAAAGCGATAGATGCGCAGGTTGTTGTTGAAGTTGAGGTCGCCGTCTGCCTTCTGGTCCTTGTTGTTCTCCGTGTAAGGCAGATACTTCTTAAGCCACAGTCCGGTGTCCTGATAACGCTTCGTGTAAGAAGCCTTGCGGGCATCATATACAGTTGCGTCGCGACGGCTGTCGCCTTCGGCAAACATATTGTAAGTTTCCTCGCGAACGGGTTCGAATCCCCATCCGTTGTCCACTCCGTCCTCTGGCACACCGCCAGCCGGACCGATAAGGCGCGGATAGATGGTTCCGCCTGCGTTGACCACGCCGTCGCCCCATGCACGCACAGCATTGTCGTCCTTATAGCAAATCTCGAAGATGCTCTCCTTTGTCCATTCGCCGCTTTCGAGGAAGATGCCTGCATAATCAGGGTTGAGGTCGTAGTTGTCGGTGTCGTTGATTATCTGCTGCATGAACGAGAGAGCCTTCTGATAACGTGTCTCATCGTTCTGATACATCACCATTTCGGCGTAAATCATGTATGCGGCAGCCTGACTAATACGTCCGATGTTGTCGTCGTCCCACTTCATAGGCAGGGCGTTGAGGCTGATGGCTGACTCAAGGTCGCTGATCACTGCTTCGTAAACCTCATCTGCCTGCTTCTGTTCGGCAATGTAAGGAGCCTTGAGGTTCTCCATATAGAAAGGTATGTTGCCATAGAACTTCCACAGCTGCATGTAATAGAACGCTCTAAGCGTGCGTGCCTCTGCAGAAAGAGTGTTGTATTGTGCATCAGTGAGGCTCTGCTTTGAGTTGTCTATGTAGCGAAGCACGTCATTGGCATTGCGCACTCCCTTGAAGCTCTGGTCCCAGATGCCGGAAAGAGCGTCGGAAGAATTCTGCGTCGACTCGAAGTTGAACATCTTGTGCAGGTGCTGGTTGTCGCTGATGCCCGAACCGCCGGGCCACACATCATCGCCCATAACGTCAGAGCATAGTGTGAGCGGAGCATACTGACTGTTGTTCCAGTCGTACTGGCGCATAGGATTGTATGTGGCAGCCATAGCCTCGATGATATGGTCGTATGAGCTGAAGTATTCGTCGACGGTGGCCTTGTCGGGAGGTGTGACCTCAAGGAAGCTGTCCGAGCAGCTTGTAAGTGCGAGCGGCGTAGCGAGTGCTGCGACGATTATATATTTGTTTATTGATTTCATAACGGTTTCTGTTTTTTTAGATTTAACGTATTTGCGTACATCTGTATTTCTCTTAGAATCCGACGTTCACGCCTACAGTGAATGTGCGGCTCTGCGGATAGACACCATAGTCGACGCCAAGTGAGGTGCCGCCTGACGATATCTCAGGATCATATCCGGCATACTTGGTGAAGGTAAGGAGATTCTCTGCAGCTACATACACGCGAAGATTGTTGACGTAGAAGCGCTGTGTGATGTTCTTCGGCAGCGTATAGCCGAGCTGAATGTTCTTCAGACGCATATACGAACCGTCCGTAACGTAGAGGTCTGAGCTCTGCCAGTTGGTGCCGTCACCTACGACGAAGCGCGGATACTTGTTGCTTGTGCCAGGACCGGTCCAGCGGTTGAGCATGTATGACGGCAGGTTGGCGGGACGAACGTCGGTGCGTCGTGTGGCGTCGTAGATGTCGTTGCCGATGGTTCCCTGAATCATAAACATGAAGTCGAATCCCTTGTACTCCGCTCCGAAGGTGAATCCGTATGTCCAGTCAGGCATACCCTTACCGATCTTTGTGCGGTCAGCAGCGTCAATGGTTCCGTTCTTGTCTACGTCCACGAAGCGCACGTCGCCGGGCTTGGCGTTAGGTTGCAGCATGTCGCCATTGTCATTGACGTATGCCTTCACCTCGTCCATAGTCTGGAAGATGCCGTTGGTCTTGTATCCGTAGAAGTATGGGAACGGCTCACCGTTGGTGGCACGTGTGATGGTGCCGGTGTTCTGCATATTGTCAAGCTCGAGGTATCCTGATGTGTTGCCGAGATTGGTCAGTGTGTTCTTCAGATAAGAAGCGTTGCCCTTGACGTGGAACTTGGCTTTGCCGACGTACCACTTATATCCGATTTCCATTTCCACGCCCTTGTTCTCCATGTCGCCGACGTTGCCGAGCGGTGCTTCCGAACCAACATAGTTAGGGATGGGCATAGAGATGATCATGCCGCTGGTCTTCTTCTTGAACCAGTCTACTGAGAATGTGAGGGCATTGTCGAAGAATCCGAGGTCGAGTCCGAGGTCGGTCTGGATGCTCTCCTCCCACTTCAGGTCGGGGTTGGAAAGAGCGCCAGCCTGAACGCCGTTCACTACGTTCTCGCCGCGTCCCCATACAGTATTATAAGGTGAGGCTGTCCATGCGGCGTATGTGAAGTCGCCGATGTTGTCGTTACCGTTCTTACCCCAGCTTCCGCGCACCTTCAATGCAGAAAGCCACTTGGGAGCCTTGAAGTAAGGCTCGTTAATGACGTTCCATCCGAGCGAGAATGAGGGGAATGTGGCGTAACGGTTATTGGCACCGAAGCGTGACGAACCGTCGCGACGAACTGTCACCTGAGCCATATAGCGCTCGCCGTAGTTATAACTTGCGCGGAAGAAATAAGAGCTGAGCGTGTGCTTATATGCTGGACCACCGCTTGCCGACATCTCGCCACGGCTTTGGTCAGCGTTGGTATTGTTCATGTAGGGCTTGTTGATGTCCTTGAGGTTCTGTAGCGAACCGTAGAGATTCATGCCCGTATTCTGCATGGCGCTCTGTCCGAGCACGGCGTTAACGGAGTGCTTTCCGAACTGGCGGTCCCATGTTACCACGTTCTCTATCTGCCATACCGTGCCGCGATTGCTCGACTGGTGAGCGTTGGTGATGGTGGCGCGGTTGTTGCCAGAGAGATAATAGAGCGGTGTATATCCGTCTGCGCCCCAGAACGAGAGGTCTGCACCATAGCTGATGCGGTATTTCAGTCCGTAGCCGATGTTGAGGTCGCCGGAGAAGTTAGCCACGAACTTATGGCTCCAGTTCTTGTCGCCTGGCAATGACAGCATGGCGAGCGGGTTGTTCATTTCCTGATAAGAGGTGCCCGGAATGCTGAACATGCGTCCCTGCTTGTCGTAAAGCATATACTGCTTGCCGTAGAGAGCTGCCTGAGCGTCCGCGTCCGCTCCGCTGACAGTGGGGGAGAGGATGGGCGAGAGATAAAGGGCAGAGCCGAGCGGCGAGCCCCACTGCGAGTTGGCTTCTATGGACTTGCTGTTGACGCGGGCGTAAGAAAGATTGACGCCTACGGTGAGCTTGTTGAACAGCGAGCGTTCCTTCTGGTCGTCGAATACGGTGTATGTGGTGTTGCTGCGCATTGTAAGACGACGATAATTGGAGCGGCCATAATTGCCACCGACGATACCGTCCTGATGGAAATAGCCCAAAGAGAGGTAATAGTTGACGCGGTCTGATGCGCCGCTAAGGTTGACCTCATGGCTTGTCACACCGGCATTGTCGTTGAATACCTCGTCCTGCCAGTCTGTTCCCTTGCCGTAGCTGTAAGGATCGTTGTAGATGGGGGCCTGTCCTGCGTTCACCAGACCTTCGTTCATCATCACCGCATACTCAGTGGCGTTGAGCACATCGCGATGTTTCCACGGGTTCTGCCATCCGTAAGAGAAGTTATAGTTGACGCGCATCTTGCCCTTCTCGCCTCCCTTTGTGGTAACGAGGATAACGCCGTTGGCGGCACGCGTACCGTAGATGGCGCCCGAAGCAGCATCCTTGAGCACCTCGATGGACTGGATGTCGCTCGGGTTAAGATAGTCGATGCCGCCTTCGATGGGCATTCCGTCCACGATGTAGAGCGGGTTTGAGTCGTTGATGGTGCCGATACCGCGGATGCGCACCTGCGAAGCGGCACCCGGCTGACCGGAAGCCGATGTTACGGTTACGCCTGACGCCAGACCTTTAAGGGCATTGTCCACACGTACGGGGGCTGTGCCAGCCAAGTCGTCGGCGCTTACCTTTGCGATGGAAGCCGTCACGACGCTCTTCTTCTGCACGCCGTAACCTACTACCACGACGTCGTTAAGCGTTTGGCGGTCTTCGCTCAACGTGAGCTGCATGTTGTCGGCAGCCTTTGTCTCCAGCGGGCTGAATCCGATGTAATTGATGACAAGTGTCTGTCCGGGAGCTGCTGAAATGGAGAAACGGCCGTCTATGTCAGTTATGGCATTTTCTTTCGAGCCTTTCACATTAACTGTTGCTCCGATGATGGGTTCGCCGTTGGCGTCCACCACCGTTCCTGCGAACTTATGGTTCTGGGCATAGAGCGATGAGGACAGCGTCATGGCGATGGCTGTAAGTAATAACTTGGATTTGCTCATAAACTTAGATTTTTATATATATTATTAGGTTTTTATTCTTGCGGTTAGCGTTTTTATTTGAGCGTGAAGCGTGTCTTCAGCGTGACATTGTCCGAGGCGTTGCCTATGAGAGCCTCAAATAAGCCGTTCTCCGACTTCCATGAGCTTGACGTTTCGTCGTAGAAGGCGAGGGCTGTATTGTCGATGGTGATGTCCACGTTCTGCTGTTCGCCGGGATTGAGCCATACCTTCTTGAATCCTTTGAGCTCCTTTACGGGACGGTCCACCGATGCTTTCACGTCCTTTACGTAGAGCTGTACGGTCTCTGCGCCGCGCTTCTTGCCGGTGTTCTTGACGGTTACGGAGAATGTCAGCTTGCCGTCGCGCGTCATCTCTTTGGCTGACTGGCGCAGATTGCTGATGCTGAAAGAGGTGTAACTTAGTCCGTGTCCGAAAGCAAATGTCGGCTTTATGCGGTTTTTCTCCGTCCATCGGTAACCCACGTATATGCCTTCCTTATATTCTTCGTCGATGATACGGTCTGCTCCTGCTGCCTTGTCATCGGTATTGCGCCATGTGCCGGGATAAGTTTTCAGGGCATGTGCGCCGCAGTCGTTGAGGCTTCCGTACCATGTAAAGGGCAGCTTGCCGCTCGGATTGGCGTCGCCCGTCAGCACATCGGCGATGGCGTTGCCTGCTTCAGAGCCTATAAACCAACTCTGTACGATGGCAGGAACCTTGTCTTTCCAAGGCATTGCCACAGCGTTGCCCGACACGTTGACGTAGATGAGGCGGTCCGTAACCTTTGCGAGAGCCTCGATTAGGCGGTTCTGGTCGTACGGCAGTTCATACTGCTTGCGGTCGTGTCCTTCGCAGTCCTGATAGTCCGACTTGTTCAGTCCACCCACCATAATGACATAGTCGGCGTTCTTTGCCTTCTCCACAGCCTCTGCAATGAGCTGGTCAGCGGAGCGGTTGTCCTTCAGATTCTGACCTGTCTCCACTCCATTATATTCGCCCGTCACGTCTCCCACGTAGCCTCGGGCATAATCAATCTCTGCCGAACCTCCGAGTTTGGCTCTCAGTCCGTCAATGGGAAGCGTCTCACGCTGCACCTTCAACGACGACGAACCGCCGCCGACGGTCATCATCTTGATGGCGTTTTCGCCTACAACGAGTATGCGCTTCGCCTTGTTGCGGTCGATGGGCAGCACGTTGTTGCGGTTCTGGAGGAGCACGATGCCCTCGTCTGCTATCTTACGGGCTGCTTCGTAGTGCGATTCAGAGCAGAGGAAGCCGTGAGGACGCTGTCTGTTCATCGTCGTACGGAAGAAGAGGCGCAGCACACGGCGCACCTTGTCGTCAAGTTCCTTGGTGGTGTACTTGCCGCTCTTGATACCTTTAAGATATGGTGTGGCAAGATAATAGTTATCGTAAGCGTTGCTTGTGCCTGCTGACAGACCGTTGGTCCATGAGCCGAACTCCATGTCCAGTCCGTTCTTCACAGCCTGATCAGTGTCGTGACATCCGCCCCAGTCGCTCACCACCACGCCGTCAAACGCCCAGTCGCCCTTCAGAATGCGGTTTAGCGTATGCTGGTTGTGGCAGTTATGCTCGTTCTTATATAGGTTGTATGCGCCCATAATCGCCCAAGCCTTTCCTTGCTCTACGGCTGCCTTGAACGCCGGCAGATAAATCTCATGCAGAGCGCGGTCGCTGACAATGACGTTCACGTTAAAGCGATATTCCTCGTCATTGTTAAGGCAGTAATGCTTGACGCATGACGAAACGCCCATCGACTGCATTCCCTGTATGTAAGGCACCACCATCGTGGAAGCCAGATAAGGGTCTTCGCCCATATACTCGAAGTTGCGTCCACCGAGCGGAGTGCGATAGATGTTGATGCCCGGTCCGAGAATCATGTCCTTGCCGCGATAGAGAGCTTCCTCGCCGAGACTCTTGCCATAGAGTGCGGCAAGGTCAGGATTCCATGTGGCGGCAAGACACGTCAGCGCAGGAAACGCCACGCATGAGTCGTTGGTCTGTCCCGCCTGCTCCCACTCGTCCCACAGCACGTCGGGGCGTACACCGTGAGGACCGTCGTCAGTCCAGAAGTCGGGAAATCCCAAACGCGGTATTCCGGCAGACGAGAATTTGCTCTGCGCATGGATGACGCGAATCTTCTCCTGAAGAGTCATACGTGAGAGAGCATCGTCGATGCGTTGCTCTATGGGCTGTGTCTCGTCCAGATAAACAGGTGTCTGCTGAGCATTGGCTGTCATAGCACACACCGCAATCAAGCAAGATGTTATGATATGTCTCATGATAATGTGTAAGTAATGGTTTTTAGTTGTTGACTGCAAATTTAGCATTCAGCTACTAAAAATAAAAGAGTGAGTGTTTAAAAAGTGGATGATATTAAACTGTAATATCTTCTAAAATCCTGATAATCAATGAAAATTAAGTTTGGTGCGTATGCAATAAAGTGGACGAAAAGTAATCCCGATGTCCATACAGGAGCGCATGGAGAAGTTCAAGCTGAAGGAGGACCGCGCCGACGTCATCATCCCCGCAGCCGAGATTTTCCTGATGGTTGCACGCTCTTTGGATTGCGACAGCATCATCGTGCCGAACATCTCTTTGGCGGACTCCATCGTGGACGGCATCTATCGCGACATGACCAGAAATGGGGAGTTGGTTGAATAAAACGGAACTTTCGTGGATTTTTATTCAAGAAGATTTGGATAATTATTCGATTATTTGTACTTTTGTATTCGCAAACGTATAATTATACGAACGTAATAATCCAAACAATAATACTTATGAAACTGAAGAGTGATAGAATAGAGACATTGAAGATGCTTATCTCAAGCAATGAGATGGGCAGTCAGGAAGAGGTATTGGAAGCTCTGGCAAAGGAAGGCTATCAGGTTACGCAAGCCACGCTGAGTCGCGACTTCAAACAGCTGAAGGTTGCTAAGGCGGCAAGCATGAACGGCAAGTACGTCTATGTGTTGCCCAACGAGACGATGTATAAGCGTGTAGCCTCGCCACGATCGGCTTCCGAGATGCTCCGCATCCCCGGCTACCGTTCCATCACGTTCTCCGGCAACATGGGTGTTATACGTACGCGTCCCGGTTACGCAAGTGCCATCGCCTACAACATCGACAACAGTAACATTGACGACATCCTCGGCACCATAGCCGGCGACGACACCATCTTCATCGTCCTACGCGAAGGCGTCACGAATGAACAGCTTATGGCAGACCTCGGCGGCATCATACCTGGAATGGAATAAGAGAATCTCCTCATAGCTAAACAGAAATTTATCTGCGAGACTGTCTGCTGTGTTAGGCAGGGCTTTGACAAAAACCTTTATCCACATGCCTTTTGTTGTCACACCCTACGGGTTCATGATATCGTTTGGAGAATGGGCTTTACGAGAGCGTTGCTCTCGACACCCATCCTTCAAACGATATCATGAGTGATGCTTCGGCATCACTGTGCCAACAAAAGGAAAAACATAAAAAACACAAGGTAGCGGACGGCAGGAACCACCAGTTTGTGTTTTCTTTGTTTTTTCCGATTATGGGCGCGTGCTGTGCACAAATAAAAGGCTTTACGTTAGGTTGTCGAGAACAGGTTCTCGTAAGACCTAATGTAAAGCCTTTTATTTAAATCCGATAGGATTTGTGCCCATAAGCGGATTGTGGATAAAGGTTTTTTGTCAAAGCCCTGCCTACCGCAGCAAACTAACCGCTAAACTGCAATTTACAAGCAGCAAGACTGATATTATTCTTGATTATGCAGTCCTAATCCCTTCAACGCCTTGTCTGCAGCCTTGTTAACGGCTTCGTTAGCCTTCTTGTTTGCCTCGTTCACCTTTTCGGCAGCCTTCTGACGGTCGGCGTTTCTTTTCTCCTCCAACTTCTTCTTTCCCTCTGCAGCAGCGGCGTTGGCTTTGTTTGCGGCATCGTCTACGGCAGTCTTTGCAGCGTTTTCGGCTGTTGAGGCAGCATTGTTGACAGCTGACTTGGCGGCGTTCTCTGCGGCGTTCTTCACGGATTCAGGAGCGTTCTTCACCATTTCGGCGGCAGCCTTGGCTGTCTCCACGACCGTTTCTCCCTTTGCAATGGCAGGAGAAGCGAGCTTAACCACGTCGCTTGTGATGGCAGCCTTTGCGTCCTCAGCAGTTGCGGCAGCAGATGTAGGCAGGTTGATGATGCCGTTTACGAGACTTTCCACCGTGCTGTTGCCGCTGGCGATGGTCTTCAACGACTCAGCATTGTCATTGACAAGCTTCTTGATGGCAGAACCGTAAGCCTTAGCCTCTTCCAGCTTGCCTTCCTCAGCGAGGTTCTTATAGATGGTCTGGAGGTTGGCGAGAACCGAAATAGTGGTCTTCGCATCCTTGGCGTCAATCGCCTTCTGTAGCTCGGCAGTGAGGTTGTCGATGGTGGTCTGGTTGTCTGCGCTAAGCTCGGCACCGCCTTCTTCGTTAGCTACTACGGCAGCCGAATCAGCATTGGCAGCTGTGTTCTGTGTCTTGTTGCCGCAGCTTGAGAATGTCAGAGCAAGAGCTGCTGCAAGGATAATTGCTTTTTTCATGTCTCCTTTTTTTATGTGTTGATATTGACAATATAATCATATAACTCTCTATGATTTTGCAAATGTAAATAATAAAATGGAGATAACAAAAAAAGCGTTTGGAGAATTGGGCGAAATCCCTTAATTCTCCAAACGCTTTCTTTATTGTATTATATTCTTAAATCTCGGTTCTTTTACTTCACCAGCGTACGATGGATGGCAGCGTTGCCTTTCTTCATCATTCTGCGTGCAACGGAGTTGAACTGGCGGCGCGGAACGAGCAGACGAGATACCTGTGCGGGAGCCTCCACAGTTTCGGTGAATGTAGAGATGGGGCTTGCACCTTCCTTCTTGAAGTCGACGAGCAGACGGTGGAGTTCGCCGTCCACACCGGCAGCGTCAGCAGCGAAGTAGAGCAGCGTACATGTGGTCCAGTCTGCCACGAAGTTCTTCTGTGTGGCGCTGAGATAACCACCCTGCAACACGGCGTTCTTCGTAGACTCGTCCGGGAACATTGTCTCGTCGGTGAAGTCGCCCTTGGCGAGAGCCACTGCCCAGTGAGCAGCGTCGTCGTTAGGAGTAACCACGCTCTGCATATATACGCGTCCCTTCATGTTGGCATACTTCGTCGGGTCCATGTTGTAGAGGTCGTCGCCGTCGTAATAGCGATACTTGATGCTGATGTCGGCGTCTGAAGCACCTGAAGCGCGAGTCGTGAACTTGAGCTTGTATATCTTGCCTGCTGCCGTAGCGTCCTCGTTCATGGCGTATGCGTAGATATAGTAAGAAGTGTTGAGGTCGAGTCCTGACTCCTGCGACTCGATGTTGTCGGTGAACGTAACGCCCTTGACAACCTGAGCTACGGTCATGCCCTTTGACTGTGCATACGACTCGATGTTCTCCTTCACGTCCATAGCAAGAGCCTTGTCGCCGGGATAATCCTTGAACGGAGTGATGCCCATCCAGTAACGTACTGACGGGTCAGACGGCTTGATGATGACGTTGCATCCGTCTGCAGTAAGGTCTGTGTATGAGATGTCGAACGTGCATTCAGCAGGATCGCCGCCAGGCAGCGTGCTGAAGTTTTTCGTTGTCGGCTTGCCGTAGCACTTTCCCTCCTTGTTTACGGGGATGGCGTAGAAGATGAAGTCGGTGCCGGCGGGCAGACCCTTTACGTCGTCAGTTGCAGGACCCTTTGAGAGGATTGCCTCAAGGATGTTCTCCATAGAGAGGGTGGGGTAGCTCTGCTGCAGATAAGAGAGGTAGCCCTCAACGACGGAAGCGATTGAACCGTTCGATTCCTCGAGCTGTTCCTTCGTCACGCAGTCATAATAGTAAGCCACGGAGTTGTCTTCCGGTGTAACGGAGAGAGTGACGGAGGTGGATGTCAGTCCTGAATATTTGAGATGGAATCGCGGTCCTTCGTCTTCGGGAGCGTCAAATACGATGCTGTCTACGTCAGCTATGGTGAAGTCAGATACGTTGCCACCGTTACGATATACGTGGAACGACTGGGCGTTTATGCTCGTCAATGCGGAGATGAGCATGATAGCCAGGATAAGAAACTTGTTGGTTTTCATATTTTCAGGAAAATTCTGCTTATGTTCTTAATCGGTTTAAAGTTGAATATGGTGTGTTTCAAGCATTCATCTTAGAATGCCAGCATTGAGCGGACACGTATTTCGCTGTTCTTGCGGTAGGCAGCCACGAAGCCTGGCTTGAACTGTGAAGAGTCGAAGCTGAAATAGTAAGCCCATGTGGAGGTGCCGTAAGAGTCCACCTTCTCCGTGCTGGTCCAGTATTCAGAGTCGGGTTCATACAATGGTGTGGCGAGGTTCTCGGTCAGCAATTCAAAAGTGGCTGAAACACAAGAACGTCCCGATCCGTCTTCGTCAAAGTAGACGCGGTCGAAGAGATACTCCATCTGTCCTGCTGCCGGCAGGAACCATCCTGAGCTGCTTTCGGGTGCGGGGCACGTCTGTTCGTATACGGTGGTGGCGTAGTAGGTGGCAGGATAGTTATTGGTTGAACCGTTCAGCTCTCCCTTGTCGCGGATGGCTGTCTCGACGATTGACTGTGTGTTGGTGTAGCCGAGGAAGTCAGCTGTGTTCGTTGAGGCACCGGTACCCGTAAACTTAGAGTCGAAAGCGCTCCACCATACACCTTCGTTGGTGTCGTCCTTCGCTGTGGCGTCACGAAGAGCCACTACGTAACCGTGAAACTCGTCAAACGGTGTCACGCCGTCCTTCTTCGTATAGAAAGCCTCGCGGTCACTCATGTCACTTGCTATGTCTACGCGGAAGACGATGCCTATAGGTGTGGCGCCTTCCTTGAGATTTGTGCTCCATGTACCGTCGCTGTAATAGATGTCGCCGATGCGCGGCGCTACCACCTCGGGTTCTTTTTCATTGTCGAAGCTGATGCTGTCCACGTCAGAGCAATGATACTTGACTGTCTTGCCGTCCTTTGTATGTACCGTAAACGATTGTGCCGTGGCTCCCGTGGCTATAGCGAGCGCGGCTATGATGGTGTAAATCTTCTTCATATATATTATATATAATGTGACTTTGGTATAGATATGCTGGCTTACTTGTTCTTGATCACCTTGTACGACTTGCCGCCTTCCACGCTTACTACGTAAACGCCGTTCTGGCATGATGCGAGGCTTACGACAGCCTTGCCGTTGGCGTCAGCCTTGGTGGCAGCGATGCTCTTACCGGCTACGTCATACAGACGCACGGCTGTAGCGGCACCTATACCCTCCACTTCCACTGTTGTTCCGTCTACGAAAGTCAGGCGGCACTCGCCGTCCTTAACTGCTGCAATGGCTGTAATGTCGCCCTTGTCAAAGACAAACTTTCTGACATCGGCGAGCACATACTCGTCCTTTACGTCTTCAGAGGCCACGTAAAGCGTGCTGGCATCGAACGTAACCTTTGGGCGTGAGGCAAGCACGTAGCTCTGCTTGTGGCCGTCATTGAACAGCAGCGTGAGCAGACTCTGCTCCTCAGCAAGCGCCGGCTGGCACATGCCGCAGATGAGCAACATGGAAGCGATGCCGCGACGCATTGCGCGGCGCATTGGGGTAATGACGTTTTTCTTCATAGAATCTTGTGTTTTTTACGTTTTAGAATTGTCATTGTGTCATACCTCTATGTATGATAATGCAAAAGTAGATATTTAAATTTGTAAACACGAATGAAAATGTAAGAAAAATGGAAGAAACGCTAAATATTTATTTTTAGTAAATATAGGATTAATATTAATATTTAATTAAAAATAATTGCATAATTAAATATATAAAAAAAGCAAGCATGTATTCTTCTAAATACCTCATCATATAGTCATTGCTGTTTTCTTCCTAAAATAAAGGGGAGAGAACGGACTGCTCCGTACCCTCCCCACCGTCTGTTTTTTACTAATCACTCACTTATTCAGTTCTTATTACTAACTTCGTTTTTGTGTTTGGAGCACGCTCGGGAGGGTCTTGGGTGTGCTGTCTTGCTGCTCTTAAACTTATCGTATTTTATTGGAAAATATTATATCGCGACCCCAAGTCGCAAATGAATATAGACCCTCCCGTGGCGCTCTGATTTTCTATTTAGCTATATCTGTTCTCTTTCTTCGCTTACAAAATTAGTGTATAAGTGTGTTTTCCTTTTGTATAATCTTAACAAAAAATGGCCAATTTCGATCATTTCGGTGTTTTTGTGAATTCTTACACGTCATTTGGCAGTTGATTTGTAAATATACACCCCTCTTTTGTATGGCGTTTTGTTCGGTTTACGCTATCTTTGCATCCACAATAACCCTAAACAATTTAATTTTTTATGAAAAAGATTTACACAATCATTACCACGTTGCTGCTTGCCGTACTTACGGCGAATGCGCAGACCGTGCTCATCAATGAGGACTTCTCGGGTCTGACAGCGGGCACGGAGGACAATCCTGACGCCACTATGCTGGTGGACGACATGGGCGACTTCATCAATCCTTCCGCCCTCAAGCCTTATGACAGCGGTCTGTCATATAAGAAGTGGGGAGGCATCGGACTCTATTCGGCAGGAGGATGCATCGCCATCAAGGACGGATGGTTCCTCAACACTCCGGCTGGCGACATGTCGGGCGACGTGACCATCACCTTCCGTGCACGCCTCGCCAAGGGACAGGACGATACGGGCAGAAATGCTCTCGACCTTATCTTCCTCAGCCGCAAGGGACTCGTCGACTTCGGACGCAAGACCTATTCGCTTACAGAAGAATGGCAGTCATTCAGCTTCTCCTCGGATAAGGGCAACTTCGAGACCACCGGTTTCCAGTTCTTTGCCAATACCGAAGCCACCATACTCCTTGACGATATCCGTGTGGAGCGCAAGCAGAAGTCAATCCAGACACCTACTGCGCAGGATGCTGAGAACGTCACCGACCATAGCTTCCGTGCTGTGTGGACTCCGACTGGTGCGGAGAGCTATCTGCTCAACGTATATTCCAAGAAGGAATCGGGCAACACCATCACCGTCAGCGAGGACTTTGAAGCCGTAGACGCTGACAGCGAAGGCTGTCTCAATGCCACAAATCCCAACCTTCCCGAGGGATGGTCGTTTGAATGGAAAGACCTCACGAAGCCTCATGTGGCTATGGGCGAGGGACCAGACGGCAGCACCAAGGCCATAAGACTGGTGGACGAGGGCGACGCTTTCACCACTCCCGTAATGAAGGACGGCGTTACGGCATTCAGCTTCTGGATTAAGGCGCAGTCCGCGCAGACGGATATTCCGAATGGCAGCTACATACAGGTGTCGGTGGACACGGAGTACGGACTCTATCCCTGGAAGTACATCGACGTTGCCGACCTTCTCTCTGATGAGGCTCGCGACGGAAAGGTGTTCGACATCACTACTGCCCTTAAGGCTTTTGAGAAGGTTTATGCCATTAATTTCGAGTATGTGCCGGTGAAGGGCGACAACACCGCTGTGCTCTTCGACAATGTGACGTACGCTTACCCAGAACCTGCCGAACTCACTTACGCTCTTAAGGACCTCAAGGTGGCAGCACAGAAGAACGCTGACGCCGAAGCCGACATGACCTACGACGTTACAGGACTGGACCCTGAGTTCGACTATTTCTATACCGTAAAGGCTGTTTCTGGCCGTTACGTGTCAGAGCCTTCCAAGGAAATAGAGGTGTTCGCCGTTAGCCAGCCCACCGTTCTTGAGCCTACGGACATCACTTCTGACGGATATACAGCCAACTGGACATGCGGCAACAAGGTGGACGTCTACCGTGTGGAGCAGGTGCAGCTCAACACCATCGACAAGGATACCGACGATTACACCATTCTGTATGAGGACTTCTCGAAGGTGAAGTCGGACAAGACCGAAGCCGACATTGAGAAGGGCAACATCGAGCAGGGCGAATACACCAGCGGTTACGGTCCGATTGACGACCTCACACACCTTGCAGGATGGAAGGCTTCGTCGTTGCAATGCGTTGACGGATGGCTCGGAGGAATGGAGTCGAGTGGTGTAAAGGGAGAGATTCCGGGTGCCATCGTAACCCCCGCTATGGACCTCAGCCATAACGAAGGCGAGTGCGACGTTACTGTCCGTGCATGGGGTACGGAGGACGACTGGCTCGTCATACAGGGTGTCAATCCTGCTGCCTACAGCGCCATCCGCTTCCCGGAGGGTGGCTTCGTTGAGGCTACCGTCACCATCCCGACCTGCACAAAGAAGGAGCAGCTGACATTCTACAGCAACAACTACCGTACGTTCCTCATCGACTACATCAAGGTGACGCAGAAGGTGAAGGCTGGCGACAAGGTGGAAGTGGTGACCAGCTCAGTCATCACAGACAACAACACAAAGTCGATGTATATGGACCGTCCGAACTTCGGACCAGGCCATGACATCTACTATCGTGTGACGGGTCTGCGCTATTATCATGGCAACCGCAAGGACGCCGTGGCTTCATCTCCTTCCGACATGATGCTTGTCAAGGCTCCTGCCACAAGCATTCAGACTGTTGGCAAGACCGAGTCAAGCGTGACCACAGTAGCAGGTGGCGTAAGCGTGACAACAGCCGACAATGCCGTGCTTGACGTATTCACCGTAACGGGTCAGAAGGCACTCACCCGCACTCTCGCCCCCGGCACCACCGACGTAAGCCTCGCCCCCGGCGTATATATTATTAAGGTGGCAGACCAGGCTGTGCGCGTGGTGGTGAGATAAAGACGCATGTCCGCAATTCCAAATCATCACATTTAGGTATTGTGCGTTAACCGTAAGCTAACTATCTTTGCAACAGAGAAATACGAAGCACGAATCGTATGTATTAACTAATATAAAAGCAAAGAGAAAATGAAGAAAACAGTTATCGTTTACGGCACAAGCACAGGCACATGTGAGGAACTTGCCAACAAGATTGGAGGCAAGCTCGGTGTGGACAATATCATCAACGTTACAGATCTTGACAGCAGCGTCATTGCTGACAATGACAACCTCATCCTCGGCACCTCTACATGGGGTGCCGGTGAGATGCAGGACGACTGGTATGACGGCGTAAAGGTGCTGAAGGGTGCTGACCTCAGCGGAAAGACCGTGGCTCTGTTCGGTTGCGGCGACTCGGAGTCTTACCCCGACACGTTCGTAGGTGGTATGGCTGAGATTTATAATGCCGCAAAGGCAGCCGGTGCGGACGTCATCGGAGCCGTATCCACAGACGGTTACACCTTCGACGACTCAGAATCGGTGGTTGACGGCCACTTCGTAGGTCTGGCTCTTGACGAGGTCAACGAGGACGACAAGACCGATGAGCGCATCGAAGCTTGGGTGGCACAAATACAGCCCAACCTCTAATCACCTTTAATCCGAACATTCATCCATCTAAAACTGTCAATCATGCAACAACCCAATGTGCTACCCGTAGACATGAAGGTTCTGATGAACCACATCTATGAATACCAGAAGGGTGTGCGCCGTATGGTGCTTTTCACCCTCAACCGAAAATATGAGGAGTTCGCCATACGAAGGTTGGAGAGCCAGAACATCAGCTACATAGTCCAGCCGGTTGGCAGTGACCGCCTTAATCTGTATTTCGGCAGGGAGGAATGTCTCAACGCCATACGGATGATCGTAACGCGACCGCTAAACCTGCTCACTCCTGAAGAGGACTTTATGCTCGGCACAATGCTCGGATACGACATCTGCGCACAATGCGAGCGTTATTGTGAACGCAAGAACAGATGCAACAAACAATGCAACGGTCATTGCGACAACCAATGCAAGAACGCAAGTTAAGCGTGAGCTATAGCTGGTATATATAATAAGAAGATGGCAAGGACATTCCCTGCCATCTTTTTTTATGAAGAATTATTGCTTCTGCCACAAATCTTACCGTCTCAAGTTTCGGCATTAACTGTTTTTATATAACATACAAAGGAACACAAAAAAGCTGTTCTTGCTTCTTGTAGGGGAGCATAGAGAATCTTACCGCTTGTAAGTCTGGATTCGTTTTGAGAAGAGTCATTAGTGAGTTGGCTCTCACATTACCCTCAGCTTTAACTTCTATAGGCAACAGCTTTCCTTTATATTGTATTACAAAATCTAATTCCAAGCGTGAGTCATCCGTCTTATGGTAATATATTGGAGAGATGTTTCGGCTCTTCATTTCCTGCAATACATATTCTTCTGTCATTCCTCCTTTATATTCGGAGAAGATTTGGTTGTTGATGAGAATTTGTGCAGGGTCGACATTGACCATTGCCCCCAACAAACCTATATCTAAAAGATAAAGTTTAAATACAGAAAAATCCTCATATATATCCAAAGGCAGAGCAGGCTTGGTGCATCTTGGAACCTTATAGAGAAGTCCTGAATCAACCAACCATTCTATGGCTATCTCAAAGTCTTTAGCTCTTGCTCCTTGGCGAAGTGCACCATATATGAATTTCTTATTGTCCTTAAACAGTTGGGAAGGGATGCTCTTCCATACCATTTTTATTCTTTCTATCTGCTCCTTTGGCGAATGCTTGGAGAAATCACGTTCATAACCTTTAAGTATTTCCTTTTGTATTCTTCTTACTTCTTTCAATGCTCCGGTTTCCACATATTTCTTCACGGCTTCTGGCATTCCTCCTACATAATAATATTGACGAAGAAGATCAACGTATTTTTCGTGTAAGAGATTTGTTATTTCAAAGTTATGTTCTTCCAGTAGCTGATAACATTGTTTCTCTCCTTTGGCAAGCAGGAATTCTCCATAGCTCATCGGATACATATCTATCTCATTCACCTTGCCTACCGGATAGGAAACATCATGATGCAATGAGATACCTAATAATGAACCAGCCACGGCAATATGATATTCCGGAGCATTCTCGCAGAAGTACTTTAATGCCTCAATGGCTTCTGGTATTTCCTGCACTTCATCTAAAATTATAAGTGTATCTCCGGGAGTAATGTCAACATGGATAATAGCGCTGAGAGAAAGTAAAATTCTATCAACGTTAAAATCCTGTTTGAAAACCTGCTCAACCAATTCGTTTTTGCGGCATATTATGTATGCCTCTTTGGCATATTCGCGTTTGGCAAACTCACGTAAAGCCCAAGTCTTTCCCACTTGTCTCGCTCCATTCACAATCAGAGGCTTTCTGTCTTTACGCTCTTTCCATTCTTTAAGTTGCTGCAATACAAGTCTTTCCATAGTGCTGTCTACATTTTTCTGCACATAAAAATGGCCGTTGAATACATTTTTATGCACATAGTTTATATGCAAAGATACATTTTTCTGCACATAAAGCATCCAGTACTCTACACTTTTCTGCACATATTTCTATAAACTTAACATATCTTCTTGTCAAAAACATCTTCATGTCCACCATGCAAATATCGCATAATTGGACTTAATTTGTGTTAAACGTCTGTAAAGTAGTGGGGTGAGCAGTCTTTTTCTTTACCTTTGTAAAGCTCATTCAAAGAATGACAACCTACATAAGTATAAACCCAAACAAACATTTGCATGAAGCATTTTTCTACTCTTCTGTTGGCGATGTTCGCCATCGGTGCAAGCGCGCAAAGCGGTGGTACGGGAGCATTGCTCGATGAAACCTACCAGTTTACAGACGGCGGCGACGGACTTTTCCGCTATGTTTTTGCCTACGACAGTAACAAGCAGCGCTCCTCGGAGACCATCTATTACAAGGAACGCAACGCCGGCGTGTGGGGCAGTGAGTCGCTTTACGAGGTGGGCAACTATTCCTATCAGTTCGACTCCAAGGGTCGTCTGAAGGTGAAGGAGGTGAAGTACAGCCTCGGCAAGCCCGAATTTCAAACCTACCGCATCATGGTGGACTATAACGACACGGCCGCTGCCGGCGAGGCTGTGAGCACTTTCAAGCGTTATACGCTCGCAGACGACAACAACTACCAACTTGAAGAGCAGTGGAGCCTTTATGCCAACGGCCAGCTCGCTTCGCATTCACTTTTCAACAGCTACGATGCCGTATCGCACCGCTATGATGAAAACGGAACGATAAATGCTATTCTCTCCTACGACTTTTCGGGCGACAGACTCGTGACCAAAGTCACAAAGAGCGGAACGCTCAACGATTCCACCATCGTTCATTACAAGGATGGAATGCCGTCGTGGACAGAACGCTACCGTTACGACGGCAAGACAGGTAGGCCTCTTGAATATACCACATGGGGAAAGACGGTGGACGCCTTTCATAACGTGTGGGAATACGATGCCCAAGGACGCATCGTGCTCGACGAACATTACGTTGACAGCGCAGACGATGACGTGGATTTTCCGACAGCTGCAGCCTTGTCGGGCAAGCGCAGTAAGGATGCCCGCATGCCGTTCATGAGTGCAGGCAGGTCTGAAGCGGCTGCCGATGCTCGCAAGGCAAACGCCGCTCCGCGCCGGAACAGAACAGAGTCGGCTCTGAAGGAGCCTGAATGGAAACTCGACGAACGCATCACCTACAAGTATTACAATGATGAGGTCTATCCCGTAAGCAACTCTTGGCGTTCCGTCATGTATATGGAAGGTCCCTTGTCGGAGTGTGTTTTTCTGGAAAAGGGTGATGAGACAGAACCTGATTATGAGGAACGCATCGTCTGTACACGCGATGCTTCGGGCAAACTCACGGCAGTAAACCATACTTACAGTAAGGAGACCGACAGCGAAAATTCGTCTGTCTATGTAGTGGATGCCGCCGGACACGTTACCCGTCGCACCTATACAAACAAGGAAACATCGGGAGACCGTACGGAGACTTATGTTGAAGATAACCAATATGTATGGGATTCTGACCGCTGTGTGAGTATGGTTGAAACCAATGGTTACACCCCCGGACAGCAGACCAAGACATCACATGTCTACACATACGACACTGCCGCCAATAAGTTTACCGACGAATTGCGCATAACGCACGAAAACGGAACGGACGAACCGTCCACCGTGACTTACACCGTGCAACAGAACGGAACCAGCGTTGAAGCCACAAACAAAGAGTCGGCCTATTACACGTCGCGATACATCCGTGAGGTTCAGCAGGAGGACGTAAGCTTCATCGCTCCCAATATGCTGAAAGACTTTGACGGAGCTTATCCTGAGCCGCGCACGGTGATTTCGGTGAAGGGCCGCGTTGTAACGACAGCGACAGGACCACGGGGCAAATACTACGGATATGTGGAAGTTCCGGCTCTCAACGATGCCGACAACCAGTACCTGACGCTTGCTCCTGGCCAGTATTTCAGTGTGAAACGTGTCGGCAACCAGCTTGTATGTTCCGACATCGACGGCTTCCCCGTGTATGTGGTTGAGGGAAATCTCCTCAAGAAGGAATACATCTATCTCGATAACACTTCATCCGTTACTCCCCAGACCAGCGTCGCACCGGTGGCCAAAGCCACTGACGGTGTTGAGTGTACCGAAGTGGAATATATCTATTCTCAGTACGGACTGCTCGTGGGACAGATCCTCACCGATATAAGTGCAGATGGTAAACGCACTGAAAACATCAGCATAGAGTATAAGTATGACGAGGCCACCGGCATCGGAACTTACGAGGCTACTACAGCTAAAATGCAGCTTTTCGGCAGAAGTTTCGGCTTGACCGACGGCACGACATTCAGTGTCTATACCCTCGGCGGCATACAGCTTGCCGCCAATGTCGCCGATTACACTTTCGCTTCATCAGGTGTATATATCGTCAAGGTGGGTGGAAAGAGCGTGAAACTCACGGTGAAATAAGGAGTATCGACACAATATTTGCATTCCTGACGCTCAATACTCCTCGTTCAGCGCACAAAGAAATCCTTGGTGCGAAATTTTTGAGTTTTGAGCGTGCAGCGATAGCATGCTGATATATAGCAGATTATGCTGCTAAGAAGAGAAGTGTGCAATGAATGGCGAAGCAAAACAAGCATTATTGGGCTGCATTAGAGCCACTTTTACACTCCAATACAGCCTCTATTGCCTGACAAAAGAGCCTCTTTTCCACACCAACAGTGGCTCAGTTGGAGTGGAAAAGAGGCTTTTCTTGTATATTATGGGGGCAACAACGTTGCAAAATACCATAAAAACCGCTTCAGAAATCTCTAAAAGCGATTTTTATTTTGTAACAGCTTTTTACTCTTTGTACGATATTTGCAAGCGGACAAGAAGACGTTTTTTAGACAAGAAGACATGAAGACATGTTTTT
>OKRS01000503.1_pt1 | contig 29635 bp, 28 predicted proteins | sample 1601191 | NCBI WGS metagenome assembly OKRS01 (sample SAMEA3541509, study PRJEB24748) | human gut metagenome | biome: human gut; feature: human-associated habitat; material: faeces | place: China | collected 2012
TGCCCGTTCTCCGTTTCGCTTACTCGTCCACAGGACGCGCTCAACTCCGAACCCCATAGACAAACCCCTGTTTTCGGGTTTATAATTATATATGATCTTAGGAAACGAGGTATATTTTTCATGCTCAGGCTCACAACTGATAAAAAGATAGACATTATGGATGCGAAGAACGCTCCGTCCGCGCGCTGCAAAAGCGGGGATACGGTGCTGTTTGAAACGCTGGATTGCTACGATTGCTCTGTCACGCGGCAGGGCGAGCGGCTCAAGATAGACCGCATGCATAACCCCGCCACAGGCCCCCTGTTCGTTGAGGGCGCGGAGGTCGGCGACGCGCTGAAGGTTGAGATAATTAAAATAACCACGCGCGACTGGGGCGCGATGGGCACCAGCTTCGGCGAATTCGGCTTCAAAAACGTGCAGGGCAGCGATCATTCCATGCATGTTTACGATATTAAGGATGGCGTGGTAAGGGCCGGCGGATTTGATATCCCCGTTGACAATATGATAGGCGTTATAGGCGTTGCCCCCGCGGGCGAAGGCGTGCTCACCGTTACCCCCGGCGCGCACGGCGGGAACATGGACTGCCGCCGCATACGCGAGGGCGCGACCATCTATTTCCCCGTTGCGGCTGAAGGCGCGCTCCTTGCCATGGGCGATCTTCACGCGCTGATGGGCGACGGCGAGGTTTTCGGCTACGGCCTTGAGGTAAGCGGAGAGGTCACCGTCCGCGTAACCGCAGTAAAGGGCATGAAGCTTGAGCAGCCCCTGCTCATAGAAGGCGGCGACGCAATGACCGTTGCCAGCGGCGAAACCATGCAGGAGGCGACCGAGAAGGCGCTTGAATCCATGTATCATCTGCTCAGGCAGTGCGGCCAGGATGAGGGCGAGGCCGGTATACTTATGAGCATGGTGTGCAACATTGCGCTGTGCCAAATGGTAAACCCGCTCTTCACCGTGCGCGCCGAAATGCCCGCGCGTATGCTTGAAAAGGTTATAAAGGGCTGAAAATACAGCGCCGTCATAGGCGCATTCCCGATTTCCGGACAGAAACAAGGGAGGACATAAATGAAAAGAAGAATTTTCTCAGGTATGCTTGTTGTTAGCGTGATTTTTTGCTGCCTGTCCGCCTGCAACAAAAGAGCCTTAACATTCATCAATGGTTCCGTAACGGAGAAAACCCGGTTTAGCTCGGACGTTGTTTATGATTCTGATTCCGCGGGAAGGACAAAGGGCGGCAATTTTTCGTTTGTGAATATTACTGCCGAAACGGGGGTCATAAGCGGGGACGCATATACAATAGGCGACGGAGAGAGTCTGTTCTCCTTCGTAATAACATGGGCAGATTCCGGAAATCCGATTTATGTCGGATTATTCGATGCCGGCAACGGGGAAACATATGTAATTCCGCTTGAAGGCGAAACAGGTGCCTTCGATGCCGATTTATCGCCTGTTCCGCGCGGCAGCTACTATGTTATTGTACTCCATCAGGGAAAATATGAGGCCGACATTACAGGCTCCGTTTCATATTGCTTCAAGTAACGGATAGAAAGCTCTATGGACACAAACCAAGCCGTAAACACAATACGCGAAAAGCTTTTTGCGCTGAAGGATGAAAAATACGCGTCCTTCAGCGCGTCCCTTGTGCCGAACGTGGAGCGGGAGCGGTTCATTGGCGTGCGCACGCCTATACTTAGGTCGCTTGCAAAGGAGCTTTGCGGCACGGAGGAGGCGCGCCTTTTCACGGCGGCGCTTCCGCATTATTATCAGGAGGAGAACTGCCTGCACGGCTTCCTTGCGAAGCGGATAAAGGACGAGGGCGAGCTTTACGCCGCGCTGGACGCATTCCTGCCGCACGTTACCAACTGGGCCGCGTGCGACCTGATATCGCCCGTGCTCTTCAAAAAGCGCCCGGCAAGCCTTATGCCCAAAATAGACGAATGGCTTAAATCGGGCGACGTATACGCGGTGCGCTTCGGGTTAGGCATGCTTATGGCGCATTATTTGGATGCGCCGTATTTTACGGAGGAAGTGCTCTGGCGCGCGGCGGGCGTTACGAGCGATGAATACTATCTTAAAATGATGGTGGCGTGGCTGTTCGCAACGGCGCTTGCCAAGCAATACGATGCGGCGCTGCCGTACATAAAGGACCGCCGCCTTGACGCATGGACGCACAACAAGGCCATACAGAAGGCCATAGAAAGCCGCCGCGTGACGGACGGGCATAAGGCGGAACTGAGAGCGCTGAAAATAAAATGAACCGCACTTGGCCGGAGCTAACTCCGGCTTTTTTTATTTGCATGGAGCGCGGGGAAATTGTGAACAAAAATGGGAGTGTGTTGCGGCAATAAATATAATGAAGTATAATAAAAACACAAGCGTTCAATGCCGCGTAAAACGGCGGGTCTTATTGTGTTTTGCGGCTAAAGCAAGCCGCGTCGTATTGATTGGATTGTACTCAGGAACGGAGCGAATATATTTCCCATGTATCATAAATTGCAGAATCGTGATATAAGCAAGGGATATATTTAACCCAAATCACCACCACACAACCGGAAAGGAGCGACGACATGAAAAAGAAAAGAACAAGATGGCTGACAGCGCTTTTGGCCGCCGCTTTACTGCTTACGGCTGTGCCGTGCGCGTATGCCCAGGGCGCGCCGGCCTTGCAGGATATGGAGGTTACGGCTAAAAGGCTGAAGGTAAGGCATCATCCCGAGATTGACGATGTGCCCGCGGTTACGGAGCTGAAGCGGGGCGACAGGGTGACGCTGCTTGGCATAAGCGGCAAATGGTCGTATGTAAAATGGGGCAACGGGGGCCATGACGAGCAGGGCTATGTATTTTCGCGCCACATAAAGCCCGCGGGCGCGCTGCTGTATTTTGCAACGGAGGAGGTCAACGTCCGCAGCGAGGCAAATTCAAGCTCCCGCATACTGGGCGTTTTGCAGGCGGGCGAGGCCGTGACATTCATAAAAAAGGCAAAGGGCTGGGTTCAGGTTGAATACAACGGCGCAAGCGGCTTTGTTTACGGCAAGTATCTTACCAAAAACCGCGCAAAAAGCTACTTGGGAAGCCGCCTGGCGCAGGAGCTTGGCAGGAGCAACATAAAGGCGGTTGAATATATGTACGGCGGCAGAGTGGGTATCCACGGCATTCAAAGCAGCGCGGATAAGCCCGTGCTTGCCGTAGCATACGGCCTTAAAACGGCGTATAGGGAGAACCTCATGCGGGTCATGGTATACGAATACGCCACGGAAGCGGAGGCGGTGCAGGTGCGCCGCGCAGTCCTTGCGCAGGAGGGCACGCCGGGCTGGCATACCGTATATTTCCAAAAAGGGAACACGGTTTGCACGCTTGACTGGAGCTATGGGGAAAGAACCACGGATAGGGAAGAGCGGCTTTATCAGCACGCCTTCGACACGCTGAGCGCGGCCTACGGGGAATTTATACCCAAGAATTAAAAAGCGGAGAGGTTTCCTCCGCGTATAATCCCCCCGCAGGGCTCGGGCGGGGCGGGCTCACGGTTATCCGATAGCATTGCGCCCGTATGAATTCGGGCGGGTACTTATAATCATTAAAAGGAGGTAATATTTATATGGAAAAAGCAACATCTATTCCGCGGATAGGAAGCAAGCTGAGAAAAAACATTTTAAGAATGCCCGAAGCCGTTTTTCAAGCCAGCGGCATAGTTATAAACGGGCGCAGGATAAAGAGCTGCGTTTTTACGACGGATCTGGCAATTATACGCAACTGCGACGCCGACGCCGTGTTCGCCGTTTACCCGTTTACGCCGCAGCAGGTGATAAGCGACGCAATAATCAAGGCCTCCTACATACCCGTTTTTTGCGGGGTAGGCGGCGGAACAACACAGGGGCTGCGCACGGTTTCGCTGGCAAAGGACGTTGAAATGCAGGGCGCGATGGGCGTTGTGCTCAACGCTCCCATATCCAATCCCAATATGCTTGCCGTGTCCATGGCCATTGATATACCCGTTGTGGCAACGGTTACAAGAATGGATACGGATATTCGGGCGCGCCTTGACGCGGGCGCATCAATTCTTAACGTAGCCTGTGCCGACCGCACGGCGGACATTGTGCGCAAAATACGCGAAGGCTTCCCCGATGTGCCCATAATTGCATCCGGCGGCAAAACGAACGAAACCATAAGCCGAACAATAGAGGCCGGCGCAAATGCAATAACCTACACCCCGCCCTCCACGCAGGAGCTGTTCAAGCAGATAATGGCGGGGTACAGGGACGAATAATAAATAAAGGAAACGGACGCGGGCCGCGAAAGCCGTGTTTTCCCCAAGGTTAATAGTTTGTTCACTTGTATTGGGCGCAAATTGCATTATAATGGAAGTAGGCCAAGGCCATAAGGCCAAGGCAGAAAATAAAACCGTAAGGGAGGATTGAACCATGAAAACACGTAAGCTGATCTGCTTCGCACTCGCCGCGGTAATGATGCTGTGCGCCGTGCCCGCCCTGGCGGCGGGAAATAGCGGCTGGGGCACCACGCCGCAGTATGTACCCGAAAGTGCGCTTGAAATGACCCTTTCAAGCAATATGTTGACGCTCGCCAACACCACGCTGAGCATAACGTTCACCAACAAATCCAAGCTCACCAACTATTCCTTCGGCGATTCATTCTCGCTGGAGGTGGCAAGGGACGGCCGCTGGGTTCCGGCCGCCAATTACAGCGGAAGCTATCCCTACTGGGGATATACGCTTGCGCCGGGCAAGAGCGTAAGCGTGAATCTGAGCCTTGCAGGATACGACCTGAGCAAGGGCGCGCTCTATCGCCTGGGCAAAAGCGTTTATGACGAAAGGTGCAGAATAAGCGAAACGGTATATGCCGAATTCTATTATGACAAGAATTACGGCAGCGGCTGGAGCGGCGGCTGGAGCGGCCCCTCAACGCCCTCTAACCCCTCAACGCCGAACTATGGCTACTATGAATACCGCTATGCCACGGAGCGCGTGAACGTGCGCACCGGCCCCAGCACCAAGTACAGCGTTATAGGCGTGCTTGAGGCGGGCGAGCAGGTAAAGCTGATAGGCTACAGCGGCAAGTGGTCCCAGGTGGTTTACCGCGGCCAGGTGGCGTATGTATTCACCAAGTATCTTGGCAAAAACGCGCCCTCGTACCCGTCCGTACCCACTCCGCCATCACAGGGCTGGGGAACCAGGCTTTACACCACCACCAACCTTAACCTGCGCAAAGGGCCCGGCACCAAGTACGGCATAATAGGAACGCTCAGGGTCGGCACAGCCGTCACCTTCGTTGAAAAGAGCGGCAACTGGAGCAAGGTAGTCTGCGGCGATTACACGGGCTATGTGTTCACCAAGTACCTGACCAGCACCGCCCCCATGGGCTACGCCCCCGGCTACGGCTGGACGAACGGCTACTATTACCCCGGCTATTCCGGCAGCACGACCCCGCCCTCTGGCTATGTCCCCGGCGTTGGCCTGTTTGTCCCCGGCACGAGCAGCGGCTACGGCTGGAGATAAGAATAAGGGAGAATAAGCAAGCAATGAAAAGAGCCCCTCAGGGGGCTCTTTTCGGTTGGGGGACAGCTTTTGGGTTGGAGCTTGTACCGCACCCAAAAGGCTCCCCGGCCGGGGAGCTGGCAAACCGAAGGTTTGACTGAGGGGTTGACGCAAACAAGAGCAGTCTCGATGCAACCCCTCCGCCTGCTCGCTTTGCTCGCATCCACCTCCCCTTTCAGGGCAGGCTAATGGTCGCGCCGACTGAGCGAGTTAACCACAAATTTACCCACGAAAAAAGGAGCGTTGCCGCTCCCTTTTCAGAATGCATCACACCGGAAGGTTTGTATTTGTCTGCCGCTACGCGAAAAGGCTTTTCGCAGCGAACGGATCAACGCTGTGTATCGCTACTTTATCGGCAGGCGCGACGGAATGGTTCACGGCCGCCGCAATGAACAGCAGCATGAATATGCAGCCAAGGAATATCAGTCTTTTTTTCAAAAGCTTCATCGCTTTTACCTCCTGAAAAGTATTTTTTTATGGTGGTTAGAGTAATCTAACCAAGAAAGATGATATCATACCGCTTTGCTTTTGTCAACACCGATAATAATGCGGGTAGCCAAATTGCCGCAAACGTGATACCATACGCATAGCGTTTTTTGACGAAGGAGAAATGATAATATGATAAACTCAAAGCCCGTAGTGTGCGTTACCAGCAGCACCAATAACGCCGTGTTCCCCGAAGCCACGCGCGAGATACAGATGACCATGGCTTATTGCGACGCGATATACAGCGCTGGCGGCGTGCCTGTGGTTGGGCCGGAGCACGGGGCGGAAGAGCTGAGCGAGCTTTGCGACGCGCTTCTGCTTACGGGCGGCAGGGACGTTGAGCCCAGCCTTTACGGCGAAGAGGTCCTTAACGACACCGTAAAGACAGACCCGCCGCGCAGCGAGTTCGAGCTTGCCCTTATACGCGAATTTATGGCGCGCAAAAAGCCCATAATGTGCATTTGCCGCGGCGTACAGATGCTAAACGTAGCCCTCGGCGGCACGCTCTATCAGGATCTTGTGGAGCAGTGCGGCTATGTGCATAGCGATAAGGACATTCGCCACTATGTCTATGCCGAGCCGGGCAGCATACTGCATGAGCTTTTCGGCGAGAAGTTCAAAACCAACAGCACCCATCATCAGGCCATAAAGCAGCTTGCCCCCGGCCTGTGGGCGACCGCGCACTCGATAGAGGGCATAGTTGAGGCATTCGAGCACGAATCCCTGCCCATATTCGGCACACAGTTCCATCCTGAGCGCCTCAGCGGCAAATATAACGACGGCCGCACGCCGGACTTCACCCCGCTGTTCAGGCGATTCATAGCCAACGCCGGGGCCTATGCGGAAAAGCAGCTTTAATGCGGGAGAGATATAATGGACAAGGTATTTGAGCTTATACAAAGGGAGCAGAACCGGCAGAACAGCACGATAGAGCTTATAGCATCGGAAAACTTTGTGTCCGAAAACGTGCTGAAGGCCGCCGGAAGCTGCCTTACCAATAAATATGCCGAAGGATACCCAGGCAGGCGCTATTACGGCGGCTGCGAGGTTGTGGATGAGCTGGAAGAATACTGCCGGCAAAAGTGGCAGCAGGTGTTTGCGACAGATTATCATGTCAATGTGCAGCCGCTGAGCGGTACCCACGCGAACATGACGGCCTACGCGGCGCTGCTTCAGCCCGGGGATACGATACTGAGCCTTGATTTGCAGATGGGCGGGCATATAAGCCACGGTTTGCCCATAAGCATGACTGGCAGGCTTTATAACATAGAGCATTACGGCCTTGACGGCAGGGGCTATATAGACATGCGCAGCGTGGAGGACATGGCAAAAAAGACGCGGCCCAAGCTGATAATAGCAGGCGCGTCGGCATACAGCCGAATTATTGATTTTGAACGCTTTGCGTGCATAGCGCATGAAAACGGCGCGCTGCTCATGGCGGACATTGCGCACATAGCCGGCCTTGTGGCGGCGGGGGAGCATCCTTCGCCCTTTGGTCATGCCGATATTATTACCACCACCACGCATAAAACGCTGCGCGGTATACGCTCCGCATTGATATTCTGCAAGCCGGAATATGCAAAGAAGGTGGACAGCGCGCTGTTCCCCGGCATGGCGGGCGGTCCGCATATGCACACAATAGCCGCAAAGGCCGTGACGGCGGAGGAGGCGCTTACGCCTGAATTCCGTGCATACATACGCCGCGTGGTGGAAAACAGCCGCGCTATGGCGGCGGAGTTTACGCGCATGGGTTACGAGGTTGTGACCGGCGGCACGGATAACCACATGTTCCTTTTGGACTTCACGCGCACCCATCCCGCCATAACCGGACAAATGGTTCAGCAGGCGCTGGACAGCCGCGCCATAACGCTGAACAAAAACAGCGTCCCCGGAGAAAAACGCAGCCCCATGCAGACCTCCGGCGTGCGCATAGGCACTGCCGCGATGACCACGAAGGGCTTCGGCAGGGACGACTTCATAGCCGTGGCGCACAGGATAGACGAAATAATTACTTCCCTTCCGCGCGAATAAAAGCCGCATATAAACAACAATAATAAAAAACGCCCCGCAGTGTTTCACGTGAAACATGGCGGGGCGGGGCTTTATATATGGATGAAAATGATGCAGGAGGGATTCTACGGAAAAATTGGATATGATATTATATGACTTATGCTGAAAAACGAGTTGACTTTCCCCGTATGATGTGTTATATGTTTCATATATGTTATATATACTTATATAGAGCAAGGAAGATTGTTAGATGCGAGTATTGAATCAGCTGGACTATGAAAACATTTTATATCCAACGTCATTAGTTAAAGGAGAACAGCCGGCCGAGCCGTATCCTTCGGTGGCTAAGGCAGGATGTGGGCTGATATGCGCGTGCATGTTGGTCGGCATTCTGACGGATAAACAGCTTGAGCCACAGGAAGCAGTACGCATTTCCGTAAGGGCGGGAGCAAACCATTTTGGCACGGATATGCCCATATTTGCTAAAGAAATTGCAGAACAGTACGGCCTGGAGCTCTCAAGCGGATCGTCAAAGGAAGAACTGATGAATGGTCTGCGTGCCGGGGCGGTTGCCATTATTCATGCCGGTAAACCAAAGGGATTGTTTTCGGATGGTGGTCATTTTGTATTAGCTGCTAAGGCGGAGGGAGAAAATATATATATTATTGACCCATCTTTTAAGCAGGAAAAGTATGATAAAGACTATAGGCAAGGACTTTTTACAATGGAGCCGCCGTATATTGTGGTCTCTGCTGATAATGTGATGGATCAAATAAAATATAGAATGCCGTCATGGTATCTGTTCCGCAAGCACAATAAATAACATATAGTAATGTATGTAAATATAGCTTATTAAAAACCTCGCTAAAACAGGAGCGGGGTTTTTATTTCTATGAGCACCAAAAATACCTATTGACAATAATACATAATAGGACATATAATGAGGTCAATTCCTTCTTTAAACAAAAAAACCTGATGGAGGATCAAATGTTATGAGGATTAGCGGACATGAATTTGCAAGGATGTGCGATGCGACATTGACCGGTGCGGTCGCCACACATCAGGAAATGCTGGAAATGATAAAACAGGCAAAGAAGTATCACTTTTATTCTGTTATAGGTCAGCGCTGCTATTTGGATGAAATGGTTGAAAAACTCAAAGGTACCGATGTTCTGGTAGGCGCGGGCTGCAGCAATATAACCGGAGCGGACCCGGCAGAGGTAAAGGCCAACTTTGCCAAGTGGCATCTGGCTCACGGAGCACAGGAAATAGAAAACATAATGAATATAAGCGCGTTTAAGTCCGGACTTGATGACATGGTTGTGCGTGATGTTCGGGCTGTTCGTGACGCTATCGGCCCGAATGTTGTTTATAAATGCATTTTGGAAGTATGTTATCTGAATGATGATGAAATACGTCATGCGTGCGAGCTGCTTATAGAAGGCGGTGTTGATTATGTGAAAACCTCTACGGGTAAGGCGGGGCCTGCCACGCTGCACCATGTTGAGGTTATGTCAGAGGCATGCAAGGGAAGGGCCAAGATAAAAGCGGCGGGAGGAATAAGAAGCATAGAAACCGTTGAAAGAATGCTTGATCTTGGCGTTGAACGTTTCGGCGTTGGTCTTGAAAGCGCCGTAAAGATAATAGAGGAAGCAAATTCCAAATAAGTGATTACGCGGAGGCAGCCATGGCCAAATATCTTTTGACACATGATTTGGGAACATCTTCCGACAAGGCTACACTGTATGCAGCCAATGGAGAATTGTTAGCCCATAGCGAACAAAGCTATCCTGTGTACTATGCAGAGGGAGGCATCTTTGCGGAGCAAGATGCAGTGGACTGGTGGAATGCCTTTTGCAACAATAACCGAATATTGCTGAAAGATAGGAATCCGGGCGAGGTGGCAGCCGTAGCCATATCCGGACAGATGATGGCCTGTTTGCCGGTGAATAAACAGGGCATACCGCTGCGAAGGTGCATGATATGGGCGGACGGAAGAGCGGGCAAGGAGAACGAACGTATTGAGTCTGTTGTAGGCAAGGATAGATTTTATTCCATCACCGGCAATGCGCCAAGCGCCAATTATACTGCACCCAAGGTGCTTTATCTTAAAGAACATGAGCCTGCGGTATTCGAAGCAGCGTATAAATTCATTCAACCTAAAGACTATATAAACCTAAGACTAACAGGCAGCTTCTTTACGGACACTTCCGATGCGGGGCATACTCATCTCTATAACATTTTCAGCGGTCAATGGTCAGATGAGATCCTGCAGGCTGTAGGACTGGCGCAGAACAAGCTGCCGGAGGTCGTTTGGGCGGGCACGCCGATAGGTAATGTGCTTGATTCTGTCGCTGAGGAGTGTGCCCTTTTGCCCGGAACACTCGTTGTACAGGGTGCAGGGGACGGGCGGGCAGCGATGCTTGGTGCGGGTATACTCGAAAAGGGCGAAGCTTATGTTTGCCTTGGAACATCAAGCTGGCTTTCGGCAGCAACGGATAAAGCAAATATGGATGCTCACAGCGGGCTTTATAAAGGGCTGTCGCTGAGAAAGGGCTACTATATAAATGGCGGAACCATGCAGGCTGGCGGATTGAGCTATGATTGGTATATAAAAAATCTGTGCTGTGACAATCCCTCATATGCTGAAATGGAAAAGCAAATTACATCCGTATCACCGGGTGCGGACGGCATGCTGTATATGCCATATATACTGGGCGAACGTGCGCCGTATTTTGATACGGGAGCAAAAGGGGCGTTCCTCGGGTTAAAAGCAACCCATACGCGTGCACATATGAGCCGAAGCGTTATGGAAGGCGTAGCATTGCATTTGGCTATAATCCTTAACAGGATGGAAAAACTGGATGCTGTTGGTTCCGTGCGCATAGTTGGCGGCGGGGCAAAAAGCGCGGCATGGCGCCAGATACTGGCAGATGTATTCCAAAAAAGCATTATAAAAACAAATGTGGATCTGAACGCAGGCAGCTTGGGCACAGCAGTATTGGCCGGCGTTGGGGCGGGTATATTTTCCGACATATCGGTAGTAAAGGAATTTCATAAAACAGAAGCCATAAGTGAGCCGGATTTACGGACGAAAGGCATGTATGAAGAACTGCGCTGCATATTGGAGGAAGCATACCATGCTTTAAAAAATGTAAACGGTAAGCTATCAAGCCTGAGTGCAATACAAGGAAAGGAATAACGGAAATGGAAAACGAAGGATTGCAGTTCCTGTATTTATCCGAACCGGACATGCTTGAAGCCGGTGTGCTGGATATGAAACAGTGTGTCCGCACGATGGAGGATATGTTCCTCTTAGCTGGCAAAGGCGATTACATCATGGGTGGGCCTAAGGGAAACTCCCATGGAATTATGCTTTGGTATCCGGAAAACCCCGCATTTGAGGGCATGCCCAAAGCCGGCCCCGATCGCCGTTATATGGTAATGCCTGCCTATCTCGGAGGGCGTTTTCACGTTACAGGCCAGAAATGGTATGGGTCAAATGTTGAAAACATAAAAAAGGGCATGCCGCGCTCAATACTTATGTTTTCATTGAATGATGCGGATACCGGCGCGCCAATGGCGATAATGTCCGCCAATCTGCTTTCCGCTGCCAGAACAGGCGCGGTACCGGGCGTTGCGGCAAAATATCTTAAAAGCGCATCAGCCGAAAACATTGCCGTAATAGGGTGCGGGGTTATCAACCATGCCTGCACCATGGCCATTGCTGAAGGCATGGGCAGAATAAATAAGGTTTATTTATATGATATAAATAAAGATAGGGCAATATCATTCCAACAGGATATGGAAAAGGAATTTATCGCGGAATATGAGATTTGCGACTCGCTTGAGGAGGCGCTGCGGTATGCGGACGTTATAAGCGTCGCGACAGCCGGAAAGGTTAAGGTGCATATTACGCCCGAAATGCTTAAGCCCGGTGCATTGCTTACTATAACGGGAACGGCCGAATTGCCTGACGAAATGTATCTTAAAAACAGAGTTGCCGTTGACAACTGGCAGATGCATCTTGATTACCTTGAAGAAGGGAAAATGCATGAGAAAGGGCTTGAATCCATAAAGGATTGGGCATCATCATATGATATGCTGATGCTTTACGATAAGGGAATTTTGAAAGAGGATAATATTGTTAGCCTTGGCGATGTGGTTGCCGGTACGGCGGCGCCAAGGAAGAGCGATGATGACAAACTGTTGCTTGTTGTGGGCGGACTCCCGATAGAGGATGTGGCATGGGGGTATGACCTTTACAATAAGGCCCTTGAGAAGGGGTTGGGACAAAAGCTGAAAATATGGGATAAACCCCATTGGCACTGAAAGGAGGAACTAAAAAATGGATCGTTTAATTCTGGAGGACATGATTTGGCCGGAGGTGGCCGAGGTGCTGCCTGAAATAAAGGTGGCGCTTATACCCGTAGGTTCATGCGAACAGCATGGCCCGAACACTACGTTTGTGACCGATACCGTAAGGGCATACCGCATTGCCAAGCTTCTTGCCGGCCGCTGCGGGCATAAGGTGATATGCTTCCCGCCTATAACGTACGGTATCTCTTCACACCATATGGATTTCCCATGCTCTGCAACGCTGCGCGTAAGCACGCTTACCGCCGTGCTTGTAGATACCGCGCTTTCCGCTGTACACTACGGCATTGATAAGGTGCTGTTCGTGAATGCTCATGGCGGCAATAAGCCCTGCCTCATGTCTGCTGTGCAGATACTTAAGCAAGAGCATGACGTTACCGCGTTCTGGACTCCGGTTGGCTCAGAACTGCTTGAAGGCGGCATACAGAAATATTTCCCCGGTATTCAGCCGGGCAACTTCGGGCATGCCTGCGAAATGGAAACCGCGCAATGTATGTATTTGAGGCCGGATATAGTGCGCGAGCACAGAGAAAAAGGCATTAATCAGACCAGCATATTTACTGATAGGACGGCATTTGTACCGGGCGGCGGACAGGGCGTTTGGAACTGGAAGCATGATGTTACGCTTAACGGTGCGCTGGGCGATGCCCGTAAAGCCACCGCTGAAATAGGCGAGGCTATGACAAATGAAGTGCTGGATTATCTGGAGAGACTTGTTGATAAGATAATCGACTATAAACCTACCCCTGAAAAGCTGTTCAAATAAGGAGGAATGACAATGTCTACTAAGCGATTGTTTTCACTTATACTGGCCGTTGCCATGCTGGCGGCTATTGTTGCCGGATGCACCAATCAGAATGGAGCGCCGATAAGCAGCCCACCGGCGGAAGAAACGGCTGCACCCGTACAGTCTGAACAACCAACGCAGAGCGAAGAGCCTCAGCAGGTTTCCGCTACCGGCAAAGGTACGCTGACGTTTGCCCGTACCGAGTCCATTGCCACGCTTAATCCGCATATGTATACGTCAGATATAGAGAGCTGCTGTATTGAATATACCGGTGCGGCCCTGTACGGATATTTCTATAACGATGACAAGTCCGGCGTATCCCTGCGCGCTTGCATAGCCGATGGCGAGCCCATAAAGATGAACGATAACGGCACCGTTTGGCAAATAAAGATATCGCCCGATGCCCGCTGGGCAAACGGAGAGGCCATTACAGCTGACGATTTTATGTATTCTTTCAAAATGCTGCTCGACCCTAAGCTGGTTAACGGCCGCGGCGGCGCATTTGCGGAGGACTATATAAAGATACTCAATGCCAAGGCTTACTATACGCAGACCGAAGTAGAAGGCGCCGTACCTACGTGGGAGGATGTAGGCATCAAAAAGGTGGATGATATGACAATAGAAATAACCACCTCCATTGCGCAGGATGCGACTGAGGTGATGAGCCACCTTGCGTATGCCTGGACGGTCCCCGTATATGAGGAAATGTATGAATCCCTTATGAATTCCGATCGTACGGCAACCACATATGGCACCGATATAGACAAGGTTGTCTGCTCCGGTGCATTTACCTATAATGCATGGGAAAGGGATGCCGAAATAAGCTTTAAGAAGAATCCTGAATATATCAAGCAGGATATGATTCAGATTGAAAAGCTGGTAATGAAGATAATCCCCGACAGAGGGACTCAGCTTCAGATGTTTGAAGCAGGCGAGCTGGACTATGTTGAACTTAATTCTTCCCAGTTTAAGGATTATGAAGAGGATCCCCGCGTGCTTTACTCGCCCAGCATATATGTAAAGTATATGCCGGTAAACGTAAACAACCCCGATAATCCTATTCTTTCCGATGTGAACTTCCGCAAAGCGCTGTTCTTGGCCGTAGATCGCGAGTCCATTGCAAAGCTGCTGAACGCAAAGCCGGCTAATTACCTTATTTCCAGCCGCTTCCTGGCCGATGTTACCACCGGTGAATCTTACCGCAACAGCAAGCAGGGCAGCGCTATCCCCGATGACCATAACGGATATGATCCTGAGCAGGCTGTGGCTTTGTTTGAACAGGCGCTTGCGGCCGCAGGACAGGACAAGGTGACTATTACCCTGACTTACCGAAACGACGACGCGGATATGACTGCCATTGCTGAAACATTGCAGAGCAGCTGGCCCGCTATATTTGGCGCCGACCGCTTTGAACTGGTGCTGAACGGCTTGCCCACAAGCCAGTCCAATGATCAGATACGCGCCGCAAAGACTGATCCCACGTCGTTTGATCTTGGTTTTGCCGGGTGGTCTACCAATGAACTGGCTCCCTGGAACGGACTTAAGGTATATGGCAGCGCATGGGCTAACCGCTATGATACCTTTACATCCGAACGTTACGATGAGCTTTGGACACTGGCCAATAGCAGCGAAGAACGCTTTGACCATGAAAAGAGACTGGGTTACGTTGCGGAAATGGAAAGCATATGGCTTGATAACGTGTCCGGTATTCCTGTAATAGAGCTTATTGATAAGACCCTTAAAGCGGATCGTGTTCAGTTGGCCGCGGATCAGTGGGTTAACCGCGTTGGCTTTGGCTGGATCTATGCTTCTGTAACAGATGCCGAATAAAACCCGGTTTATCCGGTGCGGGGGCTCTCTTGCAGCAAGGAGAGCCCTGCGCAATATTTGTCCAAATCATGAAAGGAGTCCCATGCTATGGCCCGCTATGTGATGCAAAGACTTCTGGCCATGCTGCTTACATTATTCATTATTGTAACCGTGGCCTTTTTAGTCATTCGTCTTATGCCAAGCTCCATTTACGACGATCCCACCATATCAGCCGAAGTGTTGGATATGATCCAGGCAAAATACCATTTGGATAGGCCGCTCATTGAGCAGTACGGAATTTTTATGAAGAATGTTCTTCTCAAGGGCGACTGGGGCATATCTATGAAAATACAGCCCAATATACCCGTATTTCAGGTGCTGGGCGGAAAGGTGCCGCTTACTCTTTTTATCAATTTGGTATCTCTGCTTGCATCAATACCCATAGGGCTGGTGTTTGGCGCGTTCGCGGCAATAAAAAAGAATACAATGACGGATCACGGGATATCTCTTTTTGTTATTCTTTTCATTTCAATACCGTCGTTTATCTATGCTACGCTTCTGCAATATTTTGCCGCGTACAAATTCGGCTGGTTCCCTATAACCTATACCGTATCCGATATGGCGTCGGTTAAATATCTTTCGCTTTTTTTGCCAACGCTTTCGCTTGCTCTGGACCCTATGGCAAAGGTTGCGCGTTATATGAGGGCTGAACTGATAGAATCATTGAATTCCGAGTATATACTGCTCGCAAGAACCAAGGGGTTCACGCGGTCAAAGGCTATTTTTCGCCATGCAATACGAAACTCATGCATTCCGGTGCTCAATATAGTAGTGCCTATGTTTGCAAACGTGCTTGGCGGTTCGCTTGTTGTGGAGAGCATATTTGCCATTCCGGGCATGGGAAGCCTGATGATTAAGTCAATAAATGCAAACGATCATTATCTTACCATTGCTATTTTGCTGATTTATTCATTGGTATCACTGATGACGGTGCTTGTAGTTGATTTGTTATACGCCGTAATAGACCCGAGAGTTCGCATGGGAGGAAAGAAGCAGTGAGGATATTCAAAGCCACGGATCCCGAATACCTTTCCCTCAAAAGAGAGGACTTCAAGCTTCACACGAGGGAAGAGGAGATACACGACGCCAAATTTGAAACAAAACCGGTAGGCTTCTTTAAGGATGCAATGCTGCGGTTTGGCAAGAATACGGCATCTATAATTGCGTTCGCCATAATATGCATAATAGTTATCCTATCGGCGTTTGGGCCTATGATGAACGGATATGGGTATAACGATCAGGATTTAGATAGGGCAAATCTTCCCGCGCGCATTAAGGGGTGCGAAGGCATAAATCTGCTGAATGGTTCAACCGTACTTAAAAACCGCCGTAAGGATAATTTGGATAATACGGAAAAATACCCGGAAGGCTGCATATTGGACGTATTTAATGAAACTGTTGTTAACGGCGTTGAAATGTGCGATATACGTATAGATACTTATATTTATTCCGGCTATGGGGACGATTATTTCTGGTTCGGAACGGATTATCTTGGCCGCGATCTTTGGACGCGCGTGTGGCGGGGGTGCAGAATATCGCTTATAATCGCATTCGCTGCCGTTTTAACCAATGTAGGGTTCGGCGTAATATATGGCTCTATCGCCGGCTATTATGGCGGCATGACGGACATGGTGATGATGCGCTTTGCGGAAATAGTTCAGGCGTTTCCTAACATAGTTGTTATGACGCTGTTCATCATGTATTTTGGAAATGGCCTTTTTGCCATTATAATGGCGCTTGTTGTACGCGACTGGGTTGGCACGGCAACGCTTATCAGGGCGCAGTTTTATCGTTTTAAGGATAGTGAATATGTGCTTGCGGCACGCACTCTTGGCACAAAGGACGCGGTATTGATCTTCCGCCATATTTTGCCGAACGCTATAGGCCCGATAGTGACAAGAACAATGATAGCTATTCCAAGCGCCATATTTGCCGAAAGCTTCTTGGCCTATATAGGGCTTGGCATCCGGGCGCCCGAAGCGTCGCTTGGCGTGCTGCTCAGCCATGCGCAAACCGTTCTGCTCCAGTACCCATACCAAACCGTTTTCCCGGCGGTGCTTATATCGGTGCTGATGATATCGTTCAATTTGTTCGGCAACGGGCTAAGGGATGCATTTGACCCAACGCAGCGCGGCACCTAAGGAGGTATTTATGAGCGAAAACAATCCTATTCTTCAGGTAAAGGACTTAACGGTCAGCTTTAACGCCTTTGCGGGGAAGGTACAGGCGGTAAGGGGCGTAAGCTTTGATTTGAACAAGGGCGAAACGCTCTGCATAGTCGGCGAGTCAGGCTCAGGCAAATCCGTTACAAACAAAGCCATTATGGGGATACTTTCAAAAAATGCGGTAATAGATCGCGGTGAAATATTGTATGACGGAATGGATCTTACCAAGCTTACGGAAGAACAGTTTTGTCAAATACGCGGCAAGCGCATAGCCATGGTGTTTCAGGATCCGCTTTCTGCGCTTAATCCTATAATGAAGGTTGGCAAGCAAATAACCGAAACATTGTGTGTACATCAAAAGCTGAGCCATGAACAGGCGAAAAAGCGCGCCCTTGAATTGATGGCCGCCGTTGGCATTCCCGAACCCGAAAAGCGTTTTAATCAGTATCCGTTTCAGTTTTCCGGCGGTATGCGCCAGCGTATAGTTATAGTTATTGCGCTTGCGTGCAACCCGGAAATACTTATCTGTGATGAACCAACCACGGCTTTGGATGTTACTATACAGTCCAAAATACTTGATCTTATAAAAGAGATTAAGCAGGAGAGGAACCTTTCCGTTATATTTATCACGCATAATATGGGCGTGGTGGCAAACATGGCGGACAGAATATGCGTTATGTATGCCGGTAAAATAGTTGAGTTTGGCACGTGTGATGATATTTTCTATCATCCCGCACATCCGTATACCTGGGCGCTGCTGTCCGCAATGCCGGACAGCGAAAGCCGAGAAAGGCTTTTCTCTATACCGGGCGCCCCGCCAAACATGCTGATGCCGCCCAAGGGCGATGCATTCGCGCCGAGAAACCATTATGCGCTGGATATTGATTTTAAGGAAGAACCTCCGTTCTTCAAATTATCGGATACACATTATGCGGCAACATGGCTTTTGCATCCGTATGCACCAAGGGTGGAAATGCCTGAAGAACTAAAAAGGCGCATAGACAGAATGGTAGAGGAGGATATGGAATATGAATGCAAATGAACGTGATATTCTTCTTGACGTAAAAAATCTGCATACTCATTTCATTTCCGGCCACGGGAAAACCAAGGTTACGGTAAAGGCCGTGAACGGCGTTAGCTTTCAGGTGAAAAACGGAGAAACCTTCGGTCTTGTGGGGGAGTCAGGATGCGGAAAAACAACACTTGGGCGTACAATAATCCGCTTATATAATCCTTCGTCGGGCGAGGTTACATTTGGGGGCAGGATAATTTCAGGGAAAAAAGACGCGGAGCTTCAAAAATTCTTAACCAGCAATATAGCCATGGTGTTTCAGGATCCTATAGCCTCGCTGAATCCACGTATGACCGTGCAGGAAATTATTGCCGAGGGACTAAAGATAAAGGGCATAAAGGATGAAGCCACCGTAAGAAATATGGTGGGGGAGGCGCTGTATCGCGTTGGCCTTTTGCCGGAGCATGCTACGCGCTATCCGCATGAATTTTCCGGAGGACAGCGCCAGAGAATAGGCATAGCGCGGGCGCTTATAGTTGAACCGACAATGGTAATAGCGGATGAGCCTATTTCAGCGCTGGATGTATCAATCCAGGCGCAGGTAATAAATGTGCTGAATGATCTGAAGCGCGATATGGGGCTGACCATATTGTTTATTGCACACGATCTTTCGGTGGTCAAGTATTTTTCCGATACAATAGGCGTTATGTATAAGGGAAGGATGGTGGAAATGGGGGATGCGGACAAGGTTTATCATAATCCGCTGCACCCATATACCAAGTCGCTTATATCTTCTATTCCGCTGCCGAATCCGCATGGCGAAAGGCGAAGAGTGCGCGTTAGCTATGACCCGTCAGCATATAACATTGACGACGAGCGGCTTGAGATGCGCCACGTTGAGGAAGGGCACAGCATATTATGTACGCCGGATGAATATGAAAAATATGTGCTTATGGCGAACAGAGGTTAGACTATAGCTCCTGCCAACGCGGCCAGTATTATATATGCTGCGCCGCAGGCGGCAGGCAGCCAGTTGCTTTTTAGGCCCTTGTGCTTTTGAATATATTCTTCAAAAGGCAATGCTTTAGTCTCTTTGCGCCTGAATATGCGGCGAAAAGTGTAGAAACTGTATATGGCGCGATCAAACAGACCGGATTGGCTTATAAAGCATACTAAACTGAACAGCACAAGCAGTATGCCGCATAGAAAGCAGCTATCGGAAATACCTATGAGCATGGGCTTATTGCGGAAAAAAATACAGTAGAACACAGGTATGGATATAAGCCCTGCGCAAAGGTACGGTATGCATCGGCGGAATAATGAATTCATGGTCATGCTCCTAACGGGTATATGGCTTATTTTACTACATAATACATTGGAATACAACAATATAAAACATGATATGGAGGCTTTATGTACGATTTTGATAAAATGACGGACCGCAGGGGAACAAGCTGCTCTAAATGGGACAATATGTCTTCTATGTTCAGCGAAAAGGGACTGCTGCCGCTTTGGATAGCCGATATGGATTTCCGCTGTTGTGAAGAGGCTGTATCGGCTATTCGCAAGCGCGTTGATCACGGAGTATTTGGCTATACCGTATTACCGGACAGCTATTTTGATGCTATCGCGGGCTGGATGCAGCGTCGGCATGGCTGGAGTGTTCAAAAGGAATGGCTTGTTACAAGCGTAACGGTTGTAAGCGCATTGAATATATTTGTACAGGCGTTTACTAATCCGGGTGATGGCGTAATAATTCAAAAGCCTGTATACTTCCCGTTTGAAGAATGCGTTCTGGATAACGGCCGCGCTCTTGTGAATAACGAATTGCTTGAACAAGACGGTTATTATACAATGGATTTCGATGACCTTGAGAGAAAAGCGTCGTGTCCGGAAAATAAAATGCTGCTTTTATGCAGCCCGCATAATCCGGTATGCAGGGCGTGGACAGAGGAAGAACTGTTGCGCGTAATAGACATATGCAAGCGCAATGATATATATCTTATAGCGGACGAAATACACATGGACTTCGTGTTTAACGCAAAGCATATCCCGCTGGGAACGCTTACGGATTATGATAAGCTGGCGGTATGCACATCCCCAAGCAAAACCTTTAATATGGCCGGACTGAAGATGGCCAATATATTTATTCCTGATGAAAATATGAGGAAAGCGTTTACCCGCCGATCCAAGTCGCAGTGCGGAATTATACCCAATAATCCCTTATCAATTGCCGGAATTGAAGCGGCCTATGCCAGCGGCGATAAGTGGCTGGAGGAGGTAAAACGGTATATTTGGGAAAATTTCTGCTTTGTTGATAACTATATCAAGCAGTATTTGCCGGCGCTTAGGATGACCCGGCCGGAAGCTACTTATCTTGCATGGATAGATTTTTCCGGCACAGGACTGCGGGGGAAGGAATTGAGCGTATTCCTTCGGGAGAAGGCAAAGATTGCATTGGACGAAGGAAGTGTGTTTGGGAAAAACAGCGAAGGCTACGCACGTATCAATTTGGCAACGGACAGAACGGTCGTAAAAGAATGCCTTGACCGAATACGTGATAATTTAGCCAAATAAAGAAGAAAATCTGTTGCTTTTTACCAACCGTCAAGGTATACTTTCTATGAACATTGGTTTGTACTATCACAATATATTATAAGCCGAAACAGGGGGAGCAAGCTATGCATTTGGAAAGCGATTCCGCAGAGCCTTTATATATTCAGTTGGCTTATATAATCCGCGAGGATATTCAGAACGGAAAATATAATGCGGAACAGAGGATTCCTACAGAAAAAGAGCTTAGCGAGATATACTCGGTAAGCCGCATAACAATACGGAGCGCACTGGAAATACTGGTAAAAGAAGGGCTGCTCATGCGCCGCCGCGGCAAAGGCACCTTTATTGCATCAAAAAAGCTTTACAAGAGTATGTCCGGAATATACAGCTTTACGGACATATGTAACATAAACGGCATGAAGCCGGGCGCAAAAACCATAAAGTGCGTTATTGAAGATGCGGAGCCGGAAGATATTACTGAGCTTGAGCTCACGCCGGAGGATAAAATAATTGCCGTGGAACGTATAAGGTATGCGGATGATGTGCCTGTGTCCATAGAAATAAGCCGCTATCCGGCCTCAACCTATCAGTTCCTGTTGGACGAAGATCTGAACAATGTTTCGCTGTTTGCTGTTTTGAACAACAAGCACAACATTCGCTTTTCTCATGCTACCAAGGTTATAGAGGTAAAGCGGGCGAGCTATCAAATGGCCACGTATCTGGGTGTGCCGCGGGACTATCCGCTGCTGTATATCTCAAGCTTAACTTATGATATGGCGAATATGCCTTCGCACCGTACGCAGCAATATATAAACAGCGACCGGTTTAAGTTGATAATTTAGCAAAAGCAAAGGGCCTGCAAATGCAGGCCTTTTGCATATCATCCGTTTATGGAAGCAACCGTTTCGTCTAAGCATTCCGCCAAGGAGAGAATTACGGCGCTGCAATCGAAAACGGGTTCCCTGATGGCATAATGCGCTTTATTGTAACGGCAATTCAGGCTGCCTTGCTTTTTCTTTACCTTTTTTAGAAACGGGATTGTAATATCGGCTTTTAGCGCGGTTTCTTTTTCAAGCTTGCCGGAGTACAGCAGACCCAAAACCATAAGGCTGCCGGATATTGCGCCGCAAACCGTGCCAACGCCCATGCCGCCGCCAAACGCGGATGCAATCCGCATGTCCTCTTTCTTTAGTCCAAGATTATAAGCCCGATTTGCGCCATATAGAATGCGTTCACAGCAATTCATGTTGACGTCGCCATAAAGCTTGCGCTCATTATCGGTATAGTATTCAGCCTTACCGAACCCGCCTTCAAGAAGTTCTTTTAAGGAGTTCATTTATTATAAGCCTCCATATAACTCATGAATCCGCCGCTGAGATTTTTTACGTTTTCAAAGCCCAGCTGCTTAAGCTGCCTGTATCCGTAGTACCCGCGCTGGCCGATGCGGCAGAAAATGTAAAGATTTTTATCCCGGGGCAACTCGTTGTGCCGAGCGCGTATTTCGTCCAGCGGCAGCAGCATGGCTCCCGGAATAGTGCCATTATTATATTCTTTTCTCGTCCTTATATCAACAAGCAGATCCTTTGCGGGATCAAGATTGGGAATATCGCTTACATAGAACACTTCATGCATTCCATCTGCAATGTTTGATGCAACATATCCGGCAATATTAACGGGGGCTTTTGCGGAGGAAAACGGGGGCGCATAGCTTAACTCCATTTCGGCAAGTTCGAACACGCTCATTCTATGGCTTATTGCGACGGCAAATAAGTCTATGGCCTTATCAACGCCTTCGTAGCCTACTATTTGCGCACCGAGGGCCGTTTTACCGTCGGGCGTGAACAGCAGTTTAATGCTCATCATACGTCCGCCGGGGTAATAACCGGCATGCGGCATAGAGTGGGTGTAGCTTTTTGTATACGGTATTCCTGCGGAGATGAGCAGATTTTCGCTTGCGCCCGCAGAGGCAATTGTCATGTCATCAAGCTTCAGTATGGCTACCCCTTGGGCGCCCGGATATACGACATCGCGGCCCATTATTGCATCTGCGGCCAGACGGCCCTGACGATTAGCCGGCCCGGCCAAAGGTATATTCATCGTTTTACCCGTAACGATGTGCGGGATGGCAACGGCATCGCCAACTGCATATATATGAGGCTGGCTGGTATGTAACTGTTCATCTACCAAAATAGCGCCCTTCTCTGTTACCGCTATGCCGGAGTCTTTCAGAAAATCTGTATCGGGATGGGTACCTACGGCGCAAACGGCAATATCGTAGTCAATATACTCATCGTTATCCAGCATTGCTTTGCCCTTACACAAATGTTTTACCCCGCATTTTAAGCGCAAATCTATGCCCATGTCATGCAGCTTTTTCTCTATAAGGAATGTCATCTCGCGGTCCATGTTTGGCATAACGTGATCGGATTTTTCAACGAGGGTAACGCTTAACCCGCATGCAGCAATATTCTCGGCTGCTTCCAAGCCTATAAAACCGCCGCCTATTACCAGCGCACGCCCGCGACCGGTGCTGCCTTCACATAATTCGCGCAACCTGAGCGCATCGTGCACAGTACGCAGCGTCAGCGCATTTTCACCGAACGGGTTGATTGGCTTTGCCCCGGGTGAGAGCAGCAGCACATCATAGCTTTCCAAATACTCGGCGTGATTGTCTATATCACGAACAAGTATTTGCTTTTTGTCCGGCAAAACAAATATAACATCATGGTGCGTTCTTACCTGAACGTTAAATCTTGCACTGAAGCTTTCGGGAGTTTGAAGCAGCAGGTCGGATTCATTTCCTATAACGCCGCCAACATAATAAGGCAAACCGCAATTTGCAAAAGAAATATGATCACCGCGTTCAAACATAATTATTTCATTATCTTCGCTTAATCTGCGCAATCTCGCTGCGGCTGTTGCGCCGCCTGCCACGCCGCCAACAATTAAAATCTTCATGTCATGTACTCCTTTTTGCTTAATATGCTTATTATACTATAAACATACAATACAAAACAATACAAATATGAAAAAAGTATTCTACTTATGAAACGGCTTGATAAATATCGGCCAAAATGCTAAACTAATGCCAAAGAAACCATATCTTCCGAAACTCCCACACTCCAAGGAGGTACACCATGAAACGCATCACAACGACGATAATAATATGTTTATGCATGCTGCTCCTGTGCGGCTGCGGGGCGGGGAGTGAATGGATCGCCGCGGGGGACGGAGGATATGCCGATAGCGGTGTTCAGGTCGTGGATAAACTCTGCTGGGGAACTGAGCACGGTTGAATACGCCGCCTGCGACAACGGCGTGATGAAAATATATGAATACAAGCTTGCCGACGGCGGGGAGGTCAAGCAGACGGAAAAGGAGCAGATGCAGGGCGTGGAGGCGGAGGAGCTGCCGCTGACGGTGAGCCAGTTTGCCAAGGTGTACGAGGACGTGCGCGAATGGGCAAGGACGCCCGGCAACATGGAAGAGACGGTGAACCCCGGCCTTTCAATATCGTTCATAAACGCGCGGTATGCGTATTCGGGGGAGCTTGACTTTGGCGAGCTGACGTATGTCTATTCGCTGTCCACACGCAAGATAGCGCCGGTGGATGGCGAATATGCGGGCGCAAAGGAATACGGCATAATGTGCGGCGGCTACCCGCAGGCTTTTATATTCATAGACAAATAAACTATTGCGGCCGCGCGGGAAATGCGGCAATAACCTGTTGACAACGCGCGAGGGCTTTGCTATAATACAAAAGCTGGACGAGGAGAGATGTCCGAGTGGTTTATGGAGCTGGTCTTGAAAACCAGTGATGTCGCAAGGCACCGGGGGTTCGAATCCCTCTCTCTCCGCCAAATAAGACAGAGCAGTTTGCCTTACTTGGCGGATACCGAAGGATCAACATCCCCGCTCATCCAATAACACACAGCATCGCGTGGAGAAGTACCCAAGTGGCTGTAAGGGGCTCCCCTGCTAAGGGAGTAGGCTGGGGTAACTGGCGCGAGGGTTCAAATCCCTCCTTCTCCGCCAAAATAGCGTTGCACCGTCAGGTGCGGCGCTATTTTAGTTATAACACATTTTTTATTGCCTTGCGTTTTCTTAAACGATATAATGAATATGGAATAAAGTATTTGCTCATCACCTGTAATGCCCTTTGCGGCGAAAGGAGACGCTTATATGGATTTGGACGTAAAATTGTTTGAACAGACAATAAATGAAATATTGCCTAATACCGGGGTGCATGTCCGTGACGTTAACCTGCCGAAGGAACTGGCGGAAAAGTATGTTCCTTATACTATCATTAAGGAAATAGGCTTTACCGATGCGTCAAAACGGGTAATGGGCATGAAAACCAGCCATAGGTTTGCTATCCTTTCAAACCACATGGGGGATTTATCTGCCTTTGAACCCGACACAAACTGTGGACTTATGGTCGCGCGGCGCAATTCGCATTTCATCGTTCTTGATAATTATGAATACCACGGGAAAACGCTCATTACGCTTCTGCATCTGCCAAACGATAAGCGCTGGAAGCTGTTTCAAAACGTTAGACTGGACATCTATGACGATATTATAAAGGAGACCCGCGAAAGATTCGAAAACAAGTGCGAGCAGGCCGTGATACCCGAACTTGCAACGGAGGAATGGCTCAAACGCTGTTCGCATCCGCTCGGCTTGGATATGCAGGGCAATATGTTCGATTTGGAGGTTGATCTTTCAACATTGTGCAGCAACATCCGCGGCGAATCCTTCAGAAAGTTTTATCACAAAATAGTGTTCATAAAAGCCTCGCCCATATTGCGCATAAGCCTGCGTGAACGCATGGACTGCTGTGAATACGATAATGGCTGCCTTGCCTACGGCTACATAAACGAAAGAGAGGGCCTGTCATTCAGGATACTTTGTTCGGCAGATGTGCGCTTCAATAAACTCACGCGGCGCAGCTTCGACCCTATGAGAACCCTGACCCTGCGCAGAAAGGCCGCCGATGATTATAGATTCCTCGGCTTGGATTACTGTGATGTCGATACCTCTGACTTTGCCGATTATATTGCCGCCATGGACGAGCGCTATAAATGCGCCCACGAACAGACTGAGAAGATGAGGGAGTTCAAGTTCCTTGACAGCGTAAGGCATCCTGAGTATCCGGACATAGTATTGGTTATGCTTTTTAAGGAGGGTATGCAGGCGGAAAAGGTATGGGTGCGTTGTATGGCGTTCAGCGAAAACGAGCTTTTCGGCAAGCTGCTCACCGAACCCAAACAGAATTTCGGCATCCACCCGGGCAACATTATCGGCTTTACACCCGTGCCGCAGAAGGATGGAATAGTGTGCATTTCCGTGGGGCGTGCGGTGTAAGCTCCTTACCTCACCTTCATCATCCTCGCAAACTTACTCACCACAATAACTGCGACTATTATCGCAATGACTGCGAAGGCCGCAAGCGCGCTTATCCACCATTGGCTCATGGCGCGCTTCTGCTCCTCCTCGGCCTGCTTTTCGGCGTCGGTCTTTTCGCCCTCTATCACGGGCTTTTGTATCTCGGTGGCGAAGTCCACGCTCACCGCGTATTCCTCCCCCGCGTCGTCCTTGTAGGATATGGTGTATACGCCTGTGGTCTTGCCGTAGCTTTCGGTGTAGCCCTCCGTCATGGAGAGCATACCCACGAATACCTTTATCTCCCCGTAGCCCGCCTGCCCCGGCTGAATGTCCCCCAGGAACACGCTGGAGGTGGGGAAAAGCCCCGCGCCGGTCAGGTTCACGGTGACGTTCCTGAGCGGGCTTTTGCCTATGTTGAACACGTTGGCGGGCAGGGTGAAGGTCTCGCCTGCGGTGACGCTCTTGGGCAGGGATATGGCGTCGTATGTCATTTCCGCGGGCTGGGTGACGTTCACGAGGAACTGCCGCGTGGCGGTGTAAACGCCGCCGTAAAGATCGACGTAATCCAGAGTTATGAAAAACGCCCTGCTCCCCGCTATTACGTCCTTTGTGGTCCTCATTTTGAACGCGGCCTCGGCGCCTTCGCCGGAGGCTATGTTATCGAGCAGTATGGCGTTGTTGGTGTCGTAGGGCAGTATGCCCTCGGCTTCGCTGCCGTATGTAAGCCTGACGCTTCTTGCGCGTATGCTGCCTATATTGTCTATTTTGACATTCACGGAAAACTCCCCGTCGCCGCCTGTGACGGTATCGGGCGTTATCTCGCATGCCGATATGAACAGCTCCGGCTTTTCAACCTCCTGCTTTGGCACGTCGTTCGGGTCGGGTGGGTTCTTACCATCGGTTACGGTGACATACAGCGTGAAGCTTTGCTGCTTCTGTTGGCCCAGCACGTCAAGGTAGTCCGCCTTCAGCGTGACGGGGTAGGAGCCGTTTATCCGCCCCTTAACGAGCGGTATTTCGAGCATGAACACATACCGTCCCCAGCCGGCTGCGGTCTGCGAATAGTTGCCGAATACGAACGGGCTGTCCGCAGTCGCGCCAAGGTCGGCCGTTACCGTCACCTTGCCGTCATAGGTTTCGCCGATGAGCGGGAATATAATGTAGCAGCAGCCGTTCACTATGCGGGGCACATAGCCCTGCTGGTATGTTCTATCCATGCCGTCGTAAAGATTCCAACTGTCTATTATCAGCTTGTCAGCCACCGGGGTAGGCTCCGGCGTGGGTTCAGGCGTAGTTACAGGCGCTTGGGTCTCCGCGGGCGGCGTTTCCGTTCCCTCAGCAAAAGCGGCGATGGGCAGCGCGAGCAGCAATATAGCCATCAGCGCCGCGAATAGTCGGTTCATATACTTTCCTCCCGTATCATGGTCATAACTCCCGCGTCCATCTCGCACACGGTATCGCAAAGCTCGTCTATATCCCCCTGATTATGACTGGCAAGCAGTATGGTCTTTCCCTGCTCCTTGAGCCCCTTTATGAGCTGCCGCATCTCCCGAACGCCATGCTTGTCCAAGCCGTTCAGCGGTTCGTCTAAAATGAGCAGCGTGGGGTCCTCCATTATGGCCTGGGCTATTCCCAACCTCTGGCGCATACCGAGGGAATACTTGCCGACAGGCTTTTTCATCAGCGGGTCAAGCCCCACGCGGCGTATTGCGGCGGCTATCTCCTCAAGCCCTATCTTTTTATTCAGCGAAGCCAATATTTCAAGGTTCTTTACGCCGGTCATATTGGGCAGAAACCCCGGCGTTTCGATTATCAGGCCGAGGCCGGGCGGGAAGTCCACGTCTTTGCCCACCCGCTTGCCGTTGACTATGACTTCGCCCTCGGTGGGGATGAGAAAGCCGCATATACACTTCATAAGCACGGTTTTGCCGCTGCCGTTGTTGCCCACGATGCCGTGGATCTTCCCTTTCTCAAAATCGCGGGTGACGCTTTTTAATACCCGCTCCTGCCCGAAGTCCTTGGATAGGTTTTTGACCGAAATAATGTTCATGCTTCAGTACCGCCAAAGTTAAAGTTGTAGTTCCGCACCGCCCGAAGGGAAAGGAAAAAGCACAGGGCGATGAGCATTGCGAATATAAGATACGTCTGCCAGAGCCTTGGCAGCAGGTCGTAGCCGAAGTTGTGCATGTGATACGTGGCTTGATTGAGCGGCGAAAGCCAGCCCACCGCAACGTTAGCCTTGTACATGAGCGCATCCGGCAGTTTGAATATAGCCTTTATGGTCTGCGGATTGAGGAGAAAGCCGAACAGGCTGAAGGCGAACACGGACACAACACCCGCAAGCTGGCCTTTTTTAAGGTTAAACAGCAGCATGACAAATACCATCAGCAGGGTGTAAAGCAGCATCAGCAGGAATATGGTCGCCATGCATTCATACGGGCGGCTCATCTCCAGCGTTTTAACAAGCGCCGGCAGGGCCACCTTTTGCCCTGCGCCGGAGTAGCCCAGAATGGCGGCCGTTTCGCTCCACATATCCCCCACAAAACTCTGCCGCATACAGACCAGGGAGGTGGAGATCAGTATGAACGCAAGGTATATTCCCGTTGCCAAGGCGATATACGCCGCCTGCCCCATGAGCCAGGTCTTGCGGTCTATGCGCATGAGGTAAAAGGGCGTGGCGCTTGATATAAAGGGCATGTCCGCAAAGAGCAGCAGCAATAACAGCGAGGAAAGAAGTATTGAGTTGCTGTCCCCAAACGTCCACACGAAGGCTTCCACAAGCTGCATTGTGGTATCGTATTCCTTGGCGAACTTCACGGCCTTGTCGGACAGCAGGAAGCACAGCACGAATGCAAGGCAGAAGGTGATGACGATGCGCGGGTTTTTGTGCCACCGGCGGAAGTTGTACCGGGTCACGGCGACGATCTGCTTTGGCTTCATATCCTCTCCAGCCTCCTTTTCGCGGCGTATGCAAAGGCAAGGGCCATCAGCACGCTGAACTCCGTCAGCAGCACAGCCACGCCAACTTTGCCGAACACCCACCTTGAGGATGGGTCAATCCATTCCCGTGGGTACAGCACGAAGAGCTTATCGAAGTACCGCTCATACAGGATGATGAGCAGATAGAACAGCACGAAGGGCGAGGCGTAGGCCATGTATTTGCTGTCGGTAAGCGCGGCGAAGGTCATGCCCGTCAGCGACCAGAAGGCCCCCGAGGCAAAGAACATCAGGGCGGTTTGCAGCAGGTTGCCAAAGTAATTCGGCACGGTTTCTCCTGCCTTAGGGTAAGCCTCCATGGGCAGGAACATGAGCGCGGCAAAGCCGTAGGCTATGAATATACCAAGGGCGAGCGTCAGCCCGCCGGAAACGGCGCAGCCCACGGCCTTCCCCGCGATATACCGCGGCACGGTGGTGCGGGGCAGGTATTCCTTTATGAAGC
>OKRS01000514.1_pt1 | contig 29448 bp, 25 predicted proteins | sample 1601191 | NCBI WGS metagenome assembly OKRS01 (sample SAMEA3541509, study PRJEB24748) | human gut metagenome | biome: human gut; feature: human-associated habitat; material: faeces | place: China | collected 2012
CCAATACGCGACGACCATTCTTTGTAGCCATACGCTCACGGAAACCATGCTTGTTTACGCGGCGACGATTGTGCGGCTGAAATGTTCTTTTCATTGTCTTGTTTTTATTTATTTGTTATTATTCACACTTTTGGGTTGCAAAATTACTCATATTTTTTTAAACAACAAAGAGTTGAGCGTTTTTTAGCTGCATTTTTTAGTTTTTTCTACACTTTTCCACCTTATTAGCTCGTCTATGTCTCATAAAAGTCATACCACACGTATGTTTTCTTCGTTTTCATGCCCGATTTAGCAAATAAAGATGTGTTAGAGTAAAAAAAACAGATAAGCTTGCATTTTTGTGCATGATTTTCAGTAACTTTGCAACGATTTTTGGGAAACAATACAATAATATAAATAAAAATAGCAATGATTAACTCACAAGACATCAAGATGGGAACTTGCATCCGTATGGACGGCAAGCTCTTCTTCGTAATCGACTTCCTTCATGTAAAGCCAGGTAAGGGTAACACCTTCATGCGCGTTAAGTTGAAGAACGTTGTTGACGGTCGCGTGTTGGAGCGTCGCTTCGACATCAGCGAGAAGCTTGAGGACGTACGCGTAGAGCGCCGTCCGTACCAGTACCTCTACAAGGAGGGCGAGGACTATATCTTCATGAACCAGGAGACTTACGACCAGATTCCTATCGCTGGCAACCTCATCACTGGCGTTGACTTCATGAAGGAGAGCGACATCGTTGAGGTCGTTTCTGACGCTTCTACAGAGACTGTGCTCTTCGGCGAAATGCCGGTTAAGACTAACCTCCGCGTTACTCACTCTGAGCCGGGCATCAAGGGCGATACTGCTACAAACACTCTCAAGCCGGCAACTCTCGAGACTGGCGTAGAGATTCGCGTGCCTCTCTTCGTTAACGAAGGCGACCTCGTTCAGGTTGACACACGCGACGGTAGCTACCTGCAGCGCGTTAAGGAGTAATCCTTATCGAGCAACAGAATAAGAAATAGTAAAGAGTAAAAAAGTAAAAAGCATTGGGGATAACGGCTAACGCGCCCTCATCGTGCTCTTTACTTTTTTACTCTTTTTCGTTTCCTGCCAACTCGTCAACTCGTCAACTTGTCAACTCGTCAACCATAAAGAAATGAAATACAGCATAATTATTCCCGTTTACAATCGTCCGGACGAAGTGGACGAATTGCTCGAAAGCCTCACACACCAGTCGGAGACCGACTTTGAGGTGGTAGTGGTAGAGGACGGCTCTGCCGTGCCTTGTCAGGAGGTGTGCGAGAAGTACGCGCAGCAACTCAACATCCAGTATTTCACTAAACCCAACTCCGGACCTGGACAGACACGCAACTACGGTGTGGAGCGTGCGCAGGGCGACTACGTGCTTATCCTCGACTCCGACGTTGTACTGCCCGAGGGCTATCTGGCTGCCGTGTCAGCCGAGCTGCAGCGCGAGCCTGCCGATGCCTTTGGCGGTCCGGACAGCTCTCACCCGTCGTTCACCGACACTCAGAAAGCCATATCCTACTCCATGACCTCGTTCTTCACCACCGGTGGCATACGCGGCGGAAAGAAGAAGCTCGACAAGTTCTACCCACGCTCGTTCAACATGGGCGTGCGACGCGACCGATACATGGAGCTGGGCGGATTCTCGAAGATGCGCTTCGGCGAGGACATCGACTTCTCCATACGCATCTTCAAAGCCGGACTGCGCTGCCGACTCTTCCCCGAGGCATGGGTGTGGCACAAGCGCCGCACCGACCTGCGCAAGTTCTTCCGACAGGTGTACAACTCGGGCATCGCACGCATCAATCTTTACAAGAAATATCCCGAGTCGCTGAAACTGGTGCACATGCTGCCTATGGTGTTCACCGTGGGCGTACTCTCCATGCTCGCGCTCTGCATCGTGCTGCTCGCACTCTGCCCCACCTTGGCGTGGCTGCCACTCGTGCCGCTCGCCCTCTACTCGCTCCTCATCTGCATCGACTCGGCTCGCCTCAACCGCAGCTTGAAGATTGGTGTGCAGAGCATCGCTGCTGCCTACGTGCAGCTCATGGGCTACGGCTTCGGCTTCATAGAGGCATGGTGGAAACGCTGCGTACGAGGTAAGTCGGAGTTCGCTGCGTTCGAGAAAACGTTCTACAAATAGAATAAGTCTCCCACAGATTGCACAGATACACACAGATGTAACTTCAGGGGGTGCAGCGGTCTCCGCTGCACCAACAAAACAGATGGTACTATCATCTTGGTCGGTGCAGCAGAGACTGCTGCACCCCCTTGAAAGACACCTTGACTATCGGAGAACCTTCCATATTATCCTTCTATTAAACAAACAACCTATGAGCGACATAAGCAACAAGAGTAATCATAACTCTCAACTCTCAACTCCCAATTCTCAACTAAAAAACAATTCTCAACTGAAGATATCCGACCTCTCCGAAGCCGACCGCCCTCGCGAGAAGCTGCGCGACCGCGGAACTGAAGCACTTTCCGATGCCGAACTATTAGCAATTCTCATCGGTTCGGGCAGCACGAGCGAGAGTGCCGTAGCACTGATGCAACGCATACTTAGTGCCTGCGACAACAACCTCAACACGCTTGGCAAACGCTCGCTGCACGAACTGATGCAGTATAAGGGTATCGGCGAAGCAAAGGCGATAACCATCATTGCTGCCTGCGAACTTGGCAAGCGACGCCAGGCGGCGAAGGCTGCTGAACGCCCTGACATGGGGTCGGCACAGGCGGTGTACGAGTATATGCACCCGAAGATGCAGGACCTCGACACCGAGGAGGCATGGGTGCTACTGATGAATCAGCGTTTCCGACTCATCAAGGCGGTGCGGCTCTCGCACGGTGGACTCACCGAGACTGCCGTCGACGTGCGCGTCATCCTGCGCGAGGCACTGCTCGCCAACGCCACCACGCTAACGCTCATTCACAACCACCCAAGCGGCAACGCACGCCCCTCTGGCGACGACGACCGCATCACGCACAAACTGAAGACTGCGTGCGATGCCATGCGCCTCTACCTCATCGACCACCTCATCGTCACCGACGGCAATTACTACAGTTACGCCGAAGAGGGAAAGATTTGACAGCTCATGTATAAAACAAATGCTTCTATGTAACAGCACTAAACGCACGTTACATAGAAGCATTTGTTTTTTAGCTAAAGAAAGTATCAGCATTTGCAGTTCGACTTCTTCATCCACACCACAAACCACACGGCGGCAACGACGAGTGCGGTTGCGCCGACGCCGTAGCCCACGGTGTATGGCAAGCCGAGCGCAGTCTTCGACACCATGAAGAAGGTGGTGCAGACGCAAGTCATAAAGAGGGCTGGCACGAGCGTTATGACGTAAGGCTTTCTCTCGCGAACGAGATAAACAGTGATGGTCCAAAGGGCGAAGACAGAAAGCGTCTGGTTAGCCCATCCGAAGTACTGCCAGATGGTATTGAAGCCGTCGGGGTTCTCCATCTGCCAAACGAGCATGGCGAACGATGCAGCGAAGAGCGGCACGCAGATATACAGACGGTTCTTCTTTGCACGCTGACTGAGTTTCAGCGCCTGAGCGATGATAAGACGGGCAGAACGGAACGCAGTGTCGCCACTTGTTATCGGGGCAGCAACCACGCCGAGCATGGCGAGCACGCCGCCCACGATGCCGAGCCAGTCTTTGCAGACAAGGTTCACAACGACGGGTGCCGACGTATGCAGTCCGTTAGCCATGGTTCCACCAATCTGAGCGTATCCAGGCTGCGGAGCGTCGTAGAAGAACCACATCGACACCGTAGCCCACACGAGTGCCACGAGTCCTTCCGTAATCATTGCGCCGTAGAAGATTGGTCTACCCTTGCGTTCCGACGTGAGACAGCGAGCCATAAGCGGACTCTGCGTGGCGTGGAAACCACTGATAGCACCGCAGGCGATGGTGATGAACAGACACGGGAAGATGTTGTCGGTGAACGAAGCCGGGTCGGCAGCCTTACCCATATTGCCCACGCCATTCCACAGTTCGGGCAGTGCAGGCCACTTCACGAACAGCACAGCCATCAGTGCCACAGCCATGAACAGCAGCGAGAACGAGAAGAGCGGGTATATCTTACCGATAATCTTGTCGATAGGTAGCATCGTCGCCACTACGTAATAGATGAAGATGACGGTTATCCACATGGTTGTCGAACCGCTTATGCCATGCAATATCTCGGCTGGGCTATACACGAACACCGTGCCGAGCATAATAAGCAGGAAGACAGCGAACACCAACAACACCTTAGATGCGGCTCCGCCGAGATAGCGCCGAACGAGTTCGGGCAGGTCGCAACCACCGTTGCGCATAGAGAGCATACCCACGAAGTAGTCGTGTACGGCACCGGCGAAGATGCAGCCGAAGATTATCCAGAGATATGCCGCGGGTCCGAACTTTGCGCCCATGATTGCACCGAATATAGGTCCAGTACCGGCTATGTTAAGGAACTGTATCATAAACACCTTCCAATAAGGCATCGCGACATAGTCCAAGCCATCGGCTTGCGCCACAGCTGGCGTAACACGGTCGTCGGGTACGAAGATGCGCTCCACGAAGCGTCCATAGACAAGGTAGCCCAACACGAGGGCTGCCAGACTGATTAGGAATGTTATCATTTTTATTTAGTTATTTTGGTTACGTTATGCGCTGCAAAAGTATAGTTTTTTATCGTAACCGAGTAAGAAATACGATATTATTACTGCCGTAAAATTCGTTATTCGGATTATTTTCCTTAAATTTGCAATAATATATATATGTATATAACAAGCTAAAGATTTAAAGCAATGACACAGGAAGAAAAAACACATATAGAAGAACGCATCGTCGATGTGCTCAAGACGGTGTACGACCCCGAAATACCGGTGAACATCTACGACCTCGGACTCATCTACAAGATTGACGTGCAGGACGACGGCAACGTGGACATCGACATGACCTTCACCGCACCAACATGCCCCGCCGCCGACTTCATCCTTGAGGACGTGCGACAGAAGGTCGACTCGCTCGAGCAGGTGAAGTCTGCCAACGTAAACCTCGTCTTCGAGCCGGTTTGGGACCAAAGCATGATGACGGAGGAAGCAAAGGTTGAGCTTGGATTCGACTAATTGCCGTTGGCAATGTGGAATGTTGAGTGTTGAATGTTGAGTTATGCGCAATGCGCATTATGAATTATCCAGTTTTGAATTCGCATGAAAAATGTATATTTCCTTAGCGATGCCCACCTCGGGTCGTGGGCTATCGACCACGGTCGCACGCAGGAGCGTCGACTCGTGAGGTTTCTCGACTCGATAAAGACAAAGGCACGCGCCGTCTATCTGTTGGGCGATATGTTCGACTTCTGGTGCGAGTGGCGCTACGTTGTGCCGAAGGGCTACACGCGCTTTCTGGGCAAGCTATCAGAACTGACCGACATGGGCGTGGAGGTGCACTACTTCACCGGCAACCACGACATCTGGACCTACGGCTACCTCAAAGAGGAGTGTGGCCTTATCGTGCACACCAAACCCGAGACGGTAGAGATCTACGACAAGGTGTTCTACATAGCGCACGGCGACGGACTGGGCGACCCCGACCGCCGCTTCAAGTTCATAAAGCGCGTATTCCACAACCGCACGTGCCAGGTGCTGTTCAACACGCTGCACCCACGCTGGGCTATGTGGTTCGGACTCACCTGGGCGAAGCACTCGCGTCTGAAGCGTGCCGACGGCAAGGAACCGCCGTACATGGGTGAGGACCGTGAGCACCTCGTGCTCTTTGCGAAGCAGTACATGAAGACACACAACGATGTCGACTACTTCATGTTCGGACACCGACACATAGAGCTCGACCTTTTCCTCTCGAAGAAGACACGCATGATGATTCTCGGCGACTGGATCACGCAGTTCACCTACGCCGTGTTCGACGGCGAGCACATGTTCCTTGAGGAGTATGTGGAGGGCGAGAGCCAGCCGTAAGCAGAAGTTTCTGCGTAGCAGGATGTACCCGTGGCAGGATATATAAAGACATGAAAAAGGGCAAAACTCACGATTGGTGAGTTTTGCCCTTTTTGTATTTTAGGAGGTTATGGCATCCTGCCATAACCACGCTGCCCAAGCTACACCACCCATCAAAAGGTGGGTGCGTGGGTATGGCAGGGATGCCATACCCTCCTTTTTACTTGCGGAACTTCTCTGCCTGCTGCTGAATGAGCGCAGCGTCGTTGAAGTAGTCAATCTGCATTGCGCGGCGCACCTCGTCCATTGTCTGAGCGGCAGTCTCTCGCGCAGCCTCCGAACCCTTGCGCAGGATGTTGTAGATTTCGGGGATATCCTTCTCGTACTCGGCGCGACGCTCACGGATAGGCTCGAGCATCTTGTTGAGCACGTTGTTGAGGAACTTCTTCGTTGTGCCGTCACCGATGCCGCCACGCACGTAGTGGTCCTTCAGCTCCTCGAGTGTCTTGTACTCGGGCCAGAACTCGGCGAAGTCGTCGGGCGTGCTGAACGCCTCAAGATATGTGAACACGGCGTTGCCTTCGAGGTTGCCCGGCTCGTCCATGCTCATGCGCGGTGCACCGTTCGACATCTTCTTCACCTTCTTCCACACCTCAGCAGCCGAGTCAGAGAGGTAGATGCAGTTGCCGAGCGACTTCGACATCTTCTCCTTGCCGTCGGTGCCGGGCAGGCGACGTGCCGTAGCGTTCTCGGGCAGCATGATCTCCGGCTCCACGAGCACCTCGCTGTATGTCTGGTTGAAGCGGCGCACGAGCTCGCGTGTCACCTCAATCATCGGTTCCTGGTCCTCGCCTGCAGGCACGGTTGTAGCCTTGAACAGAGCGATGTCGGCAGCCTGGCTAACGGGGTAGCAGAAGAAGCCGAGCGGAATGTTAGCCTCGAAGTTGCGCATCTTTATCTCGGTCTTCACGGTCGGGTTGCGCTGCACGCGCGACACGGTGATGAGGTTCATCAGATATGTAGTAAGCTCGGCGAGCTCCGGTATCTGACTCTGTATGAAGAGCGTGCACTTCTCGGGGTCGAGACCAGCCGAGAGGTAGTCGAGAGCCACCTCGATGATGTTCTGACGAATCTTTTCGGGGTTGTCTGCATTGTCGGTGAGAGCCTGCACGTCAGCCATGAAGACGAACATGCGGTCGAAATCGCCAGCGTTCTGCAGTTCGACGCGGCGGCGGAGCGAGCCAACGTAGTGACCCAAGTGGAGCTTACCTGTTGGACGGTCGCCCGTAAGAATTATCTTTCCCATATCTTGTTTATTTTTATTTCCTGTTTGTTTTTGTTTCCTATCAACCTACAAAGGTACATTATTTATAGGAATTGGGCAAACAGTTTGCGGTTTATCACAACGATTGGGGTTGTTTTTAGTTATAGTGGTTTTATACACATGCAAAGTTACAAAACATTAATCACAAAACGCTACTTTGGGCGCATCAAAGTACGCCATATAGCATCCGCGTCGGTCGGTGCGGACGTCTGCGTCGGTCGATACGGATGTCTGCGTCGGTCGGTGCGGATGTCTGCGTCGGTCGATGCGGATGTCTGCGTCGGTCGGTGCGGATGTCTGCGTCGGTCGGTGCGGACTGAAAAACACGTAATCTTGAGTCGTCAAACACAAAAAAGTACAATAAAAGTTTTATGTTTACATAATTATATATATATTTGCATCTGACTAATGTAATGCTTAAACATATCCTATAACAAACCAACAACTCATAAAAAACTATTAATAATTAAACAACGACTGCTTATGAAAAAGCTATTACTAACACTACTATTTGGTGCATCGTGTATGCTGCCTGCTTCGGCAGCCAAATACATGACTCTTGTCTTTGCTGATGGCAGCGAGCAGAGTTTGCTGCTCAGTGCCGAGCCAGACGTTACTATTGATACAAAGATGCTGCACGTGCAGTTCAGTAATCCCCAAGCCGGACTTACAGATCTCGAATTCAACAAACAGAATGTGAAGAAATACTTCTTCTCTGACGAGGCTACAGATGTTGAGTCGGTAGCCGACACACAGACGGACATGAACGTGCAGGGCAACCGCATCGTAGTGCGTGGGGCTAAAGGTGCTGTGGGCGTGTTCCGCACCGACGGCACGCAGGTGCAGACTGTGGTAAAGACTGACGGCGACACAGTTGTCATTGAACTCGACAATCTCGCCAACGGCACATACATAGTACGTGCCGGAAAGAATGTTGTAAAAATAGCTAAAAACTAAATGCCTATATGATTATGAAAAACAATAAATCTGCATTTTTCGCTATCGCCATATCTGCCATGCTCGGAATGGGCGCAATAGAGGCAAACGCACAACAAACCAGATACAAAGGAACGGTGGCTATACACCAAAAGGACGGCACAAAGACAAGTATTGAAGAATCTGACTTAAAACGCATATCAAACAGAATGAACTATGTGTGCGCAGACACATGGTCAACCAGTCCACAAACGTACACGAATGTAGACCACGTATCGTTCGATTGGATTGCACAGGAAGTTGGAAACATCAGCCTCAACTACAAGAGAGATATTTCAGCAGATGAACTAAAGCAGGCTGTTAAAGAAATGCGTACCCAACTGGGTTCTGCGCTTAAAGCTGTATACGGTATGCGTGGTGGTAAAGATGGTAACCCGCCTGCTGCACATAGTTATCAGTTCTGTTATACATTCGGTCCCGACTGCTACGTGCAGTACTTCTGCGTACCTCACTATGACTTCCCGTACTATAACTTCACACTGCACTCTACATACGACTTGTGTAAGGGTTCTATAGGTGGTCCAGGTTCAAACTTCTATGCGATGAAATCCGATATGGCTCCAACTCTGAACGCATCGAAGATTGACGATATGCCAGAGATTAAGGCTATCTATCTCACTCTGTTCAACTATGCAGCAATAGAAAATGTAGACCTGTTCGGTCCGATGCCTTATTACGATCATAAGACTATTCGTGAGGAGTCGCCATTCGTGTACGACAGAGCGAAAGATATCTACTATCAAGTCAAAGCCGATATAGATGCCGCCATTGAGTGCTTCAAATATTACAAAGACCACCGCTCTGAAGCTTATAAAGAGCAAATTGGAAGTACTATCAAGAGCCGTGTACAGTTGCTCTCTTCTGACTATGCTGACCCTTCAGACCTCAGTGTGTGGATTCGCTTTGCCAACTCTTTGAAACTCCGTATGGCGATACACATGAGCAAAGTGGAGCCAGCAACAGCCAAGCAGTGGGCAGAGGAAGCTGTGGCAGGCGGTGTGATTGAGAATGAGGCTGACGAGATTGGATTTCTCCCATCTCTTTCGGGTCGTGATCATCCACTTATTGAGATTATGGGTTGGAATGATATCGTTATGGGTGCTTCGTTCATTAATCTGCTTCAGAACCTCGACCACCCATACATGAAGTATCTCTTTACAAAGAACAGCATAGCTTTGGAAAAGAGCAAGCAGGCTGTTTCTGGTACATCAGCTCCTGCCGTTACTCCTAAGGGAAGTGTATATGTAGGTATGCGTAATGGTGTTACTCCTGGTGAGGGGCCGGCAGTAGATGATAACCCATATTGCGGCTACTCTAAGATTGGTTGGGAATACTTCATCATGGTCAATCCTCCGCTCTACCTTATGAAGATGTCTGAGGTTTGCTTCCTCCGTGCCGAGGGCGCACTCCGTGGATGGAACATGGGTGGTACAGCACAACACTTCTACGAGCAAGGCATCCGCACTGCCTACCTTGAGGATCGCAACTATAAGGAAAATGAGTACACAAAGCATGTAGAACAGTATCTCAATGTGAATGCTCCGAAGGGCATCGCATACGTTGACCCACAGGGCTTGACACCCGATATGCCAAGCGTAACGAAGATTGGTGTGAAGTGGAACGAGGGCGACTCTAAGGAGACAAAGCTCGAGAAGATTATCACACAGAAGTACATCGCTTCGTTCCCGTACAGCTACGAGTCGTGGGTAGACCTCCGTCGCACTGGCTATCCGAAACTCTTCCCCATCCTCAACACCGAGCATAGCGACGGCACCATTAAGCCTGGCGACCCGAAGGTGCAGACGGCAGACAACATCATGCGCCGCATACCTTGGGTATCTGACGACCCACAGACGAAGGAGGACATTAAAGCCACTGGCATACCGGCACTCAGCGAAGACACAAACAACAAGCCGGCTACTGACACACAGATGCAACGCCTGTGGTGGGACGTTGACGCACCCAACTTCTAAAACCGGGCTCGCACATAATATTAAACAGAAAAGAGCAGAACTTCGGTAGCGAGGTTCTGCTCTTTTCGTATTCGTGGGGGCGTGGATAAGCAAACGTGGGGCGTAGCAACGACAAACGTAGGTTGCGTGGGTATGGCAGGGATGCCATACCCTCCTATATTTGCTGGAGTATCTTCATGTACTCGGCGTAGGGGATGATGCGTCCGCCCATCGACTTGAGGTGCGGTGTCTCTATCTGGCAGTCGATCATCAGTCCGCCGTTCTCCTGCATGAACTCGGCGAGGAAGATCAGTGCGAGCTTGCTTGCACTGGGCACGAGCGAGAACATGCTCTCGCCGATGAAGCAGCGTCCGAGCGTCACACCGTAGAGTCCGCCCACGAGGCGGTCGCCCTCCCACACCTCCACGCTCTGCGCAAGGTTCTGGCGGTGCAGTTCGGTGTAGGCGTTTATTATATCCTCGCTAAGCCACGCTCCTTCCGAGTCGTAGCGTCCGTCGGCTTTCTGGCAGCCACGTATCACGCCGTCGAAGTCGTCGCCGATAGACACGTCGTACTTGCCCTTGTTAATCAGCGTGCGCATCGAGTGCGACACGTGTATTTCTTCGGGGAAGATGACGAAGCGCTGCTGCGGACAGTACCATAGCGGCTCGTCGTAGTCGCGGAACGAGAACCACGGAAAGATGCCGTGACTGTATGCGAGCAGCAGGCGGTCGACGGAGAGGTCGCCGCCAATGCACAGGAGTCCGTCGGGCTCCACGTCTACGGGCTGAGGGAATATCAGTTCTTTGCCAATCCTGTAAATCATGATTTGAAATACTATTCGGGTTTATTTGCGAGAATTCTCACAACACTATTAAATTCATCTATTATCTCCTGAAGTTTCGGATTGCTTTTCTGCACAATTATCGCAGCAAAGTTATCAACACCTTCGGCAGTCATGCTTACAGTGTCGAAATAAAACAAATGCTTACTTGAATACTCTTTAAACCAACGTATAAACAAACGATTGCGTGAAGCCTGTTTGCCGTCACCGGTTTCGCACAGATACAACAAAATGGAAGGATTAGCCTTAAAGAAACCTTCTATTATACAAAACACCGTCTCCTTCAAATGCGCATCATTGGGAGAAGTTGTATTATTTTCATTCACAATAAGAAACTGATATGCGTTCTCATCCCAGATTGTATCATCTGGCATAAAGCCTATCTTATACAATGCACCATACTTTGTTCGGAAGAAGTAGTATTCATCAACATTCCAAACAGAGTATGGTGCATTTGTGTTTATTGCGGATATATCCAGCGTTTTCATAATTTCAACTGTAAACCACGATTGCGGATTTCTTCAAATTCCTTTTGGGCTTCTTCTTCCCATTCTTTCTTTCTGTCAATTGCCCTTCGGAACGCAGCAATGAGTTCTTCACGGGATTTTGCCTTAAATGTAGTCATAAGCCAAATATTATAATGTTATGATGCTGCAAATATACATATTTTATTTGTAGCAGAGAAATATTTGTCAAACATTCTCTCTGCCACGAACATTACACAAGTTGCAATGCGCCGTCCTTTACATTGACAACGGCGTCGCCACCCTTCTTGAGCTTGCCAAACAGCATCTCCTTCATCAGCAGCGGCTTGAGCATTGAGCCGATCACGCGGTCGAGCTCTCGCGCTCCGTACTCGGGTGTGAAGCCTTTCGTGAGGAGCAGCTCGCGTGCCTCGGCACTGAGGTGCAGCGTCACGTTCTTTGCGCTGAGCTTGGTCTGCAGCTGCGCGAGCTTCTTGTCGAGTATGAGCGATGCCATCTGGCGCGACATATCGTGGAAGACGACGATGTCGGTGAGGCGGTTGATGAACTCGGGCTTGAACGTCTTCTTCACGGTGGTGAGCATGGCATCGCCGCGCGACACGCTGCCCGTGAAACCGATGCTGGCACGCGAGGCGTACTGTGCTCCAGCGTTGGAGGTCATTATGATGACAGCGTTGCGGAAGTCGGCACGCTCGCCGTGGTTGTCGGTGAGCGCGGCGTAGTCCATCATCTGCAGGAAGATGTTGAAGATGTCGGGGTGCGCCTTCTCTATCTCGTCGAAGAGCAGCACGCAGTTGGGTGTCTTGCGCACGGCTGCCGTGAGCAGTCCGCCGTCTTCGTAGCCCACGTAGCCTGCCGGCGAACCGATGAGCTTCGCCACGGCGTGCTTCTCGGCGTACTCGCTCATGTCGAAGCGCACGAGCTTCATGCCCATCCGCTCGGAGAGCACGCGCGCCACCTCGGTCTTGCCCACGCCGGTCGGACCGACGAAGAGCAGACTTGCCATCGGCTTGGTGTCGTCGGCGAGTCCGGCTTTCGACATCTGCACAGCCTCAACCACACGAGCGACGGCTTCGTCCTGGCCGAATATCTCCTTCTTTATGTCGCTCTCCAGCGTGCGCAGCGCGTCGTTCGACTGCTCCTTGAGTGCTTCGGCATCAATCTTGCAGACGCGTGCGAGTATGTCGGTGACGAGTCGGCTGTCTACGGTCTGGCGCTTCTGCGTGGTGAGCGGATGCGTCTCGCGGTAGGCACCTGCCTCGTCGATGAGGTCGATGGCCTTGTCGGGCAGGAAGCGGTCGCGTATGTGCTTGGCAGCACTGCGCACGGCGAACTCCACTACGCCCGCAGCGTACTTCACGCCGTGGAACTTCTCGTAGCTCGGGCGCAGCCCCTCCACGATGCGTATCGCGTCGTCTACCGACGGCTCAGCGATGTCTATCTGCTGGAAGCGGCGCACGAGCGACTTCTGCTTGGCTATGTAGCGGTTGTATTCGTCGTAGGTGGTAGAGCCGATGAAGCGTATCGCTCCGCTCTCGAGGTAGGGCTTCAGCATGTTCGACGCGTCGAGCGATGCGTCGCCGTTGCGTCCGGCTCCGATGAGGTTGTGTATCTCGTCGATGCAGAGTATGGCGTTGCCCTCCTGCGCGAGTCCTTCCATCACCATCTTGATGCGCTTCTCGAAGTCACCGCGAAACTGTGTGCCTGCCACCATCGTGCCCATGTCCATCATGTAGACGTGTGCTCCGCGCAGGCGTTCGGGCACCTCGCCACGCTCTATGAGGGCGGTGAGTCCGTAGATGAGCGCTGTCTTGCCCACGCCCGGCTCGCCCACGTGCAGCGGATTGTTCTTGTCCTTGCGGCAGAGCACCTGCATGGTGCGCTCCAGTTCGGCTTCGCGACCGATGAGCGGGTTATGAGCAGCGTATGTGTCGTTGACACAGGTGACAAGCTTGCGCCACGGTGCGGGTGAGTTGGCGTCGTCGCCGTCAGCCGCTTCGCCAGCCTCGTCTACGGCGTATGCCGACACGAGCGACTGCATAAACTCGCCCTTCTCGTCGCCCGTGAACTGGTCGAGAAGATAGGCTGCCTGCGAGTCGTTGAGCATGAGCATGGCTGCCACCACGTGCGGCACGTCGAGCGTGTTCTGGTCGGAGTATTGCGCCTGCTTGATGGCGAGCGACATCATCTCGGAGAACTGCTGCGAGCCTTCGATGACGAGTTTCTGCGTCTCGGGCACCACCTCCATCGAGAGGAACTCCTTCTCGAGTTGGGTGATGAGCCACGAGGCATCGTGCGGCAGCCACTCGCAGGCACTCGCGAACTGGTCCTGTGAGGCAAAGGCGTAGAGCACGTGCTCCGGTGTCACGAACTCGTGACGCCAGAAGTCGCAGTCTTCGATTGCCTGCTTTATTGCGTTTGCTAAATTCTTGCTGTTGTTCATATTTCATTCCGGTTTGCATTCGAGGCGCAGTGGGAAGTTCTCCTCACGCGCCATCATCGTAGCCTTTCTCACCTTCGATATCGCCATGTCGTAGCTGTATATGCCCACCACGGCACTGCCGCTCTTGTGTACGGCGAGCATAAGGGCTTCTGCCTCTTCCGCCGACTTGAAGAATACGGAGGTGAGCACAAGCACCACGAACTCCATCGTTGTGAAGTCGTCGTTGTAGATTATCACCTTGTAACGGCGCGGCTCGCGAAGGTTGGTGCGGGTGCGGTCGCGCACGGCGGTCTGTTCTTTTGCCATTGTTTATTAAGAATGTGCTGTTAAATCGGATGGTGCACTTGAGAGAATGTGCTATTAAATCGGATGGTGCACTTGAGACAAGTGCACCCCCTTTAAGTGCACCCCCTATGTTACTGCCCTCCGAGCCGGTCGAAGAACACTATTATCTCCTCCCATGTCTTGAACTCGTCGCTGCCCCACTCGATCTGCGTGCCCATGAACTCGGGCTGCTCCTGCAGCGTGGGCTTGGGCTGTGCGGTGGGCGTGATAAGATAGTCGCCGTAGAGCATCTGGCGCTGGTTGGTGAACACGATGCGGCCCCAAGCCGGAGCACTCAGAAACTGCTCCACCCAGCGTGTGTCGTCCACCATCTGCTGCGCATTGTCGGACGGCGACGACGCAAGTACGTACACGTTGTAGTGCTCGATGAGCATCTCGTAAGCCTTGTGCATAGATGCCGTGGCGTTGCCGTAAGAGTCGCGCAGCGTCTCGATGTCGACGTAGACGACGGGGCGTTCGCGACCTTCCTGTCGATCGTCGATGTAGCGTATCACGGGGATGAGATAGTGCATCGCCACCTTGTCGGTCAGGCGGTGCTCGCCGTGGAAGCCTATCGCCGTGGGATAGTGCTCATGGAAGAGGTCGTAGGTGTGCACCACGGGGTCGTTGTCGCCGAAGAGTCCGATGACACGGGTACGCTCCTCGGGGTCGGCAGCGTGCTCGAAGTTGTGCGTAGTCATCTCCTGGTACTCCTTTATGAGGCCCTTCGTCACGATGAACTCCTGCACACCGTCCTCGCGTGGGTTCTGGAATACCTGCTTGCCCGTGAACTTCGACATGGTATCGCCCATTTCGAAGGCTGGGTTCACCAGTATGCGGTCGAATCCGGTGAGCATCTCGGTGTACATGCCACCCATCGACGTGCCGATGATAAGGTCGGGCTGCTCCTCGGCAGCCATCGCCTTCAGCATCTGCAGACCTTCTTCGGGGTGCAGCGGAATGTCGCGCGCTACAACCGTGGCGTTGGGCATCAGCGTGCGCAGCATCTGCACCGTGCCCGACTGTGCCGACGAACCGAAGCCGTGTACATACATGAGTTTCTTGCCCCGCATAAGCTCGGGGTATTGCTTTACAAATTGATTTTCCATTGTCGCTTGTCTTACAAACATTTGTGACGGGGTGCGCTTGTCTTATATAAAGATATGTGCAAAGTTACAAAAACACAGGTTTACGGCAAAATATAGCTTGTCATATTCTGTAGTTTTCTGCGATTTGCACATAAAACAAAGAGGAGTGTGGAATGTGCGGAAACCTGTCCACACACTCCACACTCCTCATTTATAGAAGTTCGGATATGTATTTTAATACTTTGCGCTGAATGTAGCTACAGACAACGTGCGGAAGAGTACGCCGTCCTCGGTGTCCATGAAGTCGCCGTAGATGCGCATCTGCTTGCCATCGAAGCGCACTGTCATGTCGGCGAAATCGTCGTCGTCATCATCGTCGTCGTCCCAGTCGAACGCCTCCCAGCAGCGCAATACGCCGTTATGAGGGTCAGTCCACTCCCATGTTCCGATTTCAACATCGCCGTCGATGTAGAAGCAAACGAAGGTGCCGCACGGCGAGAAGATCACGCGGTAGCAGTAGTCGTCCTTGTCGTCAATGAGGTCGTCCTTGTCGAAGCCCAGGCCCTTGCCCTCAGTAGTGAGCGTTGTCTGCTGCATAACGCGGCCTTTCTCGAGCCACTGCTTGCCGTAGCCGATCTTCACGTCGCCAGCAAGCAGCCAGTTCTCTGAGCTGTCCATTCTCCACGAACGGCAGAGGTTGCGTACGGCGTCGTCCTGCTTGGTGCTTGTATCGATGGTGACGGTGATTGTTATAGACATGCCGAGACTGTTGGTGTATGTCACTGTGGCTGTTCCTGTTACCTTCCCGTCCTTTATCTCGATCTTGGTGTTGTTGCTCAGCTGGTATACGCCTTCCTTAACGCGAGTGTATGTACCATAGATGTAGAGACCGCCGTCGATGACTATCGTGCCGCTGGCGTCAACGGCGCGTGTCTTTAGCGGCTGGCCGCCCGACTTCTTGAACATTGTCGAACCGTCGGCTGCGCGCGTTACGCTCATCTTGCTCTTGGGCAGCTTGCCTGCCGTCGGACTTGTGATGAGGAAGTGGCCGTCGGCGAAAAGCTCAATCGAGGCGAACTCCTGGTTTGTATTGCCCCACGACTGCACGTTCAGCTTGATGGCGTCGTCGGCATACTTCTCCTTGTCGCAATTACCTACTTTAAATTCTTTTGATGGCTTGGAGCTGTCTGGTACGCCCAACTGTCCATTGTTATCGTCGCTGTCGCAGGCTGTAAAACCAAAAGCTACCAGGGCGATAAGAAACGAGACAAGAGTTTTTTTGATCATAATAATAGGTTTTTAAATTAATGGTTAAACTATGTGTGTTTTTGTTATCATTTCCGTTATTCTTGATGCAAAAACGAAAGCCATACACACGTTTCATATACTATTTGCAAAGATATGCGTTAAAAACATACGCAACAAGAAGATATCCCTAAAAATCCTAAAAACGCAGCAAGCATTTAGTTAAAAAAATATTGCTGTCTGCCAAAAGTCTTCGGAAAGAAGAAGCTTTTAGCTGACAGCAATAAAATATGTACTAATCCTTTAATTTTTGTTTTATACTTTGCCTGTTGTTTCAAGTGCATTATTGCTCAAAGTACACCACGCCGTCTACGTCAAAGCGATATGTGAACATCTCTGATGTGAGCTGCGGAGTGGTGTACTCCCATACGCCGTCCTTACCCTTCTTCATCGTGCCCTGACCATTGTTCTGTTCCCAGTCTGCCAGCACCTTCACGCTCTTGGCCTTCGGAGCCTTGATGCGGAATGTAACGGTATGGTCGCTGTTCACCTGCGGCGAAACCAGCTTGCCTTCGCGGAACGAGATGTTCTGCTGTGCGCTCATGCTCAAAGATGCGAGCAGAGCAACCATTGCTACAAAAATTCTTTTCATAGATTTTGCTTTTCTTGTGAGAATTGATTTACAATACGGCATAGATTGTATGTTTATAGATTGCTAACGGCTACCTTCACTACTTTCTTGCCGTTATAGGTGTTAAGGGTAAGCTCTACAGTGTCGGCATCCTTAAGCAATGGCGTGGGGATGCTGACATATTGCTGCACGGTATAGTATTCGGGCACGTCGCCCTGATTGTGATAGAGCGTGAGGTGGAGCGTACGGTGTCCGTCGGCATCGGTGGTTGTGCCATTGCTGACTACGCCGAGCGTGTGAAGCGATGTGTCGCCCTCTGCCTTGCCGCTCTTCAAAAGCAAGGAGAGATTGAGATAACTACCATTCTTCGACACCCACATGCTCTCAAGCCCAACGGGGTCGGTGAGCAGGTTGTCGACATCGGCAGCCGCGGATATGCGAAGCACTGGCACGGGAAGAACGGAACGCGCACGTACAACGGGGATAGAATTCGGATTAGCCCCTACCGCTGCGTCTGAACGCGCAGACATCTGATCATAGTAGAGCAGTGCGCGATAGACGGTGTCGGGACGTTCTATCCAGTCCTTCGCGAACGGATTGGAGAGCCGCAGTTCGCGACCATCGTCGAGCTGCACCGAACGCACCGACTTGTCGGGAGCTGTGCGCAGCAGAACAAGGTCGGCGGTGAGATAGCTGTTCGTACCGTCGCCCGAATCGTATGCCTCGGAAGTGCAGGCTGTGAGGGCTATCGAAAAAGCGATAGCCGCAAGGCTCTGCTTGATATGTTCGCGGAAGGAATGGGACATTATATTAATGATATTGAGGGGTATGTGGGTTTTGTTACACTTGGTTGGTGCAGCTCTTGCTTGGATGGTGCAGTTGAGACAACTGCACCCCCTGAGAAGAGACAACTGCACCCCTGGGAAATGACAACTGCACCCCCTTAGTTGCCTTCTAAATCACGCTGAGTTGATTGATGGCTGGGTTAGCGTACATGGTCAGCACGCTCTTGCGCAGGAACGCCCAGTCGGGGTTGGGCAGCTGCACCTTCTTGAGCTGTGCGTCGAGATAAGCCTCAAAGCGTTGGCGGTCTTCGGCGGTGTAGCGGTCGGCGTGTTCGGCGGTGCCGCGCAGAAGGTCGAGTGCCACGAAGTTGGACGGATAGAGACGGTAGCCACGCCATATCTCGTGGTCGAGATGTTCGGCAACAGCGGTGTAGAACTCTGTCTTCGGCATATCGTCGGGCAGCGCACGCAGCCACTCGTCGATGCACGGTGCAGCCTGATAGTGGATGTGTCCCTTGTAGCCCATGATGCCGGTCTGCATGCTGACTACGTCATCCATCGGTCCCTTCTTCCAGTCAGCCACGTCGCGGCGCAACTGGAACTCCTGCGCCTTGAGGAAGTCGCACGGGTCGTACTCGTATGATATGGCGAGCGGCACGAGGTGGAGCGAGAGCAGGCGTTCCTTGATAGAGCCTTCGCCGCCCATGGTCATCATCTTGAGGATGGCCTCGGCGGTGCGGTCGTTGGAGTCCTTCGCGCGTCCTTCGCGCTGCGCAATCCATACGTTGTCGTTCTTCTCAGCGATGACGAAGTGCATGTACTCTGCCAACAGTTTCGACGCTGCGAGCATCTGGCGCATAGGCAGCGAGCGTTGTACGATGAACGACTTGTTGAGGCGCACGATATCCTTCACCCAAGGCAGCTTGAGGAGATTGTCGCCGATGGCTATCTCAGTGGTTGTGTCGCAACCGGCATCGAAGAGCATCACATGGAGCAGTGCCGAGTCGAGCACGATGTCGCGGTGGTTGCTGATGAAGGTGTAGCGATTGCGGAGGTCGAGGTTAGAGAAGTCGGCATCGCAGCCGAGCGAAGCCTTAGCGAGCAGGTTCTTCAGAAACTCGTAGCAGAACGCTTTCTGAAACTCGAGATTGGTCTTGCACTGGTGCATCTTCTGGCGTATAGCCTCAACGGGCACACCGGGATAGAGGTATGCCAGCACTTGGCAGAACTGCTCGTTCTGCACCAAACGGTCGAATACTTCGGGGAGCTCTTCCGGCGCAAACGGACGGATAGAGTCGTATTTGTGGAGTTGTTCAGGTGTCATGATAGAAGTTTGAGTTCAACACTTGAATTGGTTCTCTACGATGTCGGTCAGCACGTCCTTGATGTCGAGTCCTGCGGCGCGCACCTGCTGCGGAATGAAGCTTGTGGCAGTCATGCCCGGTGTGGTGTTCACCTCAATCATATTTATCTTGTCGTTGCCGTCGGCATCCTTCGAGATGATAAAGTCGATGCGGATGATGCCGTTGCAGTGGAGGATGTCGTAGATGCGGCTAACCTCCTCAGCCACGCGCTTTGCAGTCTCGGGAGCGATGCGTGCCGGTGTTATCTCCTGCACCTGTCCGTTGTACTTAGCGTCGTAGTCGAAGAACTCGTTGCTTGTCACTACCTCCGTAGCGGGGAACACTACCGACTTCTCGCGTGTCTTGTAGCAGCCGATTGATATCTCGGTGCCCTTCATGAAACTCTCTATCATCACCTCGTCGCTCTCCATGAACGCCACGCGCAGAGCTGGTGCGAGCTGGTCTACGTTCTTCACCTTCGACACGCCGAAGCTCGATCCGTCGGCTGCTGGCTTCACGAAGCACGGCATACCTATCTCCTTCTCAATGAATTCGTCAGAGTACTTCGACTCTTCGCCGCGGCGCACGAGGATGCTCTTCGCCACATTTACGCCCCAGCCACGCAGATAGTTGTTGAGCACGTACTTGTCGAAGGTCATCGCCTCAACGAGCACGCCGCTTGTGCTGTACGGAATGTGGAGCAGTTCGAAGTAGCCCTGCATCACACCGTTCTCGCCCGGTGTGCCGTGGATGGTGATGTAGGCGTAGTCGAACACCACCGCCTTGCCGTCGAGCACGAACGAGAAGTCGTTCTTGTCGATTGGTGCTGTTGTACCGTTGGGCAGATTGACATGCCAGTCCTGTCCTTTCACGTCAACGATATAAATGTTATAACGCTCCTTATCGAAGAAGGAGTACAATCCCTGAGCTGAGCGCATTGAGACATCGTGCTCAGAAGAGTCGCCACCGCAAACGATGGCAATGTTGCGTTTTAATGTATTCATTGTTATTATTGTTTTAGGGGTGAGTATTCTTTTTACTAAACTAAGCCGAACTAAGGCGGCGTTTAAGCCGAACTAAGCCTCTTTAAGCCTTTCTAAGCCTTTGATGGAAATCTTATCGCAGTTCTATGCTCTTACTGCTGTGCAGTGCTGAAGGTGTCGCGAGTGGTGCCCTTCATGTATCCGCGCCACTTCTCTATGAGCTGCGTGAGGTCGTCGGGCCATTCGGATGTGAAGTCCATCTGCTGCTTTGTCTTCGGGTGTACGAAGCCGAGTGTGCGTGCGTGCAGTGCCTGACGCGAACAGACTTTGAAGCAGTTGTTGATGAACGCCTTGTATGTAGCCGAGCGTTCGCCACGCAGTATCTCCATTCCGCCGTAGCGTTCGTCGCCGAAGAGCGGATGACCGATGTGCTTCATGTGGGCACGTATCTGATGGGTGCGTCCCGTCTCAAGTCGGCACTCCACGAGCGTGACGTAGCCGAAGCGTTCGAGCACACGCCAGTGGGTCACGGCTTCCTTGCCGATGCCCGAATCGGGCGACATCACGGTCATGCGCAGGCGGTCTTTCGGGTCGCGTGCTATGTTGCCCTCGATGCGTCCTTCGTCCTCGGTGAGGTTTCCCCATACGAGTGCGTTGTACGAGCGGTGTGTGGTCTTGTTGAAGAACTGCAAGCCGAGCGATGTCTTCGCCTGCGGAGTCTTCGCCACGACGAGCAGACCCGATGTGTCCTTGTCAATGCGATGCACGAGTCCCACTTCGGGGTCGTTGGGGTCGTAGCTCTTCAGGTCGCGCAGATGCCAAGCTATGGCGTTGACGAGCGTGCCTGTGAAGTTGCCGGCTCCGGGGTGCACCACCATGCCTGCCTCCTTGTTTATCACCATCAGCTCCGAGTCTTCGTACACCACGTTGAGCGGTATGTCCTCTGCCACGATGCTTGTGTCGTGGCGCGGGCGGTCGAGCATCAGTGTCACCACATCGTTGGGGCGCACCTTGTAGTTGCTCTTCACGGGGCGCTCGTTTACGTGTACGAAGCCTGCGTCGGCAGCCTTCTGTATGCGGTTGCGCGACGAGTGGGGCAGCTTCTCGCACATGAACTTGTCAACGCGCTGCGGCTCCTGACCAGGGTCGGCTACAAAGCGGAAGTGCTCGTAGAGCTGACCGGTCTCGTCGTCGTCTTCGATTGGGGGTGTGAGGATATCTTCTTCTATCATATTCTTGTTTTTAGGCAGCGTTTAAGCCGGACTAAGCCTTCTTAGGCCTTCCTAAGCCTTTTTAGGCTAAGCCGAACTAAGCCTTCTTAGGCCTTTCTAAGCCCTCCCCGACGGGGAGGGTTGGGAGGGGCTTTTTACTTTTTTACTTTTAAGGTACTTCCTGGAACTCATCGACATCGCCCGACTCGTAGAACTCGTCTTCCGATGCGTCCTCTATCGGTGCGTCGGTGTAGTTGATGTCCATGTCGGCATCGCGTTGTCCGCTTCCCACCTCAATAGTGATGTAGTCGTTCACCGACACCTTCTCGCCTGCCACCACATGGCGACCCTTCACTCTCAAGCCATACACCCAGTCCTTCTCACCGTCGACAAACGCAGGCTGGGTGAGCTTGAAGCCCATAGCCGAGAGCTTCGCCATCGCCTCGCGCAACGAGCAGTTGTCGATGACATCAGGTACGGTGATGGTCGGCGTGTGCGAGGTGTTGACGGTGAGGTATATCACATGGCCCGTCTTCACGCGCTCTCCAGGAGCGGGCGACTGCTCAAGAATACAGTCGGGCTTGATGCCTGGCACGTATCCCGTATCGCTCACAACCACCTGCAAGCCGCTCTGTTTGAGCAGATACTCGGCATCGCTAAAGGTTTTGTGGCGCACGTTGGGTATCGACACCACTTCGCCATGATGGGTATATATATCAAGGCCGTACTTCACCCCGAGGCACACAACGAACACCACTGCAACCATTGCAGCGAGATTGCCCCAGAGATAACGACTCTTGAATTTGCTGAAAAACTCTGATGTGTTCATGCTCTTTCGTATATATAAATATGTACAAAGATACGACTATCATCGCAATTCACAAAATATATGCAAAAAAAAGCGACAACATATTGATATATTTTGTAAATTCGCATAAAATTAAACAAAGCTGAAAACACTATGAAAGATACATACAAGAAAGCTATGTGCATAGCAGCCTGCGTGCTCGGCGTTTCTTTAGTTTCGTGGACAACATGGCGACTTCTCCCCTCCTCTGCTGACGAGATGCGGCGGTGTGCCGTGGTCGTGAGTGCCACGTCGTGGTACGAGGTGACGGTAGATGGGAAACCGCTGCTCTACTTCGCCGAGAGCGATGCCGACTCGGCGGTGTACAACGTCACAACCGATCGCAAAAAGGCTCTACACCGCAGTTTCTCAACGGGTGTATGGACGAACGACTGGCTACTGATGCCATCGTGCAAGGGCAGACTCGTAACCATCAGTCACGCACCGAGCGACGTGCTACGTGGCAGCGCCGACTCGACGATAATACGTCTGTGCCGCGAAGCGGTGACAGCCCGACTGCGCGATATCAACAAACAGAAGTCGGAGCTCAACTACTATATGCGTGTGCACAACGTGCAGGACTACGGCTATCAGGAAGTGGCAGCACTGGACACTCGCGTAAATCGCGCCTATGCCGAGGCGGAGCGTGTGCTGCAACTGATTGACAGTATCACCGACGGCAATCACGGCGTGTTCGTGAAGACTCACCACGAGTACACGGCGATATACCGCTCTGCGGAGGGCAAGCTCGTGCGCACTCCGCTCCGGCTCGTCGGTTCCGTCGACGGCATGGCACTGCTGCAGACCGCCGACGGCAAGACACCGGAGGGCGTAGCGGCGGTGAGTCTGCTGCCGTGGAACATGGACGACAACTGCGAAGCACGCGCCGTGGGCTTCCCCACTATCGGCGAGGAGGGCATGGAGTGCGACACGGTGTCGGCACAAATTCTGCCAACGCAGGTGGAGCAAGGCAGAAAGCACCGCCTGCCACGAATGTTAGGCAGCGACGGCACACCGGTGTTCAGCACTAAGGGCAGGTTCATCGGCATGGTGTGTGGCGACACGATAGCCACAAGAAGAGCGATTAGAAGGATTTTGAACTTTGAATGGTAGAAGGAGGAGGTGCCATTATACAACGTAAAACTTCACGTAGTATCATCTGCGTCGACCGATGCGGACATCTGCGCCGACCGATGCGGACATCTGCGCCGACCGATGCGGATGTCTGCGCCGACCGATGCGCGACACCAAAGTAAAACAATAAAACACTACTACTTTAAATAAACAACGACATATAAGCATGATAGACAAACAGAAACTTGGCGAAGTGATACGCTTCGGCATCGTCGGCGTGCTGGCAACCATACTGCAGTACGCCATCTACTGGCTGCTCATACGCTGGCTCAACCCGAGCGTGGCGATGACCATCGGCTACCTCATCAGCTTCGCGTTCAACTTCGTGGCATCTACACGCTACACGTTCCGCGTGAAGGCGTCGGCAAAGCGTGGTGCAGGCTTCGCCTTCTCGCACGCTGTCAACTATGTGCTGCAGATGCTCACGCTCAATCTGTTCCTATGGTTGGGCGTGCCGAAGCAGTGGGCACCTATCCCGATGTTCTGTATCTGCGTGCCCGTGAACTTCGTGCTCGTGAGATTCTTTTTAAAAGTAAAAAGGTAAAAAAGTAAAAGAGTAAAAAGTAGGAGGTATGGGCATCTTGCCCATACCACGCACCCATAAAAGAGTAAAAAAGTAAAAGAGTAAAAAGCCCCTCCCAACCCTCCCCGTCGTGGAGGGCTTAGGAAGGCCCAAGAAGGCTTAGTTCGGCCTAACCGCCGCCTTAGACAGGCTTAGTTCGGCTTAACCGCCGCCCTATACCCACTTAGTTCGGCTTAAAATAAACAAAACCAAAACACAATGGAAAAGAAAAAACTCCGCATAGTGTTCATGGGAACACCCGAGTTTGCCGTTGGCTCGCTCCAGCGACTTGTAGAGAACGGCTATAACGTAGTGGCTGTCGTGACGCAGCCCGATAAACCCGTCGGTCGCCACGGCTCTGTGCTGCGCCCCTCACCCGTCAAGGAGTACGCCCTTGCCAACGGTCTGCCAGTGCTGCAGCCCCTGAAGATGAAGGACGAGCACTTCCTCGAGCAGCTGCGCAGCTACCATGCCGACCTCCAGGTCGTTGTCGCGTTCCGCATGCTCCCCGAAGTGGTGTGGGCAATGCCACGCTTCGGCACATTCAACGTCCATGCAGCCCTGCTCCCCGACTATCGTGGCGCAGCCCCAATCAACTGGGCAGTCATCAACGGCGAGACCCTCACCGGAGTCACCACCTTCTTCCTCGACCACGACATCGACACCGGTCGCATCATCGCCCAGCGCCAGTTCCCCATCCCCGACGATGCCGACGTAGAGTACGTCTACGACGCACTCATGCAGCTCGGCGCCCAGCTCTGCACCGACACCGTCGACCTCGTCCTCTCTACCGACGGCGCCGCCCCCTCCCAACCGCAGCAGGACAGCGACGCCCACCACGCCGCCCCCAAGATATTCAAGGAGACCTGCGCCATCGACTTCTCGCTCACAGCCAAGCGCATCTACGACTTCGTGCGCGGACTCTCGCCCGCCCCCGGCGCATGGTGTATGCTCACGCCACGCGATGCTAACGCTCCCGCCCAAGTGCTTAAGATCTATAAGACAGCAAAGACCCACGAGTCTGTAGCAGGGGGTGCACTTGTCTCAAGTGCACCAGACTATAAAGCTGCAAATACCCACGACCCATCCGCAGGGGGTGCACTTGTCTCAAGTGCACCAGACTATAACGCAGCAAATACCCACGACCAACCAACCAGTGTAGAAGTAGGAACACTCAAAGCCGAAAACCGTCGCCTCTTCGTCGCCACCGCCGACGAGTGGCTCGAAATTCTGGAGCTGCAGCCCGCCGGCAAGAAACGCATGGCTGCCCGCGACTACCTCAACGGCTTCCAGCACCCCGAGCACTTCCTGCTGAAGTAATCCCCTCCCGTTCCGGAGAGGATTTCTCACCCCACACGACACAGCCTGTTTATATCCTCGTCGAACGTCTCGCGGTTAACAGCCCGAGTGCGCATCGCCGACCTGTAGTTATATATCGTCTGCGTCGAGTAGAACAGCAGCGTGGCTATCTCCTGGCTCTCCCTCACACCCAAGCGCATCAGCGCATAGATGCGCGCCTCCGTCGTCAGGGTGTTAGGAGACGGCTGCGCAATCCTTCCTTCCGGAAGCAGCAGACTGTTCAGTTCGTCAACGAAACTGGGGTACAGCTCCGTGAAGGCGCGGTCGAAACGTGTGTAGAACGTTGTCGCCTCCTCCTCCGCGAGCCTATAACTATTGATAGTTTTTAGAAGGTCAGCCGTTTGGTTGGCCTTTATTTTCCTGCTCACCAGTTTACGGTACTCCATCAGTTTGCGTATGTACACCGCACTGATGTCCATGAACAGACGCATGTAGGTCTCGCGGCGATGGTTCGTCGCTATGAGGCGTTCGTTCAGTTCCTTCAACTGCCCGTTCTGCGTCTTCACCTCTCTACGGCTACTCGCCAGCCATTTATTCTGCTTGTAGCCGAAAATAGCCATTGCCAGCAACATCAGCGACAGAAAACTAACCACCGCAAGCACGCCTCTCACGATGCGCTCCTTATGCGCCAACGCCTCCTGATTGGCTGTGGCAATGATAGGCAGTATGCTCGAAATCTCGAGCATACGCAGTCGGTTGTTGTAGAATCGGGCGTCCTCCATAGAGCAGTAGATGTAGCGTGCCGCACGGTCGGCATACTTCGGGTCCTTCTCATACAGATATGTCGAGAACTCCTGCAGCGCAAGATTCTCCTTCAAAGGGCATGTTATATCCGAGATAGCCGCTTCAATAATGTACTTTTCATATCGCTGTATGTCGCCCAACTCGCGATAATAGCGTGCTATGCAGTATGCTGCCGAGGCATGCACACGGCTGTCTACCCGGCTGTTCAGCAGAGCCTTTGTGTAGAATTGCAGCAGAGCCTTGCTCATGGGGTTGGTGAGGAAAGCAATTTCGCCGCTAAGATAGGCATGCAGAGCCACATCCTTGCTGCTTGTGGCTTCCACCGTGAGCTTCAGATTCTCGAACTTCTTCTTATGGTAATAGTCCATGAACTCCGACTTCTTGCTGAACGCTTCCCAATAGTTGTACAGCCACGTGCGCGTATAGTAATAGTATTGTTTTAGCTGCTTAGGCACACCTCTCTTCTTTATATCATCAAGCAGTTCCTCCGACTGACTGTAGAAACCACCCGTAGACAACACCGCCGCACGGTTTATCTTGTTGAGCGTCGTGTAGTAGGCGTTGTTCTCGCTCTCTGATAGAGCGAGGCCGCGGTTCACATATACCATTGCCGAATCGTAATGGTATGTATAGTATTCTCGATAGATACTGTTCAGGAGTGCGAGTTGCTGCGGGATGTCTTCCACCGTTCGCAACTTTAGCTTCAGTTGGTCTATCTTCTTTTCCTTTTGCTCCGAGTACATTTCGCGCTTGTCGATATAACTGTCGAGAAGGCCCAGTAGGTCTTGCTCGCCAGAGATACCGGCTGTAGCCAACTTGGTTTGGGCTGTAGTCTGCAGCGGCAAAAAAATGAATAATAGGTATAAAAAGATGCGCATAATAGTGGGTTTTTAGTTTTTATGCTGCAAATTTAGCTAATATAATTAAGATAAAACCATTTACTTTGATAAAAAAGACTAAATCTTTAAACGTTCTGATATATAATAAGTTATAAGTTTCTATGCCTTAATTTATGTCTACTTTCATTTTACGCACACATACAATCAGCCGATATATCTTGTAACTTTGCAACCGTAAACATACACACAACGGATATGAACCTAAAACTTAAAACATTCTCATTCGCCCTCTTGGCTTCTGCCTCTACGGGCATGTATGCACAGACGCATACAGACAACAATTCAACAAACGATTCGGAACCGCAGAAGAAGGAAGAGCGCAACGTGATGCTCAACGCTTCTGACGCTAACAAACCGCGCGAGATTCAGATTGGATTGCCGAGCGAAGACGTAACGGTATACGAGAACGGACTGCCTGCCGTTTATTCGTCGTCCGTGCACAAACTCTCTGCCCACTGGCGTAGCGACGCTTCGCTGAAAGGCACCGACCTTATGACTCCGTCGGAGAGTGCCATCAAGACTGGCAACATCGCTTATGCTGTGTCGGCTTTCAGCGAGTTGGGCGAGAAGAAGTTCAGCGGCAAACTCAATTATAAGGCTAACCACTTCGGTATGCAGAACTTTGACCTCAACCTCTCTGGCGGAATCGGGAACAACTGGCTCTACACCGCCGGAATGTATCAGAACTTCGACCCGGGCAGCTTCAAACTGCGCTTTACCGACTACGCCGATCGCACGCAGATATACCATTTGGGTCTTACGCGCATACTGAACGGCGGCAAAGGTCACATTTCTTTATTATATAAGTATTCGAATAGCAAGAACCCCGGCAACTTCGCCAATGCCGCTCCGTTCATCTACGCCGGCGACGGCAGCATAAAGCAGCTTGCAGGTTTCGACCCAGGTATGGATTCATACGTGCAGCGTCAGGGTTCGTTCAGATACCTGAACACCAAGACCGGCAAGATGGAGACCTGGAACATGACAGACGACAATGACAACCGTGCCAATGAGGTGGCTTTGGTGAGCAAGTACCAGTTTGACAACGGCTGGTTGTGGAAGTTGAACGCAAAGTATATGAACGCTCCGCGCGCCAACTGCGTAGACTACGGCGGCAGCACGATTTCTGAGGTTACCGAGTCTGACGGCTACCAGCTTTCAGACGGTTCGGCATACAGCGGACTCATCGAAGGTCGCCGTACTTGGCTGCACTTCGGCAAGGTGAGCAACGCCCTCCTTACAACCGAGATGAGCAAGCAGCTGAACAATCACAAGTTGATGATTGGCTTGAACGAGTGGTACTACCACCTCAACTACTATTCATCTTCGTTCCAGTGGGCGGGCACCGTTGAGGCTTATCCTCGTACGCTGAGCCAGATGTACGTCAATCCGCTCGACCCGACACAGACTGCACACCGCTCTGAAACCTTCGGCTACAACGAGCTGAGTCCTGAATATACAAAGGGTTCGGAGAACAAGCTCGCTCTCTATTTCACCGACGAATGGCGCGTCACTCCTAAGTTTAAGTTGTTCTACGGCGGACGTCTCGAATACTATCGTATGTCGGCAGACCAGATTTCTGCGTCGCGCTTCCGTGGCTTCCACCTCGGCAACTTCAATACATATTCTACAGCCGCAGACGGATCTATCGTTGCCACAGAGCATAGCATCGCGCCAGCCAACGTTACTAAGAACAAGCTCAACTATGCTGCTACATTACAGATGACATACAACGTAACAAACCAGTTCGGTCTTACTGCCGATGCCACCATCGCCACACGCTTCCCGCGCATCAGCGAGTATGCCGGCACCGGTCCTACGGAGGAGCAGTACAAGCGCGTGACCATTCCGTTGGTTCGCGGTGGTATCTTCTACAAGAACTCATGGCTCGACCTCTCGTCGATGGTGACATACATTTCAAAGTCGAACAATATCGACCAGCAGAACCTCACCAAGCCTGGTACCTCTGAGGGCAAGACCGTGTTGCTCATCTACAACATCCAAACATTGGGTTGGACAACGTCTGCCGAAATCAATCCGTTCAAGAACTTCCACATGCACGCTCTCTTCACCTATCAGAAGCCGGTGTACAAGAACTATAATGCAAGTGTTACGTTCAGCGATGGTCAGACTATGAGCGTTAATGCCAACAACAAGATTGTGAAGGAGATTCCGCAGGTGCTCATTGAGCTTGACCCGAGATACGACATCACGAAGAACCTCAGTGCTTGGCTCAGCTTCCGCTACTTCGGCAAGACCTACGCCAACCTTCAGGAGGCACTCT
>OKRS01000521.1_pt1 | contig 29274 bp, 23 predicted proteins | sample 1601191 | NCBI WGS metagenome assembly OKRS01 (sample SAMEA3541509, study PRJEB24748) | human gut metagenome | biome: human gut; feature: human-associated habitat; material: faeces | place: China | collected 2012
TCTTTAATCGGATTGTTGTTGGCATCGAGCACTGTAATGAACAGGTTTGCCAGCGGTTTGCCGTTCTTAGTGATGCTGTTCGCAGTGCTGAATCCGTTGCATCGCAGCAGGAACCATCCTGCCTTGTGTACCTTCACGTCCTGATAGAAATTGAAGCCGCGCAAGCCTTTGGTGTAGCAGTAGAAATACTGGCCGTATTTTTGTTGATGAGTTTGATCTGTATAGCCTACCCAGTCTTTTGTACCAGTACTGCTTAGCTTGTCATACTGCTTATACATATGTTCGTCTCCAAAGCGCACGTGTCTTTTCCAGTCTGTTGGCAGATCATTACCTTTACCTGTGATATTCCATTTTTGAGCATCTGTATCATTCACTCTGAAATCCGGACATGCAATAAGGAAAGAGGCATCGACAACCGACTTCATATGTGCAGGGGCTGTGTTGAAGAGCAAGTAATACTCATTCTTTGTAATGACCTTCCATTCCTGGTTCTTGTATTCCGGGGTGTCCTCCTGTGCTACATCTTTCTTATAATCGCAAAGTTTGTCCTCGTCGCCAGGATAAGCAGTGAGATAACCTAATGTTGTTGGATTGCCGATTTTGACGAGATATACCTTGTTCGTTTCTGAATAGTCCTTGGCTTTATCAAATCTGATAACGCTTCTATCTACAGCACCCTGGTCCATAAACACCTGGTTATGCATTGTGTCGATTCCCAGATATGCCAGATTTTTAGAACCTTTCACCTTGCTCTCCAGACGATACGTTCCTTCTGAATCGCTAATCAATTTCATATAAATGGTATATGGCGTAACATCCAATGAAGCATGAGTACCCCACATACCGCCAATACTCAGAAACTTTTTGGCACCGACGTTATACAGACACACAATCTTATCTCCGTCGGTTTCAGCCGTTCCATTGCTTGTGCAATTTTTTGACGAAGGATCAATGCCATGAAGGTTGTCAACACCTCCAATAGTATTTTCTGTTCCGTTGCTTTCCGTCGCTTTATTTTGTGCCGAGGCTACAGTTGCATTTGCAGCCATCAGTACTGTGGCTAAAGCAGCAGCCGCAATGCTTCCTTTTGTTTTGGCAAAAGAAAGCAGATAACTTTTACTTCTCATTGCTTATTACTTATTAATACCTGTTGTGAAATACTGTTGTAAATAATATTCTCAATAATGCTAATTCATTCAAATGCATAATTTGTGTCAGCTATGCTGTTATCCTGATACGGGGTGCAAAGGTATGAAAAAAATGTATTCGATAAAAATCCCCCCCCCATTACCCATCATATTTATATTTTATTAAAGATTTTCAAGTTGTTGAAAACGTTTTTACCCCTCTCCCGTCTCCCCTAAAGGGGAGAGGCAGTTTGCTTGCTTGCAGAAAAGACTGATTGACAAGGTCTTGCTATACCTCAACAAAACTCTCCGAGGACTCTCAAGATGCGAACAAACCAGTCCTCCCCGCTTTAGGGGGAGTTAGAGGGGGTCGGTAATATCCAAGCATAAAGCCACTCATTATCTTACCCCTCTCCCGTCTCCCCTAAAGAGGGAGAGGCAGTTTGACTTCTTGCTGAAAAGTTGATTGACAAGGATTTACAAGATGTTGGCAAGGAGTTACAAGACTTTGACAAGGTCTTGCAAGACATCCAGAAGACATTCCGAGGACTCTCAAGAGGCGGACAAACTGGTCCTCCCCACTTTTGATAAAATCCTCACACTCGGAAAAGAGAATAAAATTCTCTTTTCTCTCGCTTAATCGGATTTTTGGGGGGAGATAGAGGGGGTCGGTAATTATTTAAAAAATAAGAGTCGGTATTTTCAAACAAAATGCCTAATTGATTTGACCTTTCACAATAACACATTCCTACAATCGCCTTTAATGAATCTTGGTCTATCTATAAAATGCTGTATGCTTAACAGAATGCCTTCCACATTATTAAATACGACATCATTATCGTATCTCAGCACCGTTATACCCAGACCATTGAGGAAAGCAGTACGAGAAGTATCATGACGATAAGTCTCAACACTCTCATGTACGCTGCCATCAATCTCAACACACAATTTTATACTGTTGCAATAGAAATCCAGAATATATCCACCGATAGGACATTGCCGTCTGAAATGTACACCCAACGCATTCCTGCGAAGATACTGCCACAATACAACTTCGGCGGAAGTGGCGTTACGTCGAAGCTCCTTTGCTCTATCATCGGAACGGAAAGTTTTTGAGATAAACGTCTTCATAGGTATTTTCTTTTGACACGTATAAAAGCAGATGATGTACTCATTATATGTAGGTAAAAATGATTATGAAGACAGTAATTTATAGTCTGTATATCTTACAAATCATGATAGCAGTGCGGTAATTGGATAAAAACAACAGTTATCGCACTGTTATCGCTTGTTGATTGAAAAACACTCGTTTTTTACCCCTCTCCCGTCTCCCCTAAAGAGGGAGAGGCAGTTTGCTTGCTTGCGGAAAAGGTTGATATACAATGTCTTACAATACTTCAACAAGACATCTCGAGAACTCTCAAGATGCGGACAAACCAGTCCTCCCCACTTTAGGGGGAGATAGAGGGGGTCGGTAATTAAAACAAAAGTGCTACATTTTCTTACCTCTCTCCCGTCTCCCCTGAAGGGGGAGAGGCAGTTTGACTTCTTGATTGAGAGAGTTTGATAGGCTTATGATATGTTGGATAAAGTCTACTGGCTAAGAAAAAGTTGTACACGTGATATTGTAGCTATAGTTTCAAACTATCTCCTGTTTACATCACTCCAAATATCGGATGAGTCCAAATTTGTAAGTTTTGAGAAAGTCGGTAACTTTCTCATAGAAATTACGTAACTTCCCCATAGAAAGTCGGTAACATTCTTAAGAAGCTCCACTTTTTCTTCTGCTTAATCCTGTTGTTTTTTGTGTTGAATCTATGTGAATTTCTACATAACTCTCAGTCAGGTTGTTTCAGTACTTCCGTGAGAGTACTGGAAAGAATCAGTTTATCCACGTTGATGGCGCACAGGAAATTTATCATAAACTTCAAGAATATGTAGATGAGAAGTGATGGCAAGACCTGTGTCAGTAGGTTGCCATCACTTATTGCTCATTACAGTGTATTAAAAACATGCCGTTTAGAATTTCTTGAAATACAGCTTCAGCATCTCCGACTGCAACTGCATCTTCCCGCCACTAAGCTTCTGAATCTGGAAGGTTTCTTCGATGTTGTTTATACCGAAAGGCTTCAGCAACGTTGGTTCTGCAAGAGGAGCATCGCCATTCTCACGGTCGTAGGCGTAAGGCTGCGTCAAGAGGAGTTTGCCGTCACTCTTATTGTATCTCATCAATATAGACCGGTGTCCGTGGGTCTTGTCGTCGGCTTCCATCAGATTAAACTGGAATGACCAGAAGATTTTTTCTTTCGACAAGTCAAGCACGCCACCAGTGGCAAGAGTGTCTACTCTCGTAAGATGCCACATGCCATCGAAGTCTCCGGCTCCCGACGTTTCAAGTTCGCATGATGAAAGCAGAGCCGTCATCATACAGGTACACGCCATTATTATATATGTATAGAATTTCTTCATGTCTTTGTCTTTTTTCTGGTTATTGAAAATGTTTGTTGTTCCGGTATCTGCCACAACGGGATTACAAGTCGAACCATCCGGTCTTTGCCACCGTTATCTGGAAGCCCTGGTTGTTTCCGAGTATTCCTCCGAAATCCATTGCATATGCTCCCTTCAGACTCCAGTCGCGTAACTGCTTTTGTTTGAATTTGTATTCACCTTCCACCATGAAGCTTACATTATGACGCTTGTCGGTAAACGGGTTCTTATAGGTGCCCCAACCTTCCTGATAGGTTGCCATTACACGGTAACGGGTATTATCTGTCGGTCTGCCGCCGAAGCCGAGATGGAAAGCCATAAACCTGTTGTTCTGCACGTTTATCTTACCATCTGTATTATATATAGGTGAACGATAGAGCGGATTTCCCATCACCTGTCCCCAGTGTTGCCATCCGGGATATATACCATGGTTGTAATAGTTGTCGGTTCCTCCGATATGGTCGGGTATTGTTGTGGTGTGGTCGTGATAAATCGGACCACTTTGGTATTTGGTATAAAGATATTCCACTACAATGTTTCTCAACCATGTGCCGAACTTCAGATGCAGATCCGCACCAAGCATCCAGTCCTTGAAGTCATACAACACGTAGCGATGTTTCTGCTTCTCCTGCCACTGCTCGCCGCTACCATAGCCGTCATAGTCGAGCTGGAACATAGCAGAGTGGTCTTCAAAGAACTTATCCACATACAAACCAGCCCCCCACATGTCCGTTTCCCAGTTCAGGCGCATCATCCAGCTTCCCAGTTGGTTGCCTTCCACATTCTTGTAGTTTGCACCATCCGTAGCATCTTTCCCTCCAGGTATGAAAGCATTCCAAAAGGCTTTAACACCCTTGTCGCCCTTCAGTTCTTGCAACGTGCCGTCGCTCTGCTGCAGATAGGAGTTACCGCCAAACATAGATGCCATCTCCAGTCCCAGTTCTATAGAGAACGGATACATATACGGATCTTTTCCTATACGCAAGAAGCCTGCCTTTGAATGGTACAGCACATGGTCTGTATAGCGGCTCTTCTTAGCAGTAAAGTCGTGTTGCCACGAATCATCGGTAAACATTCCGTAGGCTATGTGTCCTCTAATCTGCAACCAGTTGTTAGTGCCCGGCACCGGCCAATAGTCTTCAAGCGCCAACCTTATCTGCGGCACGGGGCGCGCATTTATGCCCAACGTCTGCGAACCGCTGCTAAACCTGCTGTTTTTCAGGTTCAGTTCCCTTTGCTTGCTTCCTACAGACAGTGTGCCATGCAGCCAGCGTGCCTCCACGAAAGCCTGCTGCACAACAACATTGCTCGTATAGTTGTAAGGCACAGCCACATCCACTCCGTAGCCAAGTCCCCATTTCTTATTATCGTCGATAGATATCGGACGAACCACGGAACCACGAAGATAACCGTTTCTCTCCTCCATGGAACTCAGACCATACTTGTTGGCATTCAGCCACAATGGGGTCTTGCCCCATGAAAATGAACCTTGAGCCTCAACGGTATATTCAAACTCCTTCTTCGGCTTTTCGCTCTTTTCTATATCGTCAATATCCTCCTGCGCCACACAATTCAATGAGGCTGTAAACAAAAAGGATGCTAATAATAGTTTGTTCATATCACATTTTTATGTTTTCATCTGCGAAGATAGGCATTATTTTCCATAAAAAAGACAGATATAGGGTTTTTCCCTTTCTATTTAGGGAAAAACCTTATTGACGTATGCGTTTTTTTAGTTCCTTTGCAACAGAAAACAATAACGAATTAAAAACGATATATTATGAAACGGTTTATATTATCAATAGCTATGATGCTCACAGTAGCAATGTCTACAATGGCTATGAGCTACGAGCAGGCAAGGGAGAGAGCACTGTTCCTGACCGACAAGATGGCATACGAACTGAATCTCACCGACGAACAGTATGAGGCTGCTTACGAGGTAAACCTCGACTATCTCATGAGTATAAATTCTTACGACGACCTGTATGGCACATACTGGACACGACGTAACCTCGACCTGAGCTACATCCTCTACGACTGGCAATACAGCACATTCTGCTCGGCTGCTTATTTCTATCGTCCGCTGATATGGGACAACGGAGTATGGAGATTCAGCATATATGCAAGATATCCACACCGCACATATTTCTATTTCGGCAGACCGGCATTCTACGTTTCTTACTGCGGTGGCCACAGCTGGCACATGAACGGCGGACGCAGCTGGTATCATGGACGCACTTTCGGACCAAGACCTGGCGAAAGCCGCTTCGGAATGAGAGACAGATTTGACAGAGGTGACTTCAGAGGTTCAAGAGGCCACGGCAGAGACTATGACCGAAGGGACAATGGCAGAGGATACGATCGCAGAGATGACCGTAGGGACAACGACAAAGGATACAACAGAGGAAACGGCCGCAACGACAACAGGGGAAATAGCAACTACGGAGGATATCGTGGCAACAACAATGGCGGAACTCCTTCAAGAGGCACCGGCACCAATACTTCAGGCCAGAGCAATAGGGACAACAATGGCGGCTACAGCGGAAGCAGAGGCAAATTCGGAAACAACACCGAGCTTATGCGTCAGAACAGAAGAGCCAACGATTTCACTACAAGACAGAGCAGCACACGTGAGACCGTGACACGCAACAATACAAGAATGGAGAGAATGGATAGATCACAGCCTTCACGAAGCACAGGAAGTTCTTCCTTCAGCAGATCTTCGTTTAACTCATCACGCCCGGCAACAACATTCACTCCAAGCCGCAGCACTTCCAACACTCGCAGCACCTACAACGGTGGCTCATCCAACAGAAGCGGAGGCAGCTTCAGCGGAGGCGGACGCTCTGGTGGCGGCGGTCACTTCGGTGGAAGAAGATAAGCAAAAACATAATAAATTCAAAAGCGGATGCAGGTTCATAATGGCCTACATCCGCTTTTTCGTTAATTAATATAATAATGAAACAAATATTACTTATTCATAAGATAGCGCTCTGCCTCAAGAGCCGCCTTGCAACCGCTTGCCGCAGCTGTGATGGCCTGACGGTAAACAGGATCTGCAACGTCGCCGGCGACAAACACTCCTGGAATCTTTGTGCGTGGTGTACCATCAATGGTCTTTATATAGCCCACCTCGTCGGTATCGAGCCACTCCTTGAAGACATCGGAGTTCGGCTTATGACCGATGGCAAGGAAGAATCCGTCAATCTGAATGTCAACCTTTTCTTCGTCCGGCTCGCCTTTACGCTTTACCAAATGAGCTCCCTCTACTCCGTTTTCGCCAAACAGTCCTATAGTGTTATGCTCAAACAGCACCTCTATATTCTCTGCACCAAGCACTCTCTCCTGCATAACTTTTGAAGCGCGGAGGAAAGGCTTGCGCACGATAAGGTAAACCTTCTTTGCCAAACCGGCAAGATAAAGGGCATCCTCACAAGCAGTGTCGCCACCACCTACTACTGCCACCGTCTTCTTGCGATAGAAGAATCCGTCGCATGTAGCACATGCCGAAACACCCATACCGTTATATTTCTGCTCATCTGGCAGACCAAGATACTTGGCAGACGCACCTGTGGCTATAATCACAGTATCTGCTTCCAGTTCAGTACCGTCGTCAGTCGTCAGCTTATATGGTGCCTTGCTGAAATCTACCTTTGTAATCTCTCCTTCTCGAATGTCAGCTCCGAAGCGTTCTGCCTGCTCACGGATGTCGTTCATCATCTGACCGCCCATCACGCCCTCAGGATAGCCTGGGAAGTTTTCTACCATGGTAGTCTGTGTAAGCTGTCCGCCAGTCAGCAGGCCACAATACTCTACCGGGTTCAGGTTTGCTCTCGAAGCATATATGGCAGCTGTATATCCAGCAGGACCGCTACCAATAATTGCACATTTTACGTGTTCCATATTTGAATTGAATTTAAAGTTTAAAGTCAAGCGTTGTTATCTTCAAACTGCATTAAGACGATGCCTACAGCAGCTCTTCTATTTTCTTTGCGATGTTGTCGATGCTCTCCGTCGGTTCGAAGCGCTCCACCACCATACCATACTTGTTTACAAGGAACTTTGTGAAGTTCCACTTTATATCTGACTTTTGCTTGTAGTCGGGGTCTGCCTTGGAGAGCATCTCGTCGAGGACCTTTGTCAATGGATGGCTCTCATCCCATCCTGCAAAACCTTTCTGCGAAGTAAGGAACTGGAAGAGCGGGTCTGCATCCGGACCGTTCACCTTAACCTTCTTGAAGCGTGGGAACTCTGTGCCGTAGTTCAGTTTGCAGAACTCATGTATCGTCTCGTCCTTGCCCGGGGCCTGCTGTCCGAACTGGTTGCAAGGGAAATCGAGAATCTCGAAACCCCGACTATGATATTTCTCGTAAAGTTTCTCCAAATCCTCATACTGCGGTGTGAATCCGCATTTTGTGGCTGTGTTGACAATCAGTAATACTTCGTTAGCATACTCTTTCAGAGCTACCATCTTTCCTTTTCTGTCCTTTACCGAAAAGTCAAATACTGTATTCATTTTCTTATTTTGTTTTTTATTTAGGTTTAATGATTATTATTCTGCTTATCCTTCACTCCGTCCGACAGTTACGCCGTTTGGAGTTTTCCATTGCAAAATTAGTCATTTAAATCGAAAACCAACAACAGGAAGTGTATTATTTGCGAATTTTACAATCCGAAATCAAGCGTTGCTGCTGTTTTTTCCACTTTCTTCTCTATATTGTCAGGCAGGTTGCAGAAAAAGTCTATCTTGTTTCCAAGCTTCTTCTCCAGTTCGCTGATAGATATGGCATAGCCTTTCAGGGCATCACTACCATGGTTTACGCTTGTATGTTCAAACCAGAAGGCAATGCCGGAATAGATGTTGCTGTTTGTTCTCTTCCATACAAGGGCTGCATAGAAATACTTGGGCACGATGAGTTTGCCGTCTATGCGCGTCAGTATCTGGTCTGCACGGTCTATCGTTCCACCTTTGCATACAAACAGCGTGTCGTTAGCTGCAAATTTGTTGCTCTTCGGAAAGCTGTTCACGAATTTCTCCATCGTCAGCCAAATGCCACTGTTCTTGCCGTTTACTTTCTGACTGCCGTTGAAAGCACTATACTGAGGCTGCATGTTGGTAAGATAGAACGTCTGTTTGTTTATCTCGCCCACTCCGCTTCCGCTGTTGTAAGTGCGGTCGTTGGAGTTACACAAGTGTCCGTGGTCAAAGCCTCTTGCCTTATGTATATAACAGTGTGTGGCTCCATTGTCGTCATAATGGTAATAATCGTCAAGGCTCAAGTTTGCAAGGTCAAAGATATAAACGGACTTGTTTGATGTCTCTGTCTCGCGATACGACTGGTAATAGTCAGCATAGCCTCCACTCCATCTCTGTTCGTTGCCCTGCACGTTTCTACTTGTCAGGATATAGCACGACCAGCGGTTTGCCTTAAGGTCTTTGTCCCACTCCACGCAGTAGTTCACACCGTCCTTGTCGAAAGTCTTATCGCTTGTCCTGTATACAATGAACCTACTGTTGCCTTCTTGCAGGTGCGGCACTTCCATACGTGTAGCAGCAGCGTCAGTATAAGCGGTGTTTCTGTTTACATTAGGTTCTTTCTGCCCTTCACCACTTCCACCTTGTGAGTCATTGTCGTCGTTGCCACATGCTGCCACAGCCAATGCCACGACGAAGAGGAATGAGTAATTTTTAAGATTAAACCATTTCATAGTTGTAGATGTATTTTTATAAAACGAAAAAAAGTGTGTTCATGCGCATATGCAACTACGCTTGAACACACTTTCAATTTCTTCCTTAATATATAATGTATATATTATTTGCGGGCTTTTCCATAGCGGCTCATGAACTTGTCCACACGACCTGCGGTGTCAACGAGCTTGCTCTTACCTGTATAGAACGGGTGAGATGTACTTGAGATTTCGACCTTTACCACTGGGTAAGTTTCGCCTTCAAATTCTACTGTATCATTAGTCTTGCATGTAGAACGTGTAAGGAACATATCGCCGTTGGACATATCCTTGAATACGACGGGGCGATAGTTTTCTGGATGGATACCTTGTTTCATTTTAATCTAAATTGTTTATTTATTGTTTATAAAATATTATGCCATATAGCATTTGGCTGCAAAGGTAAGAAGTTTTTTCGGAACGTACAAATTTTTGAAAAGTTTTAATAGAAAAAATCCCATCACCACATTCGGATGACGGGATTATATCGGAATATATAGGTTTATTTAATGATAACTGTTGAGCCCATTGTCAAGGTGTAATCGTCAATCAAGACATCTCCACCAGGTTTTTTGGCATTCATTACAAGAACGCTGTAAGTACCTTCTGTTTCGATTGTGAATGTATATGTAACCTTCACCCATTTCGAGGCTGTTATGTCATTTACATAGTCTCCATATTTATAATCGCTTCCAGAAGGGTTTGCTCCATCTTTCACCGGAACATATCCTGGACGGACAGAGGCACCTGTAGATGTTGCAGCTTTTGCATAGAACGTAACAGTATATTCACCTGGCTTCAGAGTTATCTCCTTGTAACCAAGGCGCTTGTTGTAGGAACTTGATCCACCTACCTTTACAGAAAACTTTCCGCTGTGAGCATCTGTACTCTGGCTAAGTGTTGCATTTCCTGCAGAAGAAGCAGTCTTCCAGTTGTTTGGCAATCCGTTTGTCCAATTCTCGAAGTCACCATTCGAAGCGCTCGCATCACCGGTAGTGCCGCCTTCAGAGCCACTGCCGCCATTACTCTTCAGAGAAACGAGATAAGCCTTGCCTGTTACCGTTTCCGGGGTGTTACCTTTATAATTAATCACCTTTCCGCAAACGACCACGTCATCACCAACATTAATATCTGCTCCAGAAGTGTACTTGGTGTTGTTCAAATACAATGCACGATAAACAAGGAACTGGTTGTCAGCCTTTCCATCGTCAGAGATATAGAATGTAGCTGTACCGAAATCCGTTGCGCCATATTTCTGGGTCACAGAAACTACCTTACCTTTTATATATACATCTTTGTCAGACTCCACATCAGCAGTCAAAGAAGAAGCGTACTTGTTTGCTGCAACACTGTTGAATGGATTTGCTTGTGTTCCGTCACCAGTAGACACGCCACTTGTTGGCTGGTCAGAGCCGCCATTACCGTTTATAGATACGACATAGTTTCCTGTAGTGAACTCCTTCGTTCCATTGTAGTTCACAAGTTTACCGCAGACAACAACCTCGTCTCCCTGCTTCAGAGCATCCTCACCAGAGAACTTGGTTCTATTAGGTCCGGCATATCCATTATATACAAGGAACTGGTTTGTTTCCGTACCATCATCAGAGATGTAATACTTCAGACTTCCGTATTGTGCGTCAAAACTTCCTGCCTGTACAGATACAACCTTACCCTTGACATACACTTCTGTATTTTCGTCACCACCATTTTCAATATACTTAATGGCACCAGCCACATTGAAGGGATCAGCCAAAGTTCCTGTTCCTGCAGGTTCTACTGCAGGTGTTTCCGGCTCGTCAGGCTCACCGCCGTTTTCTCCCGGAATCTCATACGGTGCAGGAACGTCCTCGCAACTTGTTAGCGAGGTGAACGAGAATGTGAGGGCAGCCATTGCCATCACTGAATATAATATCTTTTTCATAAAATTATTCTTTAAAATTACTTGTTCTTTTCTTTGATAATTATCTTATAGCTGACAGCCTTTATTATTTTACTTCCTCAATGTCGCTGTCTGAACGGAGGAGAATCTGCCAAGTGTAATCATACCTACTCAAATCGTTTGCATAAACAGTAAATATACCCGTCAAATTAACATTACCTTTTGGCATTGCCTTTGCTGCAAAATCAGCATATGTGCTGCTTCGTACTACTAATGCAGCATAATTTCCATTCTTGAAAACTTTTCCGCCAACACTGACATCACGGCTGACGCCATTACCTCCATCCTTTTCAGCTTCAGGCGCCCATGTCTTTGTTCCGTCAGCAATATTCATCTTCACATTCTTCAACGTCATTAACTTGCCGCGATGTGATTTCACATAATTATAATATTTCTTCTTCAATTCAGAGAAATTTTTGCAGCCCTCTGCTTCATATTCTTTCTTATAATAATGCGTGAATAATTCTGCGTCAAACTCCTCCGGCTGCACCTTCGAAGCATCAGCTGTGCCGAGAATCTTGAAATGTTCGTTCCATATATTGAAAGCCATGCGGCTTGGGAATGTTCTGCCGCTTGAGTTTGTATACGGCATTCCGATCTGAACGTTGTTTCCGTAGAGTCCAATGTAGAGTCCTTTCAGGTTAACGAGTATTTTCTGTCCTACAGGCAGGAATCCGTAGAGTCCGCCTTTCTGTATGCAGATGAGCAGTCCTTCACCGCTCTCATCCTCTACAGCCACCTCATTATATATGTTGCCCTGAATGTCGTTTCCTGTGACACGTGCTTTCAGTTGCCAGTCCTCTGTAATTTCCACGAGTCCGTTAGCCACCGAAGCCTCGAATTTGTCAACGGTCTTCGCCTTCAGTTCCTTTATAGATATAATCTTGCTGTTGTCCTCAACGATATTATTGTTGCCGAACGGAGCGTTTTCCCCCGTAGGATCGTTCCAATCGTCATCCATGCAGGATGTGGCAATGCCTCCAAGCAGCAATGCCGCAACAAGGAATTTTATATATTTCATCTTTTTCATTTCTGTGAGAGTTTTTAGAATTTATATGCGATGTTCAACATTCCGTTAGTGCCATAGGCAAAGAACTTCATCGGGTTCTTCGAGAACTTGTATGCACGGTTGGTTGTTGTACCGTCGGTCTTCTTCGAGTAGTCGCTTCTGCTCTGCTCGTATCCTCCGGTCACGATATTGGTGTTGTTCAGAATGTTTGTCACGGAGAGGTTTATCGATAGCGAGCCTCTCTTCAGATAGATGCTTCTTCCGATAGAGCCGTCGAGCATGAAACCGCCATGTCCTTTTGCCTGTTCGAATGCCGAGCGAATAGGCTCGTTATTGTCGAAGCAGTTGCCTCGTGCCGTTGCCGAGCTGTGGTAGCGGTAGCAAGGTGAGTATGAGAGGTAGATGCGGTCATAGTAGTTGGCGTTGAGGTCAAGAAACCATCCTCCGCTGTGGTAGCTGAGTCCGAGACTTGCTGCCGTGAGCGGTGTACCGTTGTCGCGCATGTTTTTATTATAGATGGTTTCCGTGTATTCTACGCCCTTTGTCGAGTTCATGTAGCTCACGGTGTTGTCGTTGAGAATCTTTGCATCACTGATTTGTCCAATAAGTTTCACGTCGAATGCACTTGTCACCTTGAACTTGAGACCAGCCTCAACTCCATAGTAAGCCTTCTTCATTCCTGTAATGGATACGTATGAGAAGGAGTTGATATCGTCGTAATAGAAGTTCTGCCAGTCGCTTACGTTTGTCAGATAGCTGTAGTAGGCGTTGATATTAGCATGCAGCCATGAGGTCTGCAGCTGGTATCCGATTTCAGAACTGAACACGCGTTCGTTTTTCAGGTTCTTCACGAAATCGTTGTTTATCTGCGGCGAAACGAATGCCACCTTTGCCTGTGGTGCCTTGTGCTCATATCCGAGTCCGAGTGTGAAGGTGTTTCCTCTTCCGAGGTTTATGTTAGCCCCGAACTTGAGTCCTCCGTCAATGAACTGTGCAGTGTGGCTCTTTCCGTAAGAGTTGTCTTTTGCCAGTCCATTGCGCATCTTTCCGTCGCGCTGCATTGCTGTATATCCTAACTTTGCTGCCACGAGATAGTGCAGGATTCCGAAGTTCTCGCTATAGCTTGTCCAAAGCTTTCCGTTGTTCACAAGCAGGTTGTAGTTGTATCCGAACTTGTCGTCTTCCTTCACCACGGCGTTGGGGTTATTCAGGTCGTACTGTATCTCGTCTGCGTTTGCCGGGTATGTGCCAAGAGCGTAGGTGTTAATGTTATGGAACTGTGTTGCTCCAAGCAGATCTTCCATCGTCTGGTAGTGCATGCCTTTGTTTGTGGCTCCCACTATACCGATGTTCCAGTTCTTGTCTTTGTCGAGTTGCTTGTTGAAAGTGGATGCCAATGCGATGGTAAGAGCATCGTTATGCTTTGCCTGTATGTAGTACATGGCATCCTGTCCTTGTGCCGAAGCCTGTTTGTTGGAATAGTAAAGACGATCCCAGTCTATCTGTCGGTTAGCTTTTGGTCCCGACCAGTAGTCATAGGCATCGTGCCAGTTCTGCAGTGCCTCAGATGTACGGTAAGAGCTGTTGCTCTCATCCCAAATGTCGTAGTAGCTGCTTGGCATGTTCTTCCAGTAGTTGGGGTGTGGGTTGTCGGCATTGTTGTAATTGAGCTTTGTGCTCTTGTACATGCTGTATTTTCCCATCAAGGATGTTGTCAGCTTGTCGTTGTCTGATATTTTCCAGTCCCAGGTAAGAAGTGCCGTTGGTGCAAAGTCGTTCACGATGCGTGAATTCCTCTTCTTTCCGTTTTGGTAGCCCCAGTACGGGTTGTAGTATCTGTCGTTAGCCATCCAGTACATCTCGTCGGTTCCTGCTCCCTGCGAAGCACGCTCTGTAGGGTTTCCCCATGTTGAGAATGCGAGCGAGTGTGCCCCGTTGCCGAAAACTTTCTGTACCCCGAGGAAATACGAGAGTGAGTTGTAGAATGTTCCTTCTACATATCCCTCGTTTGCCCATCTGTATGTGATATTTCCAGAGAAAGCCCATCCCTTGTCACTAAGTCCGGTATTGAAGGTATACATACCTCGCAGCGTGTAGTTACGGTTGGCACCGGTGAGCGTTATCCTATGACCAGCTGGCATGCTTGCCGGACGGAAGTTGTAGTTGTTGGAACCAGCCATTCCGGTCATGGCAAATTTGTTCGACTCGAATGGCAGTGCAAACTCCTGGTTCTTTGTCTGCTGGTTCAAGCCGCCGATATTCGAGAAGCGGAACTGACCCGTCTCCATGTCATTCATCGGGATGCCATTGATATAGACATCGTTGTACTTCTGGTCAAACGCACGGTAGCGGAAGCGCACCGGCGAAAAGAGGTAGCCCACCTCGCTTGCGTAAATGTTGTTGTTGGAGTTGACTATAGTCACATTCTGCGACATGTCGTCATCCTCTCCGAGCTGTGCCTCAGTGAACGTAAATGCCGACTCGTTGAGAATCGAGCTGCGTTGTCCAATAGAATCAGTGGGATTCTGTGCCTGAGCCAAAGAAGCGGAGCATAACGCCATCACGGCTAATTTCAGATTCTTTTGCTTCATAAATCAGTGTTATATTTAATCCCGACAAAGATAAGCCTTTTATAATTATCAAACAAATATTATCATGATTTTATGCTTACGTGCTCCCTGTGCAACATCTTTTTAACAGCTGCGTCATACCTTATTTATTATTTATATGACTAAAAATGCAGAATAAACCAAATTTAATTCTTACCTTTGCCACGATACACAAGCCCACGGACAACTCATCCCCACAGGTCATGCACAAGAGGCTCCCTTGACATACCATCCGGAGGCTTCCTTATTGACAAAAAAACAAAAATAACAATTATGAAAAGACTCAACATTATTATGATTTTGCTTCTGTGGCTGGCTACATTCACCGCCGGCGCACAGAAGAAGTATTCATGCTACGGCATAGGATTCTACAACCAGGAGAACCTGTTTGACACCTGTCATGACGAGGGGAAACGCGACTACGACTTCCTCCCTACCGGCTCCTACCGCTGGAACGGACTGAAGTACACACACAAGCTACGCAACATGGCACGCGCCCTTGCCGACATGGGTACAGACAAGCTGCCGGGAGTGGGCTGCGCAGTGATAGGACTGAGCGAGGTGGAAAACACTAAGGTGCTCGACGACCTCACTGCACAGGAGCCTCTGAAGGCACGCGGATACAAATATGTACACATTGAGGGACCCGACCGCCGAGGCATCGACTGCGCGCTGCTCTACAACCCTGCACTCTTCAAGGTATACAACACCAAACTCGTGCCCTACGTGCAGGAGCTGAAGAAAGACAGTGCCTTCCTTACAAGAGGTTTCCTCACCGTAAGCGGAGAACTCGCCGGTGAACACGTAGCATTCATAGTGTGTCACTGGCCAAGCCGCGCCGCTACATCTTTCTACCGCGAGTCGGGAGGCAGACAGGTGAAAGTGGTTAAAGACTCACTGCTGCGCAACGACCCTAAAGTGAAAATTTTCGTTATGGGCGACATGAACGACGACCCGACAAACAAAAGCATGACTGAAGCTCTCGGATGCAAGGCAGACATCGACAATGTTGACGAAGGCAATATGTACAACCCGTGGTACAACATTCTTGCAAAGGAGGGAAAGGGAACTCTCTTCTACGGTGGCTCATGGAATCTCTTCGACCAGATCGTGATGACACCGAACCTGCTCAACAAGAAGGGAAAGAAGGACTTCTCTACACTGAAATACTTCAACCACCACATCTTCATGCGCGACTATCTCATACAGAGCGAAGGCAAATACAAAGGAGCGCCAAAGCGCACACATGCCGGAGGAGTATGGCTCGACGGATACAGCGACCACCTGCCCGTAGTAGTGTATCTGGCAAAGGAGCAGAAATAAGAAACGTAAGGAAGAAGTACAAAACAAGGAGAGAATACAACTATGGCTGACGAAAACAACAGCACTGTAGTAGAACACCACCCTCTGCAGCCATTCCTGCCCGAAGGCGCATGGCTGCTAATGCTTGGAAGTTTTCCTCCGTCGCAACAGCGATGGAGCATGGACTTCTTCTATCCGAACTTCATCAACGACATGTGGCGGATCTTCGGTCTGCTGTTCTTCAACGACAAAGACCACTTCGTGGACACCGAGAACAAGAGGTTCAGGAAAGAACAGCTCGTGGAATTCCTCACGCGAAAAGGCGTGGCACTCTACGACACCGCAAGCGCCGTAAGACGCACCACAGGCACCGCCTCCGACAAAGACCTCGAAATAGTGACACCCACCGATCTCGACACACTGCTACATCACCTACCCCACTGCACCACCGTAGTAACCACAGGTGAGAAAGCGACAACAGTGTTCACCTCACACTTCGGCTGCGCCATGCCCAAAGTGGGCGAATCTGCAGAAATTCGATTCGAAGGCAGAAAGATAAAGCTCTTCCGCATGCCAAGCAGCTCAAGGGCATACCCTATGAAACTCGAAAAAAAAGCCGAACAATACAGAAAAGTACTTATCGGCGAACAACAATAACATACAAAAAAAACAAAAGTACGCATGACAATAATAGGAATAGCAGGTGGAACCGGCTCCGGAAAAACCACCGTAGTAAAGAAAATAGTAGAGGCACTGCCACCACACTATGTCTCCGTGGTGCCACTCGACTCCTACTATAACGACACCTCACACATGACCGAGGAGGAACGCCACGCCATAAACTTCGACCACCCAGACGCCTTCGACTGGAAACTACTCATAAAACAAGTGAACCAACTGCGTAAAGGCGAAGCCATAGAACAGCCCACATACTCATACATACTTTGCAACCGACTGTCCGAGACCGTACACGTGGAACCAAAGCCCGTAATCATCATCGAAGGCATAATGACACTGCTGAACAAGAAGCTGAGAGACATGATGGACCTGAAAATATTCGTTGACGCAGACTCCGACGAACGACTCATACGCAACATACAACGCGACATCGTGGAGCGCGGCAGAGACGTGAAGGCGGTGGTTGACCGATATCTCGACGTACTGAAACCCATGCACGAGCAGTTTATAGAGCCAACAAAACGCTATGCCGACATAATCATTCCGCAAGGCGGAGAAAACAAGAAAGGTATAGAAATGGTCTGCAAATACATCGAAAGACTGATGCTATAGCATAAGCATATTATATGATGGGGCGCACGAAACGCCCCATCATTATTTCTGTGCGGAAGATTGCTCTCCCTCAAGCTCATTATCGCCCTTCCGCAACATTCTCTTCTTGCACTGATGTATTTTGAAGGCGTTCAGACATTCCGTAACGCCATAGAACAACAAGCACCATCCGATTATCAACAACGGCAGACCTGCCGTCTCCATCGGCTTCACCATGACAAATAGTCCGGTGAGCAATATCAGCGTCGGACAAACCCAGAACCACAGCGACAGCACGGCATACTTGCGAGCCTGGATAAGCACAAGAAACTGGTTCAGCGAACCAAGCAGCAGTATACCACCCAGCACATACATCAGCGATGTGACAAAATCACCTGGCATAAGGGCAAGCACGAAACCAAGAATAACACTGCCAAGTCCCACAACAGGAAACATCGGCTTACCACCAACAAGCAGCTTGCCGTCAACATCATACACCTCATTCTCGGCAGAATGAAGCCGAGCATTGAAGTAGGCAACACAAGAAATGACTCCCGAAACAAGAAACAGCAAACCGATGGCTATCGTAATACCCTTAACGGTGCTGTCGGGATTCTTTATCAGCATCGCACCGACCGCTATAGAGCAAATGGCACGAAATACAGAACTCTGCAATACTTTCATAATCTTATCTTTTAAGTTGACGAGCAACAAGTAGACTAAAAGGTTTGCTTACTTATACGCTTACTCATTCCACCTATTTCTATTTCTACCTGTTACCACATTGCAAAGTTAAGAAATAATCCGACGACAACCAAATAAACTTTCATGAAAGACAAAGTCTATACGGAAGCCCAATAGAAAAAGCTCATAAATAGTAACATGAAAAGAATACAGCATTAAATAATCATAAAGAATTGCACGATACACGAAAAACAATACAAAAGTGCTACTTGGGGTAAATGGAATTTTGTATCTTTGCACTTACATAATAAACAGAATCTCTGCTTTCTCTTACAAAAGAGTGACACATGACAGATGTGACACTTGTTTTTATAAAATCCCTATGCGCGCTGGCAGGAAAGCATTATGTTTATTTATATATATAATTATTACTATATATTATATAAAAAAGTTGTGTCATAAGTGTCATCTGTCACACTCGCAATTACAAGTGCCATAGTTAAGATTCATAAGTGCCATAGATAGCTTTCGTAAGTAGCATAAAAAAAACAACAAGGTATGAAAAAGACAACTCTACTTCTTGCACGCCACGGAGAAACCGTGGATAACGCCAACCGGATTATGCAGGGACAGACACAAGGAAGGCTCAACGAAAACGGAATCAGACAGGCGGAAGAACTTGCAGGAAGAATGAAAGACAGAAAGATTGATGCTTTCGTGGCGAGCGACCTAAAACGCTCCGTAGACACTTGCCGCATCGTGGCTGCGCCACACCATGCGGAAGTCAATACCACACAACTGCTGAGAGAAAGAGATTGGGGAGGCTTCACCGGCAGATACATTCCCGACCTGAAAGGAGAAGCATGGCCAGACGACGTGGAATCCTTGGACGCCCTGAAGCTGCGCGCACAAAGATTCCTGGACTATATCAAAAGGGAATATTCCGGACAGACAGTCTTTGCCGTAGGCCACGGTATAACGAACAAAGCCATACAGGCCGTCTACTACAACAAAGAGATGAAAGACATCGAAAAGATGGCTAATGCAGAGGTAAGGACGCTGGATCTATAACACAAGTCCTCCCATTACATCAGCAGAAGAGCATCGTGATGAGCGGAATGGTGAAGATAGAACCTACGGTTGTTATGAACGTCATCTCGGTCATGAGAGCTGGATTCCTGCCGTATTTCATGCAGAACATCGTGCCAAACGAAGCCACAGGCATGGCAATGACCACCGTATTGATTTCATTCACTATGTCGCTCACCCCACACACCTTAAAGAGGAAATACAGCGACAATGGCACCACGCCAAGACGCACCACCGACGCCACATAGACTTTAGGACTGCCTATAATATCATGCAGCGGCAGACGCGCCATCGAAGATCCGATTATCATCAGTGCTGCCGGCACGGTTATGTTGCCGACCATCGTTACAGGGCGTGCCAATATTTCCGGCGTATGCACATCAAGTGCCACGAGGAGAGCAGCGACAAAGGCAGCAATCATGGCAGGAGAGAAGAGCAACTTGAGGTTAAGCTTGCGAACGCTGTACTCGCCCTTCACGAGCATTACGCCAGCCGTGAAGATGAAGAATGTGTTAGGCATGTTCAGCAGTGCCGCATAGAACACAGCCTTGGCTCCGAAGATGGAGGAGACGATGGGATAGCCAATGAAGCCCACGTTGGCAAACATCAGGGCAAAGCCTATCATGCCCTGGTCATCGCGGTCGGCGGCTATCAGCCGTGGTACGAAGAAGCCGAACACGAGAAGCAGTACATACGTAAGGAAGCCCACTCCAAGGAGAGGCAGGATGAGCGTACGGTCGGGAAGGGATTCGCCCATCACGGACGAGAGAATGAGTAGAGGACACGTCACGTCGACGACTATCGACGAGAGCTTGCGGTCAAAATCCTCACCCATATAACCCAACTTACACAGGGCATAGCCCAATACCACGATGATGAAAAGCACCACCATCACTTGAAGATTTTCCATTTTCTCTATACAGTATTTTTATTGATTCTTTTCTTCTTCTATTTCTTGTCTTTCGGTCTGTCCTATGCCCGTTTCATTTTCCCTGTGAAGAACAGTCCTATGAATACGAGGATACCGTTGAGCAGCAGCAGTTCATAGCCGAACTTATAGCCCGTAAGATGAGTCGTCAGCTGATCAACAGCGAAGCATATCAATGGAGATGCTACGCAGATATAAGGCACGAGCTTGTCGTTGACACGGCTCCGCGTTAGAATGCCGAAGGAGAATAGTCCGAGCAGCGGTCCGGATGTATACGACAGCACGATGTATATTGCATCTATGACGCTGGTGGAGTTAATGACTCTGAACATCAGTATAAAGAGAGCAAACAGTGCGCAGACACCCAGATGTGCCACACGGCGCAGTCGCTCGTCAGTAGGACGTTCTTTGATGTCTACACAGAAGCTGGTGGTAACTGCCGTAAGGGCAGAGTCGGTACCGCTGAAGGATGCCGCCACTATACCTATGGAGAAAAGCACAAGCACGAGATTTCCCATCCATCCGGAGGCTGCAAACATAGGCAGCAGCTCATCGCTGTCGGCAGGTATTGCCATTCCTTCCTTAGCGGCAAGCATCATCAGGAGCACACCGAGGGCAAGGAAGAGGAAATTGACAGGCACGAAGAAGAAACCGCCCACACACATGTCTTTCTGAGCATCGCGCAGGGTCTTGCACGTAAGATTCTTCTGCATCATATGCTGGTCGAGTCCGGTCATCACGACAACGATAAACACTCCGCTGATGAACTGCTTGAAGAAGTTCTGAGTGGATACAAAGTCATCGAAGACGAATATGCGGCTATGGCTGTCTGCCATCACTGCCGAGAAGGCTTCACCCATCGTCATATCGAGCTTGCCCACCACCTCAGCAATGATTATCAGCAGAGCTGCCATCATACAGATGGTCTGGAAGGTGTCGGTCCATACGAGAGTCTTGATTCCTCCACGCCTGGTGTAGAGCCAGATTAGGAGCACAAGAAGCACTACAGTAACACCGAAGGGGATGCCCGCCTGACCGAAGACAAACCTCTGCAGGATGCTACACACGACGTAGAAGCGGAGCGCCGTACCCGTCATCTCGGAAAGGAGAAAGAACAGGGCACCCGTCTTATAAGATCTGCGTCCGAGACGTTTCTGCAGATAGGTGTAGATGGTGGTAAGGTTGAGTCTATAATATACTGGCAGCAGTACGAACGCCACCACGAAATATCCAACGATGAAGCCGAGGCAGGTCTGCAGATAGGTCATGTCTTGCCTTATCACCATGCCTGGCACGGAGACGAAGGTTATTCCGGAGATAGATGCTCCTACGAGCCCGAGGGCGAGCATATACCACGGCGACTTGCGTTCTCCGCGATAGAAGGTGTCGTTGGTGGACTTGCGGCTGGTGACTCTTCCCATCACCATGAGCACGCAGAAATAAATCAGGATTGTTGTAAGTATCAGCACTGTTTTAGCGTGTATTTATAAATTGATATTCTATTTGTTATCACTCTCTTTCTATTTGTCAATCTCCCTAAGTATCTCCACAGCTTTTCCCACTGTGTCTACTCCAGTAACCGTCATATAGCGTTTGCCACGACTTTCCTTTATGTTGCAGCGCCGTGGATGGAAGCCTATGTAGTTGAGGGCTTTTTCGAAGGCCTGGCTTTTGTAATATGCACTCATGGGATTGCTTACGAACTGCATCTGCAGCATACCATTTTTCAACATTATCTTCTCGAAGCCGAGTCGTTTTCCAATGCGTCGCAGCGGCACCACCTGTAGCAATTCGAGTCCTTCATGCGGTATTTCGCCGAAGCGGTCTTTGAGGTTTGCCTTGTATTTCTCCAGGTCGGCATCGTTGTTTATGTTGTCAAGCTCTCGGTAGAGCAGCATTCTCTCGCTGCTGCTTGGCACGTACTGGTCGGGGAAGAACATCTCCAGATCGCTCTCCACGGCACAGTCATCGACAAACTCGTCACCGGAGAGTTTCTTTCCCTGTTGCATTTCATCGTGATACATATCAGCGAACTCATCGTTTTTGAGTTCCGTCACGGCTTGCGTAAGTATCTTCTGATAGGTTTCAAAACCGAGATCCTCCATAAATCCGCTCTGTTCGGCTCCGAGCAGGTTTCCGGCACCACGCATGTCAAGGTCCTGCATGGACAGGTTAAAGCCACTGCCCAGTTCAGAGAATGTCTCCAGAGCTTCGAGACGCCGACGTGCATCCTGCGAAAGATTCGACAACGGCGGTGCGAGCAGATAGCAGAAAGCCTTTTTGTTGCTGCGCCCCACCCTACCTCTCATCTGATGCAGGTCGGAGAGTCCGAAGCGGTGTGCGTCGTTGATGATTATCGTGTTGGCATTGCTGATGTCAACACCATTGCCAATGATAGTGGTGGAGAGGAGCACGTCATAGTCATAGTTGATGAATCCCATGATTATCTTCTCAAGTTCCTCGGGCTTCATCTGTCCGTGTCCTATTGCGATTCTCGCATCTGGTACCTTACTGCGTATTACGCTTGCTATGTCGGGAAGGTTACTGATGCGGTCGTTTACGAAGAACACCTGTCCGTTGCGGCTCATCTCGAAATTTATGGCATCCTTTATCACCTCTGAGTCGAAGGTGTGCACCTCGGTACATACGGGATAGCGGTTGGGGGGCGGTGTCTGTATGATACTCATATCGCGGGCTCCCATCAGCGAGAACTGCAACGTGCGAGGAATTGGCGTTGCCGACATCGTCAGAGTGTCTACGTTTGTCTTCATCTTGCGCAGTTTCTCTTTCGTGGAGACGCCGAACTTCTGTTCCTCATCAATGATGAGCAGTCCGAGGTCCTTGAACTTCACGCTTTTCCCTATCAGTTTGTGTGTGCCTATGATAATGTCTATCTTGCCTGCCTCAAGGTCGGCAAGCACCTGCTTAGCCTGCTTCGTGCTTCGTGCTCTCGACAGATAGTCCACTCTTACAGGCATGCCTTTCAGTCTGGCACAGAAGGTCTGATAATGCTGGTAGGCGAGCACCGTGGTAGGCACCATTACTGCCACCTGCTTGGAGTCGCACGCCGCCTTGAAGGCTGCACGGATAGCGACTTCTGTTTTTCCGAATCCGACATCGCCGCATACAAGACGGTCCATCGGACGCTGACTCTCCATGTCTGCTTTCACGTCGTTGGTAGCTTTCAGTTGGTCTGGGGTGTCTTCGTAAAGGAAGCTTGCCTCCAGTTCGTGCTGCATGAAAGAATCAGCACTGAACTGATAACCTTTCTGATGACGGCGCGTAGCATAAAGCTTTATCAGGTCGCGGGCTATGTCTTTTATCTTCTTCTTTGTCTTCTCCTTCAGACGCTCCCAGGCTCCCGTGCCGAGAGTGCTCAGGCGTGGCGGAGTCTCACTGTCACGTCGCTTATATTTTGATATTTTGTAGAGGGAATGGATGCTTACGTCAACCTTATCGTTGTTCTGATATACTATTCTTATCATCTCCTGATAAGAGTCGCCAACAGGCACACGCACCAGTCCGGCAAATTTTCCTATGCCGAAGTCTACGTGCACTATATAGTCGCCAGGCTCCATTTCCTGCAGTTCTTTCATGGTCAGTGCCATCTTTCCGCTGCGTGCGGCATCCGATCTGAGGCTGTACTTATGGAATCGGTCAAAAATCTGATGGTCTGTGAAGACGCATATCTTCATGTCGTTATCGGCAAAGCCTCCGTGGAGCGTCTTGTCAACAGGCTCAAATGAAATCGGTGTGGTCTGTATTTCCGTACCGTCTGCAAGTCGCTTGTGCTGTGCCATCTCATCAAAGATGTCACGGAGACGCTGGTTCTGCTTGGTGCTGTCGGCAAGGATAAACAGGCGGTAGCCCTGCAACTGGTAGTCTTCGAGAGCTTTGGTGAGTAGTTCGAAGTTCTTGTGAAACAGCGGCTGCGCACTCGTGTTGAAACTTATGGTTGCCTGCGGTGTACCAGTGGGACTGCCGCCAAACTCTATTCGTTTAAAGCCGACAATGTCTTCGGCAAACATGGAACCCGATGAAAGAGCATTCTCAGCCTTCATCTGCTGCATTATAGCCTGTTGTTCCACTTCTGTGGCACCTTCAAGCTTTTCGGTAAGTGCCTGTTGTGAGAAGCCCTCGCGGTAGGTGTTGTCAATGACATCGTGGACGAACGTGATGTCTTTCATCACGACAAGTGCATCGGATGGAAGAAACTTCAGGAACGGTATTTTCTCCGAAACCATTCCTGCAAGTTCCGGCACTATGTTCATGCGTTCTACCTTGTCTTTGGACAACTGCGTCTGTACCTCAAAGGTGCGTATTGAGTCTATCTCGTCGCCAAAGAAGTCCACACGGTAGGGATACTCGTTGCTATAGGAATAAACATCGAGAATACTGCCTCTGACGGCAAACTGCCCTGGCTCGTAGACGTAGTCCACCTCCTTGAAACCATAGGAGCGCATCGTTTTCTCTATCTCCACTATGTCGTGTTCCTCACCCACCCGTAGCGGAAGCGTACGGTCGTCAAGATGTTTGTTGGAGACCACAAGCTCCGACATTGCCTCCGGACAGGTAACGACATATAGGGACGACATACAAGCGTCATCGGAAGCGGCTGCCGACAAGCGGCTCAGCACCTCCGTACGCAGAATCTCGTTTGCCGCATCGCGCTGACCGTATTTCACCTGACGACGATATGCCGAAGGGAAGAACAGCACATTGGCTGTACCGAGCATCTGCGTGAGGTCATGATAAAAATATCCCGCCTCTTCAGCATCGTTGAGCACGAAAAGACAAGTACGGCGGAGCCTGTTCGCCATGGAGGCAAACAGGATAGGGACAGCAGAAGCATGAAGCCCCCGCAAAGATATAGTCTTGATACTGTCGTCATCGACCGTCTTCAGCAACGCCCCCAGATGAGGAGACGAGGAATAGAGGTCAAGAATCGTCTGAATTTCCATCTTTCTACCTTGCATACCGGCATGGCGCAGAGCATACAACACGGCGCACACACCTTATAAATTATTAACAGGGTGCGAAGTTAATCAAAAAAATTGTAGAAATGGCGAGTATTTTACGATTCTTTCTATGGCACTTACATTTTTATTGTTAACTTTGCATTAGATAACTATAATAAACATGAGTGACAGCATTGTAATAATCCCGACATACAACGAGATTGAAAACATCGAAAAAATCATACGGGCCGTTTTCGGACTGGAGAAGGTATTCAACATTCTCATCATCGACGACGGCTCGCCCGACGGTACGGCAAACGTAGTGAAAAAGCTTATGGCTGAAGAGTTCAAAGACAGACTCTTCCTCATAGAACGCAGCGGCAAGCTCGGACTGGGCACGGCTTACATCAAAGGCTTCAAATGGGCTCTCGAACACAAATACGAATATATCTTCGAGATGGATGCAGACTTCAGTCATGACCCCAACGACCTGCCACGACTATACTCCGCCTGCCACGACGAAGGATATGACGTGGCTATTGGTTCACGCTACGTAAGCGGAGTGAACGTGGTGAACTGGCCTATCGGCAGAGTGCTGATGAGCTATTTCGCTTCGAAATATGTAAGGTTCGTAACTGGGTTCAAGGTGCACGACACTACCGCTGGCTTCAAATGCTACAAGAGAAGAGTACTCGAAACCATCGAGCTCGACAAGATTCGTTTCAAGGGCTACGCCTTCCAGATTGAAATGAAATACACCGCACACAAGATTGGCTTCAAGATAAAGGAAGTGCCCGTAATCTTCGTTAACCGCAGAGAGGGCGTATCGAAGATGAGCGGAGGAATCTTCGGAGAGGCATTCTTCGGAGTAATGAGACTAAGATGGGACGGATGGACAAGGAAATATCCGAAGATAAAATAGAACCTGATACAGAAGACAAGAGACACAATCTATTATGAAATACCTATACAGAACATACCAGCTGCTATTCGCATTGCCACTGCTGCTAATATGGACAGTAATCATCTCCCTGATGGTCATCATCGGCTGCTCACTGGGCGGAGGACATTTCTGGGGCTATTATCCCGGCAAATGGTGGGGACAGGCCATTATACGCCTGCTGCTGCTACCCGTGAAAGTGGAAGGCAGAGAGAACATGAAGAAGAACGAGTCGTATGTCATTGCTGCCAACCATCAGGGCGCTTTCGACATCTTCCTCATCTTCGGTTTCCTTGGCAGACAGTTCAAGTGGATGATGAAATACCAGCTACGCAAAATTCCGTTCGTGGGATTTGCATGCGAGAAGTCTCATCAGATATTCGTAGACAAGCGAGGACCGAGGAAAGTGAAGGAGACTTACGACAAGGCACGCGCCACGCTATGTGGAGGTATGAGCTTGGTTGTGTTTCCAGAAGGGGCAAGAAGCTTCACCGGACACATGGGAAAATTCCGCCGCGGTGCATTTATGCTTGCAGACGAGCTACAGCTGCCTATCCTGCCACTAACAATTAACGGCTCTTTCAATATCATGCCGAGGACACGAGACTGCAAATGGGTAACATGGCACCCCATAAGCCTTACCATCCACAAGCCCATCTATCCCGAAGGACAAGGTGCGGAAGACATCAATCGCCGCATGTCGGAATGTTATGACGCCATCATGTCGGGACTCGACAAGGAATATCAGGGATATGTAGAGAACCCGGACCAATAGCTACGACTTGCCAACATTACTTTTATAAGCATAAAAAAGCTTGCCTACTTTTCCTGCCACAAAAGCTATGCACAAGCCGAATCATGCTGCAAGAGAAAGTGTTTCCTAAATAATAAGCAAGATATGTATGGGTAACAATACTAATAATACGGACAACAAACAATAATACAACAAGAAAAATATCAGTAAACTATACAATAAAACAAAAATACAAGCCTTATTTAAACAAACAAGGCTTATATTTTATTTTTTCTATATGACTTACCATATTTTGCAAGCCGGTTTTGAATAAATTACTGATTCTTTGGATAGAAGCGCAGTTGGTCTTCCGTCTCTATCGTAACCTTACTCTCGTCGAGCTTTGAAGCATCAAGCTTGAAGGTCTTTATAAAGAAATCATAAACGGCATTGCGCTTGTTCGGACCGAAGTCGTGCCTCTCTTTCGGCAGATGAACATTGGAGATATTCTCCGTCTTGCCATAGAACCCGTAAATGCGCTGCAGATAAGGGTATTCAAGTTCGGGCGTTGTGGAAGTCCAGTCGCCACCGTCGCTGACAAGCATCATAGGCTTTGGAGCGAACATTGCAGCAATTTCCGCATTGCAGGTGCCGCCGCCAGAAAGCTGTATCGGCATTCCGCTCTCACAAGGGCAACCACCGTCGAACCAAGAAGAAAGGCTCACCACAGGGTTTGCCGCTGTATAGCGGTCGTCGAGAGCTGTAAGCAGTACCGTCTGTGTGCCACCACCTGAACCACCGTTCACTCCAACCCTGCTCTTGTCTACATCCTTACGTTTTATCATCCAGTCAAGGATTCGTATGCCGTTGAGGGCTTGCATCTGTTGAGCCTCTGCCGTCTGATGCGCCTTTGCACCGACTTCATCCTCAGACTCTCCCCATCCCCACAGGTCGTAATCTACACATATAGCTCCCATGCGGGCAAGTGTGGCAAGACGCTGCTGCTGCACCTTGCCGTATCTGCCGTTGAGGAAATGTCCGTTGGGACAGACAATCAGCGGATGCTTTCCCTTTGCAAGCGGCGTATAGACAGAACCTTTCACTGTATGTCCGTCTACGGTTTTCATACAGAAGTTCTGCACCGTATAGCCATCATACTTTCTTGTCTTCCCAACAAGCGGTTTCTCGTTGGAGCATCTTGCAAGCAACGCATCAATGCCAAGGCGTTCACGTACCTCCTTGCGCAGAGTGTCGCGGCGAGCCTCCCATGAAGCCTTATCGGAATACTTTGAAGCAAGATAAGGAATAAGCTTCTGTCCGTCAGCTGGTTGGCGGCGCGGATACTCATACTGCTTAATCTTATAAAGGTTGCCGTTCTGCTTCAGGGCATAGAAGTCGAAAGGCTTGAGGATATTGTCGAATGTCTCTTCGAGGGAATAAGGACGCACACGGAAGTCGGCATAGTTGAGTTTCAGTCCGGTGGTGTCAACATTGAACTTCAGCTTCACGTTGAATCTCTTTGCCACGTCATTGAGCACGTCACCAAGCGGACGTGCATATTTCGCGTCGAAGGATTGAGCCCCACATGTCGTGGCGGCAAACAGAGCAGTTATAAGTAGTGGATGTTTTCCTATTATGACTCTCTTGATGATTTGTTTGTTCATTTTGTGCATTGTTTTAAAGTATACTTTGCAAAAGTACTGAATTATTTTTAAAGTACACTTGCAGATAATGGAAAAATGCAAATGTTCCAAATCAGAAAGTTCTGTTATGTGTTGTTGGAGTTAGATTTAAATACATTTCCAGAAAGAAAATGGTAACAATATGGTTTTGTATAAAAATAATTACTATATTTGCATCGGAAAACAATATCAGTGGATGTTTGACTCCGTTTTTGTGGAAAATATAATTAGCGTTTGCTATCGGTCATGCAAGTTGAAACGTAGGAAATTTCAGATATGCAATTGAAAGAACGATATTTAGCAAACGTTCACGATATCGTGGACGTTACTTGTCGTCTTTCACAGCAATTCCTACGGCTGCAACTTGGACAGGTTTCGTCCACGTGTTGTATCCGTAAGGTAAAAGAAAGATCGTGGCACTCGCATTTTAGAAGAATATATGTTTAACTTTTAAAATGTAACGAATTATGAATTTAAAACTTGGAAAAGACGGTTTTGAAGAAACAAAAGACCGTATTACAGTAGAGAGTTTCGGAAACGGACCAATTGCCGTAAGTGTATTATGTGACAGAAACGAATGTTGCGAAACGGCGGAAAGTATGGAGCAAAAAGCATGCGATTACATAAGCAACATGGTGGGGCAACCTGTTGAACCTTTATCTTTTGGTGCAGATGTAGAGGATCATGCTTATGAAAAGAATGATAATACATATTACGACAGACATAATTTTTCAGTAAAATTCTTCTATAATCTGCTGAATAGCTTAAAATGAGCGATTTATAAGTGTTCA
>OKRS01000534.1_pt1 | contig 28897 bp, 19 predicted proteins | sample 1601191 | NCBI WGS metagenome assembly OKRS01 (sample SAMEA3541509, study PRJEB24748) | human gut metagenome | biome: human gut; feature: human-associated habitat; material: faeces | place: China | collected 2012
ACGGGGCTTCGGGGAGGATTTTTATGCTCTTTGGAGTTTTACCGGACAGCAATATATTAATATATAACTCTTAATAAGAAATATACGATGCTAAAAAAGGCAGCTACGACACAAAAGTCATAGCTGCCTTTATTATTTATGGATTCAAATTATTGTTTCTTATTACTTCACAATCTGAATCTTTCTTGCAATAGTTTCACCATCAACTACCGCCTTAACAACATATACACCTGTTGCAAGACCATTGATAGCAACGGTGTTGCCCTTAGCAGATGCTACGGTAGCACCAGCAGCAGAAACAACCTCTACAGAAGAAACGTTAGCACCAGTAACGGTGATATTGTTATCACCCTGAGCAACCTCGATACGACCGATAGTGTTGTCAGCAATACCTGCTGCGCCAATGAAGAAGGTAGTAGCACCACCCTTAACGCTTGTACCATTTACCTTGTAGTAAGTGTCTACGCTAATAGTATGCTGCTTAGCATCCTCAGAACCGAAGTCGTAGCTGAATGCAGGCGATGTGAGCATAGCAGTATTCTTCTTCTCGCCATCGATATTTACATCGTAGCCTACAGCTGGCAATGATACTCCATTAGGATTCTCGATATTCATACCAATCATCCAGTTACCATAAATAGAAGCACCTGTTACAGAATTCCAGCTTTCACCATCAAGAGAATAGATATCAGAATAGTTCTGTACAGGCATATTCTTGTCAAGAGCCATAGCTGGACTTTGTGGAGTTACATCATAGCAGTCGATAACAAGTTTGTAAGAAGACTTAGAATCGATAACAATAGGCTCAGAGAGCTGAACTGTATTCCACTGCTTTAGCTCATAATCGTTAATCTCAGTTTCGTTGATTTGTACATCATCCTTGTAGATAAGAACAGTAAATGTAGCATCGTTCAAAGGATAGAAGTTTACAGACTTAATCTCATATCCGTTGCGACCCTTCAACATTGCAGGGGTATAAATAGAACCTACCATAATACCATAGTTGTTCTCTGCAGGAGCTATAGGAGCATTACTTGCAGCCTTACCCTCGCAATATGCCAATGTTACCTTATCCTTATCAACAGGAGTCTGCCACTTAGCAGTAATTGCAGAGTTTCCATTTGGAGTAACAACAACATTGTCAACAGCTGCAAGCTGAGATTTGTTGTGTGCAATCTTCAATGATGTTGAGCAAACAGCAGACTCCTCACCATTAGCAGATACAGAGCTTACACCAACAGTATGGTTGCCCTCTTCAAGTGTAGGAATGGTATAATTAGCAGTCTTAGCCGAACCTACAACAGCACCATCTACATATACATTATAGTGACTAACAACATCCTTGCTCAAGTCAGCGTTCTCAGGAGCTACAGTTGCATCGATAGCCCATGTTGCAGGATAAAGATAACCATTGCTTTCCATCAATTCACCGATAGAATAGAAGTCTTCCTCAGTTGTAAGACGTACCAAGTCGGTATAACCCTTGTTAGAGTGACCATAGTCTACACCTGTGATTTCTGGAGCAGCTGTAGTAACAGCAACTTCGATAGCAATAATCAACTCACCATCAGGAACATTCTGTGGAGTTGTCAGAGTAACAACATTACGCTCATCGTATTTAAGAGTCTGAGTTATAGGCTGAGAATAAAGAAGCTTAAGTGCTCCATTAGCATCATAGGTATAGAGATTTACCTTCCATGAGCCTTGCTCCGACATAGGATAGAAACCTACTGAAGAAATCTTCTGACCCTTATATGCAGCTGTAGTTACAGAATCCATAAGAATAGCTGTTTCATAGCTCATATCCTTGGCATTCATACCGAAGCCCTCCTGACGAGCATGGTCTACATCAAAATATGTGAACGAGCCGAAGTTAGATACAGGCTTATTCCACTCCATGTATGCAGAACCATAACCATGCTGCTGAGCAAACAAAGAAGTAGGAGTAGACAAAGCTTGCTTAGCTACAGCAACGTTAGCCTCTGCGCTCTTTGCCGACTCTGCATCTGCATATACAGCAGTAATGGTATACTTATGGTCGCCATAAGGAACATTAGCATCGAGATAATTCTCTGTAGTTACCAATTCCTTATTGAGCTTTTCGCCATCGCGGTATACGTTGTATCCCTTGATACCTTCTGCAGCAACATTAGGTTTCCATGAAACATTTACGCTATTCAAACCAGAGAACTGCTTAGCCTTTACGCTCAATGGACAAAGACCTGTTGTAGCCTGATTGAACTTAACAACCATTGTCTGCATAGATACGGCATAGTTGCCTTCTTCATCCTTATCATCATTGTAGATAAGGAAGCTCATCACATTATCATCAGCTGAAACTGTGCTTGCACGGAAGACCTGATAATAGTCAGTTTCTGGAGCCATGAAGATATGTTGTTTAGAGAGGTCTACTCCATTAGCAGTTAAGAAATCTGTTGCATAATAAGTCTTACCACCTTTATATATATATCCAAGAGCTCCATTCTCACCAACGATAGTAAGATTGTCGCTCATATCAAAGAAATCAAAGTTGCCACCTTCATCAATTGGAGGAATACCTGTCTTAGTCTTTGTTTCAAGATTATATATAGCGTAAACTGATGCATTTTCAGCTTCCATATGATCCCAACCTCCCCAATAAAGAAGGTTCTTGCCATCATGAGTATATTTACGAGCAGAGCTCCATGGCGACTGGTAATCAGAAAGGAATGTCACCTCGTCATCAGCTTCCCAAATACATGCAGTACGATTATCCCTCTGAATCCATCCTGCAGCCGACTGTCCATCAGGAGCTATAGCATAAGGCATAGAACAATTGGTGTTCATCAATTCCTTCGCAATCTTTCCGTCTTTCCAGATATAGCCAGTATAGATTCCAGATTCTTCAACATGACCAGTTACATAATGTCCGTCTGGAGAAATGCTTGCTGCACCAGCTTCGGAAACCTCATCAGAAGGCATTTCAAATCTGTTCCACTTGCCATTAGCCCAATAGCCAGCAAGTTCTACTGCAGCACCATTGCTCTTGTAAGAAGTATCTTCATAAGTACCTACTACAAGACCGTCATCAGATACAGACCATGCTACAGAAGGCTTAGAAGGATCGAGCATCTCGATTTCACCAGTTTCCAAATTCCAAAGGAAACCATACTGCTCATATGAATAATCGGAATAAACACCACAAGCCCATTTACCATTGCCTGATGCAGCAAGGATTTGGAACTCGTTAGGGGTCTTCATCACGATAGGCTTCATAGTAGGAGTCTGCGCCATAGCAGCACTACTAACAAGAAGCGAAGCTAAAAGAGTTTGAATTTTCATTGTATATCTCATTAAGTTTAATATTAGTCAAATCGAAAATAAGTAGATAGACTATTGGTGAATAGTCCAACAGTCTACCTACTTATATTATTTATATATCAGATGTTATTTAACACGATATTTGTAAGCATTAACGTTGCCATTCTTTTCTACACATACGATGTATGCAGCAGCAGGAAGATTGTTGAGCGATACGCTTCTTACATTATTCTCCTCATATACCTTCTGACCATTAGCTGCGAATACAGAAACTGTTGCATTGTCGCTAAGAGTTATAGTATTATTAGCGAATGTAGCCTTTACAGCGCCATCAACAGTAACACCTTCTACTCCAGTAGCTAAAGCATCGATATCTTTAATCTTAACAGGAATTGTATCGGAAATAGCATAACCCAAAGCATAGCTTGTAACAACATAAGCCTCTGTATCCTCTTCGAATGTAAGTTCTACCTTAACATTTGTAGAGTCTGTCTTAGTAACTTCAGCTAAAGCCTGACCTCCAGCTCCGAGGTATACACTATTCTTCTTGAACCCATAGTCGGCAATATTCTCTGGATTCTTCCAAGAAAGACCTGCGTAGTATGTCTTCTGCAAGTTAGCAATATTACCAGAAGTCTTAATCTCACCACCTGTCAAAGCAAGCTCTGTTACAGAAGGAAGTTCAGTATATACTGTTACCTGTACAGGGGTTGTTGAATAGTAACCAATCCACTCTGCTTCAGGATTCTCCTCTGGACCAACGACACCACCATCGTCGATACCTGGTTCATCGATGTCGGCAGCCATCAAATCGTCACTATATGCTGAGAACAAAGGCTGAATGAAGTAATCGTATGTACCATTCTTCAAGAGCTTGTCCTGATATGTGCAAAGACCTGTTTCAGGATCTGCATTCGCAACAAACTCATCGAAAGAAAGAGTGTCGATAGGAGTGCAATCACGGAAGATAACGAACTTGCAATTCTGAATACCACCAAGCTGTGGCATAGTGAACTTCAAGTTTACAGTATTATATGCTTTTGCATCTACTTCAGCTTTAAGCTCCATATATGTATCCTTTTCCATATCTGTGAAGTCAGCATAAGTATAGCGGCTATATGTACTCTCACCCATCCATTTTGAATCCTTGCCATTGTCGAAGTATGAAGAGTCGCGAACATATACATCATTGTAGTCACCTTCTACTACAGGCTCGTATACAGTCTTAAATTCAGGAACAGTTTCACCTTTATCATCATATCTGAATCTCTGATACAAAGCAAGACCATTATTTACGTATTCCCATTTTTCAATTTGCTTTGGCTTATTCATGGTTTCGCCTGGCATAGTAGGATCGTCAACGACCTGGTACTGGAATTCTAATACCTTGTTACCATTGTCATCATACTCGATTTCGCCATTATACTTCTGGCTATCCCAATTTCCATCAGAAACATACGAGACAACGTTGCCCTTTTCGTTGTAAGCTACATGAATAGACTGAGAAAGTTTCTTTGTGAACTTATTGTATGTATTCAATGTTGCCAAAGTACCATTCTCATTGTATGTGTATACATGATAGTAAACAGATGTGGTATCTGAAACAAGCTGACCAGCCTCGTTGTATTCGTAAGTCTCGCAGTAAGGAGTCTTCTTGAATGTATAATCCAAGAAGTCGTATGGACCCCACTGATAAGTGTTTCTTGCTACGATGTTGCCATTCTCATCGAATACAGGCTTAGCTATATCAACAAGATTAAAGTTATCAGAAATACCAAGATCTGTGTACAAACGACCATAGTTAGCATAACCAACTTCCTTACCATCTACATTATAATAATAATATCTACGCTTAGAGTCAACATCATCTGGAACATCACCCATAGCAGAACCATAGATTCTTCTCATCACCAAGAAGCGCTTTGCAGCAGGCTTATCGTCAGGAATATTCTCTGCTGCTACACCGTCAGCAGAAGACTTATCGAATGTGATACCTGCAATGTTCAAATTCAAATTACCCTTCATTTCTACAGTACCAGCAGTTACATCGAAAGCATAAATACTCTTGCCTGCAGCATAATAAACAGTATTACCATCCTTCGATGCTACAAGACTATTGAATGTAGTGTAAGAGCAATTAACAGTAGTGTTAGCTACAGCCTCAGTAACCTTGTAGTCTGCCGATACCTTATAAAGAACAGGATAATTCTTTCTGTCTTTGCTTACAACTTTAACCAAATAGAAACCACCCTTATGGTCAGAAGCAATAGCTTCATAGCTATCATTCAATGTTGCGACTTCGGTAAGAGTACCATTTGTAGTATCAACAGAATAAAGCTTAGTAGCAGTAGCATCTAAAGATTCATCATATACACCTTCAATAACATAAAGTTTCTCATTAGCCTCATCATAAGCCATACCATTGGCACCGAAGCCAGGTTTGCCATAAGTAAAAGACTTATCATTAACAACAACCATTTTACCTGTGGTAAAGTTGAGAGTAACAAAAGCAGGAGCGTCAACGCCACGATTAACAACGAAAGCGTAATACTTATCACCCACAGATGTACCACAGTTAAATTCCTCTGCATTTTCAAATGCAAGCTCTGGGGTAATCTTTAAAGCTGTAGCGCCAAGTGCATCAATATCAAAAGATGTAGTACGAGCACCATATGTGTTTGATGGCATAAGACCATAAACTACATTTTCAGCCCAAGCTGCAACTGTTGAATAAAGCGCTAAACCCAATACCAATAACGAACTAAGTAGATACTTTTTCATAAGAATTGTTTTTTAAAGTTTAACTATAATTATATCTCATCTGCTGCAAAGGTAAACAAATATTTTAAAATGCAAGCATAAATAAACGAAAAAATCATATTTATTTTGTAGATATGCATAAAAAGTAGTAATTTTGCACTCGAAAGATAGTTAAGCTTACAAATTGACAATTACAGCAATTGTACTGAATACACATATTAAATATAAAAATATACATATATAAATATAAAAGCGCGTATGAGAAAGATTTTCCTTAGCCTATCTGCTTTCCTTTTATTGGCAGGTAATGTGAATGCAACAACCATTGGTTATTCTAATTCTAAGATTATTAGATCCAACATTTTTAGGCTTGGCGACACAGAGAAACAAGGTCAAGCCATCAGAATTCCTAAAGCAAAACTACAAGCGCTGAAGGGCAAGACTATCGACTTTGCAGAGTTTGTAGTAGGTTCTGCTAACACCAACGACAAGAAACTGCACGTTTTCCTCACTACTTCGCTTGATGCCACACCTATTGCCGAAGGTACTGTAGACCTAACAAGAGCATTCAAGGCATGCAAATGGACTCTCGATAAACCATACACCATTACAGGTGAAGAAGAAAACCTATATATTGGATATACAGCAAATATCGCAACCTCTTATAAATTACTCTTTAGCGATGGTTCATACGATATTGATGGTTATAATTTTGCATATAAAGATGGCGAATGGGTTAACACATATGGTTTAAACAAAGGTAGCGCTTTGATTAGCTTCAATGTTGATGGCGAAGTTAATTATACCGACGTTATAATGGGTCGCACAAGCTTTGCAGGATATTTCAAAGCTGGCAACAACTATAGTTTTGCTGCAAGATTCATAAATGAAGGTACAACAACCATTACAAACTTTGATGCAAAAATAAAGATTGATGGCAAAGAAACCACTCAACACTTCGACAACTTGAGCATACAGCCAAAGGGTGTGTATAGCGTAACTCTAAACAATATCAGTACAGACACTGAAGGTGAGAAAAATGTTGATGTAGAGATTATCAACGTGAATGGTGGTGACAACGATATCGATACTTCAGATAATACTATATCTGGTAGCATTTTCTTCTATCCTAACAATATGGAGAGTTCTATATTGGTAGAAGGATTCACAGGACAGGATTGCTCTAACTGTCCTTCTGGTCACTTGACAATGAACTCTGTAATTGAGAATTCTAATGAGAACATTGTAGAAGTGAGCCATCATGCAGGCTACTATCCTGATATGTACACTATGATGGAAGATTTGGCATACATGTTCTACTACCCAAATCCATCAAGCACTTTTGCTCCTGCTGTAATGGTGAACAGAAAAGCAGACCAGGATATTTCATCAGCTCCTGTTATTGAAATTGACAGCAAGAATCTAAAAACATTGATTACTAAGGCTGCAGAATCTAAGCCTTATGTATCATTGAACCTTGATACAAAGTTTGACGAGGCTAAACGTGAGTTGAAGGTGAAGTTGCAGATTAAACCTCACGAGCAGATTACTGCTGACTCTGTGTTGTTCAACGTGTTCCTAACACAAGACAACATTCAAGGTCCACAATCAAATGGTGGCTCTGAATATATTCACCACCATGTGTTCCGTGGAACTGTTACTGGCAATAGCTGGGGTATCTTACTTACAGATCTAACTCCAGGTAAGGTTTCTACATGGGAAAAGACAATCACCATTCCTGAGAGCATACATTCAAGCTATTGGACAGATGATATGATAACATATACTGACAAGGTTGTGAATGGAGAAACTGTAAAGGAGGCTTGGTATAGCGGTAAATACAAGGTTGAGCAGACAAACATTAAGACTGTGATTGACGATATGTCGGTAGTGGCATATGTTTCAGAATACGACACCAGCAACAATGCTAAGAATGTGGTTTACAACTGTACAGAGGCTAAGCTCGGTACTACTCACACTCAGGCAGGCTTCGGTTCAACAACAGGTGTAGAGACCATTGAAAACAACAACGTTGCCAACGTATATGTAAGGAATGGTAAAGTTATGGTCGACGGCAAATACGACAAGCTATATGTATATAGCATTACAGGCGGTATGGTAGATGCAAACTCTACTCTCAGCAAGGGTGCTTATATCATTAAGGTTGTCGCTGGCAACAAGCAAATGACAAAGAAGATTTTGGTAAGATAATAACAACATGAGAAAATCATATTTATATATAATAGGTATAGCAATGTCCCTCGTTCCCACCACTATGTGGGGACAAGGGACTTTGTCGCCAAAGGCTGCCATTACCATAAGTGGCAATGGCATGAAGAAGGCTAAAGCGCAAGGCGTGGACAATAAAAAGGTAAGCGCCTACGTAACCATAAACGACAACATCACTTCGTGGCAAGAGCTTGGCTTGATGCCTATAGCAGAAGATGGCAATACCGCTACCGTCAGACTATCATTAAACGAGTTAAAGGCATTAGCAGGTAAAGAGGGAGTGGAATATATTCAACTCTCATCGGGTGTACAGCAGATGCTTGACGTGGCTCGCAAAGAAGCAGGAACTGATGATATTCATAAGGGTACATCGTTGCCACAGCCATATACAGGCAAGGGTGTGGTAGTTGGTATTGTTGATGCAGGCTTCGACTATCTGCATGCAGCATTCCGTAACCCTGAAGATGGCACATTCCGCATCAAGAAGATATGGGAACAAGGAACCACAAAGCTCGAAGGTGCTAAAGCACCAGAGAAATATGGCTATGGCATAGAGCTAAACACTCCTGAGCTTATCATGGAGTCGCAAGGTGATAGCAAGGTAAATTCACATGGCACCCACGTAGCTGGTATTGCTGCTGGTAGCGATAGCTTCCAAGATGGAGCCTATGTGGGCAACGCTCCTGATGCCGACATTGTGTTGGTGGCATTGGATCTTAATACTTGTACGAATGCAGATATCTGCAATGGTGTGAAATACATCTTCGACTATGCCGACGAAGTTGGAAAGCCATGTATAGTAAACCTTAGTCTTGGCAACCACGAGGGTCCTCATGACGGAACAACAACTTTCGACACTATGACCGACAAGATGCAGGGACCAGGACGACTTATCGTTGGTGCTGCAGGAAACCATCGTACAGATAAATTCCATATCGACCATAGCTTTGCTTCTGCAGATGATGCTCCATTGAAAACATTTGTTGACTATAAACTTGGACCATCGTTGACAAGTTGCGGTGGCAACATAGAGATATGGGGCGAAGTTGGTTCAGAGTTTACTGTAGACCTCGCTGCTTATAACACTTTCAACAAGAAAGAAATGGTTTCAACAACTGTATATCCAGCAGAAGGCGTAACCGAAGCTTCATTTGGCAGATATGCTACAGGAACATGGAAGGTGGCTTCAGAGATTAGCCCACTAAACGGCAAACCTCATGTTGTATTGACTTCAGCGCTCACCAATATGCGCAACAACTATGAGATAGCCATCACCATTACTCCCAAAAATAGCGGAAGAGTGAATATTTGGGCAGATGACACCTACGTAGGTTTAAGTTCAAAAGATATTGATGGCATTATCGGTCCTGACGAGAAATCATCAACATTGGCTGAGATTGGTGGTACAGGTAAGCGCATACTTACCGTTGGCGCCTACACCACACGAAACACATACAAGACAAATACTGCCTCAGGAACTCTCGAAGAGACTATTGGTGCTATAAGCTCGTTCTCAAGCTATGGTCCTACTGCCGATGGACGAATGAAACCAGAGATAACAGCTCCTGGATGTTTCATCATCTCTGCAGTATCTACAAATGATGAATCTGGCAACACCATGTATGTAGACCAAGGTTGGTACGACAAGTATGGCCACACAAATATCTATGGCTATATGCAGGGTACATCTATGGCTTCACCTTTTGTAGCTGGCATAGTAGCAACATGGCTGCAGGCTTATCCAGAGCTTACTCCTGAGCAACTTCACGAAATAGTAGCCTCAACAGCTCGCAAAGATAGCTTCACTTCTACAGAAGCTGATAACAACTGGGGATATGGCAAGATTAATGCCATAGACGGACTAAAGAAGTGCATAGAGATGCAGACTGCAGGATGCGAAAACATTGAATATCCATTTGATGGTAGCATCAAGGTGGCTAACAACAATATTGCTATCAGTTTCCCTCGCGACACTCGTGCAGCAGTATCAGTAGCAAATATGTCGGGACACCTTATTATATATAAGGACCTTGGAAGCAGAAATGCAGGCGAGACTGTAAACATTCCTATGACATCATTACAAAAGGGTGTTTATCTCCTTTCTGTAAAGACTGGCGCAGGAACAAAGTCATATAAGTTTGTATGCCAATAAGATTATTCATTTTCCAATAAGAATAATCGTATACTTATAAAAACATTAAAGACCGAACGTATATATTTTACGTTCGGTCTTTTATGTTATAATGCAAGCCAGTTGCCAATCATCTTCTTACCATCTGGAGTAAGCACACTCTCGGGATGGAACTGTATGCCATGGATATCATATTGTCGATGGCGAAGAGCCAGTATCTGACCATCTTCGCTCTCTGCTGTTACCTCTAAACAGACAGGGAAGCCATTCTTTGAAACCACCCAACTATGATAGCGACCAATGGTGAAGCGGTTTGGCAAACCAGCAAAAACTTCGTCGTTGACAGTTTGTATGCAGTCGGTAGCCACACCGTGATAAACTTCTGATAGGTTTTCGAGCTGTCCACCAAAGGCTTCGGCTATAGCTTGATGTCCAAGACATACACCGAGCATAGGCTTTTTGCCTGCATAGGCCTTTATTACATCAAGCAACAATCCTGCTTCAGAAGGGATGCCAGGACCTGGACTGAGTATTATCTTATCGAAAGCCTCAAGCTCTGTGAGATTAAACTGGTCGTTGCGATATACTGTGACATCGGCACCAAGCTCCTTCACAAGATGCGAAAGGTTGTAGGTGAACGAGTCGTAGTTGTCTATGATTACAATCTTGATCATATCCAAGAATTAATTTTATTAGAATTATAGATTAAGAGTTAATAGCGTCGGTCTGCTTTATAGCTTTGACCAATGCACCAAGTTTATTGTTACATTCTTCAAGTTCATACTGGTCGTTGCTCTTTGCCACAACACCACTACCAGCTTGAAACCACAACTCACCATTACGGCTGATGAAGGTTCGTATGACAATAGCTTGGTTTAGGTCGCCATTCAAGCCAATGAAACCTATACAACCTCCATAAGCACCACGGTTGTGAGGTTCGAGTTCGCTTATTATTTGCATAGCCCTAACCTTTGGCGCACCGCTAAGAGTACCAGCAGGGAAGGTATCGATAAAGGCACTAATCTTGTCAGCATCAGCATCGAGGGTTCCCGACACACGACTAACAAGATGAATCACGTGGCTATAGAATTGCATATCTTTATAGAAATCTACATGCACATCATGGCAGTTGCGACTAAGGTCATTGCGTGCAAGGTCTACAAGCATCACATGTTCAGCATTCTCCTTAGGGTCGTTGCGCAAGAATTCTGCATTTCGCTTGTCTTGCTCTATATTTCCCGTACGCTTGGTAGTACCGGCAATAGGGTCGATATATGCTTTATTGCCTTCTATTCTGTTGTGTGTCTCCGGACTTGAACCAAAGATACGGAAGCCGCCAAAGTCGAAATAGAAGAGATAAGGACTGGGATTGATGCTCCTTAGAGAACGATACAATCTGAAATCATCACCTTCATATTTCTGCACAAACCTACGGCTAATCACTATTTGGAACACATCGCCACGCAGACAATGCTTTATACATTTGCGAATGTTTGCCTTGTGCTCTTCGTCGGTGAGTGTAGAGGTTGGCTCACCAATAGCATGAAATCCATAAGGATTTATATTTTGCTTGTTGATGGCTTTTATTATTTCATCGATATTTGCTTCGCCCGCCGTCTCATCATGGCATAATGAGATTAGGGTCAAGGTATTATTGAAATGGTCGAACACCAAGATGTCGCGATACAATATATACATTATATCTGGTGCATCGTTCTTATCCATTGTGGCATCCTTGACAGAAATATCCTCGAAATAGCGGACTGCATTGAAGGATGTATAGCCATAGAGTCCGCAATAGTTGGAGCCTTCGCCCTCGACATTGAAATAATGGATGAAGTCGTTGATAGCCTTAGCTACCGACACCTTAGCCCTACCCTTTTGCGACATGTCTACATCTGATTGCTGACGTGTACCATCAGGGAAAGTCATATCTATCTTTCCGTGTCCAACCTTGATGTTTGCTATCGGACAGATACCTATAAACGAGCGACTGTTGTCGTTGCCATGATAGTCAGAACTCTCAAGCAATGCACTCTGCGGATATATATCGCGCAAGTGCATGTATACGCCAACAGGAGTATATAGGTCGGCAAGTATGGTCTTTGCCTTGGTTATATATTTGTATTTTGCATTGTTCATTGTTGCCTTTCATTTAAAGTAATTACTTGTCCCTCCCCTTTTACCTTTTTACTCTTTTACTTTTTTACCCTTTTACTTTTTTACCCTTTTACTTTTTTACCCTTAAAAGTTTCCATACTCCTTGGCCATTTCCTTATGGCTGAGATATGTTTCTACGTCCTTATCGCCACGTCCACTTACTGTCAGTACCACAACATCATCTTTCTTGAATGTCATCTTCTTCAATGCAGCAATAGCATGGGCACTCTCAATGGCAGGAATGATACCCTCCATACGAGTAAGTTCGTAGCCTGCATAGATAGCTTCATCATCGTTGATAGCAAGAACGTGAGTGCGACCTTCGGTAGCCAACTGCGCATGCATAGGACCAATACCAGGATAGTCGAGACCTGCACTAATGGTAAAGGCTTCTTTTATCTGACCATCATCGGTCTGCATAACGAGGGTGCGAGCACCATGAATGATACCTTCAGTACCACATTGCATGGTTGCGGCAGTATAGTCGGTATCAACACCATGACCTCCTGCCTCGGCAAGATACATTTTCACACGCTCATCGTCGATATAATGATATATGGTGCCTGCTGCATTTGAACCACCACCTACGCAAGCAATAAGATAGTCGGGATAATCTCTTCCTATCTTTTCTTCCAACTGCCACTTTATCTCCTCTGATATTATACTCTGCATACGAGCCACGATATCAGGATAAGGGTGAGGACCCATGGTAGAGCCAACGATATAGAAAGTCTCTTTAGGATGGCAACACCAGTCGCGGATAGCTTCTGAGCATGCATCGCTAAGAGTCATATTACCTGTAGTAACGGGATGAACCTTTGCTCCAAGCATCTTCATACGCTCCACATTGGTATGTTGGCGCTCTACATCTGTCTTACCCATAAATATCTCACATTCCATATTCATAAGCGCGCAGACTGTAGCTGTGGCAACACCATGCTGACCAGCACCTGTTTCGGCAATGATACGAGTCTTGCCCATCTTCTTTGCCATGAGTATCTGACCAACAGTATTGTTAATCTTATGTGCACCTGTATGATTCAAGTCTTCACGCTTCAGATAGAGCTGGCAACCATACTTCTCGCTCATTCGCTTAGCATAGTATAGAGGTGAAGGACGACCAACATAGTCGCGCAACAGAGCACGATACTCAGTCTTAAACTCCTCACTCTCCATTATTGGGAGGTATGCTTTCTGCAAATCAGTTACACATTTATATAATATCTCAGGCACGTAGGCACCGCCAAACTTGCCAAAAAATCCGTTTTCGTCTACTTTGTAATTCATGTTTATGTTTGTTTTTGTTGGTGAGAAATGAATGGATAAACTTTTATTTCTCTAATGCTGCATATAGTTCATCCATCGCCTTGTTGGCATCTTTATACTGATTGAGCAAAGTAACAAACTTACTACCAATGATGGCACCAGCAGCATTAGCCTGTGCACTCTCAAGGGTTTGCTTGTTGCTAATGCCAAAACCTATCATTCTCGGATTTTTTAGGTTCATGGCGTTTATCCTGCGGAAATACTCTTGCTTGGCATCATCAAAACTCTGTTGAGCTCCTGTAATGCTTGCCGAACTAACCATATATATAAAGCCATCGGTATGATCATCGATAAAGCGGATACGCTCTTCGCTCGTCTCTGGAGTAATCATCATTATCACTCTCAGACCATATTTGTCGGCAATAGGTTTCACTACATCCATATAGTCAGCGAAAGGAAGGTCGGGAATTATCATTCCACTAACTCCGCATTCCACACAACTCTGACAGAACTTCTCTATGCCATAGTGCATGATGACATTTAGATACCCCATCATAACGAGTGGTATCTGCACTTGGTCTTTAATAGGCTTCAACTGAGAGAACAGATGCTTTAATGTCATTCCATTCTTCAAAGCCACGGTGCCTGCACTTTGGATAACAGGACCATCTGCCAATGGGTCGCTGAAAGGAATACCAACTTCTATCATATCAATACCACGTTTCTGCATGGTAAGGATGACATCGGCTGTACCTTCAAGTGTTGGACAGCCAGCACAGAAATATAGCGACAAGAGCTTGCGCTCCTTATTCTCTGAGAATAGTTTGTTTATCTTGTTCATAATCGTTGGTGTTTATGTTGATAATGTTTGTGTTGTGGGTGTTTGTGATGTCGTTTATTATATTTGTGTTGCTTTTGATGTTTGCGTTGTTTATTTCATTTCAGATATGAAAGTCTTCACTTTCTCAACATCTTTGACGCCGGGTTCTATCTCAAACTTACTATTGAGGTCGACACCTGCAAACATGGGATGATGAAAGTCTTTAATGCTTTCAGCATCATCGGGTGAAATGCCGCCACTAAGCAGGAAAGGAGTATTTCCTTTGTAGGCTTGTAGCATCTGCCAATCAAACTTTTTGCCACTACCGCCTACGCTTGCGCATTTGGTATCGAAGAGGAACATATCTACCAAGCCTTCATATTGTTGGCATTTCTGTATATCTTCCTTGTTAGCTATGCTTATTGCCTTTATCACCTTTAGTTCTTTTCGGATATCTGGCACAACAGTAGCCTTAAGATTCTCTATCATTACAGGGCTCTCGTCGCCATGCAACTGCACATAGGCTAAGTCGTAGTTGTATATTCTTGTAACGATATTCTGTGGAAGATCATCAACGAATACTCCTACCAGCTGTGGTCTATCATTTATAGAAGAGGATTTATCGTTACTTGCCACCTTCTCGAAATCGCTATCTACATGGTCTGGGATTAGTCCGCTACGAGAATCTACCATGGTAACACAACGTGGACTTTTTGGATAGAAAATCAATCCTATCATATCAGCACCAGCATCTACAACTGCACGAATATTGTCGGCATCGCACATGCCACAAACCTTTATTATCATATCTTATTTTCTTTTTTCTTTTATTAGTTGCTTAGTTCATCTAAGATAATAACGCAGTTTTGGCAATTATGTTGTTTTGATGGTATCAATGAGTGTCTTTAAAGCCTCGCCTGGGTTGTCGGTCTTCATAAAATGTTCACCCATAAGGAAACCACGGAAACCAACTTTTCGCAAGTCCTGTATTGTTGCAGCATTAGACAAGCCACTTTCGCTAACCTTGCATACTCCTTCGGGCAACCTCTCTGCCAAGCTAAAGCTATTCTCTATCTGAGTGACGAAGGTTCCAAGATTTCTATTGTTGATACCATACATATCAGGTTCAAGTTCTGCATATTCGAAGTCGCGGTCGTTGTGCATCTCCAACAGCACTTCAAGCTTCAGCTGATGGGCAGCTTGTATCAGTTGCCGACATCTATCTTTCTCTAAGCATGCAGCTATGAGCAATACTGCCGAGGCACCGCTATGTACAGCTTGCAAGAGTTGATATTCGTCGATAACGAAGTTCTTATATAATATAGGTAATGTAACCCCACTCTCTCGCGCGTACATTATATATTCATCATACCCTCCAAAATAATTTGTGTCTGTGAGTATACTCAATGCTGCAGCTCCATTCTCTTGGTATTGCAATGGCACTACATCAGCCTTAGCATCTTTGTTTATCCATCCTTTAGAAGGCGACTTGCGTTTAAACTCTGCTATTATGCCAGTATCTGAAGCCAGCAACGCTTCGCGCATCGATGGTACACCTTCTGCATCACGCTTTGCCATATCAGCCTTAACTGACGAGTATAGTTGACGTGGTGGCAAGAACTGCTTGAAAGCCTCAAGTTCTTGACGCTTATGGGCAACTATTTCTTCAAGGATATCCTTCATTTTATATTGAATTTGGAATGGTGAATATTTTATTTCGTGGGCGAGATTATTAAAGAGAACTAAGAGTAATCGTTATGGATAACTAAGAGTTTATCTCTGCAAACTTACGGAATATGGCGAGTGCCTTACCGCTATCTATAGATTCGCGAGCTATTTCCACACATTCTTCTATACTCTTCTGTCCCTTTTCCATAACCTGTATACCGAAGGCTGCATTTGCCAATACTACATTCTTCTGCGCTTGCAAAGCTCTATTCTCTAATACAGCATCAAAGATTTCTGCAGCCTCATCTTCGTTGGCTCCTCCAACAAGTTCTTCTGGTGTAGCAGGAACAAAACCAAGGTCGGCAGGCGAGAATACTCGTTCATAGTTGTTGGTAGCAACCTTGAAATCGCCAGTAAGACTAATCTCGTCGTATCCGTCTATGCTATTAACGATGCCATAATCGATACCCAACTTCTGATATACCTGACGATAAAGGCGCATCTGATCAAGGTTGGCAACACCAAGGAGTTGAGCCTTTGGCTGGGATGGATTAACCAACGGACCAAGAAGGTTGAAAACCGTTGGGAACTGCAAAGCCTTGCGGATAGGACCAACAAACTTCATTGCACTTGCAAAGAGCTGCGCATGGAGATATACAATACCAGCTTCGTTGATGCTGCGATTCAATTTGTCGATATCGGCAGTAAACTTCACACCATGATGATGAATCACGTTTGATGCACCGCTAACAGATGTTGCAGCATAGTTGCCATGTTTAGCAACCTTATATCCTGCTCCAGCAATAACGAAGCAAGAAGTTGTGCTGATATTGAAAGTATTCTTTCTGTCACCGCCAGTACCTACTACATCGATATACTTATCGCAATCCAGTATGGCTTTCACTCCTGTAGCCAAAATGCCATCACGGAAACCCAACAACTCGTCAACAGTAACACCTCGCATCTGCAAACCAGTAAGTAGCGCTGTTATCTGCTCGGTTGGAAATTCATCTTTAGTAATACCAACAATGATATCACGAGTTTCGGTGCGCGAGAGCTCCTCGTGGTTCAGCATCTTGTTCAAAACTTCTTTCATCTCCATAAATTTGTCTCCTATTTGTTTGGTTGTTCGCAGAGGACTAAGGTATCATATCTTATTGTCTCTGTATTTGATTGAAATTTATTAAAAAAGGCCTGTCGTAAGAACGACAGGCCCATTGATATCTTATTAAAGTATCCACACGGCTTACTCGACTCACGACTTTATTGAAATCTTGAGATACGCCACCACCATGTAAGAGATACTAAATTGATCATAGTCTTTATTGTTTTAGTTTTTAATATTTGATTAGAACTATTGTTCGTTTGCAAAATTACACTTTTTCTTTTAATCTCCAAAATATTTGAGCAAAAATATTTCAGATTGATAGCAAATTGTATTATTTACCTTATTATATATAGTTTAATCATAGAATAAATAGCGCATTATTATTTAACAACATGAGGTTTATATATTCAGAAAATAGAAATAGCATTGGACTCTAATCGATAATTAAATTCGATTTAGATTAAAAGTGCAACTATTTTTTCATTTCCATGTAATAAATTTGAAAGTGGTACGTTTAATATACAGAACCAAATTTATGATTGCCTATGAAATATTTTACACTTGAAGAATCTGCTCCATCAGAAATGACATTAGAAATAATTCGCAAGATTGCCCATACATATAGAGTATCTAAAAACAACGGCAACACTTTAAACTTTTGTCTAAATTGATAAGCAAAATGAAAACTTTGATTTCACCTTCTTTGTTGGCTGCTAACTTCCTCAACCTACAAGGAGAGATGGAAATGATAAACAAGAGCGAAGCCGACTGGCTTCACCTTGATGTCATGGATGGCATGTTCGTCCCAAACATCTCATTCGGATTCCCTGTCATTGAGGCTGTAGCTAAAGTCTGCAAGAAACCTTTGGATGTTCACTTCATGATAGAACAGCCTGAACGTTACATCAAACAGACTGCCAAGGTTGGCGCAATGATGATGAACGTACACTATGAGGCTTGTCGACATCTGCATCGCACAATACAAGAAATTCACGAAGCAGGCATGAGAGCTGGCGTTACTCTTAACCCTTCAACCCCTGTATCTGTGCTCGAAGATATCATCAATGATGTCGATATGGTGTTATTGATGAGCGTTAACCCAGGCTTCGGTGGTCAGAAGTTTATCGAGCATACTATAGAAAAAGTCGGTAGACTAAAGGAGCTAATAGCTCGTAGTGGTAGCAAAGCCTTGATAGAGATTGATGGTGGAGTGCAACAAGATACTGCACCACGCCTCGTTGAAGCAGGAGCCGATGTGCTGGTAAGTGGCAGTTATGTATTCAAAGCAGAAGACCCATTGGCTACTATTAGCTGGCTGAAGAATCTATAAAAACTCTACAGAATATTTATGGGGCTATACATTAAGATGCGATATTATTATATCTTCCTAATGTGTAGCCCCATTTTTTATTATAAGCCTATTTTTAATATTATCCCAGTATATAGCTACTTTTTAATATAGCTCCAAGTCAAGTTCTTGTGTGCGAGCCATACGACGCATATTCAATATAGCATAGCGCATACGCCCCAAAGCAGTATTGATGCTAACATTGGTACATTCAGCAATTTCCTTAAATGATAGCTGCTGATAATATCTCATGTAGACAACTTCGCGCTGTGTATCGGGTAAGAGATTCATAATCTTCTTCACATCCTCAAGCACTTGGTCGTTAACATATTGGTTTTCAATATTCAACTCCAACAAATTGTCGCTACTGATATTAGTAAGATTGTTATCTTCAGGAGTCTCAATAACATTCTCTATTCTTCGCTCACGATAAGAATCCATAATTATATTGTGAGCAATACGAATCAGCCAAGCGCCAAACTTACCGCTTGTAACATAGCGTCGCTGCTGTAACCTTGATATTACTTTGACGAAGGTTTCTTGGAATATATCCTCAGCCTTTTCGCGGTCACGAACTACGAAAAGAATATAGGAAAACAATTTAGTCTGATTGCGTGACAATAGCAAATCGAACGCCTTGTTATCTCCGTTGGCATAAGCTAATGCCAACTCCTCGTCAGTAAATTCTGAGAGTTTCTTCATTTCTTAATCTTTTTATTATTAAGTAAATGTATATCCTATAGGCGTGTCGTTTTGTTATTAATTAATGTTTTGTACATGGCAAAGGTAGTTATTATTTTCCAAAACAACAAATATTTCTGTGAAATAATGTAAATTCAGCAATAATTTAACAACTTCTACGTTGTCATTTATTATTAGTCCAATCTATAAAATAAAACTACTAAAACTATGGAAGATAAATCAGAACAAGATATAATTCCGAGTGTACTCAAGCAGCAAGCCAACTGGGATGCATTGTTCTTTTATCAGAAATCGGATGTGATATATCAGCTCACATTTGCCTTCTGCGACCGCTTTATCCACCTTTATAAAGACCGCACTCGTGATCAAGTGATTCAAGCAGCACGCTCATGCAAGCAGAATATCGTAGAAGGATTAGCAGACGGAGTTACATCAACAGAAATGCAACTTAAGCTATTGAATGTAGCCCGTACATCATTAAAAGAAACTCGTGAAGACTTTGAAGACTATATAAAATCTCGCCACTTACTATTCTATCGCAAAGGAGAAGACAGATACGACAAGATGCTCAGCTACTGCCGTTATCACAATAAGCTTGAAGACTACGAGCCATTCTTCTCTAAATGGAGCGATGAAGAGATGTGCAACTGCGCCATCACCCTCTGCCATATAGTCGATAAGATGCTAATGTCATTCTTAGCTAAATTAGACAGGGAGTTCGTCACAGAAGGTGGCATCAAAGAGCGTATGTATAAAGCCCGCACTGGCTTTCGCCAAAAGCAAGACGAAAGATTAAAGCAACTCGAAGAAGAAAATCCAAGGCTCATAAAGCAAATATTGGAGCTTAAGGAGCAACTTGAAGAGCAAAAGGCGCAACTTGAGGAAGCTCTATCTTTAGCAGCAAAATGGCAAGCCGCTTACGAAGACCTCAAACAGAGAGCTTTGAAAGCTTATTATGAGCAGCAAGCAGAAATAGAGAGGCTAAAGAAAGATAGATAGATTTTCTATACTATATAGACTATCTAGATTATCTAGAGCTTCTAGAGCTTCTAGTTTATCTAGAGCTTCTAGTTCATCTATAGCTTCTAAGCCAAAAACAAAAAAAGAGGTTGGTGCAGGATGCTACCAACCTCGAGGGATGATTTCGAAAAAACTCGAAATCCATAAAAACTTTCGCAAATATAGACCTTATTAATGAGATTTCCAAATTTTCCCCAAAGAAAATGAAATATTTAACATATGTTTTACTCTACCATCTAATAAATATCAAGTTTTACCACTACCATATCAAACACCTATTTTCCTACATATCAACTCTTTAACAAAAAGTCACATAAAATAGATGAAAATTCTAAAGGATATAAATATTATTTTTATATCTTTGCAAAAAGATTATGCTAATAGCACTAATAGCTACAAGAAACTAATCAAAATCACAAGATACTGGTAACCTTTCAAAAGGTACCCTCCAACAATCACCCAATACAGGAAACTAATCAACAATCATATAATGAAACAATTACTGACAACATTAATCATGTTGCTATCGTTACCACTATGCTCTTTTGCACAGGGTTGGAACGAAAGCGAGTACAAACAAATCGAGAGTAACATCAGAACTCCTCAGTTCCCAGATCGTACTTTCGCCATCACACAGTTTGGCGCTAAGGTAAAGGCTTCTGCAGCTGCAAACCAAAAGGCCATTAACAAAGCTATTGCCACTTGCTCTGCTAAGGGTGGTGGAACAGTCGTTGTGCCTAAGGGTACATGGAACACAGGTGCTATCAGAATGAAGAGCCACGTAAACCTAAAGGTTGAGGAAGGTGCTACTCTTCTCTTCGCTTTCCAGCCAGAGCTTTATCCTTTGGTAAAAACCTCATGGGAAGGCTTAGGATGCTGGAACTATTCTCCATGCATTTATGCCTACGGTGAGACCGATCTTGCTATCACAGGTAAGGGAACCATCGATGGTAATGGTAGCCGTGAAACTTGGTGGCCTTGGTGTGGAGCTAAGAAGTTCAACTTTCAAGAAGGTGTTACCAAGGAAGCACAGAACTTGGGTAGCCGTGCACGTCTGCTGAAATATGCTGAGGATGGTGTACCTGAAGATGAAAGACGTTTTGGTAAGGGACAAGGCTTGCGTCCACAGCTCGTAAACTTCAATCGTTGCGATGGAATCCTCATCAAGGATGTAAAGCTCACCAACTCTCCTTTCTGGGTTATCCACCCATTGCTCTCTAAGAACATCACCGTAGATGGTGTATACATCTGGAACGAAGGTCCTAATGGTGACGGTTGCGACCCAGAGGCTTGTGAGAACGTTCTTATTCAGAACTGTACTTTCCACACTGGCGACGACTGTATCGCTATCAAGAGCGGACGCAACAACGACGGACGTCTTTGGAACACTCCAAGCAAAAACATCATCATCCGTAACTGTAAGATGGAAGATGGTCATGGTGGTGTAGTTATCGGTTCTGAGATTTCTGGTGGTTGCCAGAATGTATATGCAGAGAACTGCCACATGGACTCTCCAGACCTTGAGCGTGTATTGAGAATCAAGACAAACAACTGCCGAGGTGGTTTGATTGAGAACATCAACATGCGCAACGTTACTGTAGGTCAATGTCGTGAGGCTGTATTGAAGATCAATCTCGACTACGAGGCTAAGGAAATTTGCTATCGTGGCTTCCAGCCTACTGTTCGCAAGGTATACATGGAGAATGTAACCTGCCAGAAGAGTAACTATGGCGTATTGATCATCGGCTTGAACGAAATTGAAAATGTTTACGACGTTACTGTTAAAGACTGTAACTTCACTGGTGTTGTTAAGCAGCCTGTAAAGATGACTGGTAAGACACGCAACGTGAAGTTTGACAACCTCATGATAAACGGCAACCTCATTCTTCAGGATGCTGATAAGCCATATCAGAACTATTCACAATGGATGACATGGTCTGAGATGAAGCGCACTCCAAAGAGCTATATGCTCGACTTCGCAAAGAAGCCAAAGTGGAGCTACGTGATGGGTATCGAAATGGAAGGAATGCTCGACACCTATTATAGATATAAAGACGAGGCTATCGCAGAATACCTCAAGGAATATCCTGCAAAAATGATAGATGCCCAGGGCAATATCACAGGCTACAAGCTCGAAGACTATAATCTCGACAACGTACGCACAGCAAAGTTCATCTATCGTATGAACGAGTTGTTCCCAGCAGAAAATCAGAAGAAGGCCCTTGCCACATTATTCTCTCAGTTAGAGAAGCAGCCACGTACCAAGGAAGGTGTGTGGTGGCACAAGGCTATCTATGCAAACCAGGTATGGCTCGACGGCATCTTCATGGGTCTTCCCTACTACACTCTCGCTGCTCCAAGCATCAAGGGTATGAAGAAGGCACAGAAGAAATACTGGAAGGATGCAGTAGACCAGATTCTAAAGACCGACCTTCGCACATACGATGCTAAGACAAACCTTTGGAAGCATGCTTGGGACGAAACCCACACAGCTTTCTGGGCAGACAAGGAGACAGGACTCAGCCAGCACACATGGGCAAGAGCTTTGGGATGGTATGTTATGGCTATCACCGAAGTGCTCGACGTATTGCCTGCAGACTATCCTAACCGCGACAAGGTTGTAGCTTTGTTGCAGAAGACTATGCAGTCTGTAGTAGACTATCAGGACAAGAAGACTGGTGTATGGTACGACGTACTCGATGTTAAGGACAGCCGCAACTATCTTGAGTCAACAGCCTCTTCTATGTTTGCTTACGTATTGCTCAAGGGTGCAAGAACAGGCTACCTTCCTGAGTCATTCCGCGCAGCTGGTATCAAGGCATACAACGGCATCATCAACAACTTCATCAAGGTTAATACCGACAAGACTATCTCACTCACCAACTGCTGTTCAGTATCAGGCCTTGGTCCTGCTCCTGGTCCATACGTTAAAAAGCCTAACTTCAAGCGTGATGGCAGCTTCAATTATTATATGAGCGAGCCTATCCGCGACAACGATGCTAAGGGCGTTGGTCCTTTCATCTGGGCTTCATTGGAGATGGAACAGCTTCCACAGGGAAAATGAAGAACGAAAAGTGAAGAGTGAAGAATCTAATAGATCAGACATTCAAAGGAATTCTATGAAAAGAATTATAATGGCTGCAGCTGCAACACTTTCTATGTCAGCAGCAATGGCACAGGCTCCTGCATTTCCTGGTGCTGAAGGATTTGCACGATACACTACTACTGGTGGACGTGGAGGTAAGGTGATTCATGTCACCAACCTCAACGACTCTGGTACAGGATCACTCCGTCAAGCTTTGCAGAACACATCGGGTAAAAGAATTATCGTATTTGATGTTTCTGGTACAATAGCATTGAAGAGCAACCTCACCATTAAGAATGGTGATGTTACGATAGAAGGTCAAACAGCCCCTGGTGATGGTATCACACTCCGCGACTACACTTTGGAGAACAAGGCAAACAACGTAATCATTCGTTTCATACGCGTTCGCCGTGGCAATGCCGTAGATGTTAACGACGGTGCAGATTCTTTTTGGGGACGCAATCGCAACAACATCATCATCGACCATTGCTCTATGAGTTGGAGTATCGACGAGACTGCTTCGTTCTACGACAATAAGAACTTCACCATGCAATGGTGTACCGTAGCAGAGAGTCTCAACAACGCAGGTCACGACAAGGGTGCTCATGGATATGGAGGTATATGGGGCGGTAAAGGTGCTTCATTTCACCACAATCTCTTGGCACATCATACCAATCGTTGTCCACGACTCAATGGCGCCCGCTATGGATGGGGAGGCTCTTCTGCCGACAACTATGCAAGCAGCATAGAGGCTGAGCAGGTAGACTTGCGCAACAATGTGATGTACAACTGGGGCAAAGGCAACGGAGCCTACGCAGGTATGGGTGGCTACCACAATATAGTTAACAACTACTATAAGTATGGCCCTGCTACAAAGAATAAAGATCGAGTATTCCAATGTGGTCACACATCAGGTGCATCACGCGAAGTAATTCCAAAGAATATCTATGGTCACTTCTATATCGATGGTAACTACGTTAGAGACAAAGGTGAGAACTACGATTGGAAGGGCGTAATCATCGACGATGGTAACACTACTGTTAGAGACACCATCGAGCTTAAAGAGCCAGTAAATCCAGGCGTAGTAACAACCCACTCTGCTCAGAAAACCTTCGAAAAGGTACTTGCATATGCAGGAGCTTCATACAAGCGCGACGCTGTAGATGCTCGCTATGCAGAGGAAGCAAAGAATGGTACTGCCACCTATAAGGGAAGCGTAACAAAGCTTGCAGGTATCATAGACTCACAGAATGATGTTGGCGGGTGGCCTACATTGAATTCTACAGAGAAGCTTCTCGACTCTGATAACGATGGTATGCCAGATATCTGGGAGACTGCACACGGTTTGAATCCTAAGGATGCTAACGACGCTGCTGCTTACACTATAGATAAGAAGGGCTATTATACCAATATCGAGGTTTATTGCAACGCATTGGTAGAAGACTTGATGAAGGCTGGTAACGCCGACGCACTTGAAAGCGTAGACGAATACTATCCAGAGACAATCAAGGTAGACGGTATACCTTATTATAGTAATGGCAACAGCAACCCTACCCTCATCGCAAATATCGACTACAACGATAACAACACCAACGAGTACTACAACCTTCAGGGTATGAAGGTAAACAAACCTACTCGTGGCATCGTAATCGAGAAAAAAGGTAAGACCATAAAGAAAAGAATATACTAAACTATATTTATATCATCATCGCAAAGAAGGATAGTGCATCATAGTATGTGCTATCCTTCTTTCATTTATAATATATTGGTAGATTTTCCTCACTATACTAAAGAATTTTAGTTGTTTAATAAAAATTTAATATTAATATTCGGTTTATATTAATAAATATATCTATCTTTGCAATGAATGTAAAACTATTGCAGAATTATGTGTTCTCATAAAGGCCTATAAATTCTTTTAATCTAAATATTAACTAAATTAATACGAACAGTTATGAACAAAATTTTACGCTTATCTTTCATAGCAGTCCTTGCTATGGTGTTTAATGTTTCGTTTGCTGAAACAAAGATTTGGTCAGAGGATTGGACTGGTGCAAAAAAAGACCAAACTCCAGCACAGGTCAACAAGAACTATGCTTCGGAAAATGCTGGTACAAAGATTTATGAAGAAGCATTAGCAGGTGGTAAATCTCCAGAACTTCTTGTTGCAAAGAAAAGTGGTAGCTTCACAGCTACAATTGCATTAAATGGTGCAACTGGTGAAATGACATTGAGATATAACACCAACAAGTCTCTTACTATTTCATCAAGCACTAAAGGTGTAACTATTGGCGAAGGAACAAAATCAGGCAACACCGTTGAAGCTAAGATTACAGTTCCTGCAGGAACAGAAACACTTACTCTTACATTTGCTAACACCGCATCAGGCAATGCTCGTCTCGACAACATTCTTTTGTATCAGGGTGTAGCCAAGAAGCCTGCAGGTCTTTCTTGGGGTACAGCAGCAAGAACTGTAACTATCGGTAGCGCAGAGAACCAATTCCCTCCCCTTGCTAATGCTAACAAACTCAATGTAAAGTATAGTAGCTCTGATGAGAAAGTTGCTACTGTCAACGAAAAGGGTGAAGTTACTCTTGTTGCAGCTGGTGAAACAAACATCACTGCTGAATTTGCAGGCAACGATGAGTATGAGGCTCAGAGCGTTACTTACGCTCTTACCGTTAAGGCAGCTTCTACTGTTGACATCACAAATACTCCAGAAACAGCATACACAGTAGCTAAGGCTTTGGAGCTTATTGAAGCTGGCGAAGGTCTTGATGCTAAGGTTTATGTAAAGGGTATCATTACATCAATTTCAGAGGTTAACATGGAATTTGGTAATGCTACTTACAATATCTCTGATAATGGCAAAGCGGAAAAGGAATTGATAATCTACAGAGGTTACTACCTTGGTGCAAAGGACAATAAATTTACTTCAAAAGACCAGATTAAGGCAGGTGACGTAGTTGTTCTTTATGGTAAGCTCGTTAACTACAACAACACTAAGAAGCAAATGACCAACAGCTACATCTACACTCTAAACGGTACTGCTGGTGTAAACGCAATCACTCTTGACAAGACTAACGCTCCTCTCTACAATCTTGCAGGTCAGCGTGTAAGCAACAACTACAAGGGTGTAGTAGTAAAGAACGGCAAGAAGTACTTCAACAAGTAATATCTTCTTCAGCTGATTACAAACTATAAGTAATACATATAAGGCTGGCATCTCATTTATGATGATGCCAGCCTTTATTTTATTGACTCATTCGTTCAACCCAGGCTGAACGAAGGAGTTAATTATATTACTTTCCAAAGTTATTAAGCTTCTACATCCGTTCAGCCCACTGTTGAACGATAAAGTAAGTTAGTTACGATGGCAAAGTAAGTTAGCTTCTACGACCATTCAACAGCTGTTGAACGCAAGAGGTAATCTATTATAGTCTTTATCGAGATTAATATAGATAGGTGGTAAAAAAATATTGCTTGGCATTCACACTTGATGTGATCAGCCAAGCAATACTATAAAAAGCAATATAATATTTTACTCGAACTATCTAAAATAGTTATTTTGAGTTATTAAGAATTTAGATGAATTACTTAACGTACTTCTTACCATTCTTAATCTTCAAACCCTTAGCGTTCTCAGAAACCTGAACACCTGCGAGGTTGTAAGTCTTACTATCAGCCTTAGGAGTAAGGATTGTAGAAACGCCAGCTGCATTTACAAGTTCGAAAGCGTAGAAGTTCATAGAACCAACAGGGTATGTAATAGCTACATCACCCTTCTTTGCCTCAACAGTGATAACAGGATAAACGTTCTTCTCTACACCATCAATAGTAGCCTTAACAGCCTCTGACTCCAAAACAATCTTGTTTGCCAACTCTGTTTCGTTCTGGGTCAAGATTACATTACGATCAGTTGCACCACTACTACCAGTACGAGCATAAACCTTAAGAGTACCATCAACAGGCAATGTAAGAGTCAAATTATTCTTTGATGATGACTTACCACCCGACTTCAATCTCTTGGTGAAAGAAACGTAAGAGTCAGCTGTGCCAAAATATTGAGTGTTATTATCAACTACAAGCTTACCAGCTGTATCAGTAACTGACAATACAAGGTCACCATTGCTAAATGATGCAGGAACTTTACCAGCATCATAATTTGTATCAAATGACAAAACCTGTGCAGAAGCAGAAGCAGCAAAAGCTACAGCTGCGATAAGAGTAAAAATTTTCTTCATAATAATAATTTGTATTAAGTAAGTTTATATTTTAAAGTAGATTTATTTTCAGATTCATGATAATACAAAAGAGCGCAAAACATCAAACACATTTGAATGCAATGCCTTTTGCTTTTATCTTTTGCAAAGATACTTATTGATTGCCAACAACATGAATAATTATCATCATAAAAACATGAAAAATTATCAAACGACTATTTTTTAAGGCTCTGCATAACTAAATATGAAAAACAAAAAAGATAAGTAGTAATGATAGTTAACAAGAGCAGTTCTCAAAAACAGACAATCTATATTTCGTTTTACGAAGTGATAGAGCTAAAAATATGATTTATTAATTGAAATAAGAAGGCTTATATATATAATAAAGTATATAAAGGAGGAGAAATGAACAAATATTAGATAGAAACACTACCTAAATTACAACTTAGTATATGCAAATAATTATCAATAAGTACAGTCTTAACAAACTGATATTCAAAGGTTTGATAATTTTTCATAAAATAATGCTAATATTTTTAGAGCAATTTAATATCTTTTTATTAATTTTGCGCTGTAAACTAATTGTACTAATCTAATTAATTTCACGTATGTCTGGTTATTTGAATAACATTCGAATGGCGCTATTGTCCTTCTTCTGTCTTTTCTTGACAGGGACTATCTCGGCGCAAACCATCAATGGTTCGGTTAAAGACAATACCGGTGAACCCGTAATTGGTGCTACTGTTATAGAACAGGGCGCATCAAATAACGGCACTGTAACCGATATTGACGGTAATTTCACAATTAAGCTGAAAGGCAAGAGCCACAAGCTGAGTATATCATATGTAGGTATGAAGACTCAGGTTGTAGAAGTTAAAGGCAAGAGTCAAGTAGCTGTTAAGCTCGAAGATGAAGCCACAAGCCTCAACGACGTTGTCGTTATCGGTTATGGTTCTGTCAAGAAAAAGGACCTTACAGGTTCTGTTGCCACAGTAAGCAGCAAGGCTTTGGCAGAGGTTCCTGTAGCTTCAGCCTCAGAAGCTTTGACAGGTAAGATGGCTGGTGTGCAGGTCACAA
>OKRS01000548.1_pt1 | contig 28602 bp, 20 predicted proteins | sample 1601191 | NCBI WGS metagenome assembly OKRS01 (sample SAMEA3541509, study PRJEB24748) | human gut metagenome | biome: human gut; feature: human-associated habitat; material: faeces | place: China | collected 2012
AGTTTCTGTTCGTTAGGTCAGATGTTTGCCGCCAGCTTCCTTCAGATTTCACCTCGCGATGAACACCTTTGCTCTTGGCTATGTAATTCCCGCTATTAGGGCTTACTAGGGACTTGCACCCATTAGACAATGCTCATGCCGAGCATACAAAAATCCGCAATGCTTGTTTGTCAGCATTGCGGATGCATAAGGAGTAGTTCTTAGTAAACTGTAGAATTCTGCTAACTCAAAAATTAAAGCTTATTCGTAATAGATAACATTGTTTTTTGTGTCAATAATCACATAACCTTTCATAAATAATGAAGGGCCTATACATCCAAGAATGTCAGATATATATATTCTATCAGTTAATCCAATTGAAGCATTTCTTATTTTCTGTCTACCAACCCTGCAATAGTCAGCATAGATTCCATTTCCGACATTGTTATCTGACTTATCTTTAGCAGGAAATATCTTGAAGCCATTTCTTTTTATAAAACTCTGCAAAGATAAATTCCTGTTAAAAAGATACAATGGAGAAGAATTACCAATATCAAAAATGAACTTTCCTTTAATATTACCACTATGTCCATATGTATCTGCAAGGAATAATGTTGTTTCAACGACTGGCATAGGAGATAATTCTACCACTTTGTATTCGTTTTTTTTGACAATAGAATCTTTCCCAACAAAATCAAGTATTCTTCTATTAAAATTGAATCGTATCATATTCGCAGTTGAATCTTTTTCATTCTTCAACATGTGTATTGGAATACCGATTTTATTATACCGATCTATAACATATACATTACCTTGATAACTTAAATCTCCAATATAGACCTTACCATATTTAATTTTAGAAACAGAATGACTTCCATAAAAAGATTTAATTTCAGAATAACTAGAATCAACTGTCTGATATAAAGAATCAACAAACAATCTATTATAGTTATGCTCATTAATGAGAATTCCTGGTAAACCAGACTCGACAAATATTTCTACATTATCATGATTATTCATGGAAGAGGTAATAAAATAATTACCTTCTTTATATGTCATATTAAAACTTGTCTGACAATGAGAGAGGTGAGGGTAATTAATAGCAAATAATATAAATACTAGACAATTACTTAAACGACCAACGCTCAGTTCTTTGAATAAACTTATTAGTCTAATTCTGTTCCACATAAATCATCTATTAGAACCAAGAAAATTCTTTATTACTTTGCGGCCAATTACCCAATTACAAATCAAAATATCACCGTTTATTGAAGAATCAGGGACAAATTGTGTATTTAATATAATATTCTCAAATTCCAAAATGTCTTTATTTGTGAAATCTGATGATATTTTATGGTTCATCAGAAATGAAACTTTTTTAACAACTCCATCATGCGGTGCAATTATTAACTTACAAATTATAGGATTAGATTTATATCCCAAAATTTTGTTTAATATTTGGATGGAGATTTGCTTTAATATATTATATTCCATTTGTTTAAATATGCTTTTTTGCTTCAAAGCATATTCCTTGACTTCCCAAGCTGCGGACTGCTTTAAATTAATTAAGCATATTTTCTTTTTGTGTACTACGCAAACTTCCTCAAAGCCATTTGAAAAGCTACGCTTACACAATACGCTATCCTTTTGCTCTAATACAATATTATTATATTCTTCCGCGCCAATATAACAGGGATGACTATTTAAAGTTAAATGTCCCCAAAAGAACAAGCATAAGCTAATTATTAGATATTTCATAAATATATTTAATTTAAAATTACGATTTCCTACTATTGATGATTCATAATAGAATACTTTCAACTCAATTTTATTAACGTATATAATGGAGTATTATTATCCCACAGATAGAAAATATTTGTATACTGTCCAAAGAATTTTCCCATAAGTTCAGCTGTGACCATTATCGGAGTTATTTTGAGGACGTTTGGCTTTAACAAATAACTCGCCTAAAGGTTTCCTCTCGAAGAGTACTTTCTCAATGACAGCCGATAAAATATAAAGAGCTTAATCAATATACACTTTCTTTGCAATGGCAAGCAGCAGACAGTCGCAGATGGCAATCCAAATCTGCGAGAACACCACATTCTGACTCGTTCCATAGAACGACTTGATGTGCAGTCGCTGCTTTATCCATTTGAAGAAACATTCCACCCTGCCAACATTCCCTGTAGAGTTCTACAACAGTCAGGTAGGAGTGTGTGAAATCATTGCTCAGGAATCTATATACATTGCCAGTGGCATATCCTCATAAACAACCATGCGGAGTGCGTCTGGATACCATTTGGAGGTCTTTGATCCGGTAAGCCTTATGATTGTATCACTTGTAACTCCGGTCTGTTTGTCTACAGGCCGTTCCTCCAGCACATTATACTTCATGTTGTCTTTAGCTCTTGTCACAAAGAACGCTTGCTGGCGATAGAAGTGGTTAAACAACTGTTTGAAGTCAACGTAGCCTTTGTCCATGAGATAATAGTTTCCTGGTTCTACGGGAATCAGCCCCATAGCCTTGTAGTCATGAACAGCAGCTTCTGTCAGATAGATGAAGGTTGGTATGGAACCAAGCAAGTCCAGAAGCGTATGCATCTTCACACCGCCTTTGTCATGATGGAGGAGAGCCCACGGGCAAAGCTGGAGGCACAGTCTGATGGTGCTGCTGTCAAAGGCATACACAATGCCCTCCACGGCAAGTCGGTAAGGCTCACTCTGGTAAAGTTCTCTTGCCCAGACAATCAGAACCTGCCCAAAGTCATGGTATATACGCCAATCCTTGGTCTCATTGATATGAGCCAAAGTGGAACGTTGGATATACTTTATTCCGCTCGAATAGAGCTTGGAAGAGAGTGCCACCAGCGTTGCATCAATGCTGCGGAGACTGACCTGATCGGTAAACTGAGCAAACCTCATCACCATAAACTGGTCTCTGCATTTGAATTCGATGGCATGTCTATTGCCATTGTATCTCTTTACGCACTTGTCGAACTCATATCTTGGTATGAGCGACATAATCTGAGCGAATACTGTCTTTCCTTGATTCATGATTTCTGCCTCCTGCAATACGATTAGCAAAAGTACAAAATCAAATCTCGAAAAAACAATATTTACGTAACTTATTGAAAATAAATAATTTAAATCATATCTGATTTTTTCTTTGGACAGCAGTGTTGTATTATAACAAATTAGGATTGTTTTTATAATCGAATTGTTCACTAATCTAAATTCATTTTCATAAGTATTCAGAACACTTTATGCGCTAAAATTAGCTACCATTTTGTGGGTAGATATATCTACCCACAATAAATAGTCACAGATAATTATTCACAATAAGAATTAGGCATAGTGATTTACAACCCTAACATATCAAAGAATTTATCCCAATTCCAATTATAGTCATCTTCTAAAGGATCATTGTATCCAGGAATATTAGAATGGGACTCTTGGAATATGCCAAAATAATCCATTATTCCTTCCTTGAACATATCTCTATCAAAATTTCCATCACCATTAAAACAGTTTCCTACAAATTTCGACCAACCAGAATCACCATTATATCCAGAATCTAAGCTAAAACCGAATCCTCCTCCTTCTCCTTTAAACACATTATCAAAATAGTCTGCTAAATCACCTAATGCCTTTTCCTGAAATTCTTCAGCAGAATGAGACTTTCCATCTAATGCTCCCATTGCATCCTGAGCAGCATGAATTCCCTCTCGCAATAAGGTGTTGGCATCTAGTGAAGAAGTTGTTATGGATTTATCCTCAAGATTATATGATGCAGGACCACCGCCGCTATTTTTATAATTAGGATCATAATTTATTTTTATATTTTTTTCTTTCAAGAAATCTTGGAATTTTTCTGGCAACTTTTCAAATGTTCCTTTTAATTGATCTGGTACTTTATAGTCATTATCGTGGTCATTATCATAGTCGTAATCATAGTCGCAATCATTTTGACTATCATCAAAGGGGTCATCATGATAATCATAATCAGAGCGATCGGGTCTATCATTGTCTGGTGTTACAACCACTTCTGGGAGGTCTATCTCCCATGCATAACCATCACCACCCATCAGGGTTTTACACTCACTGCTGTCCAAGGTCGGAATGGACAGATTCAAAACTTTTAAGTCTTTCATTTTTTTCGTTTTTTATAAAATTAATAAACGGAATGAAATTCATCCCTATATAGTTCTTCGTTTGATTCAATGTCAAACAACGCAAGATACCTATACTTGTATATGTATATATAATACGACTTTATTAACGTAAGATATGTCATATACGATTGGCTGTATTGTGACTTCAGCCTTATGTATTGTTCCATATTGATTCTTCCATAATTCATGCCCAATTTAACGTTTTCCATTTGCATAGTGAGCAGATTCAATGTCTCCCTATAGTTATTTATTGATTCAATAACTACATTGACATTGGATAGGTCTCTTATTATATCCACTGCCGCAACAGACTTATCGAACTCCCTCTGTTCATTAAGCTTCTGCATTTGGATCTGTGAAATCCTATATCTATTTTTTGACGTTCCGCCGTTATACAAGGGTATGGAAATGGAGAGTGAAATATTTCTGCTGGCTAACCGGTCATTCAAAGCATTTCCAAAACTTTCGAACTGGGTATTATATCCCCCTCCCAAATCTAATTGGACAAGTGGAGAGGTTTCCGCCTTTGCTTTCTTAATTTCTATATTCTGCAGTATTTCTTTCAGATTGTAGTTTTCATCATAGCCATATTTTAAGCATCTTGACAAAACCTCGGAAGTATTAAAGTCTAAATGATGAAAGGCTTTTAGAGAATCGGCAAATATAACATGGGGAGATTCCCCTAGAGGTAACCGGAGCAGGATCCCTAACCTGGTTTTTGCAGCATTAATATCCGTCTCATTGTTATAAATGCTGTCACGCATATATTCGATCTCGGCATCGAGATAATCCGGTTCCGATATGCGCCTGTCGCATAACAAAGCCTTTGACTTCTCATAGACATATCTGGATAGCATGAGGTTTCTCTTGTTAACTTCTTTACTTTGCTGCTGGATAAGGAGGTCAAAAAACGCATCGACCATTTCATACCTTGCTTTCTCTCTTTCCTGTCTGTTGGATATTTCCTCAACAATTTGTTCTTGATGATCTTGTCGCTTTGCCCATTTATACGCATTAAAAGCGAATAGATTTTGACTGTATGAGAGTCGGCCTAAGTTAAGATAATATGTATGGGTATTGTCGTCATTAGTCAGGTTGTCCAACCTGTTCAGGCCAATGGAGTATTTCAGGGTACCCCCAGTCAGAGGTATTAACTGACTAGCAACGATACTTAGTGAAGATGTTGCATAGGTCCTGCTCCGATACTTATAGCTGCCGTCGTATTGTGATACCAGACTTATTGATTTATCATACTCTGGCAATTTCATTGTAAGCTGTATATCGGGCTTTATACCTCCTTTAAAAATCTTATGCCTCAGGTCATTGATCAGGGAGTCTTTGACCGACTGCCTATATCCATGTGTTTTCTGAACAAGACATAATGCTTCCTGCAAGGTGAAAGGCCTCTCTTGGGCTTTAGCAGTAAGACACAAAAAGGGTAAGATAAATATCAACTGAAGGTATTTAGCCATAGATCAATTCATATTTCTTTTTGTAACCTGGGAATTTAATTTTAATTCTCGTTCCATCGTTGAAATAAGCCACGTACCCCTCTTCATTCTCCTTATCAACTTCCTGTAACTCATTCCAGTTATTAGAGTGAGAGATTTGTCTGACTTTGGGAAAGCAGATGTCTGTGATTTCTTCCAAAAGGATTTCCCTTTGTCCTATATTGTCATAGGCTCCTATAAGGAATAGGTCTTCCGTGTTGCCATAGTCAACGACGTGTCTGTCTTTTGGGTAAACTATCTCAAAGAAATAAGTATAGGTGTCCTTCAGTTTATGTATTTCCCCAGAGTGCTTTGTATAAAGGATTCTAGTTCCGTTTATTGCCTGCAAGGAGTTAAACGAACCTCGCGTCGCAATATACGGGAGCCCTCCTATCCAATACAGGATACCGAGTGCCCCGTCTTTCTTTTCAAAAAGTTGGAAATTGTCAGTATCCTTTGGAACGAAATGCCTATACATCTGTTCTTTTTCAAAGAACTTCTTAATGGGACGGTATTTAATATTGTTATTGCAGTCAGTGATAAGTCCTCGACACCAAAAGGTGATTTCATCCCATATTCTGTCTTTCTTGCATTTGGCAGTATAGTTATAAATAAACAAGTTCTTCTCATGGTGCTCTTCCTTTATAAGATAGCCATTCAGGCATAGCCACTCTGATGCACGGACAGGAAGCCTGTGGGCGTTCAAGTGTAAAAGTACCGACTGTTGTGAGAGCTGGAGACGCTTTTCTGCCTCTATGTAGTCTAAAAAGCCTGCCCATCGGATTTCTGCCCGATCGACAGGGATGACATCCGGGTGCTTTTCTATTCTCACAATAAAATATATAATACGTCGTTGAAACGCTTCCGTTTCAACATTCATCAAGAAAGGCTTGGTATTAACATCATCGGGAGAGACCCTGATACCCGTTTCCTCAAAAGTCTCCCTTATGGCTGCTCTCAGTGGGGACTCATTAGGCTTGATCAGTCCCTTGGGAATAGAGAGATGGCGGCCATCGTTGTCCTCAGTCTGCCAGACCAGCAGTATTTTTTCTTGGCATATAATAGCCAACCCTGCTGAAACATGCTCCATATCCTATGATTTCAAGTAACGTTCCTTCCAATTGATTACTATGGACTCGTACACATGCGGGTGTTCGAATCTGTATTCTATGTCAAAGATTTCCTCCTGCTGGGGGCGAATGCTATCCCAGTTTTTTATTTCCTCAGCATCAGTCTTTCCCAAAATGTCATTTTTAACCTGACTGAGCCAACTTTCAAATCCCATGAGATAATAATACCTCGGAATCTGACTTCTTAGGGAACAGAGTTCATAGTCACCATTTGCCAGGTTCCTCCACACTTCGATGTTTGAGATTCTGATTTCTTGCAAATTCAAGATATTGCGAAGAACCTTCTGCTTGTGGTAAATCCTCTTATGGTAATCGATGATTGAGTCAAGCAAGGAGTGTGCTTCCTGATACCAAGGAAACTTGATCTTAAACATTTCTCCGTTGCCAAAGTATATTACAAATCCCTCCTGATTAGGTATGTTTAGAGCAGCAAGTTCATCAAAGTTAGTGATGCTGCCATATTGGGAAGTATAGTCTCTTGCCTTTAAAAACCCAATATCAGGTAGTTCCATTGGCATACATGTCTGCTTGTCAATCATCCCTATCAGGTATAGATCCCGTGTGTCACCATAATCAATCAGCACATTGGATTCAGGATAGACCGCTTCAAAAATATAGGTGTATTTCTTATCAAGTTTATGAATGTCCCCCGAATGTTTTTCGTATAATATTTTTGTGGCTTCCATCGCCTTTGAATTGGTAAAAGAACGCTGTGTCGCAAGAAAAGGCTTGTCATTAATCCAATATAAAGTACACATGGTACCATCAACTTTTTCGAGAATCCGGAACTTCCCTTCTGGTATCCGTCTTATCTGATTATCATTCAACAATACTGTGTTCTTGTCAAGATATTGTTTGTATGTCCAGAATTTTTTAAATGGGTGTTCAATCACATTTCCTTTTCCATCTACTATCAAGCCCCTACAATGTATTGAAATTCTATCCCATACACACGGTTTCTCTATATCAGAATAATAGCCATAGATATACAAGTCTGCATCAGGATGCTTCTCTACACAGACGATGGTATTCTCTGCATATTTGTTTAAGGTATCGATATCAAATTTCATTTTTGATAAAATTTATACAATAAGGAATATACGAATGGTAATAACTGGCTATATCAAAGGAGTGGAACAGTTGTTCAATAATCTCAGATACAACATCTTCTTTGCTCACATACTTATCTTTCATTTTCTTTATACGCTTTAGTTGCTTTAGATATGAATGATATTCTTTTTTACAGTTGTCATAATCCTTCCATTCCTGAATCATGTCCGCATAGTTGGTAAACAAGGATTGAGCATTTGCCATACACAATGCCTTATGCTCTCTTGCAATCTTGTTTTCAGCCTGAACCATCATATTGTGACTTAATAGGTACTTAATTGTATCGGATACTGTGGTCCAAGTATATCGCTTGTAAGTCATGTCATTGAATGACTTGAAACTTGAATAATCTGAATAGAATACTTTTGCAATTAAAGTGTAGGCATAAAGCATTTCTGTCATGATAGCATCAACATTCATTCCCTCTTTCCCACCCGAGAGGATAATGCTCTGAAATTCAAACGTTAAACTCAGCAACTCATCATATAATGGTTTGCATTTAACCTCCACCACGCACGGCATATGATGATATGGTATCCTGATATTCCGGCAATTGAACTCAGAAGACTGGAGATATAACATTTTTTGTGTTGAGAGCAAGGCTTTCCTACTTTCTTTTCCATTATTGAAACGCGTAGAGTACACTGCATCCTTCCTGCCATTTATGTTATAGAATTGTAAGAACGGCGTATGTGTGTCCACACAACTTCTAACCATGTTTTGAATAGGAATAAAGACATTGAATATAAATGAAATGTCGTCCGAAATATCATAAAAACGCATAGCCAGTTCATCATCAGGTGATGCAGGCTCGCTTACTGCAACATCCCATATCTGGGATATAGCAGGGGCTTTTTCCATGTTATTGTATAAGAGAATTGGCTTTAAGGATTGTAATATCTTGCGGCTTATATCTAAATCATCTTTCAAGCACACAGTTGTTGAAAAAAGAGAATTCAACAAGATGTCATGGGATAGGATAAGTGACATGCAATAATCCAAACTTATCTCATATGTTTCTATTGTAATCCCCCCACTTTCAAAACATTCTTTTTTTGCTCGAAAAACCTCATGGCTTATACCAATAAGAGTAATGCTTGTTGCTTCAGGGGGCTGTTTCAAGAACAAGGTGGGGAAATGAAAAAAATCATTCCTTCTGCATTCGGCAATTGCTCTTTCCAAATTATACATTCTATTTAAAAATTTATTTCTTTTGCACTTTTTTCTTGGGGGCTATTCTGAATAGCAGGATGCATACTGTCTTCTTGCTTTTTATTGGAAGACGTGATTGCCTTGAGCCTGTTTAAAAGTATAAAAATCAGTTTTTTCCTGACAGTTATAATTTCCGCTTGTCCATACATTGTTTCAGCGAAAGACAGTGTGTGGTTATTGTCGCTCTTCAATCCATTTGGCATATTAATATATAGCAGATACCCCTTTTCAACTGAGTTCATTGATATTCTCTCAACATATCCTCTTAAAGATCCATATTCCTGATATGGATAAAGCATCATTCTCAAATTTACCGAATCGCCCTTAGTTACATTACCTGCCCCGTCAGAGGGTAAAACAGCGACTCCAAAATATGAGCTGTTCCTATAAATGATGTTATATATGGGTTCTCCTGCTGTTACAAAAGTTCCTTCTGTAATGAGATTGGCAAATTCCGCTTCACACTCATCTGGCGCTATAAACACATATGTCTTTTCCCAGTTTCTTATCTGGCTCATCAGTTTATGGTAGGCATTATTCAAAGAGGTCTTTGCCTCGTCCTGCGCATTGTTGATACCATCGACTATCTGGTCTCGCTTGATGACATTCTGTACAGTAGAATTTTCTGTCTGGCTTATTTCCTGCTCAATAGAAAGAATCTTGTTTTGCGTCTCAATATATTGGATATTGGATCTGTCAAATTCATCTTTCGGTATAATGTTCTTTAAATACAGTACAGAATCTGACTTCAAATAAAAAGATCGGATTTCCTTTTCTGTGATATATGATTTCAATAACTCTTTTCGGTTTTTCTCTGATATCATGTTCGCTTCTATCTGTTTGTCTATCATTGACAGGGAATGCTTATAGTCATTGCGTCCGTTCTGTAACTGATCGTATTTGAGGAGAGCAACCTTAAATGCGTAAAAATCGGCTTCTATCTCTCCCAATGAATAGGAGTATTCCAACAACTCATATATGATGGATTTTTTACTCCAGATGTCTTTTTGCCCAAGCCATGATTTAAGTGCAAGAACGTCTTTGTAGTTGGCAGGATTCTCAATAACAGCCAGATATTGTCCTTTACGACAATTTAAGGACGGCTTATTGGCAATAATATGTATTTTTCCACTAATCTGGGCATTTAATGTGATTGGGGGATTGGATGACATTACCTTGGCATCCGCGTAGACTCTTTCAGGGACCTCAACTAGGAATCCCATTATGAAGATTGACAATACGAAAAGGAACAATCCATATATTACATATGTGGTGTACTTTTCTGGCATGCTTTGGGCAACATCATAGAATTCTTCTGAATGTCCGTACTTTTCATTCATGATTCGCTTTCCTTATTGTTTAGATAAAAAGTCCTCGTTCACAACTTCTTGGTTCTTGAAAAGACTGTAGTATGCGCCCTTTTTCATGTATAATTTATTGTGTGTCCCCATCTCAACTATGTTACCGTCTTTTAATACGATTATCAAATCGGCGCGTTTGACTGAGGATAAGCGATGGGCAACCAGCAATGTAGTAGGATGATATGGCAGCTTTTTTATGGTCTCGATGATGGATAGTTCATTGTTTGAATCCAGTGCGCTCGTAAGTTCATCTAACAGCAAATATTCCGGATGGCTGTATATGGCACGCGCAAACAAGATTCGCTGTTTCTGTCCTTCACTCACACCTTTCCCATTTTCCTGGATCTTTGTATCATACCCCATGGGCTTTTTCTCTATGTCTGACTTTATATTTGCCAGCTCGACAACTTGTTGCAATCTCTCAGCATCGAATACTCTCCCAAAAACAATATTGTCCAGAATGGTTTCATTTAGCAACCCGCTATCCTGAGACAGCAGCCCAATCCTATTCCGCCATTCGGTCATGGGGAAGGAGGTGAGTTTCATGTTGCCAACCAGGATGTTGCCTGAGGTTGGAACATATAGACCCGCCAATAGCTTTATAATGGTGGATTTGCCACAGCCACTTTCCCCGACAACAGCAATCATCTTTCCCTTGGGAAGTATGCAAGAAATATTTTTCAGGACATAATCATCGTTAATGCCATATTTGAAATAGACATTATGAATAACGATATTTTTCGAGAAATCAACCAGTTCTGTCCTGAAGTCTTTGGCAGTGGAGCCATCCTCTACCGGCTTGTTAATTATTTCCTGTACCCGCATATAACTGATATTAGCCATTTGTATGGATATGATGAACTGGATAATTCCTTCCATTGGGGCAGACAGCTGTCCAACTATATATTGTACGGCAATTAACATACCCATTGACATGTCTCCACTGGTAACAGAAATCGCAGCCAAATAGATGATGAAAAGGTTTTTTGACGTATTGATAAGAGACGAACCTAGTTCCTGTAGCTGGCTTACGTTAAGTAGCTTTATCCTTGTCTTAAATAGCCTTATTTGTATCTTCTCCCATTGCCAGCGTTTGAAAGTTCCATAATTAAAGCTTTTGATGTCTGTCATATTGGAGAGCATTTCTATCCATTGGCTCTGATTCCTGGCTAAATATGTAAAATACCTGATGTCCATCTTTTTCCTGATACTCCAGAAGAACAGCACCCACCCGCAATACAACAAGCTACCTATGATAAAAGCCCACAGAATCACACTATTGTAATAGAATAATATAATCCCAAATACGACGAATTGCAGTATAGACAACATGAAGTTAAACATACTGGTCATAATGAACGATTCCAATCGGTCATAGTCGGTATTGCGTTGTATGATATCCCCCATTAACCTCGTTTCGAAGAAATTCATCGGCAGTTTAAACATTCTGATGATGAAATCAGATTGCATAGACAGTTTGATGTGGACGGAAAAATGTGTTGTCATTAACTGCTGAATCCAATTGCTTAACGACAGGCTTACCGTTAGAATTATTCCAGAAATGAGCATGACGTTTATAAAATCATAGTCTTTTGAGGGAATGCCAACGTCAATTATATTCTGCGTTATAATTGGAAATAGCATATTCAGGGCCGTAACTACCAGTAGCAAAAGCATGACTTTGATGATGGTGCCCTTGTAGGATGCCATGTAAGACCAGATAAAATTAAAGGCATTTAAAATTGATTGCTGACTGGCATTCTGATTTGGAGCATCATCTCGCAAAAAGTCATTTGTCGGTTCAGACACAATGCAAACGCCTCTCTTTTTTATCTTGTTCCCGTCATTATACTTGTAAGTCAGCCATCCGTTTGCAAAATCACGCAGTGAAAATCTGCATAATCCATTTTGTGGGTCAGAGGCATATATATACTTTGACGTTATTTTATATACCACAATGAAATGGTGATTTCTCCAGTGCACGACACTTGGCAGAGGTATTTCGTTCCGGAATTTCCAATACGATAGCTTATAAGCCTGGCTCTTTAACCCTATTTTCTCCGATGCCTTGATAAAGTCATAGACCGAAATACCTTCTTTCTTGATACCACATATATCTCTCAGGTACTCCATTTCATAGAACCTTTTATAATACTTACAGATCATCTGGAGGCAGGCGGGGCCACAGTCCTTACTTTCGAGCTGTCTTGTAAAAGGAAATCTCGGCTTAAAAGAGAACATCAAGGTCAATTTTTGAACAGTTATAACAAATTGTCATTTTCTGGAAGTTATCCAAAGAAAATATTGACAGGATCTGGTTGTATAGATTAAAAAGAATGCTATGCTCTTTCTTTATGAAAAAGAATGAATTATATGGTTTTTTTTTGCTTTCAAATGATATTCTCATGATGTTCACACTGATTTCATCAAATTGCTTTAATTCATATGCACCGCTTTTGAAAAAAGCCCTGAAAGAAGATAGCAACATGTCTCTATTGCTGCTGTATGACTCGTTGAAAAATTGAAATAGTTCTTTATAGCGACGGGATAGTTCTGAATGTTGGGCATGCCCGTTTAGATTTATTGCATCGGGCATGTAAATCATGGAAGCATTCACAACAAAAAACTTCCTTTGCTCTCCGAGTAGATTAAAGAGGTGTAAAGTCAAAAGATACGCCAACTCTGTTCCATTAAAAGGAAAATTATTGTCTTTTGAATTAAACATCCAACTGGAACACTTTGTAAAAAGGCTATATACACACTTTTCAAATTTCCTGTCTCCGAACAAATTGAGATTGAAAAAGATTGTGTTATAAGGGGCATATAACTGGGGGGCAATACTAAAACCCGCCTTTGCCGTATAGCCGTTTATAAAAGTCGAGAGTTTTTTTTGAGGATAGGGGGACTCTATTATGGCTACATATGAGCCACAAGCATGAATACTGCAACTGCCGATATAGTAAGCGAAGATGTTAATTGACGGGAACCTTTCCACGCAGGATTTAAATATATCCTGAACATAACTGTCCTGCAATTTTTTGTTTGGTATATATATCATCATGCTTTCTGATTCAGGAACGCGTAGCAGGGTGTCTGACGACGAGAACTCTTGTGGAATCGTGCAGAACTCATCTAAAACCTTTTTGATGTTTTTGGAAAAAACAGAAACGTCTTTGGTTCTTATGAAATTAGATAAAGCATTATTTATTTTTCGTCTGTGGATAGGAAATGATTTCATTACTTTATCCAAATAGCGACTTTGTGGTGCGAGAAAGCCAACAATGATTTGTTGGGTTCGGATACATATGTTTAGTGCAATCCCAAAAGCATCTCTGTTTTTATCCAGATAAGTCAGGTCCTCAGTAATACCATGTAGCATATTTGCCAGTACATGCTCTGATAATGAAGGGGTGAAGCTTTGTGTTGTCTTTTTCACGGAAGACAACGTTCCATCTGTATCTAAAATAATATGTCCCTTATTAAACATAGAGAAAAACACGAACTTTTCCGTGAAAATATCGTCATAAATTAAATCATATATCTTGTTATGAGGGAAAATAATATAGTGAATACGGATATTGTTCTCTATAACCTCTGCCGTTGTTTGCCTGCATGCAAATCTCGATAATACAACAAGATCAATGTCAGAATCCTCGTTTTGCGTCTTTGTTGCGCAACTGCCAGCCAGCATGATTCCTCGGACATCTTCCTTTTTGAAGGTGCTATATACTATGCTGATAATGCAACTGGTGTCCATGAAGAAAGATGCTCTTTTGCAAAACCTAATTATAAGGATTTGTATATTATATCAATATTACTTCTTTTAATGATACTTTTACACTTGCGCAACAGAGGTTCTCAAGCCTTATCACGACATACGAGCTCCCGCTTGAGTTTTGATACACATTTCCTTCTAATCCTCTAAGGTTCCCGCGTATGACCCGAACCCTATCACCTGTTTTCAGATTAAGGGGCTCTATATTGACAGTTGAACTTTCTTCTCCTAACATAAATTTCAGACGTTCTATCTGTTCGTTTGGAACAATAGCTATGGGATGGTGATTGTAGGAGTTGACATTACCGGCACGGTTCACCATGAACTTGCTTATGTAGGGCAGGGTGACAACTTCCTTACGTTGCTTTTCTGTTATAAAGATGAGGACTAATCCCGGAAGTAGAATACGATCATGTTTCTTTTTGCGCCCATCTTTCCACAAACTCATTTCCTTCTGAACTGGAACGTAAACCTCATAGCCAAGGGCGCGGAGTTTCATACTTGATGATTTCTCTGTGTTATTCTTGACTATGGCGATGTACCAATTGCGGTCGTTAACGGATACGCCTACGGCGCGGCTCGCACTATCAGCAAGTCGGCAAGAAACTTTGTCTTTCCCTTTTATTTGTTTCATTTGTCTGTCAATGCAAATGGCAAAAGACTCTCTGCAAAACAGCCTCGCAAGGATCCTTTATTGCCCAAAGTGCATATCTCTGTAATAGAGAGATGCACTTTGGGATTAAAGCAAGCAAAATATCTATCGAAATAATCACAAAAAGATTAAAACTTTGAGCTTTTGCAGCATTTTCTGAATTATTATTTCACATAACAAAGAAAAAATAGACAAAATATTTGGTTCGTTAAATCATTTTGCTTACCTTTACACCGTTTTAATGAATCTCTCTATTACAGAGATATGCATTAAAAACAACTTACCAAATTTTATTATTTCCCTATTTATTATATATCATCAAGTATGAGACGATTGGCTTTATCCACTTTTGATTTTTGGATGGAGTCAAGGTAGATTCTCGTCGTTGTTTCACTATCATGCCCGAGTCCTTCACTTATAATGGACAAGGATATTCCTTTGTTCCTAGCTATAGTCGCCCATGAATGACGCATTACATAAGTTGAGAGGGGTATGGATATACCTATCATCTTTCCAATCTTTTTCAAATGGCGGTTAATGCGTATTAGTTGATTCCTGTACTGTTGTCGTTCTGCGCAATTTTCAATCGCTATAATAGGCAGAAGATATTTTGTTGGACTCTGATACTTATCCACAATAGTTCCTATCTCAGGTACGAAGGCAATGGATAACTCTTGGCCTGTTTTCTTCCTGCGATATGTTATATAACCATCTGTCACGTCTTTTTTGCACAAATATGCCATGTCAATAAAACTCATGCCTCGTGTGTAGAAACTGAACATCAGCATATCACGGGCAAAATCGAGTGCGGGACGATGAGAAAGGTCTGCAGATTTTATCTTGCGAATATCAGAAATGGATATTGCCCTTTTCTTCGTCTTATCTACCCCTGTATATACACAATGGAAGGGCTGTCTGTCGATGGTAAGATTCTCTTGGACTGCTAATTTGTAGGCAGAACGTAGATTACGCATATAGAAAGAACTCGTGTTCCGTGTGACACCTCTTGACTTGAGATATGCCTCATATTGCTCCAATATATCTACTGTCATGTTAGAAAAACTAAGATCTATGCCATTACGAAATGTCATAAAGCTTCGTAAGGTGCAATCCATAGTCTCCCCACATCTTGTACGTCTTAGTCTATAAAGCCTTGCTGCAACTCTTCTCATGAAATCAAATACGCCCTTTCCTTCAGCCGTGTAACCTTGAAATAATTTTACCATATCATCTATGCCGTGCTGATTCCTTTTAAGATGCTCTATTATAAGGCGAAAGCGTCTCATCTCCCATTCCAAATCATTATATATTGAAACGAGATATTCGTGGCGCAGATTCTCTTTATCCGGAAAAACAAGTGTTCCTCGCTCTTCATCCCACTCATGAGAATAAATACGGAAGCCGGAATCAATTTGCTGAATTTTATTATCGTAGGTTATTTGATACAACAACAATCCTTCAGTGACAAAATCTTCGGGTACCTTAAAAACTAAATCTATTGAATCCATAATTAGGGTCTGCTGAATTAATTTCGAGTCACAGACAGAGGGTAGCAGACGTAGACCCTCATAGTGACGATAATGATGAAAAACCGCCAGATTTCGGTCAGGGCAAGACAAAGTTCCCTCAGGAACTTCATCACGTTTTTAACGAAGTAGCACATTCCCGTCCAGCATCGTGCTGTATCTGGAAGCTTGGCTCGTATGTCATTGGCTCGATAGATTCTCTTGCCAGTACCGAATGAGCATTCGATTTCATTGCGCTCCCCGATGGCTTTGGCCATTCTGGATTTCATCTCATCTGAAGGAGGATCCTTCGGTGGTCGCCCTAACGGTTTGCAGTATGAATGGATTTCAAAATCCTCAAGTATATCTCGGTTTGACCTGTTCAGGTAAATCTTATCCGCAAGGATGGTGGCCGGAAGGTAGCCGAAGCGTTCTTTGAAAAGTTGAATCTGTAGCAAGAGGTCCTGGCTCTCGTTGTAGGCATCCCAGCTGTGGTGGTCGATGAACGTATAGCCCTCGACTATGCTTGCACCTATCTTTGCACCGAACTCAGTCCTTGCCTTGGCCTTTCCACGGACAATGGCACGGACGTGTGGCTGAAAGATACTCAGTATGCGGTCTGCACAAGTATGAATCTTTGACCTGTACATCTCCTCCTGCTGATGGTACATCTTGAGGATGGCAGTCAAGGTGCGTTTCTCATATAGAAACAGGCTCTCGTAGTACGTCTTGTTCTTTGCAAGCATGTCCATTAAGATGCGGATGTCCTTGCGCAAGTAGTTGAGCATCACCCCGATAGTATCACGCACCATCTTGCCTTTCTTCTTGGCTTTCTTGACAAGCTGAAGGTATGCCTGACGTGCATGCTTGTAGTTCGTGCATGGTTTGTGTAACTCAAACATCTCGCACACCTTCATAATATAATCGGTAACCTTGCGGCAGCCGTCATGTATAATATCAACGTCAACAGGATAGCGCATCTCGGCATCGGCGTAGGTTGCATCAATCTTCAGTACACTCTTGTGCTCGCGACCTTGTGAGTCGGTGAAGGATGCGGCATTCGAATTCTCTGGTTTCGGAGTCGGCGGGTCCTCATCATTCTTCTTCGCCTCTTCTTCCTCACGCTTGCGTTTCTCTTCAAGAAGACGCTTCTGCTTGTCGAGAAACTTGACTGTCATCTTGTTGAGTTCTTTCTCAGAGATTCGCTTGCGTATCGTGACGAACAGGCTCGGGTCGAATATAGGCTTGTCGGTGAACTCATGCAATCCACAGAAGTACTGCATGTAAGGACTCTCTCTGATAATCTCGATGGTCTCGGCATCACTCAGGTTTAGTTTGTGCTTGATAATCATTGCGCCGAGAATCATGCGTGCCGACTTGTTCCCTGCACCTTTCTTCTGATTGTCCAACCTTGAGTTGTATTTCTTCTCAAGTTCAGTCCATGGAAGAAGGTCACCGAGAGCCACCCATCGGTTTGTCTTGTCCAACTCATCAAGGGATGAGCGGAGCAAACCGAGGTCAAGTTGCTTGTATTTAGGAGCGTAAGACTTCATCTTGCTATGGAATTAACTATATAAAGGTACGATTTTTTTTGTTAAACAAACGAAGAAATCAAGTTATACAAACTTAAATATCAAAGAGTTATAAATTATTCAGCAGACACTAATTAGATGTCAGTTAGCCAAATAAAAGTTCTGAGAACACAATTAAATGAAGGAAAAAGCGTTTAAATTATAAGTGGCGAATATAGAGTTCGCTCATATACTCTAATTTTGCGCCTAAAATCATTAATATGCCAGCAAACAAGAATGCAGTAATAAGATATAAGTTCCTTGATGATCTCCTTTCCGATCGTCTCCATTACTATTCAATGGAAGAACTTACAGAGAAGGTGAATGAACGTCTAGAAGACCTTGGGTATTCACCTGTAGTAAGTCGTACCCTGGAGAAAGATCTTGTATTTCTTCAGGAACGTCCATTCAGTATTCCTTTGGAGCGAAACAGAAAGGGAGGTAAAAGCTATATTAAATATTCAAGTCGTAGCTTTAGCATATTTACTCATGAACTGTCAAACGAAGAAATCTCGTTGTTATGCGAAGTGCTTAATACTGTTGGTCAATTTAGTGGTTTGCCAAATTTTGATTGGCTTGATGGATTAAGAGATGAAATGGGCTTTAAGAAACAGAAACAAGTTCTTTCATTCTCAAACAATCCATTACTTAGGAATACGAATATCTTGGCGAAGCTATATGAATTTGTTGCTAATGATTGCGTATTGAATATAGTGTACCAAAGATTCACGGAATCAACTCCAGAAAACTTTATACTTCACCCTTATTTATTAAAGGAGTATAACAACCGATGGTATTTGGTTGGATGGCAGCCTGACAAGGATAGAATATTTACTTTAGCAATTGATAGAATCATAGAATTCGAACATTTGGCAGAAGAAAAGTTCAACCCTTACAAAGGCAATATAGAAGATCACTTTAAAGACACTATTGGAATCACTGTTTATGATGATTCTTCACCTGAAGATATAATTTTCTGGGCAAGTAATATTATTGTGCCATACATTGAAACGAAGCCATTTCATCAAAGTCAATCAGAAGATGTTCTTGATGAGTTGTCCCTCAGAACAAAATATGAACTTCCTGACGATGGGCGATTATATAAAATCAAGTGTACTTTAAACCAGGAATTAGAACAAGCATTAACACGTCACTTTGGCGATCTAATAGTACTTGAACCTTTAAAATTAAGGTCTTCTATAGTAGAAAAGGTGAGAATAATGAAAAAAAGATACGAAAATTTAGAAAATAACAAATCCACGAACATAGAGTTCGTAAAAGCATAGTACCTTTGCAGCAGATTTAAGAAACACGCGGTCTTTGAAATTGTGTTGGCAGACAAATTTTGATTCTGGCTCGATGGTATCGTCGAGTGTCATTCTTCTAAAAAAAGAATTGATAAATCAACGTTATATTTTATTACAGTCTTAGACTGATTTATATTGATGATATAGTCGATTATTTCTATATTATATATATAAAGACAAAGAAAATACAAGCCATGCACTTTTTCATTGACCGCATTTTTAATTTAAGACATTATGGAGAAGAACGAAATTCAATATAGATTAAAAAGCGTAAATACCTTGACAGATTTTGCCAAGCTTCTCAATGATGTCAAAACAGATGAGTTTAGAACGTCAAAGCATAAGATTACAGAAAAGCAATTGTTGCATTTTTGTAATCCAAAAACAGTTCCAAACCGATACAAAACTTTTCACATTAGAAAGAAAAGCGGTGGACTTAGAGAAATCAATACTCCCTGTTATCAATTGGGAGTTTTGCTTTATATACTTAATACGGTTTTCAAAGCAGTTTATACTCCTAGTGAATCAACAATGGGATTTACTGAGGAGCGTTCTGTTGTGACTAATGCTCAGATTCACATTGGACATCATTATGTTTTTAATATAGACCTGGAAAACTTTTTCCCATCAATTCCGCAAGCACGTGTCTGGGCAAGAATTCAACTTCCACCATTTAACCTTCCAAAGGAAGTCGCAAATGTGGTTGCAGGTCTTTGCTGTCACACAAATGCCGATATGACCGGGAATGTCCTGCCACAAGGTGCAGCAACATCACCTCTCTTAACAAATGCAATTTGTGACACGCTTGATAGAAGAATGCGGGGCGTTGCAAAACGTTTTGGACTTCACTATAGCAGATATGCAGATGACATGACTTTTTCAAGCATGCACAATGTTTATCAAGAAGGAAGCGATTTCAGAAATGAGATAAAAAGGCTCATTGAAGAACAAGGTTTCAAAATGAACGAAAAGAAAACTAGATTGCTGAGAGACGGCGATCGTCAGGAAGTTACAGGACTTACTGTCAATCAGCGTGTTAATGTAACCAGAAAGTACGTTCATGACATTAGATGGATCCTCCACTGTTGGGAAAAAGATGGATATGGGAAAGCATATGCTCTTTTCTATGATTACTACAAGAGAACAAAGGGGTACATAAAGAAAGGTGAGCCTGTGATGGAAAATGTCATAGAAGGTAAGCTTAATTATATGCGTATGGTAAAGGGTGAGAATAACACTACTTATCGTAAGCTGCTTGAACGTTTCCTCAAACTTCAAGGTCTTGTTTTCGTCGACACGGAAACAGATAAGGGTAAGTCATACATATACGTTTATTCCTATCCGGTCTCTGATTTCAAAAAATATTTTAAGACGGATCTAGCATTAGAAGTTTCTTCCAAAAATAAACTTGTAGGTAAATGTCAGATAGAAGAAAGAGATAAAGTTCTTGCAATTAGCAAAAGAACACAAGAATACCTCTGCAAAGATATTTCATCAAAAAAAACTGGAGAAGAAATTAAAACAAAACTATTGAATAAATGTTTTGTTACACTTTGCCGTGCTAAAGGTAAGAATTTCTGGCTAATCACGAAGTCTGAAATGAAGCGTTCAAAGTGTTTGAGCTTGCTAAATGCAAATATTGACATAAACAAACTGCTGGATATATGGGAAAAGCAAGGAGTCAATGAAGCTGCAGAAGCACTGAATTATGCCGTCACAGAAGGAAAACCAATTCTTACTGATGAAGAAAGAATTGCAGATAGCATCGGGCTTTTAGATATGTATCTGTCGGAAAAAGGAAATGAAAAGAAACCTTCAAAAAAGAAGAATGGCAAATTGTCAATAACAGATCATGCTATTGATTTTGATATTCCTGCCAATATCGAAGAAATTTTGATGTCAGCAGAAACTGATGATTATGAAATTCTATCCTTTGACGATTTCGATGATATTTCAAACAATATAGTTCAATCCAAAAGGTTAAACAATAAAGAATGATGGAAAAACAATCTCAAAATGTGCGTGATTTAATATATTTCTTTACGCATAATAAAAACCTCACACGCCAACAGCAAGCAAGAAGAGACAAATTGCTTGCCAGGGATTGCATTGCCATCGAAAAGAGAACTGAGACAAATTCCGAGTCACAAGAACTATTAGTAGATCAAGGTGATGCTAGTACTAAGAGTGATGAAACTAAAGTTACAAAAGTACGCTATATATCACCTAAAAACTTACACTCATTCTTATATGATTTCAATCAAAACAATGTTCTAAAATATACCTGTCATGAAATTGATACAGATGAAGTTATTAGTGAAATAAATGAATTATGCGACACAAAAAAGTATATTTTTAAGAAACATTCTAATCTTATTTCTCAAGCTTTGGAATCATTACTTAATGATTTCAAGCGTCAAAAGATATACCTTGATTACAAGTTTGTCGCTATGCTGAAAGCCTATATCCTTGGCAACAACGATAAGGGTTGGTCAAGCCTTGGCATAAAGACAACTTGGAAAAGCGACGATTTGTTGGCATGGAGTGAACAACATGAAGGTGCAATTCCATCTCCTGGAAAAAATATTGCAAAAAAACAAAAGAACAATGGTTATAAATTAAGTAAATCTTTGATTTCAAATATTAATGGTACCAGAGTTCTATATTTCAAGGATCTCGTCACATATTTTAAAAGTTTATTTCACATCAGACGTGACAATTCGCTAAGAAAGATCATTGAATATCAGAATAAAAAATTAGAAGGTATAAATGTCATATTTAAAGAAGATCAATTTAATGACGGCATTGAACTCCTGACTGACGTTGACAAATTAATCCAAGCTTACAAAGCTATCCTTAAGATATGTAAAGACGCAAATAATGGCGAAATTTTGAATGTCGAACTTGGTTTCTACGAATCTAACGATTCTGTGTTATTGACTATTCATGATAAAGACCATTGCTACGGCAAAACACTAAAGTCAACACTCGAACGAATTGGTGAAAGTCAGTCAAAGCTTATAAAAAATCAGATAAATGGTCTATGTAATCTTTATATAGAGGCTGATTTCGGCAACAATGAATATGCGAAGGTTGGTTTATGGACAAAAGAAAGTACTCCGTTGGGAGATATTCCAAAAATGTCTGTAGAGCAATTATCTAAAGCAAAAGGAGTAAAATATATATTAGAATTCAACTGGAAATGATATACTTAATTGAAGATAAAACCTCTCGAAGGAATGACTACGGATGGTCAGACAAGAGAATTGCACAATACGAAGATACTATCACCGTTGTTGATAGTATTCAAGATTTGTTGAATTATTCAAATACTATATTGTCATCCAATAATATTTTATTATATCACGAATCTTTCGCAAATACAGCAGATTACGATCAAAAGATTGAACTTGGTACTTTTCTTAATGAAATAAAGAACCGAGGCTTAATGGTTGCATATTTCAGCGGAAGCAAGAGCCAACGAACATTAGATTCTAATGTTTGCAATTTGCCTCCTCACGCAATGTATGCGAATCTTGAATATTTTATAAATATGCACTCAGCTGGAGATACTGATTTTAAATACTTAATGTTCGGTAAAAATCCAGAGTTAGAAGATAAGATTCGAGAAGCGATTATCAGCACAAACTCGAATAATGTTGGGGCGGATAAAGCTGAAACATCTAAAACGATGTTCTTCTTCATCGCTTCAGATGAATCACTAGAACCACCATACGAGAATGCATCGGTCAACGATTCGTTCGATTTTGACTGTGACGACACAAGTCTGTCAAATGTCATACAGGAAGACTTAAGCACAATTAAGTTTGATGCAATTTATGTCCCATTGTGCTTTGGCGAGACACTTTCTGATTTTTTGGGGCTACGACTTGCAATGTTGATTCGATTTACAAAAACCAAGAACAAGTTAACTCCAATTATTATCTATGGTGAAGCAGATTATCAAGATATAATCACAAACGAGTGTTTTGATATACTTAAAATGCCGGGGGTATATTATGTACATTCGGATTATCCATCACTTACCAGCGTGGCACAATTTCTTTGCGATATATCTGAATCAGAGTACAACACTGGATTAAGCAACATTCACCTGAATATTCCTTCAGATATAGGAGATAACCATAGTGTTGCAAACAAATGGGCAATTCATCGTTGGGCTCATGCTTTGAATATTTATGAAGAGATGGATTTTAATTCTAATGAAGATAAGGTAACTAATAGCCTGTACTTTAAATTTTTGAATTCCATCAATTCCTTCAAGAAAAATGTAGATATTAGTGCTAAGAGTTTGGCTATAGATACTTCTAAATGTAAGTCAACCCCTAAAGTTTTGTTAATCGATGATCAAGCTGATGAAGGTTGGTACGAAGCACTATGTAGCATACTATATGACAAAAACGGTATTGAGATAGATTATATTGGAGAAAAGTTGAAACAAAGGTCTTGTGAAGATATTGTCAATTGTGTAAAGGAGAAAGTGTTAACATACTCTCCTGATATAGTTATATTAGACTTACGACTATGTGCATCTGATTTTGGAAATAAATCAATTAAAGAGTTAACAGGAAATCGCGTTCTTCGTTCTATAAAGCAGATAAACCGTGGAATTCAAGTCCTGATGTTCTCATCTACCAGCAAGGTTTGGAATTACCAATTATTGTGTTCGGAAGAAGGCAACATTGATGGAGTCGACGGCTTCATTGTAAAGGAAAGACCGGAGGATAGTAAGGATCCTTTATACACGAGAACCATCATTAAGCATTTTATTGCCAGTTTCAATCAATGTTGCAAACTTACATTTCGGAAGGAATTGTGGGAAAAGATGCAAAATGATATTATTAAGTGCAACAGTAGTTTTTCAGAATATGGAGAAACTGTTGCTAAACTTCTTGAATTGGCAGAGGATTCACTTTTTGCTAAACAAGCTAACTTTCCATATGCATCTATTTTTATGAATCTTTTCCGAGTGGTTGAAGCTACTGCGAATCGTTACATTGATGATTTTGCAATACAAGATACAGATGGACTGTATTACTTCCAATTTAGAGATGGTCATAAACTTCTCAAATTCAATAAAGAAGGAAAACTGGTGAATGATGGAGTTTTTAAGCATGAAAGAAGAAGTCTTCCATACCAGCAAAAAATATGCAATACTCTTCATTATTTAGGAACGTACAACAATAATACCTATAAGCTTGTCGATAAACGTAATGCTTTTACTCATCCTGATATGACAAAACAGAATGGGTTGGAAGAATTTAATCAAGAAGATGTCTTGAATGCATACGAAATCGTTCATAATTTGATTCAAAATCAAATAAAAATATAGTTATCATCATTAACGAACATACCGTTCGCTAATATGGCGTACCTTTGCATCGTCAAATCAAATATATGTTAAGGTAATGAATGTAAAAATAGCAGAAGGAGTCAACTATGACTACATACTTGTATTATGTCTTAATGACGAAAATAAATTGGAGCTCAGAAGAGTCCCAATCAGAAGAAGTATGTCACTCATAAATGGTTTGCTGTCTTATTACGAAGATAGCAATTATGATATTGTAGATATGTTCAATGCCCTTAACAGGGGAACATATACCTATATGTCATACAAGTACTGCTTGTCCCACGATTATACGGATAGTTATATCAGTGAAGTAAAATATCCAGAACTTGATGTTTCAAAATATCGTAAAGAAGAAAAAGAATATAGAGAATCGTTGTACCATAAAGCGTACAAAAGATTAAAATATAATCATCGAGACTGGACTGATTCTATGCTGGAGAAAGAGTCAAATCGAATGATTGAGGAGGACTGCCGTAAGTTCAATCAAAAAAAGAAGTGCGCATACATCAATAAATGCTTGAATTATATTTATTCTCAAGATTATAATGAGGCATATGCAAACATTAAGAAATCGAAATCGATAATATCATTTTCTAACGAAAGTCATGGTCGATTCTCATATGAGCATGAAGTAAATGATGATCTTAATGTCCGCATATGCACAAATTTTTGCTATGGGAGTGCATCCAATTTTAGAGTTATTATAACTTATAAAGGAATAGAACTACTTCCTTATAGCATCTGGGTAAAATATTACTATGCAGGTTTCTCGGAATTGTTACATTGCACCAGATCATACCGGGTGTTACGCTCTAATTGGGATGTATGCATGGACTTTGTCGTTAAGTTTGTCAATAGTGCCATTGATAACCCTGAGCGTTTTGTAAAAGATGTCGTAATGAATGAAGTATACGGAATGATTTCAGGATTACGAGAAATTTACTTATTAGGAAAGGATTATCTCAATCGCTTAATGAAATTGGAACCTACTGAGGAGACCGAATACGTTGGAATCCGTAATATCCGATATTGTAATACTATCGATAAAAAGTATTATTCTGTATATCCAAGTGAAATGTATTTGGTATATCGGATTGGTAAAATTTCAGGAGCTCTTCGATTCCTTGAAAATTTAAAGCAATTATCTACGATTTGCGAAGAGGTAAACTATTACATAGATGAGCTTATCTCAATGAATATCTCTATTTATCCAGAACTAACAGAAGCGATTCCCCCCATCGTAACTGATGTAAAGAACCTTGAAAGAAAGCTTAAAAACGAAGAGAAGCGACTTAAATGGCTTGAGAATAGATATGAATATCTTGATAACAAACTAGAGAGGCTTCTTTCTATATGTGCGAATTATGAGGACAGAGAGAACCGAGAAAAGATGTTTCTCAAAGCGAATCCTTCCTACGAGAAGTTAAAAGAACAGATTCGCATTCAAAACAATATTGTTCATCAAACACAGTGGGATTTAAGTAAGAGGAACGAGTTCTTGTCCGATTTGAAACGATTCAAGTTACTAATAGAAAAGAACGTTGAACTGCCACAGGTGGCATAATGAGATTCTATATGGCAATTTTTCATCCATCAATAGAAAAAATAAATCAATTCAAGGTACAACCAACCGATGGCGAGCGTACTTTGTTGAATTTCTTGTCTTCTGTTTTGGACGACTCTTTTGAGGTGTTTTTCAATCCCTACCTCAATGGAGACCGTCCAGATGTCCTTATTATGCGTAAAGGTTATGGCGTTATGGTCATAGAGGTTAAAGATTGGAATCTTTCCAATTATAAATTAGATGACAAAAAAAAGTGGTTATTTATCCATAATAACGCAGTTACAAAATCACCTATAGATCAAGTTCTCAAATACAAGAATAATCTATTTGACCTACATGTAAAAGATCTTCTGCAATTGAAGATTAAAGATTATAGGCATTTTAACATAGTATCGTGTGCTGTATATTTTCATTGTGCAAGTCAGAAATATATTGAGGACATGCTGGTAAATCCATATAAAGACGATAAGAAATACCAAACATTTCTTCATTACAATATGGACTTTCTAGGATACGATTCACTTAATGAAGAATATTTCAACAAGATTCTTCAGAATCGTTATCTCATTGCAAAATATCCATCACGTTACTTTACAGAGGCATTGTATGATAATTTTTCACGTCTGCTTTCTCCTCCTCTTCACATGAGAAGTGAAGGAGTGTCATATAATTATTCCGAAAAACAAAAAGAAATTATTTATTCTACACGACTGGAGCAAAGAATTCGTGGTGTTTTTGGTTCTGGCAAAACGACTGTTTTGGCAGCAAGAGCTGTACAGTCATACAAACGAGCATTAGAGCGCAACAATAATCCTCGCATTCTTATTCTCACATTCAATATCACACTAAAGAACTTTATTCATGATAAATTGAATAGAGTTGATGAGACGTTCCCAATTGAGAACTTCACAATAATAAATTATCATCAGTTTATTAATGCAGAGCTCAACAATCTTGGCATTGAATTTGAGATACCCAAAGATTTGTCGCCAGATTTGATTGGTGATTATCTTGAAAGGACTTACTATGGAAATGTTTCATTATTTGATGAACATAAAAATGACATTATCAAGTATGATGCAGTTCTTATTGACGAGATTCAGGACTACCATCGTTCATGGATGGACATTATCAAAAATTACTTTAGAGATCCACAGGGGGATTATGTTTTGTTTGGAGATGTTAAACAAAATATATACGGACAACCAATTGAAAAGAAAGACGTTGTAACGAACGTTAGAGGTGTAAACGAGTTACAATACTGTTACAGATCAGATTTTAAGGTTAGAGATTTAGCCCAATCGTTCCAGAAAAATATATTTGGCGGTAAATATGAAGTAGATGATTTTCTCGAAAATGGCGGTTATGATTTCTTTGGCCAAAGACAAGAAAAAGAGGGATATATTAACTATATGTACCTCTCAGACGAAGCAGTCATTTCAACTCTTTATAATATTATTAGAGGTAATATCCTTAATAAATCAGGAAATATATCACCTAACGATATTACTATCTTGGGCTATACAACCAAGCTGCTTCGATCTTTCGATGCATACTACAGATATGCAAGTCGAGAGAAGACAAACTGCATGATAGAAAGTATTGAGACTATGTATATGACTCATTTGAATTATATTGGCAAAAACAGCACAGATAATCCCAATAAGCCATGGTTCGACAACATATCAAAGCATTTCTCAAAAAAACTATTTCCTAATAGAACACAACTGTACGACAATGACATAATTAAACTCAGACAGTTAGTTGCACGACTGTTTACCATATATGATTTGACACAGGATTTTGCAGAAGTATTTGACGACAGATTAAGCGAAGAATGTGTAAAGTCCGGAATTTCATATGAAGCATTCCTTGCTTTTAGAGAGTATTATGGATTACAACTTTCAGCTTTTAAGTCTGAAGTATATACCGATAACTATAAGAATATCCGAGACAACAAGAAACTTCATTTTTGGATGAATAGTGGTACAATAAAGATTTCTACTATAAACTCCTTTAAGGGTTGGGAAAGTGAAGTGATATTTCTTATACTTGAACCAAAATATGAGCATTCGACTTCATTTAACATCTCTTTCGATGAACTTTTATATACAGGTTTGACCAGATGTAGACGTAATCTTGTTATCATAAATTTCGGTAACAAAGAATATGATTTTAAAATGAAACCATTGATTGATCAAATAAAATGATGTAAGGTTCTAACTGAATTCAATAAACATCAAATAAATTAAATAAGTATCAATTTATGTTTGAACGAAAATTGCACGAACAACGAGCTCTTGGTATTTAACAACGAAGAAAAATACATGTAACAGTTTACATAGGGATATTCAGCTTATTCCCACTTTATATTTCCTAAAGACAGCCAAATATCAG
>OKRS01000558.1_pt1 | contig 28449 bp, 24 predicted proteins | sample 1601191 | NCBI WGS metagenome assembly OKRS01 (sample SAMEA3541509, study PRJEB24748) | human gut metagenome | biome: human gut; feature: human-associated habitat; material: faeces | place: China | collected 2012
AACACGCTTGTCCGTCACCTCGTAAAAGTTCACTACTGGAAAGTGGAGGACCTTCCTCCACTACCAGAGAAGGAAGCTGACACAGATACATGGATTCAGGCAGGAAAGTCGCTTGTCGCATATATAAAGGAACAGCCTGCGTTACGCAGTGTTTCGACTGTCAAGAATTTGTATGAACTTCTGGAGGAGGCAATGGAAGACGCTGAGGAGCGCAGCTATCTTTCAATGGATCGTGATGCAAAAGTCGGACACAAGTCAACAGAAAAGTCCTTCTTTGGCTCAAAAGTGCACATGGGAGTGGAGAGCGAGACAAGGCTGATAACGGCAGCACATATCACCTCCGGAGACAGGCCCGACGACAAATATTTGGGCGAATTGGTGGAACAAAGCCGGCAGAATGGCATGGAAGTAAAAGAAGTTGTAGGCGACAAGGCATACAGTTCAACAGAGAACATTGAAATGTCCAAGGAACGCAAAGAAGAAAATCCAGCGGGCGGCTTTACCCTTTATTCACGACTTCACGATAACATAACTTACGGCATACGCAAGGATGACGGGTTTACATTCAACAAAGATGCAAACACCGTAGTGTGCCCCAACGGGCACCTGGCAAAAAGCAAAAGGTATAAGAAATGTCGCAGAGGGCGTAGTGCAGCATGGGAGTACAGCTTTGATGTAAACAAATGCAAGGAATGTCCATTACGTAAGACGTGCTTTAAGGCAGGAACTAAAGAACGCACGTATAGTGTGAGAGAGCTGTCAGATCTTCACAAGGAATATATAAAATTCCAAAAGACAGATGAGTTCAAAAAGAAAATGCGGCAACGATATAAGATTGAAGCAAAGAACTCAGACCTCAAGCACAACTGCAATTTAGAACGTGCGGAATCATTTGGCATACATAGTTTGACGATGCAAACAGCATTGTCTGTTTTTGCATGCAATCTAAAGACTATTTTACGCCTAATTAATGCCCCAAAATAAGGAAATGACAGGATAGAAGTAACATATTACAAATATGAACTATAGGAATGCATATAACGCCATATAAGGCCATGTATTTTCCCAATTTCATATTTCAGAGGAAACGATTAAAGTCTCCCATACGAGCCTAAAAAAGCTCGAAAAGGAAGACTTTAACTCTATAAACCGCTATTTTATCAGCAGCCTCGGGGACGCGTCGGCATTTGTTAGTCAAGGCTCGATGCCTTGACTAACAAATACATGAATATCACTAATTCAAGTATTGCCAGCTTGGGGCATCGAGCCCCAAGTTGGCAATGCCGACGCGGGGACGCGTCGCCCCCAGGTGAGGGCCCGCCCCCCAATTAGACCGACAAATTGCAGTTTAAAAGTTGCATAATCTTGGATTGGTAGGTTATTGGGATGTTGTGGCATGGGATGAGTTTGAATAGCAGAAAGGTCGCAATGTAGATGCTGTACTTATTGACACGATGCAGAACTATCTTGCCAACAAGTCGTTCAACCATGGTAAGGGTACACATGAGGCAAGTGCATCTATGTCTTTTGTTGGTAACACAAAGCATATTGTGCCATATATGTTGGAGAATAGTCATCTGTTTGAGAGCATTCCTACTTCCTTCATCAAGGGTGCATTCCTTGACCGTATGCATCTATATAATCCAGGATGGGAAATCAAGATGTTGAAAAAGAACAGCTTCTTAAGGGGTATGGTCTCATCACGGACTACATAGCAGCCGTGTTACATGCTCTGCGCAATGACGATCGCACAGCATTGTTGAATGATTATGCCAAGTTCGATGGTTCGCTTTCCGAACGCGACCACCTTGCCATCCGTAAAACATTCTCTGGCATGATGAAACTCATCTATCCTGATGGTAAAAAATAACGGATGAGGAAACTAAGGAACTTATTGACTTTTCGGCAGAAGGACGCAAACGAGTTAAAGACCAGTTGTACGTCATCGACAGCACTTTCTGCACCGAGCCGGCGAAGTTTGAATACACATGACTGAAAAGTGGCGAGACCATAAAGGTGGAAACACTTGAAAATATCGAGCACAGGTCAATCCATACGACGGAGGATAACGATGGGCAGAATATGGATAAAAACGATGGACAGGAAAATAAGCACGAAACAAGAATGGCTGGTTCTCGGCCTCGCATAAAACCTCTTGTAGCCAAGACTATATCCATAAGAGAAAACCAGGGTGGGGTGACTTACAAAGATCTATTTGGTAATTATCTGCGCACTGTAAAGGAAATCTGCATAACCGCTCCTTTCATTTGCCAACCTTATCAGATAGACAATTTAGTAGATTTCATACAAATGGTGAAAGATGTGTCAACCCAGCAAGACACTATAAAAATTCATCTGAGTACGCAAAATGACGATGACGAAAAAGTGGCTGAGGTGATAGACTCGTTCAATGATTTGGCCGACGAGTTGCTGCCGATGGGCATAGAGTTCACTTACGACTTTAAGGCAGACCATGATCGCTTCATCAAAACAGATACAGGGTGGACTATAGCTCTTGGACGTGGCTTGGACATTTATGAGAAGTTCAACCGCTTCTCATTGTGCCGTTCCAATCAAAAGAACAGGCGTTGCAAGGCTTTTAATGTTTCTATTAACAAAACAGAAGATTACACGCCAAAAAAATATTGACGTGTTCGAGAATAATCCGAACACGCAATTAAATCTTGAGATAGTGAATAAAATATTTGGATTCGCTGCTGAAACAGTATAAAAAACAACATTTTTAAGTGAGCAACGAAATCTTAAATGAAAGAGCCGTGCGCAAGCACCTAAAAAGCCTCTGTAAGCCCTTTGTTGCATAAGAAAAAATCGTAACTTTGCAGTGCAAAACTTGCATTGTACACTTATAAGTGTGCAGATATAGGGTAAAACTTGCTCAAAAGAAGAATTTTAAGTCACAACACAAAATTATGAATATATCTTATAAATGGCTGAAAGAATACGTTGACTTCGACCTCACCGCACAAGAGGTGGCCGACGCGCTGACAAGCGAAGGACTTGAAGTAGACGGTGTAGAAGAAGTTCAAGCCATCAAAGGCGGACTGGAAGGATTGGTCGTAGGCCACGTCGTAAGTTGCGAGCCCCACCCCAATAGCGACCATATGCACATCTGCCAAGTCGACCTTGGAGGCGACGCTCCACAGCAAATCGTATGTGGCGCCCCCAATGTAGCAGCAGGCCAAAAGGTGATCGTAGCAACCATCGGTACTAAACTCTACGACGGTGACCAGTGCTTCACCATAAAGCGCTCAAAGTTGCGCGGAATTGAAAGTTTGGGTATGATTTGTGCCGAAGACGAAATAGGCGTAGGCAATAGCCATGACGGCATCATCGTATTACCCGAAGATACACCTGTAGGACTCAAGGCCGCCGAATATTACGGTCTGGAGAGTGACTACGTAATCGAAGTAGATATCACTCCCAACCGCGCTGACGCTTGCTCACACTATGGTGTGGCACGCGACCTCTACGCGTGGCTCGTTCGCAATGGCAAAAAGACAGCGCTTCACCGCATGGACGTCTCAGCCTTTAAAGTAGATAATCACGAACTTAACATCGACGTTGAGGTAGAAAACACGGAAGCTTGTCCTCGCTACTGCGCAGTAACGATCAAAGGATGTGAGGTGAAGGAAAGCCCCGAATGGTTGAAAGAGAAACTCAATACCATTGGCCTACGTCCTATCAACAACATTGTCGACATTACGAACTACGTAATGATGGCTTACGGACAGCCCCTTCACTGCTTTGATGCTGATATGATAGAGGGTGGCAAGGTGATAGTGAAAGCCATGCCCAACGAAACAAAATTCCAAACGCTCGACGGCGTAGAACATACGCTCACCGATCGCGATCTCGCCATTTGCAACGCTTCAGCACCCATGTGTATCGCTGGCGTAATGGGTGGCCGTGGCTCAGGCACGTACGACACGACAAAGGATATATTACTCGAAAGCGCCTACTTCCACCCCACATGGATTCGAAAGAGTGCACGTCGTCATGGTCTTAGCACAGACGCCTCCTTCCGCTTTGAGCGCGGTGTCGACCCAGATGGACAAATCTATGCCCTCAAAGTGGCTGCTCTCTTGGTGAAAGAATTGGCTGGTGGCACAATAAGCATGGACATAAAGGACGTTGAAGCTTCAGGACTTGTTAAACACTTTAACGTTGACTTAGACTATAAGTACGTTCACGACCTCGTAGGTAAGGACATTCCCGTCGAAGTAATCAAAGAGATAGTCACTTCGCTCGAAATGAAAATTACAAGCGAAACGGCCGAAGGTATTAGCCTCGAAATTCCCGCCTATCGTGTTGATGTACAGCGCCCCTGCGACGTGGTAGAAGACATTCTGCGCATCTATGGTTACAACAATGTAGAGATACCCACCTCTGTCAAGTCAAGCCTTACAATTAAAGGCGATGTTGATCGTGCCAACAAGCTTGAGAATATCGTTGCTGAGCAATTAGTAGGTCAAGGTTTCCGCGAGATACTGAATAACTCACTCACTAAAGCGGCTTATTATAACGACCTCAAGGTATACACTGCTGACGAACTCGTACGCGTGCTGAACCCCTTAAGCAGCGACCTCAACGTAATGCGTCAGACGCTCCTCTTTGGAGGCCTTGAAAGCATTGCACACAATGTAAACCGTAAGAATAGCAACCTCCGCTTCTTCGAGAGTGGCAACTGCTACTATTACAATTCGAGCAAACACACAGCCGACCACACACTCAACGCTTATAGTCAAGCCCACTTCTTAGGCCTTTGGCTTATGGGTAATCACATAGAAGGCTCATGGGCACACGCTACAGAACCCTCAAGCGTATATGAACTTAAAGCTTACGTGATGAACATCATGGCACGTCTGGGTGTACATTTAGGCGGCTTAAAGGTAGTACAAGGCACAAACGACATCTTCGCCAAGAGCCTTGCCTTCACCGACCGCAACGGAAAGGTAATGGTAGAGTTTGGCATCGTTGCGAAAGCTATCACTGCCCAATTCAATCTCGAACAAGAGGTGTACTACGCTGAGATCAATTGGTCAATGATGATGAAGCACTTACAGAAGGGCCCCGTCTCGTTTAAAGAGATAAGCAAGTTCCCCACTGTAAGCCGCGACCTCGCACTACTCATCGACAAGAGCGTAGAGTTTGGCCAGATAGAACAAATCGCTTATGCCTCTGATAAGAAGTTCCTTAAGAAGGTAGAGCTCTTCGACGTATATGAAGGTGAGAAACTCCCTGATGGCAAGAAGAGCTATGCAGTCAACTTCGTTTTGCAAGACGAGACGAAGACGATGAATGACAAGCAGACTGATGCTGTGATGAAGAAGATTATTACTAATCTCGAAAAGCAACTTGGTGCAACACTGCGATAAGGCTATTATAGGTTAGAAGGTTATAAAGTTAGATCTACTGACTATCAGTGTAATCAAAGTTTATAACCTAATAATCTTAAAGCTAAAAAACATATCATTAGAACAAAAAATATTCAAAATAGCAAATAAGGGTATTAGTACATCTGCACATTTAATTATTTGCATAGTTACCCATGCTCACATTTGCACTTTTAAATCACATACTCCTATGGGAAGAGCTTTTGAATACAGAAAAGCAACAAAATTGAAGCGTTGGGGCCACATGGCTCGTACATTTACGAAGTTAGGTAAACAGATTGCAGTAGCCGTAAAGGCTGGCGGTCCTGAACCCGAAAACAATCCTACCCTTCGTGCTATCATTGCCACTTGTAAGCGCGAAAACATGCCCAAGGACAACATTGAGCGTGCTATCAAGAATGCTTGCGGTAAAGACCAAAGCGACTACAAGACAATGACCTATGAAGGCTATGGCCCTCACGGTGTGGCTATCTTTGTCGATACACTGACTGACAATGCTACTCGCACGGTAGGCGACGTTCGCTCGGTATTTAATAAGTTTAACGGCAACCTCGGCACAATGGGTTCGTTGGCTTACCTCTTCGACCACAAGGCCGTATTCACTATCCGTAAGAAGGAAGGTGTCGACATGGACGAACTTATACTCGACCTCATTGACTATGGCGTAGAAGACGAGTACGACGAAGATGAAGAAGAAAACAGCGTAACCATTTATGGCGACCCTAAGTGCTTCTCACAGATTCAAAAACATCTTGAAGAGAACGACTTCGAAGTACTTGCTGCAGAGTTTACTTACATTCCTAACGACCTCAAGGACGTTACCGACGAAGAGCGCGAAAGCATAGACAAGATGGTAGAACGACTCGAAGAGTTTGACGATGTTCAGACGGTTTACACCAACATGAAGCCTGCCGAGGACTAAAGAAGGGAGGGCGTGTTTGTCAGTAAACGTAAGAAAACTACTGAGGTTATAAAGTTAGAATAAAAAAGGGTAGATAGTTTAACTTACTCTACGCTGCCTTAATCAAAGGCATATAACTTTATAACCTCATTTTTTGCTTTATAACACGATATGAAACACATTGATTATCAAACACAAGGTACTTGCTCACGCTGCATTCATCTCGACCTTACAGACGACGGCCGTATAGCTTCCGTTAGCTTTGACGGTGGCTGCAATGGTAATCTGCAAGGCATTGGAGCACTGGTAAAGGGCATGAAGAAGGAAGAGGTCATAGAACGCCTACAAGGCATTCGCTGTGGTAACAAACTCACCTCATGTCCAGACCAATTAGCCCACTGCTTACAGTCAATCGAAGAGGAACTGTAGTGAATGTGCAAATGCTTGAATGTAAAAATGCGTGAGAAATGCGTGAATGTACAAATAAACGCTTTGTAATTGTAAAACGAATAGTTAAAAGCATTATTATATATTTGCACATTCTCACATTTGCACATTAACTTATCGTTCGTACTCTTCAGCCTTAATTTGCGTCTCGTACACCACAGAACCCGTTGTTTGCGAACGATACTCGTAAGCAAAGGTGACACGCTGGGCTTTTACCTCCTTATAGTCTGAATTGTCAATTAATCGCTGACGAAGCATATAATGGAGTAGGGTAGACTGCTCGCGATACAAAGCCTCGTTAGCAGCCGAGAGGCTATAATATAGGGTATAGGTCTTACTTTGAGGACTGTATGCTACGCTGTCAAGCCGTGTGCCAGCCTCAGGCTCTTGCGGACAATTGTTTTTGGTAAATTCTTCAGCCTCATGCTGTAGACGTTTGTCAAAATTCATTTGACACGACGCTGAACTTAAAGCACAGATAACCAAAGCAAAAATGGTTTTAATGGTGTTGATTTTATTCATATTTTTGTGATTAAATATTGACATCTAGAATCTTCACTCTAACGAAGGAAGAAACCCTATTGCAGCAAAAGTAGAATAATAATGAAAGAAAAGCAACAGATAATCCCCAAAATATCAACAGAAGAGGCGCAAAAGCGGGTGGAACAAGCCGTTGACAACTTTATGCAAGGCTATAATTGCTCGCAAAGTGTGGTAGCCGCTTTTGCTGATTTATACGGTTTTACGCGCGAACAATCACTACGTATGTCAGCCTCATTTGGTGGTGGCATAGGGCGTATGCGTCAGACGTGTGGTGCAGCTTGTGGCATGTTTATGTTAGCTGGCCTTGACTGTGGAGCGACCGAAGGATCCGACCGAGCTGGCAAAAGTCATAATTATGCCGTTGTCCAACAATTAGCCGAAAAGTTTAAGTCGCAGACAGGGTCTATAATCTGTGCCGAACTTTTAGGGCTCAAAAAACCTGAAGCCTCGTCCGAGGCTGAAGCTCGTACAATGCAGTATTATAAAAAGCGCCCATGTCCGCGCATGGTACGCCTTGGTGCCGAACTCTTTGCAGCTTATTTGATGGAGCAACAGAGAGTGAGTGAATGCTAATAATATCCGTCATAATATGCATTGCATATTGCTCACTCGTAAAATGAAAAGAATCAGTGTTATGTTTAATAGCATTTTAAGGCATTCGTATATTTACTCATTAATATATTGGCAATTAGCTCATTAGTTCATTAGCACATAATCACATAATCACATTAGCATGATAGACAGAGCAACCATACAACGCGTGATGGACGCTACCGACATAGTCGACGTGGTGAGTGAATTCGTGACCCTCAAAAAGGCAGGTGCCAATTATAAGGGTTTGTGTCCCTTCCATAACGAACGTACCCCATCGTTTAGCATTTCGCCAGCTAGACAGATGTATAAGTGCTTCTCGTGTGGCAAAGGTGGCAATGCTGTTCACTTCTTAATGGAACTTGAACACATGACCTACCCCGAAGCTATTAAATGGTTAGGACGAAAGTATGGCATCGAGATAAAGGAAAAGGAACTTACAAACGAAGAAAAACTTCAACAAAATGAGCGCGAAAGTATGTTTGCCCTCAACGAATGGGCTTGTAAATACTTCGAGAAAACACTGCACGACACTGTAGACGGTGTGGCCATAGGTATGGCTTACTATCGTTCGCGCGGATTTAGAGACGATATTATCAGAAAGTTTTCGTTGGGCTACTCGCTTGAACAGCGCGACGCGTTGGCACAGGCTGCCCTCTCGCATGGTTTTAAGAAGGAGTATTTACTCAAAACGGGATTGTGTTTCGAGACGGAGGATAAACAAATCTTTGATCGTTATCGTGGTCGAGTTATCTTCCCTGTTCATAGCGTTTCGGGGCGTGTGGTTGCCTTTGGTGGCCGTGTGTTGAACACAGAAAAGCAGAAAAACGTTGGTAAATACGTCAATTCGCCCGAAAGCGACATTTATAGCAAGAGCCACGAACTTTATGGACTCTATCAGGCCAAAAGCGCTATTGTGAAGCATGAGCGCTGCTTCTTAGTTGAAGGATATACTGACGTAATCTCTATGCACCAAAGCGGCATAGAAAATGTGGTGGCTTCGTCTGGTACTTCACTTACGGAGGGACAAATCCGTCTGTTACACCGATTTACGAACAATATAACGGTGCTTTATGACGGTGACGCGGCTGGTATTAAAGCCAGTTTGCGAGGCATTGATATGTTGTTGGCAGAGGGATTGAACATAAAAGTGCTGCTACTGCCCGATGGTGATGATCCTGATAGCTTTGCACGTAAACACAAGGCTGAGGAGTTTCAGAAATACATTGATACGCATCAGGTGGACTTTATCAAGTTTAAGATAGACTTGTTGATGAGCGATGCACAGAGCGACCCCTTGAAACGTGCAGAATTGGTGACAAACGTGGTGAAGAGCATTTCGGTTATCCCCAATGAAGTGGTGCGCCAAATGTACATTCACGAATGTGCCACCAGTCTGAGCGTTAGCGAAGAACTTATTGTTAATGAAATAAATAAGCAACACCGTGCGAAGCTGCAGGCTGAACGTAAAAAAAACGAAGGCAATGCTACAGACGACGCACAAGCTGCCGACGAGGCTGCGGCAATGGCTGCTGATGAAGAGCGCATGCAGCAACTCATGTTGGGCGAAACGGAGTTAGCCGAGGAACGTATGTTGGTGGCCCTTATCGTACGTTATGGCGATATGCCTATGGACGTTGTTGACGCGGCTGAGGACGTGGCTGAAGCAGATGCAGAAAAGGCAGCGAACCAAATGGAGGTGAGCAATGCGGCTTTGCAACAGATAAGCGTGGCGCACTACATTGACACTGACCTACAAGCGGACGGACTCACGCTACACAATGCAGTCTATAAGCAAGTGCTCAGTGAGGCATTAGCCCACGTAGACGAACAAGGGTGGAAGGCACTCCCCTACTTTTTGAATCACCCTGACCCTCGCATTAGTAAACTGGCGGCTGATGTGGGACAAGATGACTTTGTGTTGAGCAGTAAGCAGCGCGACCTTTACATTGAGGAACAATATAGGCTTGACAATGTTGTGCCTCGCATCTTACACGACTATAAGCACGCAATCGTAAAGGAACAACTCAAGCACTTGCTGACAGAACTGCGTAACCCTCAGCTCATGAATGCCCCCGAGAAGGCTAAACAGCTGATGCGACAGTATATGGAAATAAGCCAGATAGAACGCGAACTGGCCAAACTCTTAGGCGACCGCGTCGTATTGAAATAACGATTTGAGCTGATTAATGCATAAAAACCTGGCAAATGTGCGCATTTTATAATTAAATTACACATAAATTAAAGTTTTTGTGTACCTTTGCCCAAAAATTAAAATATAGAAGAGCAAAAGGAGATAAAGTAATAAGATCCCCCACCCCTTTTAGCCTCTTTACATTCAAAGTAAAACAAATGGGAATTTTACAAGACAGATTAGCGAAGTACACACTTCCGCAAGAATATAAGGCCAAAGGTGTGTATCCTTATTTTCGTGCCATTGAGGGCAAACAAGGAACCGAAGTAGAAATGGGTGGTCACCACGTATTAATGTTTGGTTCGAATGCCTATACGGGCCTGCCAGGCGATGAACGCATTATTAAGGCTGGCATCAAGGCTATGGAGCAATACGGCTCAGGTTGTGCTGGTTCACGTTTTTTGAATGGTACGCTTGACCTCCACCTGCAATTAGAGAAGGAATTAGCTGATTTTGTAGGCAAGGACGATGCACTTTGCTTCTCAACTGGTTTTACAGTAAACTCTGGTGTAATTCCTGCTTTGTTAGGTCGTGAAGACTACTTAATCTGTGACGATCGTGACCACGCTTCAATCGTTGACGGTTGTCGTCTGTCGTTTGCTCAACGCTTAAAGTATAAGCACAACGATATGGCGGACTTAGAACGCAAGTTGCAAAAGTGTGCTCCTGAGGCTGTGAAATTGATTGTAGTAGACGGTGTGTTCTCTATGGAAGGCGACTTGGCTAACTTGCCTGAGATAGTTAAGTTGAAGCACAAGTATAACGCAACAATCATGGTGGACGAGGCTCATGGCTTGGGTGTATTCGGTCGACAAGGACGCGGTGTGTGTGACTACTTTGGCTTGACTGATGAGGTAGACCTTATCATGGGTACTTTCAGTAAGTCGTTGGCTTCAATCGGTGGCTTTATAGCAGCTGACGAGAGCATCATCAATTGGTTGCGCCATAATGCTCGTACCTATATCTTCTCAGCATCAAATACGCCTGCTGCAACGGCTTGTGCCTTAGAGGCTTTGCACATCATTCAGAACGAGCCTGAACGCATTGAAGCTTTGTGGGACGTTACGCGCTATGCATTAAAACGTTTTCGCGAGGAAGGCTTTGAAATTGGTGATACGGAATCACCGATCATTCCCCTTTACGTACGTGATACAGAGAAGACTTTCATTGCTACGGCACGTGCTTTTGACGAAGGTGTGTTCATCAACCCCGTAATCCCACCTGCCTGTGCTCCTCATGATACATTGGTACGTGTAGCATTGATGGCTACTCACACGAAGGAACAGGTAGATCGCGCGGTAGCAGCATTAGCTAAGGTGTTCCGCGAATTGGATATTATCAAGTAAGTTTATTGATAAGTAGACAAATTTCAATATGTTGACGGGTAAGTTAGTCCCAAACCGTATTGAAAAATAAAAAATGAGGAAAAGCTCTAAAATAGAACTTTTCCTCATTTTTTTTCAATATGGTTTGGATGGAATAATTACGGTTTTATGTTATGAAAGTCAGAACTTGTAGGTGATTGGAACATTTGTAAGTGAAATGTCGGTAGAAGAGCAATTATACTTTCTATTCGGCTGGCAGCAACCTCTTCGTAGTCAACGAAATTGGTGTTGTTAGTATACAACCAAATCTCGAGCGGTAAGCCGTTCGGCGTGGGGTTAAGTTGTCGTACTAGTATCCATTGATCTTGTACGATATCTTTGTCCTTTTTAAATAGCTCGCTAAGATGATGTCTATATAATGTAAGGTTGATGTTGGTGTTATTTGTTATGTCTTTCTGAGAAAGCAATTTTTCAGCTATAAGCGCTTCGATTTCAGAGAGCGAGAGGCTTCTTATGCTTTGTACATCAATATATAGAGTACGTTTAATGCGACGTGCTCCTGTGGTGACCATAGCATTCCAATTTTGGAAAGTGTCACTAACGAGTGTATAGGGCGGAATGGTAGAAATGGTATTGTCAAAATTCCTCACTTTAACCGTAGTAAGCGATATTTCCTCAACATTGCCATCAATGTCAAGTTTTTTAATGGTAATCCAGTCGCCAACTTTGAGCATTTTGTTCAGCGAGAGTTGTATGCCTGCCACCAATCCCAAGATTGAATCTTTAAAAATCAACATTAACACTGTGGCTGCAGCACCTAAGCCTGCAATGACGCGTATGGGATTGTAGCCGAATAGCAGCGAAATGGAGACGATAGCTCCTAAACATATGATGATTAAGCGAATGAATTGTAATATACCTGTTAGGTGATACTCCTCGTATTTTTTAGCAAGTGCAACGGATAGGTTTTTTAGAAATGATGTAACAAGTAGCGTCGCACAGATCGTTATGTAAACTTGTAAAGAGTGAGAGATGATAACGTAAGAGATAGAAGTCGTGATGTTGTCATAACATAAAGGCAATAAGATGTACACTAATATGCAGGGAAATAGTTGACTTGTAGCGCTTAATACGGGGCGATTGACTAGATAATCGTCCCATTTCGTTTCTGTTTTCTCAACCATTTGAAGTATGACGGGCATGGCGTATTTTCTGAAAGTCCAAGCAATGAAATAGCAAAGTAAAAGGAGTAGCGCAATTACTATAATTTGTGCGAGACGGACGCTATTAGCTGCTGAAATGTTACACTCAATGAGTAATGTCTCGAGTAAATGTCTTGCAAGATTGATCATTGTAGTATAGGAACAAGAAACCCCTCCGCTTATCGTTGCTTTGAATGATTAGTGGAGGGGATGCTATTTTTTTGTATGGTGTAAAGATGTCAAATGTACTATAGTAGTTAAATAGGACTTGACTTCTTATACGTGAATTTTAGTTGGCAGAGGTAAACTCATCAAGGAAGCGTACATCGTTCTCAGAGAAGAGGCGGAGGTCCTTTATTTGATATTTAAGGTTGGTAATACGTTCAACACCCATACCAAATGCATAACCTTTGTAAACTTTGCTATCAATGCCATTCGCTTCGAGCACATTGGGGTCAACCATGCCACAGCCTAAGATTTCTACCCAACCTGTTTGCTTGCAGAAGGCACAACCCTTGCCGCCACAGATGTTGCAAGAAATGTCCATTTCTGCACTTGGTTCTGTAAATGGGAAGTATGAGGGGCGCAAACGGATTTTTGTATCGGGACCAAACATTTCACGTGCAAAGGTAAGCAATACTTGCTTAAGGTCGGTAAAACTGACGTCTTTGTCGATGTAAAGTCCTTCGACCTGATGGAAGAAGCAGTGTGCACGGGCAGAGATGGCTTCATTACGATAAACGCGACCAGGGCACAATACGCGAATAGGCGGCTTAGAGTTTTCCATTACGCGGCTTTGCACTGAACTTGTGTGCGTACGAAGTACAATGTCGGGGTGTTGCTCTACGAAAAAGGTATCTTGCATATCGCGAGCGGGGTGATCCTCGGGGAAGTTAAGTGAAGAGAAAACATGCCAATCGTCTTCCACCTCGGGACCATCAGCAATAGAGAAGCCTAAACGTGAAAATATATCAATGATCTCATTCTTAACGATAGACAAAGGATGACGTGTGCCTAATGTAATAGGGTAAGGCGTACGTGTAAGGTCTAAGTCAGAATGGTCGTCTTCTTTTGTAGCAAGGCATTGACGTAATTCGGTAAGTTTGTCTTGTAATGCAGATTTTAGCTCATTGAGCTTCATACCAATTTCGCGTTTTTGCTCTGGAGCAACGTTACGAAATTCACCCATAAGGTCGTTTACTACACCTTTTTTACTAAGGTATTTAATGCGGAGCGCTTCAAGCGCTTTCTCGTCTGTGGCTTGTAAGCCTCCAACCTCGCTTAATAAAGCTTGTATTTTATCTATTAACATTGCGTTATTGCTTATTTTTAATGCAAAGATAAATATTTCTTCTTAAATATGTACGTCTTACACAGAAAAGGCTTACTTTTGCCACTCAAAATAAAGGTATTTATGATGAAAAAGTTCTTATATATGCTTGTGTGTGTGCTGCTTTTTGCTTCATGTACAAGCGGGAAACCAAAAGAAGAGGCTGCTGGAAAGAGTGATAGTTTAGCTTCGGCGTTAGATACGTGTACTGCTGATAGCGTTCCTAATCCGCCTAAGGCTGCAGACGGTTTGTTTGATGATTTTATATACTCTTTTATGTGTAACAAGCGTTTCCAATATGAACGGATTATATTTCCATTAAAAAATGTGGTTGATGGTGTTAATCAGCCTATAGCAAAGGGGTCGTGGAAGTTTGATCATTTATATGAGAAGCAAGATGTGTATACGCTTGTGTTTGACAACTCGAAATCAATCAAGGCAGAAAAGGATACTTCACTGCATCATGTGGTTTTCGAATGGGTTTACCTTACGCAGAGAAAAGTGAAACAATACGTTTTTGATAAGATGAACGGACAATGGTTCTTGACGGCTCTTGATACACACAAAATGAGTAAGAACGTTAATAGTGACTTCTATGAGTTTTATGCTCAGTTCTCATCAAATCACAAATATCAGTCAAAGCACATTCTTAATCCGTTCCATTTCAAGACTTATGATTATGAAAACTTTCAGAGTATAGAAGGATTGCTTGATGTTAATCAGTGGCCTGACTATCGTCCTAAGTTGCCTTCGGGTACTATTACGAACATAAACTACGGACAAGGTTACGGCAATAGCCGTCGACGTGTTCTAATGATTTGTAGTCAGTCAGGCGGTATGGGGTGTTCACTCACTTTCGTGCGAAATGGCAAGACATGGATGCTTGAAAGATTAGAAAATTAAATCATTGAAAATCAACATACTAACCAACTTTTATTAGAGTATTAGTATAAAATATATTACCAAGAAATGTATTCGCTTTTAACACATAATACATTTGGCATTGACGCTAAGTGTACAGACTTTATTTCGTACCAAACAGTAGAGCAGCTGAAATCAATTACTTCAAGTTTGAAAGGAAAACGCTGGCTTCAAATTGGTGGTGGAAGTAACCTTCTCTTTGTTCATGACTTCGAAGGAGTTGTGTTACATTCTGAAATAAAAGACATAGAGATAGTAAGACGTAACGGAGAATACGTGTGGCTTCGAGTTGGCGCAGGGTATGTATGGGACGATTTTGTAGCCTATTGTGTAGCGCATGGCTATTATGGCTTAGAGAACCTTTCGCTTATACCAGGTGAAGTCGGAGCCAGTGCTGTGCAAAACATTGGTGCCTATGGCGTAGATGTTGGTCAATATATAGATACTGTAGAAGCGGTTGAGGTGGCGACAGGCAATGTTTACCAATTCAAGGGCGAAGAATGCCGCTATGCCTATCGTAGCAGTGTGTTTAAGCACGAGATGAAGGGAAAGTATATTGTGACGCATGTAATTTATCGCTTGTCGTTAAGTTTTGCTCCCGACTTGTCGTATGGTGCAATCAGCCGCGCGTTACAAGCGAATGATATTAATGCAGAGGTAGTTACTGCACAAGTTCTACGAAATGTGATTATTGATGTTCGCCGTTCAAAATTGCCCGACCCTGCTGAGATTGGAAGCGCTGGCTCTTTCTTTATGAACCCTGTTGTTAGTCAAAGCAAATTCGAAAGTTTGCAACAACAATATCCCGATATGCCTCACTATGTTGTTGACGAAGGAGTGAAAATACCCGCTGGCTGGATGATAGAACAATGTGGTTGGAAGGGAAAACGTGTTGGTAATGTAGGCGTTTATAGTAAGCAAGCGCTTGTACTTGTAAACTACGGAGGTGCGAAGGGCGAGGATATTGTCCAACTGAGTAATGCGGTGATTGCAGATGTAGAGCGTAAATTCGGTATAACGCTTCACCCAGAGGTCAATTTTATAGAATAAACAGAGATGTTGCTATGCCGAAGTTGATATTTTTAGGTACGGGAACAAGTACGGGTGTGCCACAGATTGGGTGTAAGTGTGAGGTATGTCGTTCAAATGATACTCGTGATAAACGTTTGCGCACGTCGGCACTATATATAGGTGATGACGGAAGTCACATCTTAATAGACTGTGGTCCCGACTTCCGTGAGCAAATGTTACGCCAGTCTTGCGACTCGATTGATGCAGTGTTGCTCACACACGAACATTATGATCATGTGGGGGGAATTGATGACTTACGTCCCTTTAGTTTCGAACACTCATTGCCCATCTTTACAAATCAACTTTGCGCTGATAGTTTGCGGCAGCGATTACCATATTGTTTTACTAAGAACAAATATCCTGGAGTTCCTAATATAGAACTTATTACTTTAGATCCTAAAGATAGTATCCTACTTGGTAATCAAACTGTTCAGCCAATTCAAGTGATGCATGACTTGATGCCAATTTACGGCTATCGCATTGGAAAAATGGCGTACATTACAGATATGAGCCACTTGGTAAAAAGTGAAGATGAGAAGTTGAAAAACTTAAATGTGCTCATCGTTAACGCGTTACGAATAAATCCACATCATTCGCATCAAAGTTTAGATGAGGCCTTAACCTTTGCCAAGGCAATAGGAGCGCGCGAAACGTATCTAATTCACATGAGCCACCAAATAGGTTTGCACCGACGTATCAACGAAATTTTGCCTCCTCATGTACATTTGGCTTATGACGGATTACAGGTAGAATGGTGAGGTCGGTTTCCCCAAAAAACTGTATGAGAGCAGGAAAATGACGCTGTAATGCTTATTGACATTTCGCTTTTGGCATTCTTTCAGTGCTGAAAAGCTGTATGCAAAGAACTTTTTTTGTAAGTTTGCATTATAAATTAAGAAATAACAAATATGATGTGTGCAAATACGATCTATTAGCACACACTATTTGCAACCGATTTATGAGAAAGAAAGCAATCAAAATACTTTGGAGTACTTATGCTGCGCTTTTGCTACTTGGCGCAATTGTTGTGCTTTGTGTAGAACAAGGCTGGATTGGCTATATGCCACCGATAGATGAACTACAAAACCCTATAAGTAAGTATGCCTCACAGGTGATAAGTGCTGATGGTAGACTTATGGGCACATGGTCGAGAAGTGAAAACCGCGTATTTGTAAGCTATGGTAATATTTCGCCACACATGTTTGATGCATTAGTCGCAACTGAGGACGAGCGCTTTTATGACCATTCAGGCATAGACGTTCGCGCTGTGATGCGTGCAGTCGTAAAGCGTGGTGTAATGGGACATAAAGAGGCTGGTGGCGGTAGCACTATTACGCAACAATTGGCAAAGCAACTCTATTCTTCTTCAGCTGAATCGACCATGCAGCGTTTAATGCAAAAACCTGTGGAATGGATTATCGCTGTAGAGTTGGAAAGACATTACACAAAGGAAGAAATCCTAACGCTTTACCTTAACTACTTTGACTTTCTACATAATGCTGTAGGTATAAAGACTGCAGCAAACGTTTATTTTGGAAAAGCTCCCAAAGATTTAACCTTGACGGAGTGTGCTACGCTTGTTGGCATGTGTAAAAATCCCTCTTATTTTAATCCCGTACGCGAACCAGAGCGTTGCCGCGACAGACGCAATGTCGTGTTGCAACAAATGGTAAAGGCAGGGAAACTCTCTGAAACGGAATATGCCACGTTAAGCGAAGAGCCGCTAAAACTTAACTTTCATCGTATCGACCATAAAGAAGGTATGGGAGCTTATGTGCGCGAGTATCTACGCCGTATAATGATGGCTGAAAAGCCAGAACCTTCTAATTATCATGCTTGGCAGCGTCAGCAGTTCTATGAAGACTCATTGATGTGGGCAAACGATCCCTTGTATGGATGGTGTAAGAAGAATCAAAAACGCGACGGAAGCAATTATGACATTTACACTGATGGCTTAAAGGTTTATACGACCATTGATTCTCGCATGCAGCAATATGCAGAACAAGCTGTCTATGCGCAAGTAGGAAAGAACCTGCAACCGAAGTTTGAGGCAGAACGACGCAGCTCGCCCAACTTCCCCTATAGTGCAGACCTTAGTCGAAGCGATGTAAAGCGTCGTATAAAGAGAGCTATCAAGCAGTCTGATCGTTATCGCATGATGAAGTCGTTGGGCGCAACAGAGGAGGAGATAGATAAAGCTTTCCATACCAAAGTGCCAATGACAATGTTTACCTATCGTGGTGAAGTAGACATGACGATGACTCCAATAGACTCCATATTGTATTATAAGAAGTTCTTACGCTCGGCATTGGTATCAATCGATCCGATGACGGGACAAGTGAAGGCCTACGTTGGAGGTCCAGACTTCTCGCACTTTCAATATGACATGGCTATGGTAGGACGTCGCCAAATAGGTTCGACGATGAAACCCTTTGTCTATGCAATGGGATTGCAAGGAGGCTTAACGCCACGTACAACTATACTGAATGTACAGCGCAGCTATGGAGGTTGGTGTCCTCGTAATGGTAGCAGGGCCTCATACGGTGCTCATGTAACATTGAAATGGGGCTTAAGCCGTTCAAATAACTGGGTAACCGCTGGCCTTATGTATCAAATTGACCCTACGGGGCAAGCACTTGTTCGCGACCTTCATGCTTTGGGTGTGGCAAATGACAATATGCAACCCTCGTTGCCCTTGTGTTTGGGTACGTGCGATATTACGCCAGCCGAATTGGCATCTGCCTATACGGCATTTGTGGAGAAAGGTATACGTCGTGCCCCCTTGCTTGTTACGCGCATAGAAGATAGCGAAGGAAATGTAGTGGCAGAGTTTACCCCTCGAACCAATGAAGTCTATAGCGAAGAGACGGCATATAACATGATAGACATGATGAAGGCTGTTATTGATGAAGGTACAGGACGTCGCTTGCGTTCTACCTACGAAATGAAAGGGCCGATAGCAGGTAAGACAGGTACAACAAACAACAACTCCGATGGTTGGTTTGTTGGATGTGTTCCTCAATTAGTTACGGCTGTGTGGGTAGGTGGTGATGAGCGCGACATTCATTTTAATTCGACGGCTTTAGGACAAGGTTCTGCTTCGGCTCTGCCCGTGTGGGCGCTCTATATGAGACGCGTCTATGCCGACAAATCCTTAGGTTACGACCCCGAGCGAGATTTTGATCGTCCAGTCTCTATGCAGGAGACAACGCATCGTCATGCTGCTTCAAGGGGGGGGAGCGAGAATGAGGAATCTGTCGAAACGTCTACTACAAATAATGAAGCTACTGAGCCTGTCAAAAAAGCGAAAAGTAAGTCAGCGGCTGAAAAGTATTTTGAATAGGAACGTGCTGAGGCGTCACGCGATGATTGTGCGTTGATGCGTGCTTATCTAATAGGCAGTGACGCTTTCAATTTCATAAACGAATAATGATAGTTAGATTATAAGGTACTTAACATGATGCAAAGAATATATATATGGGCGCTTATAAGTGCCATGTCAGTGTCAAGCGCTTGGGCGCAAAAGATTGTTGTAGGATCTGTTACGTTGAAAGATGGTGGCATTTATACGGGCGAACTCATAGGTGGTAAACCAGGTGGGAAGGGCCGTGTCCAATATGATAATGGTGACACTTATGAAGGGTCTTTTGTTAAGGGACTTCGACAAGGTGAAGGTACATTTACTGAAGCCGATGGCTCTCGCTATGAAGGAAACTGGACAAAGAATGAGCGTAACGGCAAAGGGACTTACTATGCCGTAAATAACAATCGCTACGTTGGTACATGGTATCGCAATCAAAAAGAAGGATTTGGCAAAATGTACTACTATAATGGTGATGTATACGAAGGCCAATGGAAAGACGATGTACGCAATGGAAAGGGAACCTACACTTACAAAAGTGGAGCTTATTATAAAGGCGATTGGGTGAACGACCAAAAGGACGGTAAGGGTATTTTTGATTGGAATGACGGTTCTAAGTACGAGGGCGCATGGTTGAAAAATCAGCGTAACGGTCGCGGTACATACATCTATGCTGACGGTGACTATTATAATGGCGATTGGAAAGACGACATGCAAGACGGCCGTGGAATCTATAAGTTCCGCAATGGCGACGTGTATGAAGGACAATATATAATGGGAGAACGAACGGGTGAAGGCTCGTTTCGTTTTGCCAACGGCGACACATACGTTGGCAATTTCTTGAATGGTGAGCAAAGCGGTCAAGGCACATTTCAATGGAAAGGCGTTGCTTCATACACTGGGCAGTGGCAGCACAATATGATGCACGGTCACGGTGTGTACAAATGGAAAAACGGTGATGAGTATAATGGAGAGTGGAAGAATAATCGCATGGACGGCGAGGGAACGTTGCGTTTTGCTGCGGGAGGACGTTTTAAAGGACAATTCCGCGAAGGCAAACGTGACGGGCGCTCTGTTGAGATACGTGCTGACGGTACACGTATAGATTGCACTTATCGTGATGGACAAAAGCACGGTAAATACAAAGAGTATGATGCCAATGGTAATGTAACGAAGCAAGGAGAGTACTCTAATGGACGTGTTGTACAATAGAGACTCACTATCTTGTAAGTATGACAAGCCAAAGAGTATAGGAATACGCAAGTAAGAAACCTATTAAACTAAATATATCATGAAAGCCACAACTTCAACAAAAAAGAAGGCGGTAAAACGTGTATCACGTCCGCAACAATTAAAGATTGTTAGAGACGACGAATGGTTGCAACCCTTTGAAGCAGCCATACAAGGGCGACACGAACACGTTAATAACAAAATAGCTGACTTAACAGGTGGAAAAGGCTCGCTAAGCGACTTTGCTGATGGACATCTGTACTTTGGTCTGCATCGCACACCACGCCAATGGGTGTTGCGTGAGTGGGCCCCCAATGCTACTGCCATTTACCTAACGGGTACTTTCAATCAGTGGCAAGAACTTCCCAATTATGCCTTAAAACGCATTGATGAAAATGGCACCTGGGAATTGAAATTACCTGCCAAAGCATTACATCACCTCGACCTTTACAAACTGTCAATACATTGGGACGGCGGTCAAGGCGAACGTGTGCCAGCTTGGGCAACACGTGTAGTACAGGACGAAAAAACAAAAATATTTAGTGCGCAGGTGTGGCACCCTGAGCATGCTTATGAGTGGAAAAGGCAAACGTTTCGCCCAAAGAGTGGTCCTTTGTTTATATACGAGTGTCATATAGGCATGTCGCAAGATGCTGAAAAGGTCGGGACATACAATGAATTTCGCTTAAACGTTCTTCCGCGCATTATTGCCGATGGCTACAATTGCATTCAGATAATGGCCATTGCCGAGCATCCCTACTATGGAAGCTTCGGCTACCATGTAAGCTCCTTCTTTGCCCCAAGTAGTCGTTTCGGTACGCCAGATGAACTTAAGCAACTCATTGACGAGGCACATGCAGCAGGCATTATGGTGATTATGGACCTCGTGCATAGTCACGCGGTAAAGAACGAGGTAGAAGGGCTTGGCAATTATGCTGGTGATCCCAACCAATTCTTCTATCCCGGCAGCCGACATGAACATTCGGCTTGGGATAGCCTTTGCTTTGACTATGGGAAGAATGAGGTCGTACACTTCTTGCTTTCAAACTGCAAGTATTGGCTGACAGAATTCCGCTTCGATGGTTTCCGCTTCGACGGTGTCACCTCTATGCTCTATTATAGCCACGGATTAGGAGAAGCCTTCTGCGGTTACCCTGATTACTTTAACGGACATCAGGACGATAACGCTATCTGCTATCTAACGCTTGCCAATCTTCTCATACACGAAGTGAACCCCTCTGCTATCACTATAGCAGAGGAAGTAAGCGGTATGCCAGGCTTAGCAGCACCCTTTAAGGACGGTGGATATGGCTTTGATTATCGTATGGCTATGAACATTCCTGATTATTGGATAAAGACGATTAAGGAACGCCGCGATGAAGATTGGCACCCATCGTCTATACTATGGGAACTTACCAACCGCCGCGCTGACGAAAAGACGATTTCGTACTGCGAAAGCCATGACCAAGCGCTCGTGGGCGATAAGACGCTCATCTTCCGTCTGATTGATGCAGATATGTATTGGCATTTTAAGAAGGGCGACGAAAACTACACCGTACATCGGGGCATCGCCCTTCACAAAATGATACGCCTTGTCACGGCATCAACTATTAATGGTGGCTACTTAAACTTTATGGGCAATGAGTTTGGCCACCCAGAGTGGATAGATTTCCCACGCGAAGGGAATGGCTGGAGCTATAAGTACGCTCGACGCCAGTGGAACTTGGTTGACAATCACGAACTCTGCTATCACTATTTGGGCGACTTTGACAATAAGATGATACATCTATTGCGCAACGCTGAGAGAGATATACGAAAGTTCCCTGTGCAAGAGGTATGGCATGACGACGGCGACCAAGTGTTAGCCTATATGCGTGGTTCTTTGGTCTTTGTGTTCAACTTCTCGCCCAATCGCTCTTATGATGGGTATGGCTTCCGTGTGCCAGAGGGCGCTTACGAAGTAGTGTTGAATACAGATGCTACAGAATTTGGCGGAAATGGTTTAGCAGATGACACGGTATGCCATTTGACAAACTTTGATCCGCTTTTGGCCCGCGAACACAAAGGTTGGCTGAAACTTTACCTACCAGCTCGTTCGGCCGTTGTACTCTGCAAGAAAAAAGAAACAAAAGAGGAGAAAAACAAGAAGTAAGCGTAACCAAAATCATATATTGTTTATTATTGGTGTCCGATAAAAATTCGAGTCTTTCGAAAAAAAATAGGGCTGATTCCATTTGCTGGAGTCGGCCCTTTTGGGTTATTTTGATGCAGCTGTATTGCCAACTGGGGCATCGAGTCCCAGGTTGGCAATGCCGACGCGGGGATGTGTCGCCCCCAGGTGAGGACGCGTTTGTGGCGCAACTTTTCGACAAATTGCAGTTTATTATTACGCAAATGATACGACTTATCATGTTTCAATGTTTCACTTTTTGTACATAAACGATTGATTTATAAGCATTTCATAACATGAAACATACGCGTTGTATGTTTCATTTTTGCTTTCAATGTTTCATTTTATAAGCATTGACGATAAAAAAACGGAACTTGGTGCAAGAGATTTCATTTCTTGGTGCAAGAGATACAAAAGTATAGTGCAAGAGATTTCAAACCTCAGTGCAAGAGATACAAAATGAAGGGTTGAAATCTAATCTGAAGCATGGAACTTTAAATTTCACTCGTCAGACTATTTGATAATCAAGCAGTTACAAACATAATCTGAAACATGAAAGATAAAAAGTCACTGCCCCTTAAAATAAGTAACGCGCGGAAGCGTGTCCGCGATGCAGCCTTTTTTTAATCATTATGCTTGTTACCTTTGCTGCCACATTATTAAAACCTCAAAATATGTTAGTAGCAGAACGATACAAAAGTGTGTGGAACATGTTTCTACAAGCACTGAACCATGATCCAACAGCGTGTTTACGAGCATTTCAATGTGAGCAACATGTAAATAAGCGTGGTATGGCAAGATGGATGCAAAACAATGGTATCAGTGTCAGAAAAGCCAAGACTCTTCTACGTGAAAGTAAAAAATCGACAAACAAACAAATGCCACTGTATGATTCTATGTTTCTTCCGATAACCGCTGACTTTACTCTATGTTAATTTCTTCCCAAAATAAATATAATTTGTGACTTAGAGCACGTTGATGCAAGATTTTAGGTATGTCGGTCTTGACATTTTAACTCAAGCAGCGAGCACTCGGTGATATTCATTCTGTTTTTCATTCCAACTGGCTTATAATTCGGATTTTTATCTAAATTTGCACTATTGTTTTTAATTAGCTAAAGAAGAATGATATGAAATTTACATGGATTCCATTCTATAAGGAGTTTGCAGAGAAGCTCCTGAATTACCGCAATGACCGAAAGTCGTTGTTAAAAATGATTTATGACCATAGGGAACAGTTTCTGGCCAATTATCTTCATGACCAAGATGGCGAGGATGATCTATGTCCAGACATTGACCCTTTCACTACAATGGGGTTATTCAATAGAGGAATCAAGTTAAATAACAGAATCAAATCTACTTCTTTATTCAAAAGCATAATGGGTATTGTGGCCGACATACCCTCTGACTTCGTTGGAATTCCTATTCTTAACAACCAAAAATCGCATTTCTTTGGATTTAGAAAGCATCGTAAAGATAGTGATATAGAAAATCTTTGGGCACTTTTCGAGAAGGTTGTAAAGAATGAGGATTTTGAAACAGAATACAATCGAGTCATAGAGCAATATCTCATCAAGGTAAATATTACTATGGCTCTTTTCTGGATCAGACCCGAAGATTTCTTGGCTTTCGACAGTACCAATAGAAAATATATCAAGAATCAATATGGTATTGATCTTCCAAAACGTGCTCCTATGTATAACGAATACATGTCTATTCTCAATGATATCAAGCAGAAAATGAAATCCAATATAATCAATGAAAAGTCGTTCTATGAATTATCTGCAAATGCCAACAATGGTGGCACGGCTGAAGAGGATGATATGAATGACACTTGGTATGATGCAATCGTTAAAACCTGGAAAAAACGCAGGAACATAGTATTATATGGTGCTCCTGGTACAGGTAAAACTTATGATGTACCAGAGTTAGCCGTTCTACTCTGTGATCCAGATTTTAAGGCAAATGAGAAAGGCCGTGACGAGCTGATGGAACGTTACAATCAGCTTAAACAAGAAAAAAGAATCGCCTTTACTACATTTCACCAATCTACGGATTACGAAGATTGGATAGAAGGTATTCGTCCGTTGGTCAACGACAATAATCAGATCACATACGAGGTCGAAAAAGGCATCTTCAAGCAACTATGTGAAGATGCTGAGCGTCCTGTTGTTAAAGATAAGCAGGCAGGTATTGCAGACAATGCTGTGGTTTGGAAGGTTTCTTTAATGGGAACTGGCCATAATCCCGTACGTACAGACTGCATGGAAAATAACTATATCCGTATAGGATTGGACGAATATGGTGCTGTCATATCTGACGAGACTGATTGGAGTATTTACAATGGCGAGGGTAAACAGATTCTTGATGCCTTCATTAACAAGATGAAGGAGGGCGACATTGTCCTGAGCTGCTTCTCAAATCAAACAATAGATGCTGTTGGCGTAGTAACTGGCGACTATGAATACTTGGACAGCCTTCCAGATTACAAGCGCGTAAGAAGGGTCAATTGGATTTTGAAAGGAATCAACGAGAACATTGTTGACATGAACGATGGTAAGACTTTAACCTTGGGTACGGTGTATCGCTTGAATTCCATAACCCTTGACAAAGTCAAGACTCTTTTAGATAAGTACAAGAAGCCAACAACTATGGAATCAAGCACCAAACCTTACGTTATGGTGATTGATGAAATGAATAGAGGCAACGTATCAAAGATATTTGGCGAGCTCATCACGCTTCTTGAGATAGACAAAAGAAAAGGTCGCAAGAATGCCGAAAGCGTTATTCTGCCCTATTCAAAGAAAATGTTCCAGATTCCGGAGAATGTGTACATCATTGCGACGATGAACACCGCTGACCGTTCTCTGGGGTCCTTGGACTATGCCATTAGACGTCGATTTGCTTTCATAGCCTATAAGCCTATATCATTGGAAGATTATGTTCCAGGATTCAATGCAGATCTCTTCAAAATGGTAAGCCAACTATTTATTAGCAACTATGACGAGTATGAAGAAAGTGAATGGCTTCAGTCTTTCAAACTCTTGCCAGCAGACACTCTTTCTGAAGAGTATCGTCCCGAAGATGTCTGGATAGGTCATAGCTACTTTATTATGAAGGATGAAAACGGTGATGACAACACCAGTGACAGACTCCTTTATGAGATCATCCCTCTTCTTGAAGAATATGTAAGAGATGGAGTTTTAACGGGCGATGCTCAGGCCACTATAGACGAATTATATCAGATAGCAACAGAATAATGAGAATTATACAACTTCGAGAGCAGATACTGGATAATACTCTTCTTCAGCAGACTGATGCAGACGCCGTCCTCCCCTATTTGGAGGATGGCGAGGAAGTTGTGTACTCTGTCAAAAGAGGATCTAACAATAATGAAATGTGTCTTAAACTTCACAGACACAATAATTTCATAAAGGTTACTGGTTCTTATTTTGTTGGCATTGACTGGGTCGAGGAAAATGAGCTTGCTATCCAGGTCAGTCCTAAGATGAATGACGGATTCGAGATTGACTATGTAAAAATGTTGAATGATGCGCTTTCAGAAGGCGACAACTATGAACATCTCACAGACTTAGTCACAATCCATTTTGACAAGCCATCAATCAGAGTAACCCAACAGAAAGACCTACTCAGCATATTCCTTATCACAGAGTATCTGAACATTCTGCAAAGAATTGCCAAGAAAGGTCTCAAAAAGAGTTATTACGTTGTTGAAGAAAACCTCCAAAACAAAGTCAAAGGGCGAATTCTTATAGGCCAAAACATTCATAAGAATTTGGTGAAGGGACATATAACTGACAATGTTTGCCGTTACCAAGTTTACGACATTGATTCTTACGAAAACCGAATTCTTAAAAAGGCGTTACGGTTCTGTGTAAATCAGTTGGGCATGTACAAACATGCCCTCGATACGTCTGTATTGGACAAAAAAGTCAGATTCATTATGCCCTATTTTGCTAACGTAGGCGACGATGTTAGCATCCTAACTATTAAAGGATTCAAAGGCAATCCAGTCTTCAAAGAGTATAATCAGGCAACTGTTTTTGCTCAACTATTGCTCAAGAGGTATAGTTATGACATCACCGTAATAGGACGTCAAGTAATTGACACTCCCCCATTTTGGATCGACATGAGCAAGTTGTTTGAATTATACATCTTCCATCATCTTAAAAAAGTCTTTACTGGCACAAATGAGGTTAAGTACCATCTTCGTGCTCACTACCAAGAGTTAGATTATCTTCTCAACCCATCGCAGTGGGCAGAGCCTTACATCATTGATGCCAAATATAAGCCAAGATACAAGAATACCGGAGGTATCAGTACGGATGATGCAAGAGAAGTAAGCGGTTATGCACGTCTTTCTTCCATATATAAAGAACTTGGTTTGAATGAAGAAACTGCACCTCCTATCAAATGTCTCATCATTTATCCAGATCAAGAAGAAGCAGACCATTTAACATTCACTCGTACGCAAGAACCTCATTTTAATCAAGTATATGGCTATGTCCGATTCTACAAATTAGGCATCAAGTTACCCGTTATCTAAATATGTTAGATGGCGTAAGCGTATCCGCGATGCCGCCTTGTACACCTTCATTCATCATTATACCTTTGCCCCCAAATCAAAAACTTTAATAATATAACAGCAGAAGAACGATACGAGTGGGCATGGAAACGATACTTTGTACGACTCAACGAGAATTCAAAGATTTGTCTGGCCTCCTTTCTGAGAGAAATTCATGTCTACCAACGCGGCATGAAAAGATGGATGTATGCCAAAGGGCTTAGTGTGATGGAAACGAAAAGGCTGATACGTGAAGTCTCAAAACCGGGCGAAATACGAACGGCTGCTTCCATCTTCCGACACCACCGGTTCGATGTTCCTGCCGGTAACGGCAGACGGTGCGGATGGTTTTGCTGAAGCCACAGAGCCGATGTCCGGAATCAGCTTCACTTTTCCCGACGGCACCCAGGTGAACATAAAACATGGCAGCGCATAAGCCGTCATGTCATTCCTCTGGCTTTATCAAATGGAGGATCTTCCATGTTTGGACTGAATGACTGAATGCGCTATTATGTCTGCCAGCGCTATGTTAGAATGAATCTGGGGATAAACGGTCTGTGACGGCTGGACGGAACGCGACAACTACAAATGGCGACAACAATACGCAATACCAGTCATGCATATCATAAAGAAGAAGCTTGACCGCATGGCAGCCGACAACCGTCTCCTGCCCAAGACGGAGAAGTATGAAGCCGTGCATTATATGCTCAACGAGTGGGACGCCCTGATGAATATCTTCACAAGAGGAGATTACCATTTGGACAACAATCTTGTGGAACGACTCAACAGATACATTTCATTATCCCGAAGAAACTCGCTTTTCTTCGGGTCGCATGCTGGTGCCAAACGGGCAGCCATGTTCTATTCGCTAGCATGCTCATGCAGACTGCAAGGTATTAACTTCTTTGAATATATATCTCTGATGTTATAAACAAAGCAGCAGTGCTGCCACCAAGAACACCGCTAAGTAAGTACCGGGATTTGCTGCCGGACAAATGGAAACAAAAAAATATCGCTCAAGAATAAAAACTTGAGCGATATTTTTTGACGTGTATATACTAGCATCGCGGACACGCTTACTAACGCGCGGAAGCAATTCGCTTTCTCGCTAAAAAAAAGTGTACAAAATGTACACACTTTTTGCCCTTCCCCTCATGGCGTCGTA
>OKRS01000562.1_pt1 | contig 28366 bp, 26 predicted proteins | sample 1601191 | NCBI WGS metagenome assembly OKRS01 (sample SAMEA3541509, study PRJEB24748) | human gut metagenome | biome: human gut; feature: human-associated habitat; material: faeces | place: China | collected 2012
CCATTTTAAAGGCCCTGTAGCTTTGCGTCCCAGACTTTCATCTGGTTTGCCGATTTCCTTATTATAGCTTTTAAACTTATGCAAAAAAACTGGTTTTATTATACTATAGTGCTCTACTGTACACAAAAAAAACATTACCGTTTTAACTTGTTAAGGAGCTGGGGAATGAACCCGCATATAAAAAGCCGGATAACTTCAGGATAATTCAGGACGAAAGTGACATAGCTTCTCTTACTTAGACAATATTTACCACATTTAATATGAGGAATGGAGTAACATTTAATGTGCTAAACAACAGTCAACGGCAAATTCTTTTCCGACCAATCGGCAATCAATTCGGGATGTACTTCCGCTAAGCTGTTACTCATATCAAAACCTCCACTTCCTCTGTGATTAGAGTATATGAGGTTTTGGCTTTTACTTATAGTTTACGAATGTCGGTAAAATTAAAAAGCCCTTTGAGAAAAGGATTTCTCCTCTCTCAAAGGGCTTGGTAAACTGGAAGTTATAAACATCTTTGCAAATATACCATATCTATTAACTGTACACCACACTCATAAATTGGGTGGTCATAATTGTCCGTAAAGAAATTCGGAATATTGTGAGATCGGACAAATCCGCATTTTTCATAAAACGGTACGGTCAACGGGCTGTCACCTGTTCCAACCTGCAAAATAGAATATTCATCTGCATATTGGCTGGCAATAAAGTCAATTAATGTTTTCCCATATCCCATTCCTTGATTTTCTGGATTGACTGCAATATTCTTGATTTCAAGTATTCCGTTACCTTCATCAGTAACAACACATTCAGCTTTTACATTACCATCTTCAAGTACATACATAGTACCTTTTTCAAGATAGTGATCAATCATATTTTCCTGCTCATCAGCTAATAACAATAATGCTATAAATTGCTTTTTATTCTCATTCACTTCTCGGATTTTCATATCTATTACTCCGTCAAATTCCAATTTTAACATCAGACGTGTGGTTTTACATTCACGTATAAAGATTCTTTCACATGCTTTGTTCGTCCTTTTCAAATATCAGAATCTTCTGCGTAACCTTTTTTGCAATAGGTAATAACGCCAAAAGTCTGTATGCAGATGAAAATAACTCCATGCCACGAAGAATATTATCATCTTTTATTTTATGATACCCTGTTGTCATATTCCCAAGGTCTTCAAAATGATCTGCACCGAAGACAAATTTTGAGCCTGTTTGCTGTATGGATTTTTCTGTTCCTTCTTTCTTTACCCATGCCTTTGCCAGACATTCCATAAGAATACAGGCATTATCAAAGTTGTCCTTTATTATTTTTAATATCTTACCGTTTTCTTCTGCTGTCAGATACATTGATAATCCTTCAATGATAAAAAGCATTTTCCCCCGCACTTTTACTTCTTTTGACCATGCAGGGTCAAGTGCAGAAATTCCTATCGTAGAAACACGTCCTGATTCCTCGAAAATCTGATTGCGGATTGCTATCGTTTCTGGAAGGTCCAGATTGTACCATGTAATTTTACCATTATCCATGCGATAAAATCTCGTATCCAGACCACAGGCAATATTAACCACCGTACAATCAGGATTTTTCTCTATAAAATTCTTTACTAATTCATCAAAAACTACCGTTCTGGCAATTACCCCTTTCCCCATCGTAGAATCCCTAGCCGCTGTAGAAAAATCATAATCAATTTTATCGACTAATTCTACCGCCTTTGCATCATAGAATTTATTATGTTTACTTTTGGAATATTGGGCTCTGGCATAAAAGCTCTGGAGCATTGTCTCAGCACTGCCACTGATAGTAGGTTTTATTCTTTCACTCATACATTTACCTTTTTTACAATATAATTAGTTGTGGCTAACTTGATTGTAACACATTTTATGAAAATAAACAATTCAAATTAACGTGTCTTGGAGTGTCTTGGAGACAGGCCCCATAAACTTCTTAAACTGAGAAATCTCTCATCTACCTGAATTCAATTATATATTCAAATGGTTTTCTTGGTCTTTTATCTGGAGATTCATCCGCAATTCCAACCGCAACCAATCCAGTCAGTTGGCAGTCAGTTCCAATAAAATCAACAAGATCATTGTATGCAAAGCATGTATTTGCAATCCACAAAGTACCTAATCCATACCCTGTTGCTGTAAGTATCATATTTTGAATGGCAGCACCTATAGATAATGAGTCACAGATTTCTACAATTCTCTTTTCATTTTCTATGCCAGAAAATGGTGTCTTCTGATTAGTATTAAGCACAGCAATTAGACATGGTGCCTCCTGCATGATTCTTACAGTATTCCCAGCATCTGGTATTGCAAATACCCATTCTGGCATTAGTTCATGGCTGATCTTTTCTGCATTAATACCTTGCTGCATTACTTCAACCAATTTGTCTTTTTCATCTCCCTGATATACGATAAATTTCCATGGCTGTCTGTTCTTAGCAGATGGAGCAAGTGTAGCGCTGTATATCATATCTTCAATTATGGTTTTATTAACTCTATCTGGTTTATATTTTCTTATGCTTCTTCTATCTTCTATTTCCTTTATCATAATTTTTTACTCTTACTTTCCCAGTTAATCATATTTTCCAGTCCACCATTAACCTGAGCAACTGAATTAAATTCGCCCTTGCTCAGTCTCGCCTTCCGGCTCGGTCGGTTCGTAGCAAGTCGTCCACCGGACGACACTCACCCTTTTTCTTTCATATCAATAAACTGGTACTTAATACCTCTCTCCTTAAAGAAACGCTCTGCCTTTTTTGTATCATTACATTTCTTAGTTCCAAATATCTGAATGTTCATCTTAATATTCCTTTTCTATTTTTTCGTTAATTCCATACATTTTCTTGAAATTATCAAGGTCTGCCTCACTCCTAATCAGCATAACCTCTTCTATCTTACCTGTATGAATATCCTTAAATCCAGCTACCTGTTCACCAGTGCATATACTGGCCTTAATTACTGGTCTTTTGCTATCTTTATCATAAGAATGCACTATCTTTTTCTTACTAAATAATCCCATTTACATTACCCTTTCTTTGTCTGTGCCAACAGCACAAGTTTTTCAAACGACTCTGCAAAATGAATATTATCCTCATTTGACCTCTTTTTATGTCCCTTTATATGGTTTTTACTGCTTGCTCTTTTCGCACATTTAGTTATGTGCCTCTGCATAAGCATCTGATCTATGTTGTCGTTAGTATACCACTTTCCTGACTGATGAATTGCATATGCACCCTTACTCAACGCCATAGCTGCAACCCCATAATCCTGTGTAACAACTATGTCATCACGCGTACATAAGTTAACCAGCTTAAAATCAACTGCATCAGCCCCTGCGCTTACTGTTACTACATCACTATAATCGGATGTAAGCACATGATTAGTATCACATATAAGCGTTGTTTCTATATTGTATTTTCTAGCTATGTTCTCTACTATCCGTATGACAGGACATGCATCCGCATCTACATATATGTGCATTATTACCTCTTTTAACAATTAATCGATTTTTAAATCAGTTGACAGCTTATACCATCTCTTAATATAAGCATCCTCAAATAACTCAAAACTATATTGATTTCTTCATCTGTAATTTGTTCTATCTCGTACTTTCAAATATTATTGTACTTTGTCCCTATTCCAAATTTCATATCCCTGACGTCTCGCTGAGTCATATACTGGCTGCATGTTCTTTTCTAATATGTGGCAAAATTCCGATTTACCTTTTCCTGCAGTATACAGTTCCCTTACAGCCCATATAGAATGCAGATTATCTCTGTAGCAAGCTTCAAAGAGTTTATGTAATTCCGGTTTTTCATATATTTTTTTATACATAATAAACTGATTGCCAGCAAATATTTCAAAGAAAGGTTCCCACTTAGGAAGCTTGTTATTCTTAGAGGAATTGAGTGAAGAGTCCATTGGCATCAGATTCCACAACTCATCATTCATTACAAATGACCATGGTATGAAGTGATCTATGTCATATTGTTTAGTATTTACCGGCTTCCCTGTAAATACATCTCTTACCTCACATACATCAAGTATTCCTTCCCACAGTTTCCTTGCATGGGATAGCTTTCGCATCTTTTCATCCATAGGTGCCAGTTTATATACTAATCCCGGTACTTCCGGATTATTGTTTTGCAGCCATTTAACCTTTTCATACTGAATCCAGCCAAGTATATTTACTGTATTATCCTGTATCATTAAAACCCAGTCAGGATTAAAATATACTTCTTTCTTTAGTTTGCTGCTGTCTCCAAGAATATAAGGTAATGGCACAATTATCTGATTGACCTTCTTAATATATGCTGTCAGTCTTTTTACACTTCCCCAGTCTGCAGGCTCATCACTTTTTGAAAAGAATCCTGACAATGCTCTGTACGGAACCATATTTGTAAGCTGTTCCTTTACCACCTTAAGCTCATTGTTATATTCTTTGATTGCATTTTTTATTTCAACTTTTGATGCATTCGCAGGTAAACTGCTGTATTCAGATAACAAATTCACTGCCCTTTCAAGCCCGTCCCTTACCATTCCATCAGCTTGTATTCCACTAAGATGTATATGGAACTCTCTTACTGAATACCATGCATTTGATATCATTTCGTCTATTATATCATCAAATGTTGTCTGATAAACATTTTCTGAAATCAGATGAACAATCGCCTCAAGCCAGTAGAACTTATAACAATATGACGGATCTTTCATCATCTGTGAAAATTCTTCTATATCCAGCATGTTGTAATATTTTTGTTCAACTATTAAATGGTTGTCACCTTGCGAAGTATAATATTCAGCCATTGTTCCGTACCCCTGTCTTGTCTTACATCACCTGTTACCCAGATTTTTTCTTTCATAAATCCATGTATAGGCTTCATCAACATATCAAAACTTTCCTCTGTAAGATATGTGAAATACCTTCCATTTCTTACACCCTCAAAATCACCATACTTAAAAGACATATATATCACACCGTTTCTTTTAAGAGCCTGATACAGCCTCGTTATCATGTCCGGCAGTTCGCATTTCTTTATGTGAAGAATTGATGCACACGCCCATATCCCATCATATGTATTACTGGCATTAAAATCCTCGAAAAGCATATGCTGTACCTGAATACCTGTGTACTTTGTTGCTGCCTTACATAATTCTTTTGAACCATCCATTGCATCAACTTCATATCCATTATCTATAAAATACTTAGTGTCTCTTCCTGAACCACATCCAAAATCCAGTAATTTTGCTTTTGCAGGCAAAAACGATAGGAAAAGTTCCTGTATTTCATGGAAATCAACGTTTTGAGTTGTATTGACAAAATCTGCTGTATGCAGGTTGTAGTAATCTAATGTATTATTATCACTCATAAACTTCTTACTTCCTGATGTTTTGTTATCATTACTATAACACAAATACCAGTTTCACCAAAGGCTACTTTAAAAATAAGTTATTATAAAATTCACACTGCATCTTAATAATCTACCTTGATTAATTTGACTTATCAAACATGCTGCATTTTATCTACTATATACTTTCCATGCACTTTGAATTCTTTCCTGTACCTCATTCCTCAACTTCTCCGGTCCAACAACCTTATACATCCCCGCATGCTGCATAAACAATCCCACACCTTCTGTACATTCTTTTACTGGTACATCATTTGAACCTCCGAGGATGCTAACAATGCTATTCTCCGCTGGTGTAATAGCAACGCCCATCCTTATAACATAGACCGTTTATATGATGTACTTGTTCCAATTGATGGTTCCATGGGAACTTTTGATGAAAGCACAATGTCAAGCTGCACAAAAACGCAAAAAATCCAGCGATTATACCAAGCGTAAAAACGAAGAAGGCCGCTAGTACTGCGCTAGTGACCTTCATTGTTTATACGCTCTTTTCTTCTTTCACAATATATTCCCTTAAATACTTAAACGGAAACGGAACAACCGTTAACATTCCATACCTTACAAACTCTACTCCCATAAGTGGCAACACTTTCTTAAAAATTAACTTGCTGCCTTCTACCGCCTGTATCTCACGCACTACGCTGGCTCTCTCAATTGTGTATTTCATTCCATTACCAATTTCACCAACTGAATATTTTGCATGCGTATCATCATAATCAAAATAATTAATGTCTATATTTCCGGAAAGATACTCGCGTCTCTCTTCTTCTCCACGCAGGTAGGCATATAGCATAATACCGGTATTCTCAAAAACATAGCGCACAACTTCTTTGTTGTAATTCCTTTGAATAATCCCATTACATTGGCTTTCGTGTATTCTGCATTCACGTCGATATGCGGGATAACTATATCCAATTCTGCGTGTACTTTTATTTTATCTGTTGTATCCATTACTAGACGAAGCCAAGTTACTACGTCTTTTCCTGGAAATCTACCTTCACTAGCTGCATTCTTAAGCACATCACCCATCGCAGTATAATCAGGCATAGAATACATATTGGTATCCTTTATAATATTAATATTACCCTCTGCATCTTTTACTAAACCTATAACACCTCTATAATCATTTTTATTCTCTTCATTCAAACCGAAATAATCCATGTATTTATCATACTCTGTCATGGTAAAAAGATTTCGTTTCAATGCTTCAATTTTAAATGAACCGTCCGGATGAATGGTCATGAAGTAATATGTACCGTCTACAACTACACCAAATAACCAGTCTGCTTTATATCCGTATTGACTCCAATCCACCAATGTAATTTTACCAATAGCAATGTCCTTTTTTATTACAAGCTCTTTCAGAATATTATAAACCGCCGCTGATGATTGGTGTTTAAAATTCTCTACTGTAATATGCTGAACAACATAATCCTCCATGCTTTCTTGATGCGGGTCCACTTCCGAATCTGAATAGAAGGATTTATCATGTATATATCGAACGTTAAGCTTCTTCTTTGATAATCTTTTACCAGCGCTGCATTTTGCCTCTGGAATAATTTTATTAATACCATCCGCTACATCCTGTAAATAATCTTCAGAAGTTTCAGTGTGTACAGCATCCACTATATTAATTCCAGAATTCAAAACTTCCTTTTTAACAATATCCTTATATAACTCCAATGACGCACGCTTATATTCCAAAACTTCATCAATACTATATTGTTTAAATTTAACGCGAATATACTTACCAAATTCATCATGTAAGGCATTCAAAATATCATATAAAACACCCATCTTGGTACATGAAAACGTTTCATAATCCGTAAAGTCAAAGAATGTAATGCTACCCCTTTCACCATCTACGGGTTTTATAATAAAGTTTTCTCTACGGTCTTTATTTTCATTAGATACTCGTTTTAAGGTATTATTGTTATAACTGAACTCATATTGCGGATAATCCTGTAGCTTTCTTTTTTCAAATTTCATTTGCTTCTTAAGTGCCAGCGCTGTCATCCTATGTGCTACCAAATTCACACACATATCATCTCCGACTTTCACCTCAAGGCACTGCATACCCCAAATAAAATTCTCCTTATCCTTATTCAGCCATGCAGGTCGAAAACATAATAATTTCCCTGACAGATTATTAAAAGATATCATTTCATCAACCGGACTCGTTAGCGCATTCAAAAACAATTGTGTCAACAAATACTCCGGTATACTGCTACTTGTCATAGATTTTATAGACAAACTATCTCCATCCTCTTTTGCATTCAACAAACGTACAAACTCAGCTCTGGAAATAGCGTTTTTAGGAAGCATAACCCAAAAACTCTTTCCGCTTTCAAATTGCAGAGCTGATATCTTTATATCATCAATATCCAGAAAAGTAGCTCCACCTTTTATATATTTATCCGATGTTGTAACATAATAAAAATCATAATCTTTGTCAATGTTGGAATATTCAAACGAAGCCAGGAGTTCATTCGAATAAAGTTTCTTTATACTCATTGCAAATATCCCTCCCGATTTATTTTTGCTATGATTTCTGTTCCTATTTCTTTTCTATCCAACCGATATAAATATGGTATCTCAATAATTCTACCATTATCACTAGACGTAATCTGCATATTGTGATCAAGCATAATATTGATTATTACCGCTCTCTTTCCTCCACACTTATCTAGCTTTTCCAGGACGTTTTTCTTTTCTTCTTCCGCAGATATTAACATAGTTTCTTTCCATAACTTGAAATCAACATACACGCCATTACCTAGGGTATAATCAAACAATTCAAAAAACTCCGGTGGCATTTCCTGCAACGTTACTTCTGCATATTGTTCTAAAATATATTTACCAACAACTTCGCCTAAGGCACCTTTATAAATATTATTAAACATAGGTGGCGTCAATATAAACTCATTAGGAACAAAGCTCGTTGCATATCCATGCTTTTCAAACAATGCTTTCACTCCTGGGATTTGCATAATCTCATTCAAATGCACCTCATCCTCTGACATCTTTTGTGGAAGACTACCGTCAAACTTGATATTTATATTTTTATTATAGTCTCCTTCTTGCTCATAAGAATAAGCTGTAATTTCTCCCGGCGCACACATATATACAAGCTGATATTGCGAATTCTGTTCTACGTTTTTTCTGCTTAGTGTAGGCCTCATAAGGCATAGCTCACGCAATGCTTTCCAATAATCTATACTATCATCAGTCCAATTGCGCTTCAGCTCATTTATAATCTGCATTGCCTTCAGTGCTAATGTTCCGGCACGATTTTCCATTACGGCAATATCCAAATTTTCATTTGCCTGACCATTATAATATGTTTTACCCACTTTAACTAGTTCCGCAAATTCAGGATTCAACATTCGTTGCTCCACAACAGACAAATCGTAATCTGTTAAAATGGTATTATCCACATAAATATATATATCCGGATTCTTAAGACCGGTTCTACATATTCTTCCTACTGCCTGTATTAATGTTCGAATCGCAAAATTATTTACAGAATCTGTTTTATATGGTTCTCCCTTTTTCCCCGAAAAAGTATATCCACCACTGAAGCATATAAATGCATCTTTAATTACTGCAATCCCATCTTTACGAGAAACTTCTCCTCTTTCCATCAAGAATTCTATCTGATATACAAAACGAATTAAATCTTCAGCTTCAATTCCCTTTTTGCTATCCACATTCACCAGAAGATTTGTCGGCTTCTCAAGATATATGCAGTCAAAGTCTTTTTCCATATCTCCTCTATCGTAATCATTAACTGCTACAATAGTAGCATTCCCCGGTGCTTTATATTGCAAATTTTGTCCCGCACCAACTGTATTATAGGAAGATATAACAAAGAGTTTTTCTCCCTTTGACAATCTCTGTATAAACTCCGCACGCTTAGCATCATAATCTTCACTATTTATACTGTATAACAAATCTTTACCTTTTAATCCCTTGATACCATAAAGTTTAATAATAGCGTCTGCGAATTCCTCTAATAATTTAATATCAAAAAGCCCCTTATTCTCCTGCGGCAATTTATTATTAAGACACAAGAAGGATTTAACCGAATCATTTAAGATAAATGCCTTCATTACCTTTACAACACGAATAAAGTTATTCTTTGCATATTCAACGCGCTCAAATGATATTGATAATTTTTCCGCATACTTCTTTATAAATGCTTCGTTTCCGTTAAATATCTCTGATAATTCAACTCTATCATCCGCATTATAAGAAACTGGTTCCACATGAATATTTACTTTGTCATAGTTTGCAACAAAAGTTTGAAATGACTCCTGTAATCTACACCTATCTGCTTCTGGCATCACATAATATTTATCCTGCAACATCCTTTGAAGATATTCCAAGTCATAATTGCCAACAACCGTATCAAGTGTTGCGGTAGCTGAAATACCTATAATTTGAGCCTTTTCAGACAAGTGAAGTAAAATACGTTCTGGCGAATCCTGAAAATCAAATAATTGAATCTCCGAACGCATACTGTGATTAGGATCATCTATAAAATCATAATAGCGAAATCCCCTATCATAGACAGAGCGGTCAAAATACTTTAACGACATTTTTCCTTTGCTGTCTTTTTTATCTTTCTTCGACTTTACCTGGCCTCCCATTACGATAGGCTTCAAATACCTTATCTGTTCTCTTGATAAATGAAACTCTGTCAGCACTGACTCAATTGCATTTTCAAACGTATAATCATCGTCACCCGGCCTTTTATCCTCATCCTTATGATGCTTATAATTAAACGAAAGATTTCTAGCTCCGTTCTGAAAATAAGTCAAGCAGCCTTTAACACTGGCAAGCAAACTTAATACGCCACCATCTTTCTCTGTTGGTCTTCTTTTTGTAAAACGCAACCAGTTCTGTTTTGCCTTCATATCAGTATCTATATCAATAAAAGCATTTTCTCCCTCAAATACCGAATGAAACTGTAAGTCATTGAAAATAAAATTACGACTTCTATCGCCCTTACCATCTTCTTCTGTTTTGAAGCTATATTGCATCGCAAAACGGTTATATGTTTCATCAAACACACCCCCAAATCCTTCTATAATTTCCATAGGATTTTTCGCGTTTTTTTGTTCATCAAGATATGCTTGTTGTAACTTCGATGCAGTAGTAAGCTCTGCCGGAAAATCTCTCGTCTTCAAAGATGCATATACACGATGAAACAGACCTAAATAATCAATATGATTTTCTAAGCCTCTTGTTATGATCTGATTAAGTAACCTGTCTCTTGTTGCATCAAACTCATCTATAAAAATAATTGCATTTTTTGTAATATCATTATTGTAAAAGCTGTATGTAGGTTCAATAATCGTAGTATTTCCCAAGAAAAACTTATCCATTGACATAAAAAATATTCGCTTCGCTCTCGTATATACCGCCGGATACAATTCTCCTATCCAATGATATTCCGAATTATTAGCGATATTCTTTAACTTTTCCTTTGGTGTTCTGAACTGCTTCAGCTCGCTTTCTATCACCTTACGAAAGGCACCTTCCTGCTGCTTGCGAATTGCATCCTCTGCGTTCTTGCATAAAACATTTATAATGTCCTTACTGGTTCCTTTTAATACACGTTTTTTATCTCTGTATTCGTTTAATAGTTTTACTGAACCATGTAAATCCTTAAATTCTTGTTTCATAGTGATTGCTGCTGGAATCTTTCTGGCACGATATAACTCGTCCAATTTTTCTACAACCATATCTGCATTAGCTTCTATTCGCAAACAATATTTATCATAATCATCTGCTTTACCGCACTTTGCAAAATGTTCACGCAACTCCTTATCCGGCAAATTTTTCTTAAGGGTTGTAACAAAGAAAATCTTCTTATCCTTGAATTCAGGCGCATCATAATTGTCGACCATAAAATCCAATACACTATATGTTTTTCCAAAGCCAGTCGGCATATCCAACAAGAACAATCCCGTATCCATTGACTTGCAAAAATTTACAATCGCCTGTTTCATAGTATCCTCCAAGTTTTTCTTACTTTGTCATCTATTATTTATAGAATATCTACATAATATTTCACATTCTCCAGGAACAAGTTTTTCTCCCATATTTGCACATCCCACCACAGTCATCGCCCACTCTGAATATTCATACGGAAGTTTATAACACACCGTCCCCCTACCACTTTCGATAGTAACCATAGGAGTACCTGTATTACCAAATCCAATCGATAAAACTTTGTACACATTCTTACCTTTTGCTATATATCTTATTTCCATTAGCCATATACACTAACGGAATAAGTTTCTCAAACCATAAACCATACCAGTCCTGTGGAGAAACAGCATAGTCCTCTGCCTGTTTCTTAACTTCATCACCTAGAGGATTCTCTTCTATTTTTGCCTCAACAACTGCAATAGCTTTTCCATCAATAAAGAGAAAATAATCACTTTCTGTGTTTCCTCCCATCAAAGCTTCCTTAACAGCAGATGTGCTATTAGGCAGATATTCATTTCGAGCCACTATATCCCAGCCGACATTTCTTAATTGCTTATCAATTTTTACACGAGCTTTTTGTTCCGGTAACATAGGCATACTCTTCCTTTCTAATCCATTCTCCCATATCTGTTGTCCCAAAATCAGGACTTGATATACTTCCCAGACTTAATTCTTTTATCCGCTGGTTTTACAGCATTCTTTGGAATGGCCCAAGTATTACCAAACTTCATAGCCCCTTCTATCATTCCTTCATTGCAAATTGTCTGCACTCTTCTAACTGATAGGTTCCACTTTTCTGCTGCTTCTTTAATAGTCATAAACTCCATATTTTCTTACCTCAATAAAGTTATAAAATGCGACATTTTATTCTAATTTTTATTATAAGCGCCAAGACGCCGAAAATCAATCTAAACCTACATAACTTTCGGCGTACAGTATATTACTTCTCCGCGTACAAAATCCCATAAAAATAACCTTTCAGCGTACTCTATACGAACTACGCCAAAAGGTTGATTTTCACTACACCCGTATTCTATTTTTCATTTCATGCACATATTTTATAGGCTTATTTTCATAATATGTTCTAGCAGATATACCCCTCAACCCCACTTAAACTAGGCATTTCTTAGAGAGGAGACAGACCGTCTCAACATGGCTTGAGATGACAGCAAGTACGTCTGCTGCCAACGGTCGTCCAGAAAAACTGGTTCACCGTGCAAAATAAGCCTCTGGTCGTCCGTGGTAATTGCTCAATCTGCAAACGCCCGCTTGGCCTGTCCGCGGTAATTGCTCGACCATCACTTTATAATTTCCTTTTCACGCAGAAACGCTTCTACCTTCTCGAATTTCTTATTCTTGTATGAAATCTCATAAAGCGGTATTCCATGCTCCTTGGCGTAGGATCGTTTCAGCTCGTCGTTCTTCTTCTGGGCCGTGAATTGAGACTTTCCTCCAAATTCATCAACCGGCTCGTAGTGCTGTTCACCCTGGCATTCAATCAGGCACTTTATATTTTCTGCCTCGTTGTATACCCCGAAGTCATACCTGAGCAGATTCACCTTCCCGGCTCCATATAAATCAGGGAAAGAAACCTCAACCCTATAAGGCACTCCGTTTTCCTTCAGTAGTTTGGTCACAATCCACTGGAACGAGGAAATCGGGTGGCAATCACAATGTGCGTCACTCCAGTATCCGTTGTAGGCGTCATAGCCATACTCAGTCGGCAGGTTAATGGAAAACTTCGATGATTTTATCTCCTGCTCATTACCGCACAAATAGCACCGGCACTTGTACAATTTATATATGAAGTAAGTGCCTCCGCCTTTTTTCCGCAGATCGGTTATATACCGAAGCTCCTCATAGTGATCATTGACACATTCCAACACCTCAAGTGATTCATGAATCGTGCCAACAATGTTCAACGTATAGCTTTCATCAAGGACCCTTTTGTAAGTCGCTTTCTTCTTTTCTTCTTGAGCGGTCTTCAGACCACACTCGTTTGCTTTATCCCATTCAGCAAACGCCCATCTGGAATTCCTGCTCCTGCGGATCGTCTCGGTGCAATAGCGGTGTTTTTTCTCCAAGAACTGAAACTCAGACTTACTCACCTTCTTACCGCAATCGCATACACAGTTATATGTAGGGCCATAAATTCTGCTATAACGATCTGCCTCATCCACTAGCGTAACGCTAAGAACCGTCAAACACCCATACTTAGTACCAACAGGGATGTACGCCTGTTCCGGATGACAAATCGGGCAGCCCAGTCCAAACGTGGTTCTTTTCTGTACAGGAGCATACCATTCGTGCCCCTCGCTACATTTCCACCATGCAGAAAGTGCAGTGCAATATTCTGTTGTATCTGGTGCCATCGGAAATCTCGACTTGGAGTTCTTCTCCTCATCCCATTCCCGGAGCAAATCCTCTCTATCATTATCCTGGCACCATTGCTCAAGACTCTGCTTTTGCTTCTTTGCCATGGGTGCCTCCAGCCAGCATCATTTACAGAGTAAACAATGCGAGTATTTCACTTACGAGTTTATCCGTCCTTGCCTTAATCTGATCAACCGTCCAATTGTCTGTGCTTACAAGGTCAGCATTCAAATTCAGTCCATTCAAATAACCGATCGGATTGCCATTGCTGTCCTTACGCTCTTTCTTCTCTTTAAAGGATTTATTACCGAGCGAACTGTTGTATCCAGTGATCGTCAGATTTCCGAATGTGTGAGCATACTCCTCAAGGTACCCATTAGCCTTGTCTCTATCGCCACCGGCAATCATATCAACCCAGGCATCCGGGATGTTCTTTCCTTCCGGGAAGATGTGTTCAATGGTCCAAATATACTGATTGCTTCCGTTTTTCTCCCACAGGTTTTTCTGGCTCTCCGCTGTCATACCCTGCTTTGCTATCATGCAAAGAATAAATCTTGTAGCACCGGTATTTTCTTTATAAACCGGTCCACGAAGCTTCTCCTCGAAAACAGCATCATCTGCAGAAACCACTATCAGCTTTTCACGCAGTTTCGTATAGATGGTCTCGCCGGTATAGCTCTGCTTCTCCATCTCTTCGATGAAGGCCATGAACAAACGAGTTACATCTCGCGTAGGCGGAACATCGGTCATGTTACGTCTTACAAAGAATGTGATCAGGAATCGGATTATCTTTACATATAACGCCTCATCTATCCCGAGCGCATCTTTTTTCTTATCCAGATAAAGCAGGAACAGATATGAAGGAACGCCTCCCACGCGCTGCAAGTCCAAGTACGCTTCCTTAACAGCCGCCGTAAGATCATCCGTATTTTGAAGAATGATCCTTGAATATATCTGTGCATTTTCATATATGTCGTCCAGGAACTTAGACGGGTCCTTAACTACAATCTTTTCATAGATATCCAGCATTGTAGATCTGGTCGCAATAGTCCCCAACGGATAGAGCCTATCATCGCCTTCTACAAGGAACGGAACATTCATATCCTTACGGAAGGCATTATAATTCTGTCTGAAGAATCTCTCCCTCGCGCTATCATCATCACCAAGCGCATCCATTATATGGGTCCAACGGTCAAAGTAATAATCAAGATTATCACTGTCGGTGATGTCCAACCTGGCCAGGAGTAAGTTCTTTATCAGGTCAAGTGATGTAAGCGGCGTACCACGATCGTTTAATGACTCAAAAAGAGTGTACGCATCAGAGTGATTTGAGACCTCGATCATAACAAGAATAGCCGTATTGACCTTCTCCAGAATCTCAAACATTGTAGCAACCTTATTATTGGAAGCTTCCAGTTCACTATCGATACGCCTCTTGAAATAGTTATAGCCTTGGAAGATTCTACGGTTACCAGCAAACTTAGGTGTCTGATGTGGCGCAATGATCTTCTTATCTGCAAGCAGTCCCATGTAATCCTCAAGGTTTTTATGCTGTACCTGAGGAACAATACGAATCTCAGACTGCGTCTTCTTTATAACAAGTTTTCTCTTTAATTGTAGGATATCGGATTGCTGATCTTCATCCAGGGAATCGCGGTTAGAGTCAAGGGTGACGTATAAGGCCGCGAGCAGAAGGCTGAGTGTAGTCAAACGCTGCTGACCATCAACCACTTCGAATTTCGGATTGTTCAGGGTGTCCTGTGTAGTATTAATACAAATAATAGAACCCAAGAAATAGCCTGCTCCATTCTCCATCAAGTCATTAAACAGTTCTTCCCACTGCTTAGTGCCCCAAATATACTCTCTCTGATATTTTGGGATCTCATAAATCGTCTTAGACTCCGGATCAAGAATCTGAGAGATCGGATACTTGTTTACATTGATATTGTTAATATTCATGCTCTCACTCCGCTTCGTTATTTATTTTAGAGCCATCCGGCAGCACAAATCCCAGGTCAAAATCCACCCCGACAGCATCCGCGATCTGCTTTAATTCATCTACTGAGAGTGTATCCCTCTTTAGCTTCTTATTCAGATTCTAAGGTGTCTGTCCAATCCTGCGGCTGAGCTCCGCTAATGAAATATGCTGTTTCTTACAAAGCTCTCTAACCAGGTCTGATGTCTTCATCCGTAATATCCTCCAACTATATATTATAAACCTCCAGGTTGATACTTTCAATGCTTTTGTATAGCCTTACATTAACAAAAAACACTCCGAGCATGAAATCCCACACCCGGAGCAACCTTTTTGGAGTATTCATTTTTCTATCTCAATCTTGAGTCCCGCCTTAAATTCGACTTCGAAGTAGTTGTCAAAAACAGTTATCTTTTCGATGTATTTACGAACCATCTGCTCATCGTATTCGGTGAGTTCCTGGCTCATCCCATTAAGGAATGTCGTCATCTCCTCAATTCGTAACTTCCGACCTTCCTGCATGGCTTTCTCCGTAAGAACCTCTTGTTTGCGGTCCCTTAGATTTTCAATTTCATCTGCAATGTCGTCGTATGGCTTTTTTTCACGTGTTGCTTCAAGAAGCGCCTCCTGCTGCAGCGCAAGTTCGGATGTAATACTATCCAGTTCTTTTTCTGTCTCCTCGCCAATGACCGCTTCCAAGTTATCCTTTAGGATCTCCAGCATGGAATCAGAACACTGAACCACCTGATTTATGGCTTTTACCGTCACCATCTGAAGGTCGGTTTCCTGTATTGTTGTACTGGTCAAGCATTTTTGTAACACTCTGTTCGATAAATACCTATCTGTAACGAGCTTCCATTGGTGTTAAATAATTATTGTATGAATGGGGACGGACATAGTTATACCAATTGATGTATTTCATAGTAAGTTCATCCATCATCTCCACACTTGAAAACGAAGTTACATTATAAAAGTTACTTTTGAAGGTATTATAAAATCTTTCCATTGGGGCATTGTCGTAAGGACATCCAGACTTACTCATGCTTTGAGTTACATTGTTAGCTTTGCAGAAATTTACAAAATCCCACGAGGTAAACTGCACCCTCTGATCTGAATGCAGAATTACTTTAGGATAGTTTTCTTTTTTAGTGCTGTTTTAAGTGTATCTATTGCTAAATCTGTGTTGATATAGTCACTATTAAGCGAAGCAACAGCCGACCTATCATATAAATCAATTATTGAACAGTTATATCTGAATTTTCCATTTGACTGGCGCATATATGTGAAATCAGTGCACCATACTTTATTTTGGCAATCGACAGTAAAATTCTGGTTTAAGAGATTGTCAAATATTTTATTCTTCTTGCCGGTCTTATAGACTGGCTTGGAGTGCATAATTACAGCACATAAATTCAATTCTTTGTTCATGTATTTATGCATAGTGGTATTGCTTACTTCATATCCATAGTGCTTGATAAAAATGCGCATAGCTCTATAGCCTATAACACGATTGTTATTGTAATAAACATACTTTATAAGCTCATAGATATGTGCTAAGCGTTTATGATATTTCCTCTTTGCCTCCTTTTTGTAGTTGTAATAACAATTAGGGCTGATTCCAAATTTATTGCACAGCCATCTTAAACCAAATATTTTTTTATTATCATCGATAAATCGATATACCACTAATCGATTTCCTTTGCGAAGAATGCCGCTGCTTTTTTTAGAAAGGCAATTTCCTTATCCTTCTCGTTTAGAAGCTGATTTAATCTTCGAATTTCCTTTGCTTCATTAGATTCAGATGAGGTGCTGGTGGTATAAAGGCATTCTTCCTTGTATTCGTTAACCCATTTGCTAACGGAGCTTTTGGCAACATTAAAATCAACAGCAAGTTGCTGTATTGATTTATCACCTGCCATATAGGCTTTAACTACTTCTTTTTTGAAGTCTTCGGTGTAGTGTACTGACATAGTAACATCCTCCTTAATTGAATAATATTATAATATATTATTCGAACAAGATGTTACAAATTTAGTTTACCACTACATCTACTTCATCTTTTTCTGCTTCAACATGAGCCTGCATCTGTTGACTCAATTCCTGCTCTCTTGATTTTTTATTACAACTTCATTGACTTTCTCAACCTTTTCCATTAATCCATCATAATCAATCGGTATCAGCTCATCCTTTTCCTTAATACTCCCTTTCGCTCCGTTATGGTTTGGAGCGGATTTCAAATCATCTATGATATCTGTCAGTGCTACCCTAATTGTCACATCCAGATTATCATAAACACCACCGTCGATTTCCTTATAATCGGCTCCCATAATCGAATAATCATATCCGCCATCGACTTCCTGAATACTGATGTAACGGTCTCCAATCTGAAAGGCAAGTTCTGTTTCCTCTACGATTTCCAAGGACCTTTTCATATCTGCAAATACCTGGTTCTTCTCATCCCCAAGGTCAATAATTTCATCCCCATCTTCCAACGTGTTGTCCAGAGTATCTGACTCCTGTTTCTCCGATTCTGACTTTTGGACATCCTGTACAAAGATGTCAATCTCCGTCTCCTGCTCTTTTGCACCTTCCAATGTTTGCATAAAATCAGAAAGTCCGGTAAAGCCAAAGGAATCCACAAAATGGGCACTGTTTTCTCCATTCTGATGCAGCACTACAATATCACTGACAGACAGGGAATGTCCTTTGTAATCTTCTGGGTGGTCTATATTGAATTTCTCATAGATTGCTTCCAAAGTTGCTCCTTGTGTCTCTTCTTTCAGCTCCGACAGTTCTCCTACATAAATCAGTTCATAATTTTCAGGCTTGATTGCATCAAAATTGTCCTTCGTAATACCCATACGCTTTAAAGACTCTGTACCCTCAAATCGCAGATGACCCAACTCCGGATTATGCTTCAATTGATAAATACCGTACTTGTCAGAGCTGCCGTACAAAAGCTGTGCTTCTTTATTTATTTGATTGTCCGAAAGTTCAGCCTGCATGGAACGAAGTTTTCTTTCATTTTCCCAATCACCTTTTTCAATGCCAAAAATTCCATCATGCTCCGTAATCTGTTTTCTATCTTCTACCGTGGTTTCCGAACCATCATTGTGTAACAGATACACGGGCAAATCGTGAACAAATAATTCCAATGCTTTCTCCTGCGTCAGCGGTAGCATTTCATTCCATGTATAACCGTACTCACGCATTTCAGACAAACCAATCATCGAGTCTGGAAGTGATTCAATCTCCGTCTGTGCATCTATGATAGTCAGACCCACATCCTGCTGTGCATACTCAAGCTGATATGCCAGTTTTTCTGCAAGCTCCCTTGTCTTATTCATATCATCGAGCTTATAAGCATAATTTACAATCAAATTACGCTCATCTGATGTAAATATGGTTTTCTCCGCTTCCAACTGATTGATAAGCTGCTCTGCCTGTTCCATAACCGAAAGATTACTGTCAATCTGCTCTGCAATTTTTGCTTTCACATCAATAATCTCATCTGTATCAAGATTGTAACGAACATCAAGATGATACTCCTCAAATTCTCTTGATTTCTCATTGCCAAGCTCTGTAGTCCATGCACCTTTACTTTCCAAGTATGCCTGTATGCTGAGTTTATCATCCTCACTCATGTTTGATAAAGTAGCCACAAGTTCCTGCTTATCCATTCCACAAACATTGACAAGGCTGAACTCCGTCAGATCTTCATTCTGTATCAGCAGGATACACTCTTTACTCTGTTCCTGCTCCATCTCACGATTAAGTTGCAATTCCCTTAACGCTCCCTCAATTCCTGTAATAAGCTCTGATACGGTCTTTCGTATGGTATCCAGGGAAGATTTCAGTTCATTCATCTCCTTGCCACTGCTCCACCCTGCAATATAGCCAAAGGAATAATCCGAAGTATCTATGCCGAAATGCTGGCACACAGTATAGGCAACACTTTCCGCTTCCACTTCTTTTGTATTTCTGTCCTTTACAGGTTCTTCCATCAAATCATCCCGATTGATTTCTTTATTATGAAGCATGGAATAAACTACCTCATGTACCATTGTCTTTAAAATCTGGCTCTCGCTCATATTCTCCTGTACCGCAATTCTCTTTTCTTCTGTATGGAAATATCCTTTGGAATCGCCGGGAATATCCTCAAAGCCAATGGGAACTGTGGCAACATTTATAAGTGCCTGCACAAAATCCTCATATTCCTCCACCGCAGACAAAAGCTCCTGTGCTTCCAGCTTCTGAATCAGCTTTCCATCTGTCTGTGATACATCAAACACGGATACCGCACGAAATGCCGGAATCGTAACCTCTACCTCCTCTTTTTGTGGCATACCATTTTCGTCAATCATCATCTCTCCGGTCACAGGGTCTAATTTATCCCGTTCCTCTTTGATTTTATAAGGAGCCGGAGCCAGAATACGTATTGCCTTTTCTCCTTTATTAACATGTCTCTCAAAATTCTTCTGCCATACCTGATAGCCTGCGACTAGCGTGGCTTCTGGCTTCTGCATGGTGATAAGTAACGTGTTGTTAAAACTGTAATTATGAAACTTTGACATGGTAGAAAGATATGTCTTGTACTTTTCGCTCTCAAAAAGCTCCTTTAATCCTTCCTCCAGCTTGTCTGTAATTTCCTGTACTTTTTGTTTTTCTGTTCTTTCGTCTGGCATAATTTTTCTCCTTTTCAAACGCAAAAATACCGCCCTGTAAATTCACAAGACGGTATCTCAAAATAAAAAAGGTGTATGGACTTGATTTCTCTTTTTCCATACACCTTTATGATTAATATTAATTTGTTACTAAAAAATTGATATTAAAGTAATATCAATAACTGAACAAGTTCATGTGGCTCTGCTACATCTGATATTTTCTGTCTTGTATCAAAACGTTTAAAACCATAGTTTTCATAAAAAGAAAGCAATTTTTCCTTGTTATCTGCTTCCACAAATGCCACCATACCTCCAGCCTGATATTGTAAAATCTGTGTCTGTCTGATAGCAGCTTCTAATAACTCCTGCCCTGTTATCCTTCCCTTTACCTTGTCATTAAAATTCTTTCCAAGCTGGGCAATCAGATAAGCAGCTAAGTTATATGTTTGCTCATTTTTATCTATCTCACTAAACCTTGCAAGTTTTCTCTTGACTGTATTGCTGAAAGGCTCAGCCTTTACAACAAGTGGCTTGATTGTAATTGAAAAATACCCCAATAACTCTGCATCTTCCAATGACAATACCAGATATGTAACTGCCTGATGTTTTTTTGCAAATTCGATTGCCTGTTGCTTTAGGAAACGCTCAACATCCGGATTCAATGGACATGAAAACTCGGAAAGGAGCTGTACTAATTTGTCCTCTCCGAGCCTTTTGTCTTCACTAGCTAAATACTCACGAATGTTCAGCACAATAAAATTATTTGCTGGCTGCATCCGTTTTCTTCCTTTTCTCCATGAATTTTATGATATCATCTGCTCCCTGTAAGTAGGTAACATTGATTGGTACACGAGGTGTTCTATCGTTGGCAGATGCTTCAATCGCATCGGCAAACATCTCCACCTGTTTCTGACCAGATATGATAAAATTCTTAGTGATACTTGAAGTTGCCATAAAAACACCTCCTTTATTAGTGTGGCTCATCTTCTCTTATTTATACTTCCTCAACTATATTTTATGATGTTATCCTAGGTTTTGCAACAGATTTTTCATAAATTTCTAGTCATTATTTTTTCCATTCCTTTTTCATCTCACACGAAGGCAATTACTAATTCATCCCTTATAATACTATGTGATATTGAAATTACGAAATTAATTTAAGGTTTAATTGCTGTTTTAACCTTATTTACAACCTTTGAGTAAACATCGATATTATGTCCTTCCGCCACTTCAAATGTCACAAATATGCAATATGGAATAGCTTTTTTTATTTTTCCAGCGTCTTCCTTACAATTAACCTTAATTTGTATTTCTTTATCGTCATTCCAAATCAAAGCTTTTTCACCTTCAAATATCTCATGCTGTAAAGTTCCTTTTTGTACTGCTTGCCATTCTGTATTTTCTCTGTTTGATGCCAATTGTTCATTCCCTACTACATCGAACCATAATTTGGCACTTCTATACGCTTGCTTATTTACCTCAACAGGAGAAAAATAAGCAAGTGTAACTACAAGCCTTCTTTTAATAACTTTTGATGAAATGTCCACCGGTAATGGTAAAGAGAATATATGTCCCTCATCTTTCTTTAAGCTGCCTGTACCTATTAATGTGACTCTATTTTTTGCACACTCCTCAACTCTTGAAACATTTGGTATTCCATATCCTAACCATCTTGAAATTTGCTTTTTTTTTGCTCCGGTAATCTCTGCCACTCTACTTGCCAACTCTCCCCACAATGCTCCATGAGTAAGCATTGCTTTTAATAGAATTGCCACATATTCCTTTGGTGGTGCTTCACCTGTTTCAGTCTGATAGATGTCATATAACACATCATAGCACTTTAAAGCTTCATGTGAAATTAACGCTGTCGCATCACTTGTTCCAAAGGAAAAAGCTTGTCCATTCTTTGTAGCATCTGAAGTTGGTGCTGCAACTCTACAACCAGGTTCTCTGTTAGATTGCAGCCATTTACACTGACCATTCCATGTTCCCGATATAAACTTTCTACCACCTCTATAAAATAAATCTGGTGTAATGATTGATCTGTATCCTTTACCATATGAAGATATAGGACTAGGTAAACCTTTTTGAACTGCAAAAATCGCTCTATTATTTTCGTCAATATCGCAATAATCATCGTAAAGTGCACCGATTGTCAGACCATTAATATTTTCTGCTGGTGATAAAACCTTTATATTTCTCTGATTTGCAGATATACACTTAAAATATTCTTTACTTCTTTCATATATCTCTTTGCCTTTTAACTCATCAAATGTGCACTCTAACATGTCTATTGTCTCTGGATGATTTCCCGCACTGACAATAAATAGGACAGAATACTTATACGCCATATAATCAATCAATCTAGCCAATGGACTCATTAATGTTGCTAATTGTCTCACCGGGTCTCCCAAAGAAAGGTTTATAATTCTGATTGACGGAGCGATTGGTTCAATACCATTTTGTTTTTCAAATAGTCTCACAATAGCAGCATGAATTTTATCAACAATCAAACAATCACTTGGAATCTCTTCAACATATGTATCCGGTCCAACCTCTCTTGGCTTTAAAATAGGGCGCAGATAAATTCTATGATTTAAAGATTCTTTCTTATTTAAGTCACCATTCAATATTAATGAAGCCATTGCCGTTCCATGAGATCTATTCTTACTTTCATAACCACTTTCATAATCATCTGGATCGTCTAATAATATTCTATTCTTCAAAAGAGGATGATTCTGTATTGGCATTCCATCGAACACCCCAATAATCGGTTCTGATTCATCTATTGGAATTTCTGCTATGCTATCTTCAATAACCGAAGTATCAGAATAAACATTAAAGGCTGATTGACAGGTGGGTCTAAAAAACATAACATCATCTATATGTACTAATTGAACTTGATCATAATTCTCAACTAACTCTTCAATTCGATTTCTTGGCAACTCTACCAATAATGAATGATATGATATTTCGCTGATATGGCACTTACTAAGAATACGCCCCCCTAACCTTTCTACTTCTAAAATAACTGCCGTTTCTGCCAATACTCTTTTTTCATTATCATTTCTATAGAATAATTCCACCTCAAAAGGTACTGCTACATTTCCGTCAAGTTCTAATGATTCTCTCCAATAGTCGAGTATTCGAGTTTCCTGTATTCTATCTTCAGAAGTCCATGTTCTAATTTGCTTTATATTTACAAAAATATCTCTCAGACCCGCAAACCCACGTGCAAACACATCACTTTCACCATCGTTAAAACGTTTCCAACAGGACAACATTTGCTCCATTGCTTCCTGATTAGACATAACACAGTATACTTTACCAGATAAATTTTTGGTTTTATCTTTATCAAAATAGAAATCCTCGTCAGGTTCTATCTCAAATGATTCCTTATCAAAAAGCCATTCTAATCCTTCTGAATTTTTCACTGCAGTGTAAAAATTATCAACAGAGCCAACAACTTCAAAAACAAGCGCATATTCTGGATTCATACCTACTGGTGCATTTTGTATCTGCACTCTCTTTTTTTCGAATGCATCTTTTAGTACCTTAAATGCAGGCTGAAGACGATTATACTGCTTTCTAAATGTAGGTTTATTCATTATCGGCATGGGATTTTTTCTTTTGTCTCGATCAGCTAACTGTGGTTCAGGAAATAATATTATTGGTCTTTCTGCCATACATTTTCCTCCTTCTGCTCTTTATTAATCATTTTCTGTGTCTGCCATAATTTCAAAACTTGATTTGTAACTTCCCTAGGATTATCTTGTGGAATGTTTAATACATATTGACGATATATCTCTAATGCTAACTCTTCCGCTTCTGCATAACTCAAGCCTAAAGTTTTCTTTGCAAGAGTGCTTGGTAAAATTCCAAAATCGAATTCTCGTTCCTCTTGAAAATGTTCAAAATACATTTCCAAGTTATTTCTAGTCGGCTTAGGTATTTCTATCTTTACTTGAAATCTTCTCCAAGCAGCTTTATCCAACAAAGTATCATGATTTGTTGCAGCAATCGCAACTACATAGCTGGGTAAAGCATCAATCTGCATTAACAAAGAACTGACAACCCTTTTTATCTCTCCAGTTTCATGTGCATCCCCTCGTTCTTTTCCCAAAGTTTCAAATTCATCAAAGAATAATACACACTTCCTTGTTTTTGCAATTTCAAAAAGTTTCGACAATTTTGATGCAGTTTCACCTAAATATGCCCCTACAATACTTTCATATCGTACTGTTAATAAAGGTACCATCAAAGCCTCAGCTATAGCCTCAGCTAAAGAAGTCTTTCCATTCCCCGGCGGACCTATTAATAATACCTTATTTCTTGGCTCCAGCCCATAAGATTGAAGAACTTCAGCTCTTAGTTGCTCGTCAATCATACCTTGACAAATATCTTTTACTGTCTGTGGTAAAATCAAATTTTCCATTCTCTTTTGTGGAACCTTCTCCCAAAAAAGACTAGATTCACTCATTCCACCTCTAACAACATTAACGGAACTATTTCGTTCTATCGATTGTTTCTTCTCAATGCTAAGTAAATCTTGTATCTTATTAGCTAAAATTGTATGTTGCTTTGCTCTTTCCTCCGCACATAATGCTTCAGCAGCCTTTCTAAAGTTTATATTATCATTAAGTAATCCATATTTTATCAATTCACACATTAAATCAGCTCTAGCCATTTTCATTCTCCTTTTTAATCTACGAGATATCTTTAACTATATAAATCAATCTTTCAAGTCGGTTGTATCTATAAAATTGTTCTCACAGAAATCAAGAAAACTTTTTACAGCTAGCTTACTTGGTAAGGCTTGCTTATTTTCCCAACGATTGACCGTTGCATAGCTGACATCAAGTGCCTCTGCAAGTTCCTTTTGTGTATAGTTTAATTGTTTTCTTACATTTTTTACAAATTCAGAATATTTCATTTCATCCTCGCTATCTCAAATATAACATTTGCTACATCTATCTCAGAAAATAGTATAACACATGTTACATTTCTTTACAATATTGTTGACATTATCATCTTATAAAATCACCTCTTTCTCTTTTTTCTTGTTAGAATTTCGCCTTTCCAATTCTCCTCCTGCAACCTTTGCTTTCATCACCTCCAACTTCGCCTTCAGGGACACTCTTTCTGCAGGTGCATCTGCATACTGTCTGATGCCCTTATCCGATCTTGTACCCACTGTTTTCTCTGCAAGCGTAATATGCTTCGCTGGACGGTCTGCGACCTCTTCTTCGCTCTTTGGAACTTCCGGCTCATCATCCATATCAATTCCGTCATTACCCTTTTCATCCTTATTAAGCAGGGCATTTAATGCAGACAGACGCTCTAACTTCTCCGCAAGCTCCGCTTCCTGTGCAAAGGGTTTGGTTACTTCCACCTTTGCGGTTTCAAGCTGATGCTCCACAGTTTCAAGTTTTGTCTGTGCTTCCATAAGCTGCTTTGGCATAGACTCTAGTGCATGGTTGATACGGGCAATATTTCCAATCGGGTCTGAACCGACTTCCAAATTGTGTGAAAGCTGTTCTTTCAGGTTCATCACAAATTTATGGTTGAATGCATCAAAGGATACTGCCATCTTAAAACCTGCATATTCGCCTATGACCGCAGGAGCATTGACTGTTTTTATTTCCTTGCACATCTCCACAAGGGCTGTTCCGGCTTCTTTTTTGTCCGTATAGAGCTTGTCCCCCACTTTCATGGAAAACTGCTCTTTGTCCACCGTAAGATTTGCTTTCGCAGTCTGAATGTCTGCCTGCATCCCGCTGATACACTCCTTTAAAATTGTAATCTGCTGGGGATAATGCTTTGCAATGTTGTCCTCCAGACGGTATTTCTGACTGGTATGGTTTGCTTTCATGAGCTTTAACTTGGATACCTGAATATCGAGATCCATCTTTTCTTTTATGTAGGGATTGCCGGTTGCCAGAGCCTTGACCTCCGCATAAGTAAGTGCCGCTTCATCCACATCCTCACAGGAACGTACCGGAGATTTACTTGTCATAATCTGACCGATGAATTTCTGCTTGTTCTCAATGAGCTGCCACGAATAACTGTCAAAGGTTCCTTCCGTCACATAGCGGAAAATCTTGACCTTGGGATTAAGATTCCCCTGTCGTAAAATACGCCCTTCCTGCTGTTCAATGTCAGTCGGTCATTTTTTGCGGACAGTTCATACATGCTATCCTTTTCTGTTCTCTGCTCCTGCGTTTGCTCTCGTTTGATTTCTCCCTCCGTATCTTCTTGGCACAAGCAGGACAATACCTTGATGCACCAGAGCCCGGGACATATTCAACGCCGCACACCGTACAATTTTTAGCGGGCATTGCTGCCCACCGTTTTGTAGGTATGATATGTAATTCATCGACAAAGCCGATGAATTTATAGTAAATCTTGATTTCCTGCTTCACTGTTCCGTCTGCCATCTTCTCACGCTCCGAAACAAGTATCTTGTCTATGAGTGCGTTTATAACTGTTGCATCCAGTTCTTTTAAGCCTTGATAATTTCGGATAAGGGCGAGGAAGTCACGGATTCCCCGTGATTTCTCGTAGCTTTCATTAAGAGTTTCCGTCACCTCTTTCAGCCTTGCTTCAATTTCAAGCTGCTCTTTCTGGTATTTCCCCGACATCATCTCAAAATTCCGCTCGGTAATACGCTCCATGACCTTATCCTCGTAGAGAGAGGAAAACAGCCTGTCCAGTTCCGCAAGGCGTTTGTTCAGCTTCTTACGTTCTTTCTCTAATGCTTTCGCCCTGCTCTGGTCTGTTTCCGTGAGCCGCTTTTCTATGGCCCTGACCGCCTTTTCATCATTCACTGCCATATCCGCAAAACAGTTGATGTCGGCAAGAACGGCATTGAATAAATCCCTTGCTTCTATATTGTGGGCACTACACTCGCTTCTTCCGTTTCTTGCATAATTATTACATGAATACTGTACACAGTCGATAATCTCTGGGCGTTTCCTCCTGTGTACGTTCATTGCCCGCAGAGCACATCCGCAGTCCACACACTTGATAACGCCTGCAAAAATATTTACAAATCCTCCCTTGTTCTGTGGAAGCCTACGACTTGTAATAAGCTGTTGGACAATATCAAATTCCTCCTGCGTGACTATTCCCTCATGGGTATTGGGTATCACTTCCCATTCTTCGGGCAGCTTAGAGGGGCGTTTCTTGCTTTTCATATTGGCGGCAATCCGTTTGTAGCCTACAAGATTTCCCGCATATATCGGGCTTCTTAAAATGCTCCTCACGCTGTTCCCACTCCAAATATAGCGTTTGTCCTCGTTCCCCTCAAAATGACGTTCAAAGCCTGTTTCGCCACGCTCCGCCGCATAAGCGGCAGGGCGTAGGATATGCTGTTTATTAAGATGTCTGCAAATTTTGGCAACTCCATTCCCTTTTAATGCAAGGTCGAATATCTCTTTTACAACATGTGCCACTTTATCATCTATCAGCAGATGGTTGTGGTCGGCAGGGTCTTTGATATAGCCATAAGGGGCGGTAGTTCCCATGAATTTCCCCTGTTGAAACCTCGCCCGATATGCCGATTTTATCTTAACAGATATGTCAGCGGCATACATTTCGTTTAAAATGTTGCGGAAAGGCGTGATGTCCATAGCAGATTTATTCAAGGTATCTACGCCGTCATTGACCGCTATATACCTCACGTTATGCTCTGGGAAGAAAACTTCCAGATATAACCCACAATCAAGATAGTTTCTCCCCAGACGGGATAAATCTTTCGTAATCACGCAGTTTATCAGACCGCTTTCAATGTCTTTTATCATATTCTGGAAACTTGGTCTTTGGAAATTTGTACCAGAATAACCATCGTCCACATACGTTTTTGCTATGTGCCATCCCTGCTTTTTCACATAATCCGTGAGGATGGATTTCTGTGTCGCAATG
>OKRS01000565.1_pt1 | contig 28313 bp, 19 predicted proteins | sample 1601191 | NCBI WGS metagenome assembly OKRS01 (sample SAMEA3541509, study PRJEB24748) | human gut metagenome | biome: human gut; feature: human-associated habitat; material: faeces | place: China | collected 2012
GGCTAATTGGGGGGCGGGTTTTTAACCCGCGGCAGCAGCAGGCTTGAACATCTACCTATAGTCGCTAAGCGACTATAAGCAACCTGCTGCTGCCGCGGGTTACAAACCCGCCCCCCAAATAGCCGATATATATATACAAAGGATTAATTTAAATTTTGTTTATATACAAAAATAACGTATTTTTGCCAAACAAATTGAAAAAGCAGAGGTTATGAGCAAAAGCTTTGCCTCTTATTAGGGTAAAAAACAACAATAATATAAGCGATTTTAAAAACCACTATGGAGAATATATCCACTTATAACAACGCAGATCAGCAAGACGACGAGATGCAACTCATCCCGTTGATAAAACTATGCTATCACCAATTCATTACGTATTGGGGATGGTTTGCTCTCTCTACAGTAGTATGCGTCTGCCTTGGCTGGCTTTACCAACAAAAGCAATCTCGCATCTTTCAGCGTCAAGCTGTTATGCTAATAGAGGATACCAATGGCAGTTCCTCTTCCAGCGGATTCCGCAGTACGTCACGTCGCAATAGTGGCATGAACACCTTGCTTGAACTCAACGGAGTCAGCGTAGGCGACAACCTAAAAAACGAAATTTTCATTCTTTCATCAAAGCGCCTCATGCAGCGCGTTGTTGATAAGCTACATCTTGAAGTTGACTATACGATCAAAGAAAATCTACACGACATTACTCTTTATGGTAAGGACCTTCCCTTCCAAGTACTTTTTCAAAAGAAATTTAAGGGGAAAGGAGTGCAACATCTTACTATTGTAAAAAAAGACGGCAACACTATTACCTTAAAGAACCTTCGCGACCAATTGGATAATGAATTTCCCGATATCGATGCAAAGCTCGGCCAAATGGTGAATACCCCCTATGGCCCGTTGTGCATTGTACGCGCATCTGGATTTGGCAAGTGGGAGGACAAAGAAGTGGAAGTAAATCGTCTAAGCCCCGACATGGCTGCCGCACGCTTTATGAAGGAGCTTTCAGTCTCTGAATACGACAAAGAGACTTCACTCATTGTACTGAGTTGCAACGATGCCAATACCAAACGTGCTGACGCTATTTTAGCTACACTCTACGACACTTATAAAGAAGATGTCGTAGGAAACAAAAATCGTGTGGCTTACAACACAGCAAGGTTTATCGACGAGCGCATTCGCATCATTGGTAGTGAATTAAGTAACGTTGAAAGCCAGTTGGCTACGTTCAAAAAGCGTAATCAATTATTGGACTTTAGCCAGACCTCACAAGCAGTACTCACCGAAACGAGCAGTGCTCGCCAACAGAGTTTGCAAATTGAGACACAGCTCAACGTAGCACGCTATCTCAACGAGTATTTACACTCACATAGCAACAATCACGACCTCATTCCTGCGCTTAACATTGCTGACGCATCGTTCAATACACAAATTGCAACGTACAATGACCAAATGAACAAACGCAATTTGATGGCATCTAACACGAGCGAGTCACAAAGTGTAGTACGCGAAATGGATCGCCAATTGACACAAATGCGCCAAGCCGTTGCTTCGTCACTTCGTAGCTACGTAAAATCGCTCGAGCTCCGCTTACAAGACGCTAAAGCCAATGAATCAACACTCTCAAGTCGCATAGCTGGTGCTCCTGACCAAGAGAAGCAAGGCTTAGACATTCAACGTCAGCAGTCGCTCAAGGAATCACTTTACACTTACTTGCTCAACAAGCGCGAGGAGGTGGCACTGCAACAAGCCATCAACGAAGCCAACGTACGATTAGTTGAAGGACCTATTGGCAATAAGCAGGTGAGTCCACGCAGTATGGTCATCATGCTCATTAGTCTCATCATCGGCTTGTTAATTCCTACCATAGTATTATGGATTCGCTACGCGCTTGATGTAACAGTACACGGACGCAAGGACATTGAAGCCACTACCACTATTCCTGTATTGGGCGAAGTGCCACACATGAAGGTAAACGGCAACGCTAACAAGGCCAACATCACGCAATTAGAAAGCAACGACCCCGTAGTCGAAGCCTTCCGTATTTTGCGCTTCAGCTTAAATTACTTGCGACACAACACGCAAGTAATTATGACCAGTTCTACAACGCCTGGTCAGGGTAAAAGTTTCGTAGCAAACAACATGGCTACCATCTTGGCCATGGCTGGCAAACGTGTGTTGATAATCGATGCCGATATTCGCAAGCACACCTTGAGTAACACCTATGGCAATGACTTCGGCCTTACGACATACTTAGCTGATGAATACACCCAAGTGGCAGACATTATCAAAAAAGATGGTTTAACCAAAGGCGTTGACCTCTTACCAGCAGGACATACGCCCCCCAACCCTTCAGAGTTGCTCATGTCCGATCGTTTGGATAAACTCATTAATGAGTTACGCACGATGTATGACCATATAGTCATTGACTCTACACCTATGTTCTCTGTAGCCGATGCAAACATCATTAACCGTGTAGCAGACCTCACGTTGTTCGTCATTCGTATGGGGGTTCAGAACCGCGATTTCCTCCCCGAACTCGAACGTATGTATAAGGACAAACGCTTCAAGAATTTGTGCATTGTAGTGAACGACGCTGACATCAACCTCAATCGTTATGGTTCTGGCTACGGCTACGGCTATGGCTATGGCTATGGTTACGGTTATCGTGAAAGCAACAAGAGCAATCGTGTAAAACGCGTTCTAAATAAACTCAAAAGATAAAGGAGATTAAGACAAAACAAATATAATAACACTAAGAGCGAAGCTATCCATATAGAATAGCTTCGCTCTTTTTTGGGCTCGTAACGAATGATTATTAATGCAGCATATATAGAAGTCGTCTAAACTTTTCTGACGAAGATTATATTTAAACTTTTATCTCTTCTAAATTCAATCTTTACCTTTCTTTTTGACCTTATCTTCTCCTCATCAAGATATACACCACCATTGGCACACCAATAAAAGGCGTGATAGCTGCAAGCGGCAATACACCTCGTTCACCTGGCAAGTGAGACAAGATAAGAGACAGAACTGCTACAATAGCCCCTAAGATAATTGTCTGCGGAATAAGGCGTTGATGATTGGCAGAACGAACGAACAACCGTGCCATGTGAGGAACTGCTAAACCAATAAATGAAATGGGACCACACAGAGCAGTTACCGTGGCCGTTAACAATCCTATTAGTAATAACAAAAGTGTGCGAACACGCTGTACACGTATGCCCAAATTAGCTGCATAATCACTGCCTAATAACAAAGCATTGAGCGAACGACTACAAGCCCATATTCCCAATGAAGGTAAAAGGATCATGAGAGCCATGAATGGCAAGCGCGTAAGGACAACGCTCGAAAAGTCACCCATGCCCCACACGACAAAGTCACGCACACCATCGGCAGAAGCATAAAAGCTGAGCAATGAAATAACAGCGGAAAGAACAAAGCTTAACATCACACCTACGACTAACAGTGCCAAATTTCCACGCAAATAATGACTACAGACAAGGAGCAAGGCTATTACTGCACAAGCCCCCATAAAGGCAAACAGAATAGTTAGGCCCAATCCCGAAACAATGGTATTTCCTACCGCCCAACTACCTCCTAATAACAACATGGCTAAGGCCACCCCCAATGACGCTCCACTATTAACGCCCAACAAAGCGGGATCAGCCAAAGGATTGGAAAAGAGGGTTTGCATCACAAGTCCACTTACTGACAGTGCGATGCCTGCCAAAACTGCCGTTATCATTTGTGGCAAGCGCGACTCAATGACTACAAAACGGGCCATATCATCTCCTCCCCCCAATAATGCGTCTACAACCTCTTGGAGTGACAAACTTACGCTTCCGACCAAAAGCGATAGGAAACAAAGCAATAGAAGTAAAGGAAGTGTTATTTTCATCGTAAGGGAGTATAATAGGACTTTGGAGCAGGAGAGACTTTGGCTGTCCCCATTAACTGTATGAGGTCATGCAACAACCAATTGGGGTGGAAAGGCACTTCTTCGAAATAGGGAATCTTGAATGTGTTACACCCCCATACTTTACGCTGTCTCCATGCCTTAAACTTCGCATATTGTCCACAGTCTTGCTGCATCTGTTGATAGGTCATATCATGTGCTTGACCATACTTTATTAACCATATATCAGCATCATGAGCACGTGCATATACACTCTCTAAGTCAAGTGCAAGGCTGCCACTTTCTTTTCGATCGTCCCAGAGGTAATGTCCTCCAGCATCAGTTATAAGTTGTCCCATAGTACTTGACCCACCAGGCTGATACCACGCATTCCCCAACTTTAGGTCACAGAACACAGTGGGATGTATGCCTGAATGTTTTGCAACCTTTTGTTTGAGATCATTATATTGTTTTTCAACGTCAGCAAAGAGAGAATCACTCCGTTGTGCTACCCCAAACAATCGACCATAAAAGCGCATCCATTCTGCACGAGCAAGAGGCGAAGTCTCCATATAATCAGCACAAGCTATCAGCGTAAAGCCAACCGAACGCAACGCCCCATTTTCATCGTTTTCGAAAGGAGACACCAATAGTCCATCTGTATGTGAAGCCTTAAAGCGCTCTACATCGGGTGTCAACATACTTCCCATATTTTGCACCTCAGCGTGTTGTTGCAAAAACGCCTTTAATGACGGGCTCACAATATAGTCTACGTCCGTCACTCCCGCCATACAATGAGTTGTTTGCAAGTCGAGCAATAAGGCTGCATGCACTGATGAGGTGACAATCGCCCGTTTCAAGGGAGTACGAACGACCGTCCCCTTTGGCAACGAATGGGGCAAAGGCAAACTATCTGCCACCATTACGTAAGTAGCCATTGTCCGCCCCTTATGCCACGGGTCGGTAACACGAGCTACCGTAAAGCTATCTTCCTCTTGCATTGTGAGCAAATTGGCATAACGCATACCTGCATCTGTATGTTCTACTACTTGAGTAGCACACGATACAAGGAGCAAGGTTGTACTTACAAGAGCTATCAGCAATTTATACATAATAGAAAATGTCTTTTTTGTGTTTTAGAACTAATGAGAAGCAGGCTTAAATGTAATTATGGCTATTTCGAAAAAAATAGATAGTTTTACGTTTTAATGTTATAAGGTTGCACCACGTTAATAACCAATAGGACTAACTTTATAACCTTATAACCTTGAAACGTAAAACTATCTATTTATAGAAATAGCCTATACCGTAATTTCGCCCGCAATGCTCTTATTCATCAAACGCACGATTTCGTTATGAGGATAGTCATGCCCCAATAGGAACATCAACTTCGTTATCATACTCTCAACCGTTGAGTCATATCCATTAATAACCCCAGCCTGCAAGAGTTGTAACCCCGTTTCGTAACGGCGCATCTCGACCGTCCCCTTATAGCATTGCGTAATGTTTACTACAATCACCCCACGATTGACAAGGCGACGAATACTATCTACAAACCATTCTTTCTGTGGTGCATTACCCGCACCAAACGTTTTCATCACAACAGCTCGTAGCCCTGGTACGTTCAACATTGTGTCAACCACCTCCTTGCGGATACCTGGGAAGATAGTAAGTATCATCACGTTGTTATCCATTAGGAAATGAGGATGAAACGGAGCATCAGGACGCGGCTGACGAATTAAGTGACTCTCGTACTTGATGTGTATCCCCGCATGAGCTAACGAGGGCAAGTTGAACGAGCGGAAAGCATTAAACCCTTCGGAATTAATCTTAGTAGTACGATTACCACGCATCAGTCTACTTTCAAAGAATATGCATACTTCGGGCACTATAGGGCGTCCCATCGCATCGCGAGCAGCTGCTATCTCTATACTCGTCAAAAGGTTTTCCTTACCGTCTGTACGCAACTGGCCTATGGGCAACTGAGAACCCGTAATAATGACAGGTTTGCCCAAGTTTTCCAACATAAAGCTCAATGCCGAAGCCGTATAGGCCATAGTGTCGGTACCATGTAACAAGACAAAACCATCATAACTCTCATAATGATCGGCTATGATATGAGCCATTTTTATCCAGTAACGCGGCTCCATATCGCTTGAGTCAATAGGAGGGTCAAAGGCTAAAGCATCAATGTGGTAATTGAACTGCTTAAACTCTGGCACGTAATGCTTAAACTGCTCAAAATCGAAATTTTCGAGCGCACCCGTTTCGGGATTTTCAATCATTCCGATTGTTCCCCCAGTATATATTATTAATATGTGTGGTGTACGTGGATTGTCCATGCGTGCAAATTTAATAAAATATGTTTATATAGCATTGTAATAGCTCAAACCTATTCGTTACAAATAAGGTCATCGAAAAGCCGCATTTTTCTACAAAAACGTTACCTTTGCACCAATTGAAGTAAACTGATAGCACCCAGTGCAAAACAAAACGAAAGGAGTCAAGTTCTTAACACGTTATTTTGTCAAATCGAAAGGTGCTATAATCTATTACAAAACAACGCTTTAACTTATGAAACTTTGGGAAAAATCAGTACAAGTAACTGACGAGATAGACAAATTCACCGTAGGTCACGACCGCGAACTTGACCTTTACCTTGCACCTTACGACGTATTAGGATCAATGGCCCACGTTACGATGTTACACAACATTGGCCTTATCGCCGACAATGAGTTAGAGCCCTTGATCAGTGAACTAAAGAAAATATATCACACGGCCCTTGAAGGGAAATTTGTCATTGAGGACGGCATTGAGGACGTTCACTCTCAAGTAGAACTCATGCTGACACGGGCCTTGGGCGACATGGGTAAGAAAATACATTCTGGCCGTTCGCGTAACGATCAAGTATTGGTCGACTTAAAACTCTTCACCCGTCAGAAGCTACGCGAAGTGGCCGAAGCCGTGCGCCAACTCTTTGACGAACTGCAAAAGCAGAGCGAACGCTATAAAGAGGTACTCATGCCTGGTTACACTCACCTACAAGTGGCCATGCCTTCCAGTTTCGGCTTGTGGTTTGGAGCTTATGCCGAAAGTCTGACGGACGACATGCTATTCATTGAAGCGGCCTACCGACTAACCAATCGTAACCCATTAGGGTCGGCTGCTGGCTATGGTTCTTCTTTCCCACTCAACCGCCAAATGACTACCGATCTCTTAGGTTTCGACTCTATGGACTATAACGTGGTGTATGCGCAGATGGGGCGTGGCAAGATGGAGCGCAACGTAGCTTTTGCCTTAGCAAGCGTAGCAGGTACAGTGGCCAAATTGGCCTTTGATGCTTGCATGTTCAACTCTCAAAATTTTGGTTTCATCAAGCTTCCTGATGAATGTACTACGGGGTCGAGCATCATGCCTCACAAGAAGAACCCTGACGTATTTGAACTAATCCGCGCTCGCATGAATCGTCTGCAATCTTTGCCGCAAGAGATGATTCTCATCATGAATAATTTGCCTTGCGGCTACTTCCGCGACTTGCAAGAACTAAAAGAGGCATTTCTGCCTGCTTTCGATCGTCTGATTGATTGCCTTCACATGACGACTTATATTATTGAACGCATTCGCGTTAACGACCATATTCTTGACGACGAGCGTTACAATGCTATGTTCTCTGTCGAAGAGGTCAATCGTCTCGCTGCTGAAGGTGGTATGCCCTTCCGCGATGCCTACAAGAAGGTAGGACTCGACATAGAAGCAGGACGTTTCACGCCCAACAAAGACATTCACCACACGCACGCTGGCAGCATCGGCAATCTTTGCAATGAACAAGTAAAAGCACTCATGGATGCCACTTGGCAAAAGTTCAACTTTAGCCGTGTTGACCAAGCGATTGGCAAGCTGATAAAATAGGAGTTGATAAATTAGGGTCTCTCCCCCTCCCCATTCTCCAACCAGGGAAAGGGGAGGGGGAGAGGCCCTATTTGCCATTTACCATAAGACCTAACTATAGAAGTCGTCTAAACTTTTCTGACGAAGATTATATTTAAACTTTTATTTCTTCTAAATTCAATCTTTACCTTTCTTTTTGACCGCTTTTTGACCTTTCATCGGTCGTGTAGCTCGCTACACTCCCTCTTCAATGCCAAAAATCGCTTCAAAAATAAAGGCAAATCTTGAACTTCATAAAAGTTTAGATGACTTCATACTTTCACAAAATCTTAACAAGTTGTCTTTACCACAGAATTATAGAAATGCGTAATATTGCAACAAAATTAATTATTAACCCCAAAGTATGGCTTACAAAATACTTGTCGTAGACGACGAACCCGACTTGCGCGAAATTCTTCAATGCAACCTTGAATGTGAAGGATACGAGGTTGAGACGGCCGAATCGGCAGAAGAAGCTCTTAAAAAGCTATCACCTGATCACAATCTCATCTTGCTTGACGTAATGTTGGGCGGTATGTCTGGCTTTCGCATGGCAAACATATTACGCAACGAACTTAAACTTAATACGCCCATTATCTTTCTTACAGCCAAAGATACGGAGAATGACTTACTCACAGGCTTCTCGGCCGGAGGAGATGACTACATCTCTAAACCATTTTCGCTACACGAAGTCTTGGCACGCATCAGAGCTGTGCTACGCCGCACGAAAGATAACAAAACGCCCCAAGTGCTGAAGGTGGGTAATCTTACCATCGACTTTGCTAAAAAGTTGGTTTTTAGCGATGATGAGAACATTCGTCTTTCCCCCAAAGAGTTTGGCATCTTTAGCATGTTGGCCAAAGAGCCTGGCCGCGTCTTTACACGTGATGAAATCTTAGCTACAGTATGGCACGGTGCCTCTTACGTGTTAGACAGAACCGTTGACGTACACATAGCACGCGTACGCCATAAATTAGGAAACAACGCTTTTCACATTAACAACCGACAAGGCTACGGATATTGTTTTGAACTATGAGACAACTGAGTTACAAGCAAAAACTGCTACTCAACTTCACCCTCCTTTTTGCTATATTTACAATACTGCTTGTCGTCTTTCAATACAATCGCGAGCGACAATATAAACGCGACTTACTTGACTCGCGCTTACGCAGTTATGCCGACATGGTAGCCGAAACCGTTGACGCCCAATACGAAGGCAACGACACCATTAGCTTGCAACAAATCACACAAGTGCTGCCCAAAGACTTACGTCTAACGGTTATCAATCGACGAGGCGACGTTTGCTTTGAATCTACCCACCACAACATTGTCGAGATGGGGAACCACTTGAGTCGCCCTGAAGTAAAGGCTGCTATTAATAGCACTGACGGTAATGATATTCGCGTATCAGAGACTGATCATCGCGAATACTTCTATTATGCAAAAGACTATACACACTATATTGTGCGTGTAGCTCTGCCCTACGACGCAACTGTACAAAATTTTATGAAGGCGGACAATATCTTTCTGTGGTTCGCACTTATGCTCTTCCCAATTGCTTTAGTCATACTCATTCACATTTCCGACCGCTTTGGCAAAGCTGTATCAGGCCTACGTAACTTTATGCAATCGGCCGATCGAGGATTGGTGGACTATGACCACATCAACTTTCCACACTCTGAATTAGGCGAAATAGGACGCGCCATTATGCTTAAATATAAGCAATTGGAGGAATCGAGCCAACAGATTTCATTAGAGCGCGAACGACTCATGCGTCACTTTCACTACTTCGAAGAGGGAATTGCCATATTCACCCCAAATTGTCAACACATCTATGCCAATCCGCGCTTCATGCAATATGTCAACCTACTGCTTGAACACCCTACGCCTAATGTTGATGCAATATGGCAAAACAAAGCCTTTGCCCCAGCACGAGAATTTGTCGAGCTAAACAAAGGCACACGCTCAATAGCAGAAGAAGCTCCCATCTTTCGTTTCAACTTACAAGCTGGCAGCACCACTTTCAGCGTACAACTACTCATCTATAGCGACGGAAGTTTTGAACTTTCACTGGCCGACATCACAAAAGCCGAAAAGAACAAGAAGTTGAAGCAACAGATGAGTAACAATATTACACACGAGTTGCGCACACCCGTTAGCAGCGTTCGTGGTTATATCGAAACGATTCTTAACCACCCCGACCTCAGCACGGAGCGTAAAACCTATTTTCTTGAAAAGGCTTACACGCAAATTGAACGATTAACTGACCTTATTCGCGATGTAGCTCTCATCACAAAGACAGAAGAGGCAGCCGGTCTGATGCCACGCGAAGAGGTAAACATCGCACATGTCGTGGCCGATGCGCAAGAAGATCTTCATGCACAATTTGACCAAACGCACATGCAGCTCTTTACAACCCTGCCAGACGACTTAAACATTTATGGCAACTATTCGCTTATCTATTCTATCTTCCGCAATTTAATGGAAAATAGTTTACGCTATGCTGGCGATGGAAAAGAGATACACATCAACTGCTACAACATCACGCCCGACTACCTTTACTTCTCGGTTTACGACACGGGCATAGGAGTTGCCGAAGAACATTTACCGAGGCTATTTGAGCGTTTTTATCGTGTAACGGAAGGACGCACGCGCGACAATGGTGGCACGGGTTTAGGACTCTCTATCGTGCGCAATGCTGTTACCTTCCACCATGGCGACATCGCTGTGCGCAATCGTAAAGAGGGCGGTCTCGAATACTTGTTTACACTAAAAAACGAGAAAAAAGAACCTTTTCGTTAAGCCAAATGAGCAAAAGAAAGCTTGCTTTCATTTTGCCATGGCGAGAAAAGGTGCGCGAATGCGAACCTTTTCGTTAAGCCAGATGAGCAAAAGGAAGCTTGCTCTCATTTTGCCATAGCGAGAAAAGGTGCGCGAATGCGAACGATAAACTGGGGCCTCTCCCCCTAATCTCCTCCCCGACTGGGGAGGGGGTTAGGGGGAGAGGCCCCAGTTTATCAATCAATTCGTCCCTGTTAGCTTTCTGGGCTTGTTAAAGTGCCAGATAACGTGAGCAAGGAAGTAAGAAGGGAGCGCATTGCGATAGATTTCGGTGCGGCCCTGTGAGTTGATAGTGAAACTACGATTAGATAGTTGATGAAGCATATCAAAGCCGTCGATGATGAACGTCAAGTTGGGTCGCTTGATAGAACGCGAAATACGAGCATTCCACACCAACTTGTCCTTATTGCCAGCAGGATCGGTAAAGCCACGGTTGCCGTATACCTTAAGGTCGGTCGAAAGTTTGATGTCCCATGGCAATGTAGCTTTTAGCGTAACACCATATTGGTAAGACCACACATCTTGATTGACAAAATAATCTTTTTGTGAACGTGCTGCATTGTAGCTCACCCCTCCTGAAACGGAGAGGTAGGTAGATTGAGTAAAGAAATAAGCTACCCCTAGCTTTTGTTGAACGCTCCAGTTCTCAACAACGTTTTTAGTAGGCAAATTACCTTCATTGACAATGGTAATCAAGTCAACACCATGTTGCCAGCCAAGGTTTGTTTTACCAAGAAATTGAATTTTTTCTTGCTTTCCCAAATACATGTACGTATCATATCCAACGTTAGCAAATTGATTGACATTCACGTTTTGTGGCATAAAGGTACGCTTGCCCGTAGTGGGGTCATAAGTGAAACCACGCGCTATGGCATTGTACACGTAGTTATAGTTAGCATTAAGAGAACGGGTAATGTAATTATTCCCCTTTTGTCCAATTTTAGAATATCTTACCTCCAAATTGTGCGACTGTGCGCGCTTCAGTGCCGTATTACCGACATAAGTGTTGAGTGGGTCGTAAGTGTCGGGCAAGGTGAGAAGGTGATCGAGTAAGTCGGGAAGCGTTTCACTCATATTGTAGATTACTTCTACGTCGGTATATACCTTGTCCGTTCGCGTATAGCGAAATCTTGCTGTAGGATTAAACGTGTAATCATGTCGATGTGTAAAGGCATCGTAAGTGTCGCGCTGATAATCTAAGCGTTGTTAAACCAAAGCTACGGGCAACTTTAGGTATGAGCTAATTACAGCCTTTCCTCCTTTGATAGATGTATTGGCACTAATATAAAGTTGGAGTTCATTCTCAATCGGCTTGCGATTGTAGGTATAGCTATTTTGAGGGTCGAAGGTCTCATTGCGCATCCATTCGGCCTCAGAAGGCAGCGTACCTATGATGGGTTGACAGGTCGCATCACCCCACCCTATTTGACATTCTAACAAGTGAAGGTCATACCTTTTCTTCTCGTAAGTTTGGCGGGCAGTATACGATAATAAGAAATTAACAAATTTGTATATACCATGACTATATCCAACTGAGAACGAATTTTTTAGGTGTTGTGCAAAAGAGAGGTGATATTTCGTTTCTTTAATTTTAGGGTACGAGGGTATAAATTTTTCTGACAAGCCTCATAACCCTCAATTCCAATTAGACTTTCCTTTAGGCACTCATCTGTTTCTGTACTAACTGGTAGTAAGCGCCTTTACGTGCTATGAGTTCGCAATGCGTGCCCTGTTCGACGACTTTACCCTTGTCTAAAAGAACTATATTGTCAGCGTTCATAATTGTACTGAGGCGATGCGCTGCAATTACGACCGTTCGTCCTTGATTAAAGGAAGTGAGGTTGTGCATGATTTCAGACTCATTGTGCGCATCAAGCGATGAAGTAGCTTCGTCTAAAACTAAGAAGCCTGGCCTCTTATATATGGCACGTGCAATGAGCAATCGTTGCTGCTGTCCACCGCTTAGCTCAATGCCACAATTGCCAATTCGCGTATTGTAGCCCATAGGTAACGAACTGAAATATTCGTCAATACAAGCCATGCGAGCTGCTTCTCTCACACGCTCAAGATCTGGCGCTTCGTCTGATAACGCTATATTATGCAGTATACTGTCGCTAAATATGTAACCCTTTTGCATCACTACGCCACAACGGCTGAGCCAATCGTCTGTATTGATGTTTGTGATAGATAGATTGTTTATGTAGATAGCGCCGTTAGTTGGTGGATAAAAGCCCAGTAATAGTTTTATTAAAGTCGTTTTGCCACAACCACTTTCCCCTACTAAAGCCGTCGTCTTTCCTTGCGGAATATGAATGCTCACGTCGCGTAGCGCATAAGGTGATGTGCTACCCGCATACTTAAAGCTCACCGAACGTAGTTGAATGTCAATGCCTTTATTCTTATTGGGAAGTAAAGTAGAGGGTTGTTGCGATTGATTACTTAATATTTCGTCTAATCGTTCGTAAGAGATGTTGGCATCTTGAATGGTTGCGGCCATACTCACTATATTATTAAACGGAACGGCCAACCGACCACAAATGTAGCTTATCGTCATCATGGCACCTAAAGTCATTTGGTCTTGTACGACCAATGTGGCACAAATGCCTGTGATAGATAAGTCGCGCAAACGCTCAATAAAGTCATTACCACTTGCGTTGTAAAGATTGACAAAGGCTGAGCGTAATGACAGTTGGTTAATTTTGCGCTGCACCTTGTTCCACTCTTCCACTTTATAGCTTTGGGCATTCCCTACCTTAATTTCGGTCATGCCATTGATGAGTTCGTAAATCAAGTTGCGATTTTCAGCATTGTGGTGAGTGAGCGAATAGTCTATCTCTTTACGTTTGCTCATAAATAGTTTTGTCCATGCAAACGAGAATGAGGTGGCTATGATAAATAGCAAAAACACCCATGCATTGTAATACACTAAAAGTGCTGAATATACCAACAAGTTGATAAAGGTGAAGAAAGTAAAGTTAGGTAAATTTACCAAAAAAGATTTGATACGTGTTAAATCGTCTAACTTTTGTATCAGGTCGGCATTAACCTTTCTGTCAAAGAACGAAATGGGGAACTTAATCAACTGATTTAAGTAACGATTCACCATGTTGATGTGTACTTTCAACCCAACGTGTGTCATGCCTACTTGTGATAGGCAATTGGCAACGTATTGGCCTAAGAATACCAAAAACTGTCCACCAATGAGCAGCCAAACTAAAGGAATGTTCTTTTTGCTCAGTCCATCATCAATGGTTTGTTGAAAGAGCAGCGGCGTATAAGTATCAGCAGCAATGATAAGCCCTGAAAGAAGAATGAGTAAGAAAAAGTTCTTGCGATAGCGTTTACTGACATCGCAAATTAATCGCATCAATCCGTTTCGCTTTTCATGCTCAAATGTCGCGCTCTTAAACTTATCATTCGGCTCCATTACAGAGGCTAACCCAAAGGCATTATCCGCCTTCCAATGTCGCAGAAAGTCCGTACGATTGAGCGTGAGCTTTCCCTGTGCGGGGTCGGCAATGTAGAACTTTTGTCCGTCTCTTGCTATCTTGTAAAGTACAACGAAGTGGTTCTGATTCCAATAAAGAATGGCAGGCAGAGGCATACGCCTTAGTTCTTCGACATTTATTTTAACGCCAGCAGTTTCAAAGCCTAATGCTTGCAAACACACCGTAATGTCGTGTAGGCTCATGCCCAAACGATTGATGTCGCACATCTTGCGAAGCGTTTGCAAACTGAACTCTTTGCCATAATAGTGCGTAATCATGCGTATGCACGTAAGGCCACAATCAGCGTGTTCAAGCTGCTGGTATGATTTAAATTTATATTTGTGCATAGGCTCTATGGATTATGATGCTAAAGCAACTATTTATTTAGCATAAAAAGGTATTCAAAGCGATTGAGCCCTTTTTGCTGCTTAGTAATGTTTAAAAAATAACTTCCGCAATTTTTCTGTTGCGGTTTATGTTTAGCTCAATTGCCAAATACCTGCCAAAAGAACCATATAAAGATGAACTCTCAAAATGGAACAATCTCATCAAAAGCTCTTAGTCGCAGAATTTCTGTGGAAGTTATTTTTTAAACATTACTATACTATTTTGCAACCATAAAACAAAAGGCAACAACATATAGCCTTTGTAACGTTACGCTTGCAAATGTATGTATGTTTGGTTAGTATAGTTTTACTAAACATTACTAAACAAAATACAACAAGTAATGATATTTTTTCTTATTCAATGATGAATATTCCTTGAAAAAGAAACTCTTTGTTGAAAAAGAATAATTTGTAGGCACCAACTCCTAAGCCATTCAAAGAAATGGGATTATTAGGAGTTATATATCCTTCAAGTATGGTTCTATTTCGTAAGTCTGTTATGTTGTATTGCCAAACTTGTGAAAGATCTGATAATACCATAATACCATAATTGGTAAGATAACAATCAATGTTTAAAGAACCGTTCTTATCATTGCTACCCTTACGACGAAACCAATCGTTATCTATGGTTAGAAGAATTTTCGTTTTAACGATTGTGTCATTTGTACAATTAGATGAGTACACAGCCACTGCGAACAGCAGAAATGTTAGTGTAAGAATTAATTTCTTCATAAAGAATAATGTTGAATTATCCGCTAAATTAAACACCAGTGATAATATTTTACTAAACATTACTAAACAAAATGCTTCACAACCTGTTTTTTTCTTGATATTTGTATATTTAGCGTGTAATAAGGGCTTATTTCTATGTTTTATCTTAACTTTGCGTAAAAGTAAATAAATATGCTAATAAAAAAAAACGTCCTTTTAATATGCTGCTTGTATTTTTTTTTAAGTTGCATTTCCAATAAAGAAAGTAAAAAAATAGATGCAACTTTAGATGAAATTTCAGCATGCATTGACACCAATTATACAAAAGCGGGTAACCTCATGCGCGAATTGCAGCGAGATTCGGCTAAATTGTCCGAATCTCAGAAGATGTATTTTCTGCTTTTAAATATAAATTATAGTGACAAGAAAAATAAAATCACAATGCCATTAGAAAAAGTACAACAATTAGTGGCATATTACGAAAAGCATGAAAAGCATTCTGAAAAGCGTTTTAGAGCTAATTATTATTTAGCTGGTACATATCGTGACATGTGTGATTATCCCATGGCTGCAACTATTTACAAAAAAACAATAGACTTGTTTGAAAATAGAGAGGTTAAGTGTCGCGATTTTTATGTAGTAAGATGCTATTTACAATTGAGTAGCGTATTGGAGTTATCTTTTTTAGCAAATGAGGCTCTTAAATATGATTTAAAGTCTTTGAAATATATACATGACCCTCAAAGGTATGCAACAGCTTATTCTAACTTGGCCACAGATTATTCAAATCTGAAAAGATATAAGGAAGCAACCTATTATCATAATAAAGCTTACTCTGTGCAAGGGCTTTCAGCAATCGAGAAGGCTGATATAGGTCAAGCACAAATAAAATATTTCATAGGTCAAAAGGATACCGCAAATGTTCTTAAACGCGTAGCTGATTTAGATGTGATTACAAATTTATCGCCTTTTGATGCTAATCTACTTTATGAAAATAGAGCAAAATATTTTGAATTTATAAATCAAAAAGATTCTGCCCTCTTAAATTGGAAAAAAGTTCTTGCTCAGGGATATTATATAGACAAGCAGCAAGCTTGTGGGCACTTATTCCTACTATATAAACAAGCAGGTAATTTTACTGAGGCCATGAAATATGCTGACTTGTACATAGCTTATACTGACACGATGAAACATAAGGTGGAATCAGAATCTGTAGCCAAGGCTATGCAACTATATGACTATTCGGCTTATCAACAGAAGAGTCAACAAGCTGAATTAGACAAACAAAAGAGAACGACTCTTTTAGTCGGAGTCATATTGGCCATTGTGTTGTTAGCAACGTGGGGAATCGCATTCTTGGTTTATAAAAAGAAGCAGAAGCAAGTAGCTTTGGCTGATGCTACACACAAGAATGAGCTATTGCGAGTACGCCTAATATCAGAAGAAAAGAATACTGAGAAATTAAGTCAGAAAATTGAAGACAATGAAACTATCTTGACTGAACTTAAAGCGAAACTTTCTACTCAGAAAGATTTCCGTCAACAACTTGAAACGGAAATAACTGAGAAAGAGACTCTATTGGCATCATTAAATCAGCAAATGCAAACGCATATTGATGCTGAGAACGATATACAGACTGAACTAAATGAAGCTAATAAAAGAATACGCACGCTTGAAGACGAACTGAAGATTGAACGCGCATTTCGTGATAAGTTGTCTGATAGATTAGAAGAGGTAAAGGATAGACTGATGCAATATGAAGGAGAAATGCCCATGTCCTTGTGGAAAGAATTCTCTGAGACATTTAATGCCAAATATCCTAATGTGGAACCATACGTTATGAAGCACTTACCAGGCTGTCAGCCATTTGACCTCATGCTCATCTTTTTATACAGTGAGGGATTTAGTGGTAAAAGAATGTCGATGTTGCTAAACGTAACTATGCAGTATCTGAATAGTCGTAAGAAGCGCATCTATAGTAAAATGACAGGTATAGAAAGAGGTTCAGCTGAAGAGACCTCTCAATACTTTAACTGGCTAAAGTCTGTTGGAACATAATTATTTTGAGGGACAAATAAAAACTGCAATTTGTCGATTCCTACGTAACGCGTGCTTTCCAGCACGCGTTACGTAGACGCGTTCGTGACGCGTAACTCTTCGACAAATTGCAGTTTGTCGAAGAGTCAAAGCACAACAAATATATAGTCCACAAAAAAAGTTAGCCTTTTTGCAGATAATCCTAATAAAATTGCTACAAATCTTATTTTGTTTAGTAATGTTTAGTAGATGAGTATGCCACAATGATATATTTGCAGCAAAAATAATGTTGTAAACTTGCTACTCAATAAATATAATGATTAATTGAAAGCAAGAATGCATTTACAATCATTATTATAAGAATGATACAACTTAAAAAATAATTATCATGGCTGGCAATCAAAACATATTCTTATCACTTATTAAATTATTGGGAATACCTCATACAAAAGGATTCACACAATATTCTTACGAGGAGCATCCTTATAAGTATTCTTTTTACGGTCTGAAGAATTTGGCTGAATCATACGATATTGAATGCAAAGGAGTATATATCGCTGACAAAAGCGAAATAAAAGATTTGCCAATACCATTTATTGCTGAATGCTTTAATGATTATGTACTCGTTAAAGACATTAGCGAAAAGCAAGTTAATTTCGACATATATAACAGTAATTCAGTAATGCCATTAACCGACTTCATCAATAGTTGGGATGGCCACGCATTATTATTCTTTCCTAACGAGAATAGTAAGGAACCTAATTTAAAGCAACATCGTAAAGACGCTTTGTACTCGACTTTTGAGTATATTGTGTTTTGCATTTCTTGTGCTTTACTGTTCTCATGTATTTTTGCTAAAAATTTAGCATTAGTTAATGCTACAAGCATTCTGTTGCTAGCAATAACCGCCATTGGAATAATTCTATCAACCTTACTGCTCTTTAAGCAGATTAACATATTTAGCAATCTAACTGAAAGCATCTGCACCATATTTAAGAAGGGGAGTTGCAACAATGTGTTAGAAAGCCAAAATTCGAAACTATTTAATAGGTATTCCTGGGCTGAAGTCGGATTTGTTTATTTTACAAGCAACTTCATAATTATTGCATGCCTTACTGAGTGTACCCAAATATTATCTTGGATAAGTATTCTTGCTTTGCCATATAGCGCGTGGAGCATAGCTTATCAGAAGCGTACCTCACAATGGTGTCCACTTTGCATAGTAGTACAATGTGTGATAGTTTCTCAATTCATCATATTTTTAGCAAATGGCTACTATAATAGAAGCTTTTGTATTTCCATGTTAACTGACACTCTTTATACTTTTTCCATTTATGGTATTGTCGGTGTAATTACACACAAAAGTATCCCGCTTATTGAGAAATCACATAAGTTGATACAAGTTAAGTGGAAGTATAACCACTTAAAGATGAAAACGGAAATTTTTCATTCCTTATTAAGTGTACAAGATAATTATCCAACGGATGGTTCAAATATTCTATTTGGTCCCCAAAGTTTGTTACGTGTCACTGTTTTTAGTAACCCTTACTGTAATCCATGTGCAATAATGCACAAACGACTGCAAGAATTGGTAGAAAGCAAAAAGGTGCAGGTACAATATGTATTCACATCTTTTAAGCCTGAGTGGGATGATATAAACAAATATATGATTGCAGCATATCAGCAATTAGGTGCAGAAAGAGCCTGGCAAATATATACAGAATGGTACAAACAAGCAAACACTTTAAAAGACGATTTCTTCACGTCATATCATTTAGATATTGAAAAAGAAAACGTTTTAAAAGAATTTAATATACATGAAAAATGGAGAGATTCAAACCACTTAGAAGCAACACCGACCATATTAGTCAATGGTTATAAATTACCTTATGGTTACGAGATTGAAGATCTTATTTACTTTGCATAAAAGCATAGACTATGGAAAAAATTCTATTTACCAAAGGAGAACGATTACTACATCACTTAATACTTCACTCTTACGATACGCCTGAAGCAATAGGACTATTTAATGGAATGACTGGCATTATGTTAGTAATTGCGCATTACGCAAGAGTTCACAAGAAAAAATGTTTAGAGAGTGTTTCTGACTTTCTCTTAGACAAAATTATAAATAGTATTACCAACGCTGACAGTATATATTTCGGAAATGGATTGGCTGGCATAGGATGGAGTATAGAATATCTTATTCAAAATAATTACATGAAAGGGTGCGGTGTTGATTTGACTTCCGAAATTGATAAACAAATCATGCAAACAAACATAAAACGAATAACAGATAATGGCATAGAAAATGGAATAGTCGGATTATTTCACTATATAATAGCCCATATACAAGGAGCCATGCAACAAGGGAAAAAAGCTTTTGACTTGCAATACCTTGAAGATTGGCATGAAGTTCTTTCTCATAAACAAGAGCTATATCCTCAGCAAAAGCAGTGGAAATTGATGCATGAAACCTATATTAATGCATTACAAGGAAGTAATACTTATAAACTTGATTTAAAACAATTCATCATACCTACACAATATCCACCTATGATATTACTAGGGTTACAAAAAGGATTAGCTGGATATTTAGAATTACAAATACAATCGAATTAACAAAATGAAAAAGGTTTTTATAGTTGACGAATGTGTTTCTTCAAAACAAAATGGAGTAGGCACCTATATGAAGTGTCTATTGTCATGCTTAGTTCCATTAGAGATTGAAGTAAACTTATTATCCTTTAACTCGAACAACAAAAGATTTGAGTTCCAAATAAAAGATAGCATTCGATATATATATTTTCCAATATGCCACAAAGGTTCTTTTCTTGAAATCGGAAGTTTATGTTGGCCCTTATTGAGATTATATTTTACCGATGTTACAGATAATATTTTTATTATTAACCATTCCCCTTGTGTTGATTTGCTACGGCAACTGCGTAAACAGTTTAAAAAAGCACGTCTCATTTTTATTATTCATGACCAAGGATGGACAAGTCCTCTGTTGGGAAATAAAGAAAGACTTAAAAATATCATCAATCGCAATCATAAAGGGGAAAATAATAAAATAGAAAAATTTGTAAAAAAATATTTCAAACAAGAACAAATAATGTACAAACTCGTTGACGATATCGTATGCCTATCCACATCTACTCAATCACTTTTGACAAATACATATAATATCAATTCCGATAAGATACATTTAATACCTAATAGTATATACAATGTGCCAATTTGTTTAAACAATGAAGAAAGACTAACTCTACGAAAGAATTTAGGATTTGCAGAAGACGATATAGTCCTACTATATGTTGGTAGAACTGTGGAGGCAAAAGGATTTGATAACTTGCTATTGGCCTTTGAAAAATTAAGTAAAAACAATTCCAGATTACGACTAATTGTTGCAGGCGAGATTTTTCGTCTAAATGAATTTGCGCAAATAACTAAATATTCTGCGGTTCGAATCACTTACTTAGGTCTAATTTCAAAAGAACAATTGCAAAAATGGTATAATATAGCAGACTTCGGTTTATTGCCTTCCTACACTGAACAATGTAGCTATACAGGAATAGAAATGATGGCCCAAAAATTACTAATTGTAACGACTAACGGGAATGGGCTTTCTGACATGTTTACAGACAAAGTGAATGCTATCGTTTGCCCTATTTCAGATGATATGGCATCAAGCTTAGAATGTGGCATTTCAAGGGCAATGCAATTGTCTACTAACGAGAAGCTGCAAATGCAAAACGAAGCATTAAACCTTGTACGAACAAAGTACTCCCTGCATAATTTTCAAACATCATATAGAAGGATTCTGCTAGAAAACAAATAAATAAGCATATGGAATCACAAATAGAATTACACAAAAAGTTCTTTTTCTTGATTCAGAACTTTACGAAAACTAAAGTTAGAATATGCTATGAATACAACCTTATTTTATTAATCTACTAATCTTTCAAAAAATGAAAAAGATTAAACCTATCACCCTGAAAAGTGCTAATTTGCTCAGCGATGAGGAAATGAAACACATTTGTGGTGGAAGTTCAGCCTCATCAGCTTCAAGCGTGTGTGGTACTTACGAAGGTAAGCCATGTAGACTTATGGTGAAAATCTCTAGTTCTACTGGATGGCTGCCTTATCAAGGCGTATGCAAACCACTTCGTAATGGTGGTTGGGTACGTTGTGCCTGTGTTGCAGGCGATTACAATTCTGATCCAAGCAAGCCAAGTTCTGCTTGTCATGGATTTTAAGTGAACAATTGTGGCAAAGGATAAACCAGGGTGTCTATCTTTTGCCACATACTAACCTTTAACCTATATTCTTATGCGTTATTTTTTTACTATACTTTTATTTATAACATATACCGCTTCACTCAAAGCAGTTCCACAAGACTCTGTTTGGGTGGGCGGTGCCATTGTTGATGCTATTAGCAATGATCAAATTGAAGATGCTTACCTAACTTTTATGAAAAACGATAGTACGGTAGTGAATACTTGTCGTCCCATAAATTGGAATAAGAAGTATGGTATTGATGATGCTGACCAAGTTATCATAACCTATAGTGTACCCGTACCAACAGTTGGTAATTACATCGTTCGTATAGAGTCTCCTCTTTATGAAACAACTTACTATAACCTTTCTATCCCTGAAAAAATAAATGGAAAGAGAACGACTTCCTTTGACGTTCCTGACATACCACTAAATCGTAGACCTAAACTTTTAGGAGAAGCAGAAGTACGTGCTTCAAAAATTATGATGATAAATAAAGGGGATACACTAATTTACAATGCCTCTGCATTTCAACTCAATGAAGGGTCAATGCTTGACCAGTTAATCGCTCAACTACCAGGTGTTCGCCTCACAAATGAAGGACAAATTTTTATTAATGAGCAATATGTAAGTGGCCTGTTAATTGATGGCAAGGACTTTTTTGAAGGTAATCCTACAATTGCTTTAAGAAACCTACCAGCTTATACTGTTGACAAAGTAAAAACTTATCACCGAGGAGAAAAGAGTGACTACTTGATTCAACGCGATTCAACAGAACGCCTACAAGACGATTTAGTTATTGACGTTAACTTAAAACGTGAGTATCATAAATCATGGTTAACGAATTTAGAAGTTGGCTATGGATTAAGAAAACATTATCAAAGTAGAGCCTTTGCAATGCACCTATCTGACCGTTCTCACTTTGCTGCATTTGGGAATGTCAACAATGTCGGAACAAACACCAACTTAGGGGAGAGTTTCCCCACTTCTATCGAGGAACTTGCAACTACTCCTTCCAAAGAAAAAAATGCAGGTTTTGACTTTCGAATTGAATTCGGTAGAAAGAGGCTAACATATAACACCTCACTACTTGCATCAAATCACATTCAAGACGTAATAACTGAAACATCAAGCAATAGTATATTGGGATTGCAACAAACATTCAATCGTTCACGAATGACTAACAACAATAAGCGAACGAATATGCATTGGCGCAACCTACTTTGTTTACCATTGCCTAAAATGTATGCAGAATTTACATTAGCAGGGGAATATGGCAGAAATAAAGTGCAAGAATTATATCAAAATGCTGATTTTGATAGACTTCCACTTGAAGCTAATAGAATAGCTGCACTTGATAGCGTTTTTAATCCAACATGGCATTACAGTCAGCTACAAAACGTTATCAGTCGTTTACATCAGCAAACGAGTGCAAACACACAACGTTATGCGGCAGTCGCCTCAGCTATGACTAAATGGAAATCGCCCTTCACCAATTCTCCTATAAGTTTCTATACTGAAGCTAGTTATGAACATATAAAAGGCAACGCTAACAATCTGTTTGATTTACAATCAAAAACAGGAGTAACTTATCTGGACGAGCGCAACTCTACTTCTGTAAAGAATTACTCAGGAAAGCTTCGCATAAATTATGAGTATGATCTTGTAAAATATTTAAAACTTGTTGCAGCTTACGAGTTTCAAGGTGAACGAAATGAAAGTAATCGTCTACTCGATACGCTTAAAAGCATTCCCACTCCAGAAGTACTAAGTCTATTGTCACGTGATTTAGGTAATAGTTACAATCGAACTCAGACGACATTTGGCAATCAGCCAGAAATACAGCTACGCTATACTTCGCCCAAGTGGTTAATGTCTTTTCATTTCCCAGTGCGTTTTGCAAATGTAAAATTCAATGAGGTACGTCTTACGCAAGCTACTGCACACCCTCATCGTACATATGCCGCATTTGAGCCTGATGTAACTATAACAGCAGCAAAGGGATTAACCTTGCTATATAGCTATAAAGTGCAACACCCCGACCTGTTCTATCTCACAGGATTTACAGACACTGCTGATCCTATAAACATTATTAGGGGTAATATAAACCTTAAGAATGTCGGCAAGCACCTTTTACAAGCCAATTATGCCAAGAGCAATTCTAAAAAGATACAAAACTTTGGTGTAGGAGCATCTTTTAACCTCGTACACAACGAAGTTACGCTTCAACATGGCTATAATGCATTTACAGGAATAAACACATTTTCTCCTATTAATGTAAATGGTAATTGGAACGTACAATTGGACGGAAGTTATTCACAAGCCATTGATCAACGACACAGATGGATTCCAGAAATTGCTATTAACTATAACATAGCACAAAGCGTTGGTTACGCTGCTTATAATGAGGAACAATACTTCACAAAAAGTACGATGAATAGCGTCACACTTAATAACTTGTTAGGAGTAAAGTATCAAACATCAGCAGTTAGCGTTCGGCTCTTTGTTCAACATGAGTGGCTGCACGCCACTTCCTCTAATAGTCTTGTTTCCAATGCTAACATTCGTAAAATGCGATATGCTCTATCCGCATCGGTTCCATTGGTATGGGGTATCAACTTCTCTACCGACTTATCTCTATACGACCTTAATGGCTACGAATCAAGAGCATTGAATAAAACGACCTTTGTAATGAATGCAGCTCTATCTCGCTCATTCTTGCGCAACAAGTCTTTAACGATTCAATTATTAGGATTCGATATATTCAAAGGCTTGAACAATATGGAACAAAAAGTGAATGCCAACGGTCGAATTGAAACGTGGCATAATTCACTACATCGCTATGCTATGTTGAAGGTGATGTATCGTTTCAATAATAAGAAAAAGGACAAGACACTATAACGCTTTGAGATTGTAAAATCTGTTTAATAAACTGGAATTTATCGTCCTAACCTGGGGGCGACGCGTCCCCGCGTCGGTATTGCCATGTTGGGGCTCGAGGCCCCAACATGGTAATGCTTTAAATAGGAGAGCATTTGCTTGTCAAGGCATCGATCCTTGACAAGCAAATACCGACGCGGGGACGCGTCGCCCCCAGGTTAGGACGCGTCGCCCCCAAGTTAGACCGACAAATTCCAGTTTATCCGTCTTAACGCAAACTTAACAACTTTGTAATAAACTCACAACATCAGCACCGTACTTTTGCACACAAATAATAAATCTACACACAATTAATTAAAATTGCAAAAGTATGGAATGGATGTACTTAGGAATGGTCATATTCCTCTTCATTCTTGCCGCATTCGACCTTTGGGTAGGCGTGAGCAATGATGCGGTGAATTTCTTAAACTCAGCCATTGGTTCAAGGGCAGCCAAATTCCGCTCACTGGTAATCATTGCGGGCATAGGTATATTTTGCGGCTGCATATTGAGCAATGGCATGATGGACATTGCTCGACATGGCATCTTTACCCCACAGTATTTTAGTTTTCAAGATGTCATGTACATCTATATAGCTGTAATGGTGACCGACATCGTGTTGCTCGACATTTTCAACTCTTTCGGTATGCCAACGTCTACCACCGTTTCGATGGTGTTCGAACTCTTAGGTGCAGCCTTTGCCTTTACGATGTTAAAGGTAGCAGGTGGTGATGCCAGCCTCAGCATGGCTGATTACTTAAATACGTCAAAGGCCTTAGAGGTGATCATGGGTATCTTCCTCAGTGTGCCCATAGCCTTTATCTTTGGTTCACTTATTCAATACCTTACCCGTATCGTCTTTACGTTTAGCATTGCCAAGAACATACGTTATAAGATTGGAATCTTCGGTGGCATTGCCATTACCGCCATTCTTTACTTCATGTTGTTCAAGGGATTGAAGGACCTCTCATTTATGAGCGCTGACGTAAAGAACTACATTCACACACACATTCTTACTATCCTTGGTTGCATCTTTGTCATAGCAACGATCGTCATGCAGATACTACACACGCTGAAGGTAAACGTTTTCCGCGTGATTGTATTGATTGGTACATTGGCCCTTTCTACCGCCTTTGCAGGTAACGATTTAGTTAACTTTATTGGTGTACCCTTGGCAGGCTTCTCTTCTTACTGCGACTTTACAACGAATGGTGCAGGCCTTACGCCCGACACCTTTATGATGTCGTCACTGGCTGAATCGGCCAAAACGCCTATTTACTTCTTAGCCGCAGCAGGTGCTATCATGGTATTTGCCCTTGCCACTTCTAAGAAGGCACGCAAAGTGACCGAAACGGAAGTAGGACTCTCACGTAAGAATGAGGGCGAAGAGATGTTTGGCTCATCAAAGGTGGCTCGCAGTTTAGTACGTTGGGGCAACTCTATTGGTACCACTATCGCCAATGTCACTCCCGCACCCGTAGCACGCTTCATTGAGAGCCGTTTCCAAGTGCCCGAAGAGGCTGTTGACAATCAAGCTGCTTACGATATGTGTCGCGCTTCTACCAACTTGGTCGTATCTTCTTTGCTCATAGCCTTAGGAACTTCACTCAAACTGCCCCTTTCTACCACGTTCGTCACCTTTATGGTAGCCATGGGTTCGTCATTATCCGACCGCGCTTGGGGACGTGAAAGTGCCGTATTCCGCATCACGGGGGTGCTTACCGTTATTGGTGGCTGGTTCATCACAGCCGGTGTAGCCTTTACGGCATGCTTCTTCGTAGCTATGGTCATGAACTTTGGTGGCGTCGTAGCCGTTGTAATTATTGTTATAGCAGGCATCTATAGTATCATTCACAGTCAGCAACGCTTTAGCAAGAAGCAAAAAGAGCTGCAAGAGGGTGACGTTCTCTTCCAACAGATGTTGGCTGAACAAGACCGCAAGGCTATCATTCCGATGTTGGCGCGCCACATAAGCATGAGCATTGCCGAGACGCTCAACAAGTATGCCAATGCACTCATCGAAAGTAGCAACGGTCTCTTCACTGAGTCGCTCCGTCCGCTACGCCACTCTCTACGTGACCTCAATCAAGAGAAGCGCACGCTAAAGAGTCTGCGTCGTCGCGAAACAATTTGCTTACGTCGCTCTCAACCACCCATTGCAGCCATTCGCCTTAGTACGAACTTCCACTTGATTCACAATTCATTGCGACAGATGCTTTATGGACTCATTCGTATGGCCGAACCTGCACGCGAACACGTTGACAATAACTTTAGCCCCATTGATAATGAAGTGGCCAAACGCTTCTGTCTGGTACGCAACGAAGTGGTTTCGCTCATGACTAAAGTGACTGAAAACCTACGTAATCAGCGCGCTACCGAGAATGATGCATTGGTTAGCAACTGTCACGAAGCGAAGAAGCACATTGAAGACTTTATTCAAAACATTGGTGTTGCCATTCAGGGCGAAGACAATAATCTCAATTCTTTTACGCTCGTGCTCCACATGGCGCAAGAGTTACAGCAATTGGTTATTGAATTAGAAACTTTACTCACCACCCTACAAAACTTCCGTCAACAACTCTAAATAACACAAACATTTGGCGAGGCATCACCCTTGCGTGATACCTCGCCTATTTTACTCTTTCAAGATGAAAACTTTACTCACCGCCCTCTTCTTTATGAGTTGTTCGGCCTTCGCATTGGCTGATAACGCTGACTCCGTAAAGACTAAGAAGTTTGACTACTTACCCAAAGTCAGCGGAACGATTCGAGGCAAAATGGAATACCAAACCAACGAGAAGGAAAGCCGCTTTGAGGTGCGAACCGCTCGCGTGGCTTTAGACGGTTTCGTCACACCGATTGTTAACTATAAAGCCGAAATCGACCTTTCGGACGAAGGACAAATCAAGATGCTTGATGCCTACGCGGGTGTATTGCCCACAAAGGGAGTGGCCCTTCGCATTGGTCAGATGCGCGTTCCCTTCAGTATCGATGCTCACCGTTCACCGCATAAACAGTATTTCGCAAACCGTTCGTTTATAGCCAAACAAGTAGGCAACGTGCGCGATGTGGGCGTTTATGGTAGCTATACTTTCGACAAAGTTCCCTTGGTCATAGAGGCAGGTGCATTTAATGGTTCTGGACTGACTAATCAAAAGAACTATTGGACGAAGGAGTTTAACTTCTCTGCTAAGGCGCAATACTTCTTACCCTGTGGCCTCACATTGGAGGCTTCCGTACAAAAGATTTCGCCTAACGGCATTCATACATATTTATACGATGGGGGCGTTACCTTTCACCGCGACCGTTGGACACTCGAGGCCGAATATCTGCGCAAACACTATCAGAGCAAGGCGTTTAACAACGTGAATGCTTGGGATGCCTTTGTTTGCTACGACTTACCACTGAAGAAAGCATTTAGCAAGGTGAGTTTCTTAGCTCGCTATGACATGATGAATAATCACAGTGACGGCACACTTACTGACGAAGGGAAGCTCAAACTCACTGATGCACGTCGCCAACGTGTTACTGGTGGTGTTACACTCAGCATGGCCATGAGCAAAAAGGTTTTGGCCGACATTCGTCTCAACTACGAAAAGTACTTCTACGATGACCTTACCCTGGCTAAACCCTCAGAGCGCGATAAGGCGGTAGTTGAATTGGTCGTACACTTCTAACAACACCTAAAAGCACTTATTTGAGTTCATAACTTAACTTTTTACACGATAAATTTGTGCTTTATAGTTTTTTCATTACCTTTGCAACTCGAAAATCGTAGGCTCCGTAGCTCAGTTGGATTAGAGCAACGCCCTTCTAAGGCGTGGGTCTTGGGTTCGA